>OLFF01000273.1_pt1 | contig 14261 bp, 7 predicted proteins | sample 1603011 | NCBI WGS metagenome assembly OLFF01 (sample SAMN02675049, study PRJEB24791) | human gut metagenome, SKBSTL061 | isolation source: stool | host: Homo sapiens | place: USA | reverse complement strand
AAATAAAGAAAAACAGATAAGACTTTAGTGTATTAAATACTGATTATCAATAAATTAAATAACTGATTAGTTCTGCAAAGACTTTGGTAGTTTCCTTTATCGGAATGGCTACACAAGAAGTGGCAGTCAAAGCAAACTTGAATATTGTATTAAAGTCTGATACAGAACAGCTTGAAGAGGTAATGGTGGTGGCTTATGGTACGGCGAAAAAATCTGCATTTACAGGTTCGGCTGCCACTATAAAAAATGAAAAAATAGCGACGAGACAAACTTCAAATGTGACAAATGCTTTGGCGGGTCAAGTAGCCGGAGTACAAACTACGAGTAATAATGGTCAGCCGGGCAAAGATGCTGAAGTGCGTATTCGTGGTATTGGATCTATATCGGCTAGTAACAAGCCTTTGTATGTGGTAGATGGAGTTCCGTATGATGGTGAAATTTCTGCTATCAGTACTTCTGATATAGAATCAATGACAGTGTTGAAAGATGCTGCTTCTAACGCTCTGTATGGTGCACGTGGTGCCAATGGTGTAATCTTGATTACTACCAAGCGTGGTAAGAGTGGGGAAGCCCGTGTTACTTTTGATGCTAAATGGGGTATAAATAAACGTGGAGTACCTAATTATGAAACAATTACGGATCCGGCTACATTCTATGAATTAAACTATTCTTCTATCTATAATGCTGATTTGAAAGGATATGCGGCAGCCGGAGACTTGGTTAAAGCTAATGCGTACGCTAATCAAGCGATGCTTTCTTCTACATATTTGGGATATCAGGTGTATTCCATTCCTCAAGGACAGCAACTGATCGGTATGGATGGCAAATTGAATCCTAATGCGACATTAGGTTATTCTGATGGTACATATTATTATACTCCGGATAATTGGTCGGATGAAATTTTTGAAAATAACCTGCGTCAAGAGTATAATTTAAGTATCAGCGGTGCGACTGAAAAAATGAATTATTATATGTCGGCCGGCTATTTGGATGATAAGGGAATTGTTCCTAACTCTGGTTTCCAACGTTATTCTGCACGTTTGAAAGCTGACTATCAAGTGAATCCTTGGTTGAAGATGGGAGGAAATGTATCATTTACTCATTATGATAGCCGTGAACAGGATACTGAGGGTGGTACATCAAATGCAAACATCTTTTATGCATCAAATATTATGGGAGCCATTTATCCTATGTATGTTCGTGATGCACAGGGTAATATTATGGTAGATAATCGAGGTTTCCTTCGTTATGATTATGGAAAGCCAGGACAAGATTCAAATGGTAGCCGTAATACGATTCCTAATGCAAATCCGTTGGCTAGTTATATGCTGGATAAAATGAAATATTCGGGTGATGTGGTTAGTGGAAAATGGTCTGCTGATATTGATATATGGAATGGAATCAAGGCAAAAGTGAATATAGGTGTTGATGTAAATAATGTGCGTTCTACAAATATGGTTAACCCCTTCTACGGACAGTATTCCGAAACTAGCGGAGTCGGAGGTTTGATCAGTGTAGCTACTGAGCGTACATTTAGTGTAAATCAGCAGTATTTGTTGACATACAACAAAACATTTAATGATGTTCATAATGTGGATATTTTGGCCGGACATGAAAGTTATGACTATAAATATCAATATTTGTACGGACAACGTGAGAAATTGTACGATCCGAATGTTCCTGAATTAGGCAATGGTATTATGAACCAGAGCAATAATTCATATTCTCGTAATTATGCAACAGAAGGATGGTTGTTCCGTGCGCAATATGACTATGATGGGCGGTATTTTGTTTCAGCTTCTTTCCGTCGTGATGCTTCTTCTTGCTTTCACCCGGATAATCGTTGGGGTAACTTCTGGTCTGTAGGAGCAGGATGGTTATTGAGCAAAGAGAGATTCTTGGAAAACCAGTCTTGGATTGATATGTTGAAATTTAAAATTAGCTATGGTTTGCAAGGTAATGATAACTTGATGTTCCAAGGTGGTTTGTACCGTAACTACTATCCGTATCAAGACCAGTATACATTGGCAAACAGTAATGGCGATTTTTCAACTTCTCTATATTATAAAGGTAATAAGGAAATTACTTGGGAAACTTCACACAGCTTTAATACTGGATTTGATTTCGCTTTTTGGGGTGGTAAGTTAGGTGGTTCTGTTGAGTACTTCTCACGTAAAACAACCGATATGCTTTATTTCAAACCGGTAGCAGCTTCAATGGGTTATTCCCGTTTTCCTGAGAATGTGGGGTCAATGGTAAACCGTGGGGTTGAATTGGATTTGTATTCCAATATAATTGAAAACAAGAACTTTTCCTGGAATATAAACTTTAATCTTACACATTTTAAGAATAAAGTCTTGGAATTATCTCCAGAACTGAATGGACAATTGATTGACGGTGCCCGGATTTATCGTGAAGATGAGTCTATGTACCAGCTTTATTTACCTAAATATGTAGGTGTGGATTCTGAGACAGGAGAGAGTCTGTGGGCGCTGGTGACTCCGGATGAGAATGGTAATACAGTTACGAAATCTTATTCTGTCGCTTCTGAAAACAGATTCGCATCAGGTGATATTCTACCTAAAGTTTATGGTGGTTTTGGAACAAGTGTTACAGCCTATGGCTTTGATCTCTCTGTTTCGTTTGCATATCAGCTTGGTGGACGTATTTTGGACTATACTTATCAAGGATTAATGGACGTAGCAGCTACAGGTAGTGCTTTGCATAAAGATATGTTAAAAGCATGGACTCCTGAAAATAAAAATACGGATGTTCCTCGTATGAATATTAATGACCAATATACGAACAGATTAACAGATCGTTTCTTGACTAGTTCGGACTATTTAAGTTTGCAGAATATTACATTGGGTTATACTCTGCCAAAGAGTCTGACACGTAAAATGCAGATTGACGGTGTTCGTGTTTTCTTTGTTGCAGATAATGTGGCTTTGCTGACAGCTCGCAAAGGGCTGGATCCACGTCAAGGTTATGTGGCTGCTGACAATGTGTATTCACCTATCCGCACAATTTCCGGAGGTATATCTTTAAATTTCTAATTTAGCAACCTATTTTTAAGAATATGAAATTGTCAAATAAATATATAGCATTTGCAAGTGTCGCTTTATTAATGGCATCTTGCGATTTGGATAAATTTCCTGAAGGAGATTACATATCTGAAGAACAGAAAGAAGATATAATCAATGGCAGACCTAATTTGATAACTGCTGAAGTGAATGCTATGGCAGCCAAATTAAATACTTTTGGTACGATTTCAGATGATGCCACTACTTATCATAATGATTATGGTATTCCTGCGGTATCTATGATATTGGAATCAGGAGGGCAGGACTTGGTTGCATTGGTTAATGGATATAATTGGTTTAATACATCTCAGAATTATAGTGACAGAGTATACGATAGTTCAAGCGATGAATTGATTTGGAAAACGTTCTATAATCACTTGAAAGCTGCAAACAATGTATTGAAATTGATAGCGGCAGATACGGAAGATTCTTCTTTGAAGGTTTATCGTGGCCAAGCTTTAGCTGCTCGTGCTTATGACTATCTGAACTTGGTTCAAATTTATCAGTTTACTTATGCAGGTCATGAAAATAGCCTGGCAGTACCTATTGTTACAGAAACAATGACTGATGAAGATATGCAGAATAATCCGCGTGCAACTGTACAGCAGGTGTATGACCAAATTATGAGTGACCTGAATACGGCTGCTGATTTATTGGCCGGGTATGATAATGGCTCAAACAAAGATCAGATTGATGAGACGGTAGTTTACGGATTGCGTGCTCGTGCTAATCTGTTAATGCAAAAATGGGCGGATGCAGCTAAAGATGCAGAACGTGCCATCGCTGGCGGTACACCTCAGACTTTAGCTCAGGTGTCTACTCCTACCTTTAATTCGGCATCGGCAAGTTCATGGTTATGGGGAGTGATGATTACGCCTGATAATGATGTTGTCCAGACAGGTATTATCAACTGGCCTTCGCACTTGTGCTCTTTTACCGGGAACGGTTATACTTCAGGAGTGCCTGATGGATATAGAAAGGTGAATTCTGCATTATATGATTTAATACCCGAAACAGATATCCGTAAACAATGGTTCTTGTCTCCGGATAATAAATCTTCATTGATTGATAATGAGCAGATTGAGGGTACTTCCATCGTTGAATATTTTGGTTTGACTCCGTATGTAAATACAAAGTTCGGAGCTTATCAAAGTATATTTGGTAACACAACCAATGCATCAGACTGGCCTTTGATGCGTGTTGAAGAAATGTATCTGATAAAAGCTGAGGCAGAAGCCATGGGTGGTAATTTGAGTGGCGGAAAGAGTACATTGGAAAATTTTGTACGAACATATCGGGACCCTTCCTTTACAAGTAAAGCTAATTCGGCACAGGATTTTCAGGATGAGGTTTGGTTGCAGCGTCGTATGGAGCTTTGGGGAGAAGGTTTCTCACTGTTCGATATCCTGCGCTTGAAAAAGCCGGTGATTCGTAAGAATACGAATTATGACCCGTCTGTACAATATAATTCAGCAGCAGAAGCGCAGATTCTGATCTATCGGATTCCGCAATGTGAAATGGAAACCAATTCCGGAATCAGTGATACTGATAACAATCCGGCGGCTCCACAACCACAACTATAGGGAATAACTGTAATAAAAAAGAGGATGACGTTCAACGTTCATCCTCTTTTTTTGTTATATTTGTCGCGAACTTATTTAGATTGATAGATAAATGAAAGAATTTGTAATTTCTGAAGCACAGGTTGAAACTGCCATTTTAGTTGGTTTGATTACTCAGACACAAGATGAGCGTAAGACCAAGGAGTATTTGGATGAGTTGGAGTTCTTGGCCGAAACGGCTGGGGCAACAGTGGTGAAAAGGTTTACTCAGAAACTGCCTGCTGCCAATTCCGTGACTTATGTCGGTAAAGGAAAGCTGGAAGAAATCAAGGAATATATTCATCAGGAAGAGGAAAATGAGCGTGAAGTCGGAATGGTGATTTTTGATGATGAACTTTCTGCTAAACAGATACGTAATATAGAAGCTGAACTGAAAGTGAAGATTTTGGACCGTACTTCGCTGATTCTGGATATTTTTGCCATGCGGGCTCAAACTGCAAATGCTAAAACACAAGTGGAACTGGCCCAATATAAGTATATGCTGCCTCGTCTGCAACGTTTGTGGACTCACTTGGAGCGTCAGGGAGGTGGATCCGGTGCTGGTGGAGGTAAAGGCTCTGTGGGATTACGTGGTCCGGGTGAAACTCAGTTGGAAATGGACCGTCGTATTATTTTGAATCGTATGTCATTGTTGAAAGAGCGGTTGGCTGAAATTGATAAACAGAAGTCCACTCAACGTAAAAACCGCGGACGTATGATACGTGTAGCTTTGGTAGGGTATACTAATGTGGGAAAATCTACTTTAATGAATTTGCTTTCAAAAAGCGAGGTCTTTGCTGAAAATAAACTTTTTGCAACATTGGACACCACAGTACGCAAAGTGATTATTGAGAATCTGCCATTTCTGCTTACAGATACCGTAGGATTTATCCGTAAATTACCAACGGATTTGGTTGATTCCTTTAAATCAACTTTGGACGAAGTACGTGAAGCGGATCTGCTGATTCATGTGGTGGATATTTCTCATCCGGATTTTGAGGAACAAATTTCTGTGGTTGATAAAACGATTGCTGATTTGGGGGCAGGTGGAAAGCCTACCATGATTGTTTTTAACAAGATAGATGCTTATACCTATATAGAGAAAGCAGAGGATGATTTGACTCCTAAAACCAGGGAGAATATTACATTGGAAGAACTGATGAAGACATGGATGGCAAAATTGAATGATAATTGTATCTTCATTTCTGCCAGAGAGAAAATAAATATGGATGAATTGAAGACTATTATATATAATAAGGTACGCGAGCTACACGTACAGAAGTATCCTTATAACGATTTTCTTTATCAAACCTATGATGAAGAATAAATACATATAGAAGATGAAAACTTATCGTTCACTTACACAAGAAGAAATACAACAATTAAAAGAGAGATCATGCACTGCGGTTGATTGGGATGAAATTGAAGTAGTAGAGAACTTTAAGACGGACTATATTTATCATACCCGTTTTTCCGGAAAGGTCAGATTGGGGGTCTTTGAAGATGAGTTTACGTTGGCAGGTGGCATGCGTAAACATTCCGGATTGTATCATGCGACTTTGCATAATGTAACGGTGGGCGATAATTGTTGTATTGAGAATATAAAAAACTATATAGCCAACTATATAATTGGGGATTATGCATTTATAGAGAATGTAGATATTATTCTGGTAGATGGCTGGAGCAAGTTTGGAAATGGCGTTGAAGTAGCTGTATTGAATGAAACGGGTGGACGTGAAGTGCCTATTCATGATCGTCTGTCAGCGCATCAGGCCTATATTTTGGCATTGTATCGTCATCGTCCTGAATTGATTTGTCGGATGAAAGCCATTATTGACCAGTATGCTGAAGAGAATGCTTCGGATACAGGTACTATTGGCCAGCATGTTACTATTGTTGATGCGGGATATATAAAGAATGTACGAATAGGTGATTATTGTAAGATAGAAGGGGCGGGACGATTGAAAAACGGCAGCTTGAACAGTAATGAGCAGGCGCCTATTCATATCGGCTATGGAGTGGTATGCGATGATTTTATTATATCAAGCGGCTCCAATGTGGAAGATGGAACTATGTTGACCCGTTGCTTTATCAGCCAGGCATGTCATTTGGGACATAACTATTCTGCATCTGATTCTTTGTTTTTCAGTAATTGTCAAGAAGAGAACGGTGAGGCATGTGCCATTTTTGCCGGACCCTTTACGGTGACTCATCATAAGTCTACTTTGCTGATTGCCGGAATGTTCTCTTTTATGAATGCGGGTTCCGGCTCTAATCAAAGCAACCATATGTATAAGTTAGGTCCGATTCATCAGGGAGCTATGGAGCGTGGGGCGAAGACTACTTCCGATTCTTATATTTTATGGCCCGCACGTGTAGGTGCATTTTCTTTGGTTATGGGGCGTCATGTGAACCATGCCGATACTTCTAATCTGCCTTTTTCTTATCTGATAGAGCAGCAAAATACCACTTATCTGGTGCCAGGGGTGAATTTGCGGAGTGTAGGTACGATTCGGGATGCTCAAAAGTGGCCTAAACGTGACAAACGTAAAGATCCGAACCGTTTGGATCAGATTAATTATAACCTGTTGAGTCCCTATACTATTCAGAAAATGATGAAAGGGCGTAGTATTCTGAAAGAATTACGTAAAGTATCCGGAGAAACCTCAGAAACTTACTCTTACCAAAGTGCGAAAATTAAGAATTCTTCTTTAAATAATGGCATTCGTTTTTATGAAACGGCTATTCATAAATTTTTGGGTAATTCATTAATCAAGCGTTTGGAGGAGGTTCGTTTTAGCAGTGATGAGGAAATCCGTGCCCGGTTGATTCCTGATACAGAGATAGGGACAGGAGAATGGGTGGATATTTCCGGATTGATCGCTCCTAAAAGTGAAATAGAGAAGTTGATGGCAGATATAGAATCTGGAATCCTGACTAATGTGGATCAGATTCATGACCGTTTTGTTGAGATGCATCGTAATTATTATACATACGAGTGGACATGGGCGTATGGGAAGATGCTTGAGTTTTATAATCTGCGTTCCGATGAAATAACGGCAAAGGATGTTATTGCTATCGTGAAGAAGTGGCAGGAGGCTGTTGTCGGATTGGATAAAATGGTCTATGCCGATGCGAAAAAGGAATTTTCTTTGTCTGCTATGACGGGGTTCGGTGCAGATGGATCACGTGAAGAAATGGAGCAGGATTTTGAACAAGTGCGTGGGGTATTTGAAAGTAATCCGTTTGTGACAGCGGTATTGCAGCATATTGAAGCGAAAACAGCGTTGGGTAACGAGTTGATAGAACGGATTGCTTCTATATGATATTTTTGATGAGAGTATTCAAACTAAGATGAACATTCGGAAAAGTTACAGATGGTAGTTATATATAAAAGAGCCGTATGAACGCTGGAGTAGTTATACGGCTCTTGCTATTGGATGACATTTGAGCTTGGACACTCCCTTTTTTATTTTTTTACCACAGGTAGTATAACTCTGCTTGCAGCTCCTTGCTGATGATAAATTTTGATTTTTTGTTTCATCACAAAATCTTCTACCGTACAATGATAGGTATCAATAAACCTTTGTGGATTGCGGTCAATAATGGGGAACCAGGAACTTTGAATTTGAATCATCAGTCTGTGTCCCGGCAGGAATGTGTGTGCCACATCATACAGTGTGTAATTAACCGGAGTTATTTCTTCCGGTTTGAAAGGCAGGGGATTGTCGAATCCCTTACGGAAGCGTCCTCTGAATAATTCGCCACGAATCATCAGCTGGTACCCACTCATTGGGTAGTCACTCTTTAAATAACTGCGTGCAGTTTTGGAATATTCAAATTTTTCAGGATATACATCAATTACTTTCACCATAAAATCAGCGTCAGTACTACTAATGGCAGTCATTAATTCCACTTCTATAGGGCCGGCCAGTGTCAATGTATCACATAGCGGCTCCGTCATGAAAGTAATGACATCGGGACGTGAAGTAGCAAAGCGTTGGTCATCTACCATGAATTCTTTTGTCCGGTAAGTGGTAGGGTTTGCCGTATAGGGTACCGGACGTGACATATCTGAAATATATTCTGAATAAGACTCTTGTTCTGCCGGTGCTTGTGTGGATACTGATCCGTTCTTATGTATATAATAAGGTGTACCGGCAGTCTTTTGTACAGGCCATTCGTCGTATGTTTTCCATTCGTTTTCACCTGTATGGAATATATTTACTTTATGCTTGGGCTTTTCTCCCTTTCCTTCCAGGAAATATCGGAAAAAAGGATATTCTATTTTGTCCATGTAATAAGCCGAAGTGCTTTTACCGAAATACAGATTACCGAAACCTTGGAACCCGCGTACTGTCCATGCTCCATGCCACCAAGGACCGAATGTCAGATATAAATCTGTATCCGGTGATTGCTCTTTGATGGCTTTATAAAGATTCCAAGCTCCGTAACAGTCTTCGGAGTCATACAGTCCACCTACCACCAATATGGCTGGCTTCAAGTTATAACAGGAGGTGCGTGCATCGCGCTCTTTCCAGAAATCATCGAAATCAGGATGGTTTTTGATATCATTCCACAATGTCTGTGTGGTATCACGTACCAGGTCGTCTACATTCTTAAAGGTACCGAGTGCCAGAAAATCTGTGTAAACATCATTCTTTACAATTTGGTTCATCACTCCTTTTCCCATGTGGCGTCCTTCCAGTCTGGGAAGGAAATTAGTGGTTTGCAGCAGGGTGAAGGCTCCGTTGTGATGACGGTCATCTCCACGGAACCAGTCGGTGACGGGAGCTTGCGGAGAAACAGCTTTCAAAGCCGGATGATTGGAGGAGGCTGTCATAGTGGCATAGAAACCATCATAACTGATTCCCCATGTTCCTACATTTCCGTTATTATATGTGTTGTGAATCAACCATTCTATGGTATCGTATGTGTCCGTAGCTTCGTCTATATTCTTTTTATCTTTCTTACCCTTTTTGTTTTTGTTGAGAGGGCGTACTTGGATAAATATCCCTTCACTCTTATGCCGTCCACGTACATCTTGGAAGACGATAATATATCGGTGCTCTATATAGTTTTTCAGATTAGTCCTGAAATGACGGTCAAATCCTTCTCCGTATGGGGAACAAGAGTAAGGGCTGCGGTGCATCAGGATAGGATGCTGCCTGCTGTTGTCTTTCGGTTCGTAGACAGCGGTGTAAAGCTTGATTCCGTCACGCATGGGAATCATGACTTCCCGTTTCGTGTAGATTTCCTTCAGTTTGAGTTCGATACTGTCCGGTTGGTTTTTTGCTTGGGTTTGTGTCCATCCTCGAGGGATGAGAAAGCATAACAGTAATGAAGTAATAAATAAGAATTTGCCTAATCTTTTCATGTATAATGTGATGTTATTTTAATGAGTTGGCAAAGGTAAGTACATTCCTTGAAAGTTTTCACGCTAATTAAGGAAAAATTTCGATAATAGTTACTACCTTTGTCACACTAATAACTTTTAACTAAAAATAAGTATCAATATGGCAACACCTCCGTTCCACTATCAGCACATGTTCCCGTTGGGACCTGATAAAACCGAGTATTATTTGCTGACTAAAGATTATGTGTCAGTAAGTGAGTTTGAAGGAAAACCTATCTTGAAGATTGAAAAAGAAGGTCTGACTGCTATGGCTAACGCTGCTTTCCGTGATGTTTCTTTCTTGCTTCGCCGTTCACACAATGAACAGGTTGCTAAGATTCTGAGTGATCCCGAAGCCAGTGATAACGATAAGTATGTAGCATTGACTTTCTTGCGTAATGCGGAAGTTTCAGCTAAAGGCAAATTACCTCTTTGTCAAGATACGGGTACTGCTATTATCCATGGTGAGAAAGGTCAGCAGGTATGGACCGGCTATTGTGATGAAGAAGCCCTTTCCTTGGGAGTTTATAAGACTTATACGGAAGAAAATCTTCGTTATTCTCAGAATGCTCCTTTGACTATGTACGATGAGGTGAACACCAAATGTAACCTGCCTGCACAAATTGATTTGGAAGCTACTGAAGGTATGGAATACAAGTTCCTTTGTGTGACTAAAGGGGGTGGTTCGGCGAACAAAACCTATTTATATCAGGAAACGAAAGCTGTATTGAATCCGGCTACATTGGTTCCTTTCCTTGTTGAAAAAATGAAGACTTTGGGTACGGCTGCTTGTCCTCCTTATCATATTGCATTTGTAATCGGTGGTACATCGGCAGAGAAGAACTTGCTGACTGTTAAGCTAGCTTCTACTCACTATTATGACGAGTTGCCTACTACCGGTAATGAATACGGGCGTGCTTTCCGCGATGTGGAACTGGAAAAACAAGTATTGGAAGAAGCTTATAAGATTGGCTTGGGTGCACAGTTTGGTGGTAAGTATATGGCTCACGATGTCCGCATCATCCGCTTGCCCCGTCACGGTGCTTCTTGTCCTATCGGTCTGGGTGTTTCCTGTTCTGCTGACCGTAATATAAAATGTAAGATCAATAAAGACGGTATCTGGATTGAAAAGATGGATGATAAACCGGGTGAACTGATTCCGGCAGCACTTCGTGAAGCAGGTGAAGGAGATGTGGTTAAGATTGACCTGAACCAACCTATGGCGGATATTCTGAAAGAATTGACCAAATATCCGGTAGCTACCCGTCTGTCATTGAACGGAACTATTATTGTAGGTCGCGATATTGCTCATGCTAAATTGAAAGAACGTTTGGATCGTGGCGAAGATTTGCCGCAGTATATCAAAGATCATCCTATCTATTACGCCGGTCCGGCAAAAACTCCGGAAGGTATGGCTTGTGGTTCTATGGGGCCCACTACGGCAGGACGTATGGATCCGTATGTGGATTTGTTCCAGTCACATGGTGGTAGCATGATAATGTTGGCAAAAGGTAATCGTAGCCAGCAGGTAACGGATGCTTGTAAGAAGTATGGCGGTTTCTATCTGGGCTCTATTGGTGGTCCGGCTGCTATCCTTGCTCAGAATAATATCAAGAGCATTGAGTGTGTGGAATATCCGGAATTGGGTATGGAAGCTATTTGGAAAATAGAAGTGGAAGATTTTCCGGCATTCATTTTAGTGGACGATAAAGGTAATGACTTCTTCAAGCAGTTGAAGCCGCGTTGCCTTGGAAATTGTAAATAATTAAATTATTCCGTAATAATACTAATACAGCCTTCCTCCCTTTAAAGGCGAGGGGGCTGTTCTGTTTTTTATTTAATTGGTGTTATCCGTTACCTTAATAATATGATGAAAAAACTACGATTGTTGTTTGTGCTGTTATGGGTGACAAGCAACTTATTTTCTTCTCCTGTTACAGGATTATTAGAGCGCATCGACAAAGGAGCTTCCTCCAAATTTATTATCGAACGTCAGAAATCGGGGACCGATTTTTTTGAACTCGATCAGAAAGGTGATAAAGTAATTATCCGGGGTAATGATTATGTAAATATTGCTACCGGATTGAATTGGTATTTGAAATATTATGCAGGCATACATCTTTCTTGGAATGGAATGACTGCAAAACTGCCTGCTGTTTTGCCCCCTGTGACTAAAAAGGAACGGCATGAAACGGATCTGCCCTATCGTTATGATCTGAATTATTGTACTTTCTCTTACTCCATGGCTTTTTGGGACTGGGAGCGTTGGGAAAAGGAGATAGATTGGATGGCGCTTCATGGTATCAATCTTTCCCTGGCATTGACAGGGACTGAGTCGGTTTGGAGAAATGTACTTCTAAAACTAGGATATACTAAGGATGAAATTAATGAGTTTGTAGCCGGACCGGGTTTTACAGCTTGGTGGTTGATGAATAATCTGGAAGGGTGGGGAGGACCTAATCCTGAAAGTTGGTATACCCGTCAGGAAAAACTTCAGAAGAAGATTGTAAAAAGAATGCGTGAATATGGCATCGAACCTGTGTTGCCGGGATATTGTGGCATGGTTCCTCATAATGCAAAGGAGAAATTAGGATTGAATGTTGCTGATCCCGGATTTTGGTGCAGCTATCATCGTCCTGCCTTTTTACAGCCGGAGGATGAACGCTTTGAAGAAATCTCTGCTTTGTATTATAAAGAACTGACAAAACTGTATGGAAAAACTGGTTTTTACGCTATTGATCCGTTTCATGAAGGGGGAAGTACTCAAGGAGTAAATTTGGATGCAGCCGGTAAAGCCATCATGAAAGCCATGAAAAAAACAAATCCGGATGCTGTGTGGGTGGCTCAGGCATGGCAGGACAATCCTCGTACTCCGATGATAGAGCATCTGGAAGCAGGAGACCTGTTAGTCTTGGACTTGCATAGCGAATGCCGTCCGCAATGGGGGGACCCGGCGTCAGAGTGGTGTCGTAAAGGAGGATACGGGCAGCATGAGTGGGTGTACTGCATGTTGTTGAATTTTGGTGGTAACATTGGGCTTCATGGTAAAATGGATGCGCTGATTGATGGCTTTTATGACGCGAAAGCAGATGTTCATGCCGGAAGGACATTGCGTGGAGTAGGGATGACTCCGGAAGGTATTGAGAACAATCCGGTTATGTATGAGCTGGTGATGGAATTGCCATGGCGTGAACATCGGTTTACTCGTGATGAGTGGTTGAAAGGATACGTATATGCTCGTTATGGGGTAGAGGATGAGGCTTTGCAACAAGCTTGGGATTTACTAGGTAACGGTATTTATAATAGTCCCAAGGAGAAGATACAACAGGGAACGCATGAGTCTGTATTCTGTGCTCGTCCGGGGTTGGATGTATATCAGGTATCCAGTTGGTCGGAGATGAAAGAATACTATAATCCGCAGGATGTGATAGAGGCTGCCCGACTGATGGTTTCTGTGGCTGATAAATATCAGGGTAATAATAATTTTGAGTTCGATTTGGTGGATGTGCTACGGCAGGCATTGGCAGAAAAGGGGCGTTTGATGCAAAAAGTGGTAACGGCTGCGTTCCGGGCAGGAGACAAGCAAGTATTTGAGTTGGCTTCACAGCATTTTCTGCATCTTATTCTATTGCAAGACCACTTGCTGGGTACCCGGAAAGAATTCAAGGTTGGAACTTGGATTGAAGCGGCACGTTCAGCAGGACAGACCCAGGAAGAAAAAGCATTATACGAATGGAATGCACGTGTTCAGATTACTACATGGGGAAATCGTGTAGCGGCAGATCAAGGCGGACTTCGTGATTATGCTCATAAAGAATGGAATGGCATTTTGAAAGATTTTTATTTTATGAGATGGAAGGCTTATTTTGATTATTTAGCTTGTGTCCTGGATGGAAAGCAACCGGAGGAACTTGATTTTTATACCTTGGAAGAAGCATGGACTAAAGAAACAGGATTCTATTCCTCAATTCCTGAAGGAAATACTGTGGTAGTAGCTAAAAACATTTTTGAAGAAGTTTTTTAAATGTTCTTTCTACTATGGATAACTTAAGACTTTCATAGGTTATAAGGCTTGATTATGGGTTCAGAACCGATGGGTATGAAACTATGATAACTTTATTCACGGTAGGGGGTGGATTGAATTTACCCCTTACGGTGAATGAAAGTTATGGAAATAGATAG
>OLFF01000190.1_pt1 | contig 17865 bp, 10 predicted proteins | sample 1603011 | NCBI WGS metagenome assembly OLFF01 (sample SAMN02675049, study PRJEB24791) | human gut metagenome, SKBSTL061 | isolation source: stool | host: Homo sapiens | place: USA | reverse complement strand
TTATACTCATTGCTGACATTCAAGGTGATTTTGCTGAACTTCTCGTGCTTTATATTTCCTTGTTCGTATGAGTATCCCATCCCCAGATAAAAACTATGTTTTTCAGAAGCTCCTGTCACACTGATATTATTATTGGTAATGAAGCCATTCTGAAGCACTTCATCCTGCCAATCGGTATCAGCATTCCAGCCGGAAAAATCAAAAGCGGGATTCTTTTCATTAACAAGCTGCTCACTATACAATTCTTTGAACTGAGAAGCATTCACCATCTTGATTCTGTCCACCACATGTTTCCAGCCGAATGAGGTGTTGATATTCACCAAAGTCTGCCCCTCCTTAGCCTTCTTTGTAGTGATAATGATAACCCCATTAGCTCCACGCACACCGAAAATAGCCAATGAAGACGGGTCTTTCAACACTTCCATAGACTCAATATCCTCGGGATTCAGAAAGTTAATGTTATCATTGAACAAACCGTCGACAATGTAAAGAGGTTTGTAGCCGTTAATGGAGTTCGTTCCACGTACACGGATTTCGGGGTCCGAGCCTGCTTGTCCCGAGTTGATAATCTGCACACCGGCTACCTTTCCCTGCAAGGAAGACAAGGGATTTGTAGAAGGTTTATTAGCGATTTCGGCTCCCTTGATATTCGTGATAGAGCCGGTCAAGTCACGCTTCTTCGCACTACCGTAACCTATCACTACTGTTTCAGCCAGCATTTGTGAGTCCTCTTTCAGCTGTACATTTATCACATGCTGGCTGCCTACTTTCACATCTTGCTTCACCATTCCCACGTACGAGAATTCCAGTACATTGTCGGGTGAGGCGGTAATACTGTACTTCCCATCTATGTCGGTAATCGTACCATTGGAAGTACCTTGAATCACTACGGATGCTCCAATCAGAGGTTCATTGGTCGAATCGGTTACCGTTCCGGTCACTGTCTTCTCCTGAGCAAACAGCGACGTAGTCATCAACAGCAGACAGACTAAAGCACTAAAAGTCCTCAATCCCTGCCGCCCATGTTGTAAAGGTTTAGGTTTATTGTCCATTGCATTTTCTATTAACAAATAAATAACTAGTTTAATTTCTTATATTGCAATGAAACAAAAGGAACCGGAAAAAGATGTTTAAGACGAGAGAATTAACACTTTAACATCCCATGAAAAAAAGTTACCCGAAGAGCATGTGCTCCTCGGATAACTTTTATTATTCTTATATCACCATTCTATGGTACATGGACCACCAAGGGATTACGTACCTTCTGAGCGTATTCTTCCAAATATTTGTTCCAATCGGTATCGGCTTCGAAACCATATTTGCTCCAGCCTGATCCCCAATAATAAATATACTCGGAACCCGGTTCATAATCACTGACCGACAACACATGACCCAAAGCACCTCCACGTTCTTTCTGCTCTTTTTCGGAGAACATTTGGGGCAGCGCTCCTTTTATATTAGCCGGAAATACAGCACCTATATAAATCACTCCATTGTTATTGGCTGCATTCTCTGTAGAGTCCGCATAGGCTATATAACCTGCATTTGCATCAAAACTATACCCCGTAGGATTCTGTTTGTGCAATACAATGCCGGTCACCACCGGAGTGATTTCCTGCAAATTGTCAAAAGAAACCACAGTCTTGTTCAACTGCGACCCCTTGTCCAAAGAAATGATACGCGTTTCTATCACACTTGAATCCCCTTTTACAACCAACGGATTATAGACCAACTTAGCTGTGAATCGGAGCGGACCGTTATCCAAGATTTCACAATCCTTGTAACAATAGGGATAAACAATGGTACTATCGGGGAATAAAGCAGCTGTTCCTCCACCCAGAGTCGGACCCACTGCATAGCAGTCCATTCCGTTTCCATGATCTACATGATAAGAAATACCCCGGTTCAAGTCACCGTCATAACGATCCTCCACTACCGGTTCGGACACACTTTTAGTCCAGATATCATAACCAAAGGCACGCTCGCCCTTCTCCTGCAAAGCAGGACCGTATGCACGATAAGCGGCACGGTCATTCTCCCATGCCACATCATCCAGACGTTCGGGATATTGACGCCCGCAAGCAACCACATCCACCGGCTGCGGAGTTCCTTCTGCAATTGTATAAACAGCCGAGGCATCCCCTTTCACCGAAGCAGGAAAGATAAGCATATCATCGTATGTTATCTGATAAGGTACTTCAAGCCCGTTCTCGTCCAATACGATAACCTGTGCCGTATCGGGTAATTGTAGTTTGCCTGTTATTTCAGCCATAGAGATTTCCACCATTTCTCCATTCCTATCAATAGAAAGCGGATTGGTTATAGTGACAGTCACCGGCTCCTTTTGCGAACAGGAAAACATAGCTAACGCCGTTGCGACTGCTAAAAAGATTTTTTTCATACTATTTATTGTTTGTCGAACTGAAAGACAAAAATACAAAGAATCTGCAAGTATCAACAAAGACACAAGCAGATTCTTTCTATTTATATCTACTAATTATTTAGGCTGCTTACCAATGTAGGCCAGAATACCGCCATCTACATAGAGAATATGGCCATTGACGGCATTAGATGCTTCGGATGCAAGGAATACAGCAGGACCAGTCAATTCCTGCGGATCCAACCAACGGCCGGCCGGAGTCTTGGCACAGATGAATGTATCAAACGGATGACGGCTTCCATCGGGCTGGATTTCACGTAACGGAGCAGTCTGCGGAGTAGCGATATAGCCCGGACCGATACCATTACACTGAATATTGTATTCTCCGTATTCAGAACAGATGTTACGAGTCAACATCTTCAAACCACCTTTAGCGGCAGCGTATGCAGAAACGGTTTCACGACCCAACTCAGACATCATAGAGCAGATATTGATGATTTTTCCGTGTCCTTTTTCCATCATCGCAGGCAAAACCGCTTTAGAAACAATGAACGGAGCATTCAAGTCAATATCAATAACACGGCGGAAATCGGCAGCTTCCATCTCGTGCATCGGAACGCGACGGATAATACCGGCATTGTTTACAAGAATATCGATGGTACCTACTTCTTTTGCAATAGTGGCAACCATAGCCTGTACGGCAGGCTCGTCAGTAACATCACATACATATCCGTGTGCTTTAATTCCTTTTTCAGCGTAAGAAGCCAAACCTTTATCCACCAATTCCTGATTGATGTCGTTGAAACAGATGGTTGCACCTTGTTCTGCAAAAGCAGATGCAATAGCAAAACCGATACCATAAGAAGCGCCTGTTACAAGAGCTACTTTACCTTCCAAAGAAAAATTCAAATACTGATTCATGATACTTATATTATTAAATTAATGAAGTTATATGATTTATTTCAAGTCTGTAATCAATGAGAAGTCCTGATCACCGTAATCCAGATTCTCTCCACCCATACCCCAGATAAAGGTATAGTTGTGTGTTGCCGCCGCACTATGGATAGACCATTCGGGAGACAAGACTGCCTGATCGCCTTTCATCCATATATGACGGGTTTCATCCACTTCTCCCATAAAATGGCAAACAGCGTGTTCATCGGGCACTTCGAAATAGAAGTAGGCTTCCATACGACGGGTATGTGTATGGGCCGGCATGGTGTTCCATACAGAACCCGGAGCCAGTTCGGTAAGTCCCATCTGCAATTGATTTGTACCACCGTTTTTTACTCTTTCCAGCACATCCTTTACAATTAATTGGTTTACAATACGGTCGTTGCTGTCTTCCATTTTTCCATAATGATCTGAAATGGCCAAAGCATATTGTTTAGGATTTGCTTTTTGAAGTTTAGCGTCAGTAGTGATCAATTGAGTAACGTATGGCTTGTAAGCCGGTGCCGAATTGATATAGAATTTAGCCGGTTTGGCAGCGTCATTACTTTTAAAAGTAACTTCTTTATTCCCGCAACCTACATAGAGGGCTTCCTTGTATTTCATAGGATATTCTTTACCGTCTACAGTAACTACGCCGTCACCGCCTACATTGATGACTCCTAGTTCACGCCGTTCAAGGAAGTAAGTGATTTCCGGACCCAGTTCACGGAAAGTTTCCAGCTTCAAAATTTTGTTTACCGGCATAGCTCCTCCGTAAATAAGACGGTCGTAAAGGGTGTATGTAACATTGATCTCATCCGGCGCCATCACCTTTTCCATCATAAATGAACTACGCAGACGTTCTGTATCATAGTGTTTCACATCTTGCGGATGGCAAGCGGTCTGTACTTTGTAATTTACTTGAGCTGAAGCTGCCAAAGCAGAAACACTCAGCATCATTGCAATTGCTAATTTTTTCATAATCATTATCTTTAAATTTTAATTTTTCATTGTTTTCTGGTATTTAATGATGGAACGACGGTTCAGCACCATTAAGAATAGTGTTATCAGTACTAAAATTCCGGAACCAATCCATTTGAATGAATAAGTCAAATGGAAAATAGCCCATGAGAAAGGACTTGAAGCAAAGTCCAACGCTCCCCCCTCAAAACCCGACGGAATATTTACGGCGGCATCTTGTGTCTTGGCATATACGTCATGTGCCGCTTTGGTAAAGTAAGGTGCCAGATCAGTTACAAAATACAGACCGATGGCCAGCACAACAAAACCAATGATGAAGGTTTTTACCACATTTCCTTTTGTGATAGGTAATACCAACGGGAATACGTAGAACATACCGGCTAACGAGGCCAATGGCAGGAATTCATTACCCGGAAGTACAACTGCCAATAAAATAGTAACAGGGATTAATAGCAATGATACAACTAATGTGGCCGGATGTCCGATAACCAAGGCAGGGCTCATACCGATATTCAAGCCTACAGCACCTTTAAACTTCTTGGCGATCAGTTCGCGGGTAGCGTCCGAAATGGGTTTCAATCCTTCGATGAATAGGCTGGTAATACGGGGAATCAACTCCATTACTGCTCCCATCTTGATACCTAAACCTAGAATATAAGGAATCTTGTCTACTATTTCTTGTCCGTTTTTACAAGATAATGCACCGATGCCACATCCTACCAGGATACCCAAGAAGAGAGGTTCGCCTAATAAACCGAATTTCTTTTTCATACCTTCCGCATCAATGTTCAGCTTTTCAAATCCGGGAATTTTGTCCAATACCTTATTTATAATGAGAGCGAATGGTACGAAACCTGCACAGAAGGGCTGCGGAATAGAAATACCTTCCATTTTATCATAGAAACCTTGAAATTTGTCTGCTGTGTAATCTGCTAAGATTAATGTGATGATATAACAGATAACAGCAGCGAAGAATCCCCACAAAATACTATCTGTTGCAAAATAAACTACGGCTCCGATAAAAGCGAAATGCCAATAGTTCCATAAATCAATATTAACCGTACGGGTGGTTTTAGTCAATAACATTAAGATGTTAACGGCCAGACATACCGGAATGATGAATGCCCCTACGGAAGTGTTATAAGCCACGGCTGCGGCAGCAGGCCATCCCATATCGAATACTTTCAGTTGTAGGCCATATATTTCGACCACCTTGCTTAAGGCCGGTCCCAGGCTGCTGGTCAGAAGTGCGGTAACCACTGATAAACCAACGAAACCAACACCTACCAACAGACCGCTTTTTAATGCTTTGCTGAATTTGATTCCGATACAAACGCCTAAGATTGTAAAAATTATAGGCATCATCACCGCTGCTCCTAAACCGATGATATAACTAAAAACTTGTTCCATTCTCTTGTGAATTAATAGTAAATGACTGTGTTTTCTACAATAGTATAAATTAAAAACTGCCCCAAAAATAAAACCTTTTCTCAACTTATCAAACCTGAAAGACATAATAATTAGTAAAAAGACAATTTTTGAACGATTTTTATCGTTATCGTGCACAAAAATAACCGTTTTCGCACACGAATACCAAATAATACACTTAGTAGGTTGAAAAGTGCACACTGCTTTTCGAGGAAAATACTACTTTTGTTTCATAAAATAAATAGGTCTAATACTAAAAATAAACGTCTTCATGAAAAAGAATTCTATTTGTAAAATTATTGTGTCCGGTTTGCTTGCGGCTGTTCCTTTGATGGGCATGGCTCAGCAGGTTTGTGGTAATAAGCCTTGGTCTGTACGTATGGCGGAATCAGAGATGGTGCGTTGTCCCGAATCCTGGCAATTGGATTTTCAGACCCGTTTGAAGTGGGATTACTGTCATGGCCTGGAACTTCAAGCTATGCTGGATGTATATGATGCATACGGTGATAAAAAGTTTTTTGATTATGCTGTGGCTTATGCTGATACAATGATTCATCAGGATGGCTCTATCGAAACTTATAAACTGGAGGAATATAATATTGACCGTCTGAATTCCGGAAAGATGCTTTTCCGTATTTACGAGCAGACTAAGGACGAGAAATACAAGAAAGCATTGGATTTGTTGCGCAGTCAGTTGGATACGCATCCTCGTAATGCCGATGGCGGTTTCTGGCACAAGAAGATTTATGAGAATCAGATGTGGCTGGATGGGCTTTATATGGGGCAACCATTTTATGCGGAGTATGCTTACCGTAACAACCGTGTGAATGATTATGCTGATATTATCAATCAGTTTGTTACAGTGGCTCGTCATAATTATGATCCGAAGACTGATTTATACCGCCATGCATGTGATGTGAGCAAGCGTGAAAAGTGGGCGGATAAAACTACCGGGTGGTCACAACACTGTTGGGGACGCGCCATGGGATGGTATGCAATGGCTTGTGTGGATGTACTCGATTTTATACCGGAACACGAAGCCGGACGTGAATCTGTTATCGAAATATTGAATAAACTGGTTGCCCAGATTAAACGTACTCAAGATCCTGCAACAGGGGTATGGTATCAGGTGATTGACAGAAGTGGGGATGAGGGGAATTATCTGGAATCCTCTTGTTCTACCATGTTTGTATATACTCTGTTGAAAGCGTTACGTAAGGGATATATTTGTCCTTCGTACATGGAAGTGGCTAAAAAGGGGTATGAAGGGCTTTTGACCCAGTTTATAGAAGTGGACAATAAAGGGGTAGTTTCTATCACTAAGGGTTGTGCTGTCGCGGGTTTGGGAGGTAAGCCAGTGTATCGTACCGGAGATTATAATTATTATATAACTGAAAAAATACGTTCTAATGATGCGAAGGCAGTAGGTCCGTTCATTATGGCCAGTCTGGAATGGGAACGTTTGTTTCAGAAAAACAGTTGTGGAACTGCATGTGAATAATAGGAGGTGATACGATGAGGAAAGTTTTAGGATTATTGTTGCTGTTGGTTGCTGTTAGTGGAACATGGGCTCAGGAACGTCAGGATACAATTGTAGTTTCACGCGATGGAACGGGGAATTTTCGTACTTTGCAGGAGGCTATAGAGAGTGCGCGGGCTTTCATGGATTATACTGTTACGATCTATGTGAGGAACGGAGTATATAAGGAGAAAGTGATTGTTCCTTCATGGGTGGAAAATATAGATATTATAGGTGAAGATCGTGATAAGACGATTATTACTTATGATGATCATGCGAATATAAATAAAATGGGTACTTTCCGCACTTATACGGTGAAGGTAGAGGGTAGTGATATCACTTTTAAAAATTTGACTATTGAGAATAATGCGGCTCAGTTGGGACAGGCGGTAGCTTTACATACGGAAGGTGACCGTTTGAAATTTATCAATTGTCGTATCTTGGGCAATCAGGACACTATTTATACCGGTGCTAAATTTACCCGTCTTTATTTCAAGGATTGTTATATTGATGGTACTACCGACTTTATTTTCGGTCCTTCCACCGCTTTATTTGAAGATTGTATTATTCACAGTAAACGCAATTCGTATGTAACGGCTGCTTCCACTCCGAAAGAGGCTAAATATGGATATGTCTTTAAGCACTGTAAGCTGACGGCAGAACCGGGAGTGGATAAAGTGTATTTAGGTCGTCCTTGGCGTCCATATGCTTATACTTTATTTATAGAATGTGAATTGGGGAAACATATTGTTCTTGCCGGATGGCACAATTGGGGCAAGCAGTCTAATGAAGAAACAGCCCGTTATATGGAATATAAAAATACCGGTGAGGGTGCAAATGCTTCGGAAAGGGTGGCATGGAGCAAACAGTTAACAAAGAAAGAAGCTGAGGCGGTGACGGTCGATGCTATTTTTCGTACTCAAAGTAATTGGAACCCAATAGACTAGATTGATTTTGTAATTGCTTGAAAAGGAGACTTCTACGTTGGTGGAGGTCTCCTTTTTTTGTTGTGTTGAATAATTGGAACCCGTAAAAAACACCTAATAAATCCACATAAAAAGATAAAAACTACACATCAAGGTAATGTTATATCCATAATTTTGCAACAGTGAAACTAAGGTCAAAACCTTAAAAAACATTTTAATAACTATAAAAACACATCTTATGAATCTAAAAGAATTAGCTAGAAAAGCTATCTCAACTCTCTTTTTGAGTATGCTTTGTTTGGTTGCTTTTGCTCAAACCGCAACAGGTTTGGTGAAAGACAAGACAGGCGAACCCATGATTGGTGTGAATGTATTGGTAAAGGGAACAACCAATGGTACAATCACGGATTTCGATGGTAAGTTTTCAATTCCGGATGTTCCGAGTAATGCTACTTTAGTGGTTTCCTATATTGGGTATCTTACCAAAGAGGTAAAATCTGGAAAAGATTTGGTCATTGTATTGGAAGAAGATAACAAGACTTTGGATGAAGTCGTTGTTATTGGTTATGGTACGGTGAAAAGACGTGATTTGACTGGTTCTGTCGCTTCTGTTACCGGGGAAAAATTAGCGGCTAATCCGGTTGCCAATGTCGCACAGGCTTTACAAGGACAATTGCCTGGTGTGAGTGTGACTTCTCAAGACGGTCGTCCGGGTGCAGGTATGTCTATTCGCATTCGTGGAGGTGGTTCTATTACTCAGTCTAATGATCCCTTGTTTATTGTAGATGGTGTTCAAGTTAGTGGCATTGATGATATTCCTGCTGACAATATCGAAAGTATTGATGTGTTAAAGGATGCTGCTTCTACGGCTATTTATGGTGCCCGTGGTGCTAACGGTGTAATATTGGTTACTACTAAGGGAGGCAAGGATGGCCGGGTTTCCGTCAAGTATAATATGTATTATCAGATGAAGGAGAATCCAAAATTATTGGAAACTATGGATCCTTATGATTATGTATATAATACATGGGCATATATGAAGAGTTTGGGAGATTCTTATGGTGATGGAGTTGCCAGATATTTTGGATTAGGATCCAAGTATGGAAATCATTTGAATGAATATAAAAATATGACCACTCATAATTATATAAATGATTTGATGCAGACTGCGTCTTCTTGGAATCATGATGTATCTTTATCTGGTGGCACAGACAAAACTAAGTTTTATTCATCAGTTAACTATATGGATGATGAAGGTATCCGTGTGAAGTCTGGTTTCCAACGTTGGAATGCGAATTTCAAATTGACGCAAAAGATTAATAAAAAGTTAACTGCGGACTTTGATTTACGTTATAGTGAAATAGAAATTAATGGTTCTGGTTTTGGTAATGCAACCTCTGCTTACACTTATCGTCCTGTGGATAATCCTTTGGGTGATGCTTCTTTTACCGCTGGATTTGGTCAAGGTGATACAAATATGGAAGAAACTAGTAATCCTTTGTATTACTTGGATACTGTAGATTATATAAAAAACATGTACCGTATCCGTGCAAAAGGTGCTTTAACTTGGAATGTTATTAAAGGTTTGACGGCAAAGACGGAGCTATCGTTAAATCGTAATTGGAACCAGGAAAAGACATGGAATGCAGGACAGACAGAAAAAGATAATAGTTCTGCTAAATTGAAGAAAAGTGATGGTTACGGTGTGCGTTGGGCAACTACTTTGAATTATGAAGTACAGGGGCTTGGAGATGATCATAATTTGTCTTTCTTGGTTGGTAATGAAGTCTTGGCTTCAAAGTCAGATTACACTGAAATATATGGTGTAGGGTATCCTGAAGGATTTACAATGGATGATGCGTTTGGTATGATTAATATGACTACTCCTTCATTGGGACAAGATTATTTTAAAGGTGAGATAGGTACTCCTAATCATACTTTATCTTGGTTTGGTCGTGCTAATTATTCTTATAAAGGTAAGTATCTTTTGACAGCTACATTCCGTGCTGATGGTTCTTCTAAATTTGCACCTAGTCATCAGTGGGGGTATTTCCCGGCAGCAGCTGCAGCATGGAGAATTTCAGATGAAGCTTTCATGGAAAATACAAGAGATTGGTTGGATAATCTGAAACTTCGTGTATCGTATGGTACTTCTGGTTCTGATAATATTGATGCTTCTTTATGGAGAGAAACATGGAAAACAGAACAAATTACAGTGGATGGTGAAAAGGTTACCACTTATGTGCCTGGTGATATGAAAGGAAATCCTGATTTGAAATGGGAAACTACTATTAGTCGTAATTTAGGTGTTGATTTTGGTTTCTTTAATAATTGGGTTCGTGGTAGTTTGGACTATTATTGGAATACGACAAAGAATATTTTAATGAAAGTGCCTATTGATGCAGCGTCTGGTTATAGCTATCAGTTCCAAAATGTAGGTAAAACCTCAAATAAGGGAGTTGAATTGGCTTTAGGCTTTGACATTGTTCGTGGTAAAGATTTTAATTTAGGTGTAAACTTGACTTATAATTATAACAAGAATAATATTGACGAACTGATGGACGGAGTCTTGGCAGATACGAGAGCTATGAATGATTGGGGCTCATCTATGGCTAAGCCTGCTTATGATTATATTATCCGTGAGGGGCATCCTGTAGGTACTATCCAAGGTTTTAAATCTGAAGGATATTATACGATTGATGATTTTACTTATGCGGATGGTAAATACACATTGAAACCAGGCATTCCGGATATTCAAGGTATTGTGAATTATCCGGATGGAGTTAAAGTGCTGGCTGCGGATGGACAAACCGCTGTACCGGGTATGCCTAAATTTGCAGATACAACAGGTAATGGTGTTGTGGACGAGGATGACAAAACGATTATCGGCGAAGCTATGCCACAACATACAGGTGGTTTTACAATTAACGGTAATTGGAAGGCAATCGATTTTTCTGTAGGCTTTACTTATCAGATTGGTGGTGATGTGTATAATGCCAATGCAATGCATTCCTTGATGGGAAATAAAGACAATTCCGCTGGTCAGAATCGTTTGAAGTTCGTTTCTGAAACTTTCAAATATTATGATGTCGATACAAACGGTGACTTGATGCTGGTGAAAGATCCTACAGCTTTGGCGGCTCTTAACGCGAATACAAACTACAGTTCTTTCTTTTCTGAATATGGAATCGTAAGTTCTAAATTTATTGAAGATGCGTCTTATTTGCGTTTGAATACATTGACAGTAGGTTATACTTTCCCAAAAAATTGGATGAATAAGATTGGATTACAGAATGCACGTGTGTATTTTACAGGAAGTAACTTGTTCTGTATTGATGGGTATTCTGGTATAGATCCGGATGTAAACACGAAGACTGATGGTAAGGATGGTTTCCCTACACCTTATTTTGATTACCAGTCTTATCCTAAGGCTAGAACTTATACCTTTGGTGTTAATTTAACTTTCTAATTAATGGAGATGAATCGTATGAAAAAAATAGTATATTCAACACTTTTCTTTGCTGGAATGTTTTTGACTACAGCATGTAGTGATTATTTGGAGGTTGGCTCTCCTTCTATTGTAGATTCGGATTTTGTCTTTTCTAATCCGACAACAGCACGTGCCGCATTAGACGGTGCTTATGAACAGTGGAGAGATTGTGCGCAGAATAAGGTTTTTGGCGATGGATTGTTTTATGCTGCTGATATTGCCGGGTCTGATATAGAACGGCACCCGGAGTCTTTCTCTAATCAGTTGGGACGCCATTATCCGGAATGTCTTTATCAAAACGGTACATATGCAAGTAGTTATGGATTGACTTCGTATTTGAAGGAGAATGATATTTATGCTAGCTTGTATGCGGTTGTAAGCAAGGCCAATGCGGTGATAACATCCATGGAAAATGCGGAAAATTTTGAATCGATCATCAATGGTGGACAATCAGAGATGGGGCAAATGTATGGTGAGGCGGTAGCTATGCGTGCTACGGCTTATCGTGAACTGTGTAAAAATTTTGGAGATGTTCCTTACGTTGGCGTTTATGGTGTTGTGCCTAAAGGTTTGGTTTCCCGTGATTCTATTTATGATGTATGCATTGAAGATTTGCAGAAAGTGGAACCTTTGATGTACACCATCGGTTCTATTCCCGGCATTGCTGCTGCCAATAAAAATTATTTTTCTAAAACCTATGTGCAGGCTTTGATTGGAAGAATGTGTTTGGATGCAGCTGGATATCAGACTCGTCGTGGCGATATAAAACGTGTAAACGGAAAAGGGGAAATCATGACATTTGAAACCAAAGGGAAAGAAAATAATGGAGCTATTTATGGACGTCGTTCTGATTGGCAAGACTTGTACTCAATAGCTAAAAAATACTACGAGGCTTTGTTGGCTGATCCGGGTAATGCACAGTTTCATTTGACTGATCCACGGGGTGCCTCGGATAAATCCGGACGTACTTTTAATAATCCGTACCAGTATTTCTTTGAACAGATGCATATGGATGATGCTATTTATGCGGATGAGTCTATTTATGAATATCCCATGCAGCAAGGTGGTGGAAATGATGGTCGCCCCTATTCTTTCGGTCGTCCTTCGTCTGGTGGCTCAAAGGCTGCGTATCCATGTAAGAGCTATGGACAGGGACGTATAAATCCTGCTTATTTTTATGGAGTCTTTGATCCGAATGATATGCGTCGTGATGTGAGCATTACTATGACCGGCAGTAATGGTAAAGGGGTTGAGAAGTTAATTCCTTTTGTCCCCAACTCAAAAGCTGAAGGCGGTGGCTTGACATTGAATAAATGGGATGAGAATCGTCAGGCTAATCCATGGGTGGCAGCACAACGTAAATCAGGTATCAATGGTCCGTATATGCGTATGTCTGAAGTTTATTTGGGCTATGCGGAAGTATGTGCGGCATTAGGTGATGTAGTTACAGGTAAACAATATTTAAAAACGGTTCGTGAACGTTCGTTCCCGCAAGGTTTGGCTAACACAGATGCTTTTATTGCATCTTTTGGTAATGACTTAGTTCGTGCGATTATTGAAGAACGGGGGTTTGAATATGCAGGTGAAGGTGATCGTCGTTGGACATTGATTCGTTCTGGTTATCTTCCGGAAGATATAAAAAGAATCAAAGATATGACTAAAGCTATGATGGATGGTTTGGCAACTAAAGGTTATTATGAGTTTGAAAATGGTAATATCATTTCTGCTTATATATGGACAAAGTTAGTTGATGCAAAAACTATATATGGTCATCGTTTGACAGCACAGTGTCCGACAGACAAGGTCAATGATCCGGTGCTTTATCCGGGATGGCGCGGACAAAAGGATAATTGGGAAGAAATGGGATTGAATTATGGAAGTTCGACTCCTGCTACCAATTTAGCAATAAAAGGGTTGTTTGAAATAGTGTCTGAAGAAGAGGCAGCATCTCTTGAAAGCCAAGGATATACCAAAGTTAATTGGGGTATTGATTTGGTTGATTATAGAGATGAATATGATAAGTATCTGTTTTGGGATTATGATTACGTTTCGGCTCCTATCTATTTGTGGCCGTTTACTCCTAATGTAATGGCTGCCGGTGGCTTTACGAATGGTTATGGCTTTAAACAGGAATAATAATTCATTCGTTAAACGAAAATAAACGTATGGGGGGAGGGCGTATTGTAAATGCTCTCTCCTTTTTTGTGTTTCTTAAGAATGTATTTTTAAACAAGCATTCCTGTTATTATCGCATTGACAATTTGAACTTAAGGTTTGCTTTCTTAAAGTTTGTAATTTCTGCTACCATAGCTGTACCATTTTACCGAATCACCTATGGATAGGGAGATGTAGGGGGCAGCAGAGTAATCAAACTTTGTTGTAGGAAGTTACAATAAGAAAGGCAGAAATCTTTTTTGTGATAGGTTTGTTCGTTTGTTGCAAAATTGTGCACATAAAAGACCAATTTTTACCTTGTTCTTCTTTTATGGCCTGTTACTTTTGTATCAAGACATATTTTAATCAGATACGAAATGAAATTAAAGGTTTTAGTAAGTACAATAGTTAGCATCATGATATGGCCGGCAAGTATTGCGGCACAAGGTGAATTGATTCCAATGATAGAAATACCCGCAGGAAATTTCTATATGGGAACTTTGGGTGAAGATGAGAATTATGATGAAGCACCTATGCATAAGGTGTACATATCCAAACCATTTAAAATGGGACTGACCGAAGTGACTAATGCGCAATATGAATTGTTCTGCCCTGAACATAAGTCGCTGCGTGGTAAAAATGGTTTCTCAAGTGAAGATGACGAAGCGGTGGTGTTCGTAACTTATCAAGATGCCGTTGCCTTTTGTGACTGGTTGACCCGGAAAGAAGGAAAAACTTATCGTCTGCCTACCGAAGCTGAATGGGAATATGCATGTAAGGCAGGCCGTTACTGGAATTTCTATATGGATGACAAGCTTCCTGCCGCTTGGCAAAAGAATCAAGTGATAGCGGCTACTCCCAAACCCTTGTCTTTGAAAGTGGCACAAACTCCTCCTAACGAATGGGGGCTATATGATATGTGCGGAAATGTGGAGGAATGGTGTTTGGACTGGTATGGGCCATATATAGACAAGGAACAGACTGATCCTGTCGGCTATTCGGACGGTATAGCACGTGTGACCAGAGGAGGCAGTCATAATACACCGGTGAAATATCTCCGTTCGGCAAACCGTATGGCTATGTTGCCGGAGGATAAACATACAATGACGGGCTTTCGGGTGGTACAGGCAGAGTATCCGCAGACCGCTCCGCTTTCTCAGCCAAAAGATGAGTATGTTGTGTCTCAGATAAAATGGGATTGGGACTCTCAATGTGTCACGGAACCTGTCTTCGTTGCTCCTTTGGTTTATGTGCATGAACCGGATGTGCATAGTGGAACGCCTTTTTTCAAACATAATCATCAGCCGGCATTGACTTGGTGTGATAATGGAGACTTGTTAGCAGTGTGGTTTTCTACCAATGAAGAAAAAGGCCGTGAGATGGTGGTGCTCTCTTCGCGCTTGCGTGCTGGAAGCTGTGAATGGGAAAAGCCCCGTATGTTTTATCAGATAGCTGATCGTAACTTGACCGGAACTGCATTGTTGAACGACCGTCAAGGGACTCTTTATCATATTAATGGAGTGGAGGCGGCCGGACATTGGCAGAATTTGATGATGACTTTGCGTACAAGTACAGATAATGGACAAACTTGGAGTAAACCTCGTATGATTGCTCCCGAGCATACGAAACGCCATCAAGTGATAGCCGGAACCTCTATTACAAAGGAAGGCTGGTTTGTTCAGGCTTGTGATGCCGGACCAGGTGGAAGAGACGGGGCTGCTGTTCATATCAGTAAGGATAAGGGAAAAACTTGGACGGACCCATGGGATGGAGCACCCTTGCCTGATTTTAAAGAAGGGAGAACAGGTACCACTATCGCTGGAATCCATGCCGGAGTAGTGCAATTGAAGGATGGCAGATTGATGGCATTGGGACGTAACAATAGCATTCGTGATAAAGAAGGACGTTTACGTATGCCCATGAGTGTATCTGATGATATGGGCAAGACTTGGCATTATTCCGCTTCGGAATTTCCACCCATTGATGGAGGACAACGGCTGGTATTGATGCGTTTAAATGAAGGTCCTATTTTACTGATATCTTTTACAGAGCATCCTTATCGTACTCCGAAAGAGGAGCGTGGTATGATGTTTACTGATAAATCAGGAAAGCCTTTTAAGGGATATGGCATGTACGCTGCTTTGTCATACGATGAAGGTAAGACCTGGCCTGTAAAACGTTTGTTGACTGATGGCACTTATCGTTTTCTTAATGGTGGGGCTTGGACTCAGTTTTTTGAAATGGATGAGAATCATGCTGAGCCTCGTGGCTACCTGGCCGGAACACAAACACCTGATAATATGATTCATTTGATAACAAGCCGCTTCTATTATAAATTTAATTTAGCTTGGTTGAAAGGAAACGAAAGTATTATATCTCCTCAATCTTTGTCTGACTAAAGGACGTAGAATGCATATATCCAATACTTTGTATTATCTTACTTTCGTTTTCTAGTTGTATTGTTTGTTGTAAATGAAAGTAATCGAAATAAAATAAAGTAAAATAATGCAAAATGATTTTTGTTTTCCGAAAATATTTCTACTTTTGCAATGTGTGATTTAGGATATTATGATTATGGCGCACGCTTAAAGAGAACACAAAAAGAATTATTAAATCTAAAATGATTATTTGTTAACCCAGGAAAGTATGGAAAATGTTCAGAAAACAAGGCGTTTGTTTGCAAGCGCATACGGTTGCAAAGCCAGCCGTTCTTTTCTTATTTGGGGATTGTCGGCCGCAATGTCTATAAGTGTTATACCGATGATGGCTGAGATTTCTGTTGGTGAGAAAAACTATGATACTCAAATTGTTAGCCAGACAAAGACTATAACCGGAACCATTATTGATGAAACAGGTGAACCTATGATTGGGGTGTCGGTTTTAGTTCAAGGGACTACTACAGGGGCAGTTACAGATTTGGATGGTAAATTTACATTGGAAGTTCCCGCAAACGCTACATTGGTAGTTTCCTATATCGGATACAAGACTCAAAATGTAAAAGTCGGTAGCCAAAATACGTTTGCCATTAAGATGGAGAGTGATAATGAGGTGCTTGATGAAGTGGTAGTAATTGGTTATCAGACTATTAAACGTAAGGACTTGACTGGTTCTGTTGCTTCTGTTAGTGGTAAAACCGTGTCTGTTATGCCTGTTTCTAATGTAGCACAGGCTATGCAAGGTAAACTTCCTGGTGTGAACATTACCTCACAAGATGGACGTCCTGATGCGGCAATTTCTATTCGTGTGCGAGGAGGAGGTTCCATTTCGCAAAGTAATGAACCTTTGATTTTAGTAGATGGTGTAACTGTGAATTCTTTAAATGATATTCCGTCTGATCAAGTGGAAAGTATTGATGTGCTGAAAGATGCTTCTTCTACAGCTATCTATGGTGCGCGTGGTGCCAATGGTGTAATTCTTGTGACTACAAAGGGAGCGAAAGAAGGAAAGGTTTCGGTTTCTTATAATGGCTATGTTAAATTCAATACTCCGACTAAATACTTGGAAACATTAGATCCTTATGATTATTTGTCATTTGTTTGGGGAAATGCCGCCGCCAGTGGCGATGCATATCGTTTGCCATTTGAAAAATTATATGGTATTGGTGATTATTTGGGTAGTAATACAGAGGGTATAGAAAGCTATCGTAACACCAAGAATTATAACATCCAAAAAGATGTGTATAATAGTTCTGTATCCCATAATCATGATTTGTCTGTTAGTGGAGGTACTGAAAAAACAAAAGTCTTGTTTGCGATGAACTATATGGATGAGCAAGGTATGAAACTTAACTCTTATGCAAAGCGTGGAGGTGTTTCGTTGAAGATTAATCAGAAATTACGTGATAATTTAGATATTAATCTGGATACTCGTTATAGTGATATGCGTACTATGGGAGATGAAGGAACAACTAATGGTTCCGGCTCATTGCTTTCATCTTCTTATCGTTTTCGTCCGATTGCTACTCGTGATATTTTGGGGGACTTGAATGCTTTGCGTGAAGGGAATATGGAGATGTATGGTCGTCAGTCTGAGATCGGAAGAGCACACGTCTGAA
>OLFF01000099.1_pt1 | contig 25879 bp, 20 predicted proteins | sample 1603011 | NCBI WGS metagenome assembly OLFF01 (sample SAMN02675049, study PRJEB24791) | human gut metagenome, SKBSTL061 | isolation source: stool | host: Homo sapiens | place: USA | reverse complement strand
TGTGATGACGCTGGAGCTGATCCAGCTCATTACCGACAAAAATAACCTCAACGACATGGACACATGGATATTCTTCAAGTGGGCGTTCAAGTCCGCTGCCGCTGTCCTGATCGTAACAAACACATGGACGATTGTGATGGGCGTGTTCGATGCCGCCCAAAGCGTCGTTGCCAGCGCCTCCGGGCTGATTATCGGCGACACCAGCATCAACATTTCAAGCGTCATGGTGGGCATTGAGGATCGGCTGATGGAAATGGAGCTGGGGCCGCTCTTCGGCCTATGGTTCCAGTCTCTGTTCGTTGGCATTACCATGTGGGCGCTGACCATCTGCATTTTCATTATCACATTCGGAAGAATGATTGAAATATATCTCGTCACCTCTGTTGCCCCCATTCCGATGGCGACCATGATGGGCAAGGAATGGGGCGGCATGGGACAGAACTACATCCGTTCTCTGCTGGCGCTGGGCTTCCAAGCGTTTTTGATTATCGTCTGCGTTGCCATTTACGCGGTTCTGGTGCAGAACATCGCGCTTGTGGATGACATCATCTACGCCATCTGGACTTGCATGGGCTACACGGTGCTGCTGTGCTTCTGCCTGTTCAAAACGAGCAGCCTTGCCAAGTCCGTGTTCAATGCACACTAACGGGGGTGATACCATGCTGACACTCACGCCCGTCGCGCTTGCAACAGCGAACGCATTTGTCAATGCGCATCACCGGCACCATAAGGCAACTGCTGGACATAAGTTTTCCATCGGCTGTGCCAAGGATGGAGAGCTTGTCGGTGTTGCAATCGTAGGCCGTCCTGTAAGCCGGTATCTGGATGATGGCTGGACATTGGAGGTCAATCGCCTTTGCACCACCGGTGAGAAGAACGCTTGCAGCATCCTTTATGCCGCATCCGCGCGGGCGGCAAAGGCAATGGGATACCGCAAGATCATCACCTATACGCTGGATAGCGAGAGCGGCAGCAGTCTCCGCGCCGCTGGTTGGAACTGCGCAGGCTTGGCAGGCGGCAAATGCTGGACAGGCAGCCGTAAGCCCGCCTCCGCTTTGTACCCGGCGCAGATGAAACTTCGATATGAAAAGCTCTTATAAAGGGGGATTTCTATGGCCTATGTCAATGTCCCAAAGGACTTAACCAAAGTAAAAACCAAGGTGCTGTTCAACCTCACGAAACGACAGCTCATTTGCTTCGGAAGCGGCGCGCTCATCGGCGTACCGCTTTTCTTCTTGCTCAAGGGCAGCATCGGCACCAGCCCCGCCGCCATGGTGATGATGGTGGTGATGATCCCGGCCATGCTGTTCGCCATGTATGAAAAGAACGGTCAGCCGTTGGAGGTCGTCATCCGCAACATCTACCGCGTGTGCTTCCAGAGGCCGAAGCAGCGTCCGTATAAGACCAACAATTTTTATGCCGTTCTGGAGCGGCAAAACCAGTTAGACCGGGAGGTGTATCAAATTGTCCGAAAAGAAAAAGCTGACCCGCGCCGAACGAAAACAGATCGAAATCGCCATCGCAAGAGCGAACCGAACGGATAAGAAAGAAAAATCGGCGCAGGACAGCATCCCGTATCAGCGTATGTGGCCGGACGGCATCTGCCGTGTGACCGACACGCGCTACACCAAAACGATCCAGTATCAGGACATCAACTACCAGCTCTCACAGAATGAGGACAAGACCGCCATCTTCGAGGCGTGGTGCGATTTCCTGAACTACTTTGACAGCTCCGTGCAATTCCAGCTTTCCTTTGTGAACCTCTCGGCTTCGCAGGAAACCTTTGCACGGAGCATTTCCATTCCGCCCTGCGGGGACGAGTTTGACGGCATCCGCGCCGAGTACGCCGGTATGCTGCAAAATCAGCTTGCCCGCGGCAACAACGGCCTCATTAAGACCAAGTATCTCACGTTCGGCGTTGAGGCCGACAACCTCCGTGCTGCCAAGCCCCGTTTGGAGCGCATCGAAACCGACCTTCTGAACAACTTCAAGCGGCTGGGCGTTGTGGCTGCGCCGCTGAACGGCTTTGAGCGCCTGCACGTCATGCACGACATTCTGCGGATGGACGAGCAGGAGCCGTTCCGCTTTTCGTGGGACTGGCTGGCTCCCTCCGGGCTGTCCACCAAGGACTTTATCGCGCCCAGCTCCTTTGAGTTCAAGACCGGCAGGCAGTTTCGTATGGGCAAAAAGCTGGGCGCGGTCAGCTTCGTGCAGATTCTGGCACCGGAGCTGAATGACCGGATGCTGGCGGACTTTCTGGATATGGAGAGCAGCGTCCTCGTCAATCTCCATGTGCAGTCTGTGGATCAGGTCAACGCCATCAAGACCGTCAAGCGCAAGATCACCGATCTCGACAAGTCCAAAATCGAGGAACAGAAGAAAGCCGTCCGTGCAGGGTACGACATGGACATTATCCCATCCGACCTTGCCACCTACGGCGCAGAAGCCAAAAAGCTGTTGCAGGATTTGCAGTCCCGCAACGAGCGAATGTTTCTGCTGACCTTCCTCATTCTCAACACGGCGGACACACCCCGGCAGCTTGACAACAACATCTTCCAGACCTCCAGTATCGCGCAGAAGTATAACTGTGCGCTGACCCGGCTGGACTTCCAGCAGGAGGAAGGACTGATGAGCAGTCTCCCGCTGGGACTGAATCAAATCGAGATTCAGCGGGGCTTGACCACCTCCAGCGTGGCGATCTTCGTCCCCTTCACCACGCAGGAGCTATTCCAGAACGGTTCGGAGGCGCTGTACTACGGCATCAACGCCCTTTCCAACAACCTTATCATGGTAGACCGCAAGCTGCTGAAAAACCCCAACGGTCTGATTTTAGGCACTCCCGGCAGCGGCAAGTCGTTTTCGGCAAAACGTGAGATCACCAATGCGTTTCTCATCTGCCCCAAGGATGACATCATCATCTGTGACCCGGAGGGCGAATATACACCGCTGGTGGAGCGTTTGCACGGTCAGGTCATTAAGCTGTCGCCCACCGGCAAGGGCTACGACGGTTCGCCCTGCTACATCAATCCGATGGACTTGAATCTGGATTACAGCGACGATGATAACCCGCTGAGCCTGAAATCCGACTTCATTCTGTCGCTGTGCGAGTTGATCGTCGGCGGCAAGGATGGGCTTGCCCCTGTGGAAAAGACCATCATCGACCGCTGCGTTCGCATCGTCTACCGGGACTACCTCAATGACCCGAAACCGGAGAATATGCCGCTGCTGGAGGACTTGTATAACGCCCTCCGTGCGCAGGATGAAAAGGAAGCGCAGTACATCGCCACTGCTTTGGAAATCTACGTCACCGGCTCTCTGAATGTGTTCAACCATCACACGAACGTGGATGTGAATAGCCGCATCGTCTGCTACGACATCAAGGAGCTGGGCAAGCAGCTCAAAAAAATCGGGATGCTGGTGGTGCAGGATCAGGTCTGGAACCGTGTGACCATCAACCGCGCCGCCCATAAAACGACCCGCTACTATCTTGACGAGTTCCATCTTCTCTTGAAGGAAGAACAGACGGCTTCGTACAGTGTCGAAATCTGGAAACGCTATCGCAAATGGGGCGGCATCCCCACCGGGATCACGCAAAATGTCAAAGACCTGTTATCCAGCCGCGAGGTTGAGAACATTTTTGAGAACAGCGATTTCATCTATATGCTCAATCAGGCCGCTGGCGACCGGCAGATTCTCGCAAAGCAGCTCAACATTTCGCCGCATCAGCTTTCTTATGTGACCCACTCCGGCGAGGGCGAGGGGCTGCTGTTCTACGGCAACACGATCCTGCCCTTCATTGACCACTTCCCGAAGGACACCGAGCTGTACCGCGTCATGACCACCAAACCGCAAGAGGTGGCGTCGGCATGAAAAGAGAACCGCGTTTGCAGTTTTCCGACGCCGATCTTGCCGAGCCGAAGCTGGAAAAGCCCATCAAGCGGGTGAAAAAAGCGGAGGCCAAGGCGGATAAGGCGCAGGCGAAAATCCCCAAGAAAACCGTGGTCAAAAAGGAACGCGGCTTTGATCCTGCCACCGGCAAGGTCAAAACGCAGCTCCGTTTTGAGGAAGTGGATAAGAAAAAGCCGCCCTCAAAGCTGACCCATGCCGTGCAGGATGCCCCCGCCAGCTTTGTTCTCTCTCAGGTTCACCGGGAGGTGCGGCAGAGCGAGGATGACAATGTAGGCGTAGAGGCCGCGCACAAGGTAGAGCAAGCCGTGGAGAGCGGCGGGCGGCTGGTGCAGTCTGCCCACCGCGCCCATCAGCTCAAGCCTTATCGTGCTGCCATCCGTGCAGAGAAAAAGCTGGAACGAGCCAATCTTGACGCGCTCCAGAAGAAAGCAGAGATCGACAGCCCCACCAGCAATCCCGTTTCCAAATGGCAGCAGAAGCAGGCAATTAAGAAGCAGTATGCCGCTGCCAAGCACAATCAGGCGGCGCAGACTACGGCAAAGGCGGCAGAGAATACCGCCAAGGCCGCGAAAAAAGCCGCTGAAAAGGCTGAGAAAGCGGGCAAATATGTGTGGGAACACCGGCGCGGCTTTGCCATTGCCGCCGCAATTCTGCTGATGCTGGCATTTCTGCTCAACGGCCTGTCCTCCTGCTCGGTGATGATGGATGGCGTCGGCTCCGGGATCGCGGCCAGTACCTATCCATCGCAGGACGCCGACATGCTGGGCGCGGAAGCGCAGTATTGCGAAATGGAGGCAGAGCTTCAGCGCTACCTCGACACCTACGAAAGCACCCATGACTACGATGAGTACCACTTTGATCTGGACACCATCGAGCATGACCCCTATGTACTCATTTCCATAATTACGGCGCTGCATCAAGGGGAATGGACGCTGGATGAGGTGCAGGGTACGCTCCAAATGCTCTTTGACCGCCAGTACATTTTGACCGAGGATGTGGTGGTGGAAACCCGCTACCGCACAGAAACCGACACATGGACGGACGCGGACGGCAACACCCATACGGACACCTATCAGGTGCCGTATGACTACTACATCTGCACGGTCACGCTGGAAAACTTCAATCTCTCCCATGTTCCCGTTTACATTATGAGCGAAGAACAGCTCGGAATGTACGCCACCTATATGGCCACCCTCGGCAACCGTCCCGACCTGTTCCCCGGTTCAGGCTACATCGGCAAGTATGTGGAGGGCAGCTATACCGACTACGACATTCCCCCGGAGGCGCTGGACGATGAGGTGTTTGCCGCCATCATCAAGGAAGCGGAAAAGTATCTCGGCTACCCCTACGTTTGGGGCGGCAGCAGTCCCTCCACCTCGTTTGACTGTTCGGGCTTCGTCAGTTGGGTCATCAATCATTCCGGTTGGGATGTGGGCAGACTGGGCGCGCAGGGACTTTGCAATATCTGTACGCCTGTATCCTCTGCCAACGTCAAACCGGGCGATCTGGTGTTTTTCACCGGAACGTATGATACCCCCGGTGTCAGCCATGTGGGTATCTATGTTGGCAACAATATGATGATCCACTGCGGAGATCCGATCTCTTATGCAAACTTAAATTCAAGCTATTGGCAGTCCCATTTCTACCGCTATGGGCGCTTGCCGTAAAGGAGAGTGAACGATATGAACCCGAAAATTATGAAGCTCCGTGGAGAGCTGGAGAAGAACAAAGGCAAAATCTCTGATCTGCAAGGCCGCAACCGCGAGCTGGAAAAGCAGATTCGTGAGCTGGAGGACACCGACATCATCGGCATGGTGCGTGAGAACGGCATGACGATGGAGCAGTTTGCCGAGCTGTTCCGCCGTATGCAGGCCGCGCCTGCACCGGCCACTTTGGAAAAGGAGGCGTTGAACCATGACTAAAAACACACCGCGCATTTTTATCAGTCTGCTGCTGATGCTCTTGTGTATCGGGATTCTCCCCGTTTCCGCTTTTGCCAGCGGCGGCGACTATCCCGATGATACGCTGCCTGCCGTCGAAAGCAGCGCCGCAGACACGCAGGAAACAAAACAGATCGGCACGGTCACGACCAACGGCGGCAACCTGAACGTCCGCACCGGCGCGGGACTGGACAACACCGCGTTTACGCAGCTCCCCAACGGCACGGTGGTCGATGTGATTGGCAGGGACGGCGATTGGGTAAAAATCCTGCTGCCCGCCCGTGTGGGCTATGTGTACGGCAGCTATCTGACCGTCACCGACGCCGCCGACAGTACCGTGAGCATCGGCGGCATTACGCTTCCGTTTGATGAAAAAGAGCTGACCGACCTCTGGCAGCTCCTTGTTGGCAGCATGACGGGCGGCAGCGACGCGCTGACACCGGACGGCAATCTGACGCTGATCGACGATATTGGCTCCAGCACCAAGGTGGGGAAACAGTTCATTACACTGGAAAGCAAGAACGGCAATATATTTTACATGATTATTGACCGTGACGATGAGGGCGAAGAAACCGTCCACTTCTTAAATCAGGTGGATGAGGCTGACCTGATGGCGCTGACCGGCGAGGAAGAAACGCCCGCCACTTGCTCCTGCACCACAAAATGCGTGGCCGGTACGGTCAATACATCCTGCCCCGTCTGCGCGGTCAACATGACCGAGTGCGTGGGCAAGGAGGCAAAGCCCGAAGTCCCCACCGAGCCGACAGAACCCGCCGCCGAGGAACCGGAGAAAAAGAGCGGCGTGGGCGGTATCCTTGTCGTTCTGCTGATTGTCTCGCTGGGCGGCGGTGCCGCGTTCTACATTTTCAAGCAGAAAAAGGCCAAGCCGCAGACCAAAGGCAGCGCCGATCTGGACGATTATGACTACGGCGAGGACGAATATGAGTTTGAGCCGTATGAGGACGAACCGGAACAGGATACTACGGAGGATACGGACGCATGAGATATTTCACCAATAATCCGCTGGAACGCCTGATGATGCAGAAGCCGAAAGCAGCGCGGGAGGACAGCCCTCCCGACGCTGCCAAGGAACACTTCTGCTACGGCTGCAAGCGCTTCGGACAGCGCTGCGTTCGCCCCTGCTACCGTGACGTAAAGAGAATGGAGGCTGCACCATGCGCCTTGTGATCGCCGAAAAACCCTCCGTGGCGCAGAGCATCGCCGCCGTGCTGGGTGCAAAATCACGGCATGACGGGTATCTGGAGGGCAGCGGGTATATCGTGTCGTGGTGCTTTGGGCATCTGGCAGAGCTGGCCGACGCCGCCGTTTACAATGCCGATGATGCCAAATGGACGCTGGCGGCGCTGCCCATCATTCCTACCTCGTTCCGCTTCATCGTCCGCTCTGAAAAGCAGAAGCAGTTTGACATTCTGCGGGAGCTGATGCGCCGGGAGGATGTGGCAGAGGTGGTCAACGCCTGCGACGCTGGGCGCGAGGGTGAGCTGATCTTCCGCACGGTTTACTGCCTTTCGGGATGCTCCAAGCCCATTTTGCGGCTTTGGATTTCTTCAATGGAGGATGATGCCATCCACAGCGGCTTCCAGCAGCTTAAGTCTGGGCGCGACTATGACGGCCTGCATCAATCCGCCCTGTGCCGTGCCAAGGCCGATTGGCTGGTGGGCATCAACGCCACGCGGTATTTTTCCCTGACGTATGGACGCACATTGAACATCGGGCGCGTCATGTCGCCCACGCTGGCGCTGCTGGTACAGCGTGAGGCGGAGATCTCCGCATTTGTGGCAGAACCGTTCTACACCGTCCAGCTTGATTGCGGCTTTCCCGCCACGACAGGCCGAATGAAGGACAGGAAGGACGCCGACGCCATCGCCAACGCCTGCAAGGGCAAGGCAGTAACCGTCAAAAGCGTGGAGCGCAAGGAAAAGTCTGAGAAAGCGCCCGCGCTCTACGATTTGACCTCCCTCCAGCGCGACGCCAACCGCGTTCTCGGCTACACCTCTCAGCAGACCCTCGACTATCTCCAAGCGCTCTATGAAAAGAAGCTCTGTACCTACCCGCGCACCGACAGCCGCTTCCTGACCGACGATATGGAGGGCAGCGTCCCCGGCCTTGTCGCCGCCGCTGCCGCTGTCTGCGGCATGGAGAAGCCTCCGACCATCTGCACCAAGCAGGTATGCAGCAGTAAAAAAGTCACCGATCACCACGCCATTGTTCCCACCATCAGCGCGGAAAAGGTAGATATGGCCTCTCTGCCGCTGGGCGAACGCGAGGTGCTGAAGCTGGCGGCAAGGGGCTTGCTTCGTGCGGTGGATGAACCACATCGCTACGCAGAAACGGTCATTACGGTGGACTGTGCCGGTCAGAGCTTCACCGCCAAGGGCAAAACCGTCCTTGCTCCCGGCTGGAAGCGCTATGAGCAGGAGCAGGCAGAGGCAGCGCCCGCGCTGCCGGTGGTAACGGAGAATCAGACGCTTTCCGTATCTGCCGCATCGGTCAAGACCGGAAAAACCACGCCGCCCAAGCATTTCACCGAGGATACGCTGCTGGCTGCGATGGAGAACGCGGGCAAGGAGGATATGCCAGATGATGCCGAGCGCAAGGGCATCGGAACCCCGGCGACCCGCTCCGGTATCATTGAAAAGCTGGTGTCCTCCGGTTTTGTGGAGCGCAGGAAGTCCAAAAAGATCACAAATCTGCTGCCCACCTCCACCGGCACGGCGCTTATCACCGTTCTGCCCGAACAGCTCCAGTCTCCGCAGCTCACCGCTGAATGGGAGCACCGCCTGAAAGAGATCGAGCGCGGCGAAATCGCCCCGGACAGCTTCATGGATGGGATCGCCGCCATGCTGAATGAGCTGGTGCAGACCTACAAACCCATCCCCGGTACGGAAGTCCTGTTCCCCTCCGGGCGTGAGGTAGTCGGCAGGTGTCCCCGCTGCGGAGCCGAGGTGACGGAATCACCGAAAGGCTTTTTCTGTGAGAACCGTGCCTGTTCCTTTGTTCTCTGGAAAAACAGCCGCTTTTTCACCGCCAAGAAAAAGGCGCTGACGAAATCTCTTGCCGCTGCGCTTTTGAAAAATGGCCGCGCCCCGCTGAAAGGCTGCTACTCCGAAAAGACCGGGAAAACCTATGATGCCAGCGTTCTTCTGGAGGACGATGGGCAACGCACGGGCTATAAGCTGGTGTTCGACAATGGCTGATGCGCCGCGTATGGATCACAAGCAGCTCCGCCGCGCCAAGAAGCTCATTCGGAAGCTCTGCTGTAATTACGATCACGGCAACTGCCTCGCGCTGGATGATGGAGAGCCTTGCGTCTGCGTACAGGGTATTTCCTACTCGCTGCTGTGCAACTGGTTCCGAAACGCGGTGCTTCCCGCCGACCATGAGCTGCTGGCCGACGTGATGCGGGAAAGGCCGGGAAAGTGCTGCGCCGTCTGCGGCAAGCCGGTCTATTCTTCCTCCAACCGCGCCAAGTATTGTCCTGCCTGCGCCAAGCAGGAGCGGAGAAAGCAGGACGCCAAACGGAAGCGTGAACAATACTGGAACCTCCGCAGATAGAGGGCGTAAAAGCCCCGTGCCGCAAGGCTTTTTCCATGCGGAATCACAAGGGGCTGCGTCATTCTATCCGCAAGCTCAAAAACAACGTCTATCTGCGGAGAATCGCCCCTGTGCAGGATGTGTTTTCTTCTGCGCAGGGGCGCTATTTTTTCTGAAAGGAGATCATCATGGCTGAAAAGCAAACCAACAAAGACCGGATGCGGGAGATCGTTGACAGCATCGAAAACGGCATCAAGGAGCTGTTTGAGAGCGATAAGTACCGGCAGTATCTCTCCACGATGAGCCGTTTTCACCGCTACTCGGTCAATAATACCATGCTCATCTATATGCAGCGCCCCGACGCCACCCATGTGGCGGGCTTCAACAAGTGGCGCGATCAGTTCGGCAGGAACGTCCTGAAAGGCGAAAAAGGTATCCGCATTATCGCTCCCACTCCCTATAAGAAAAAGGTCGAGGAGATCAAGACCGACCCGGAAACCAATGCGCCGGTGCTGGATGCGGACGGCAAGGCCATCATTGAGGAAAAGGAAATCCGTATCCCCATGTTCAAGGTGGTATCCGTCTTTGATGTGTCGCAGACTGCGGGAAAGCCCTTGCCCCAGCTTGCCGCTGATCTGAGCGGCAATGTGCAGCAGTATGAGGTTTTCATGGAGGCGCTGCGCCGTGCTTCTCCCGTTCCGATGGAGATAAAGCCCGTTGCGCGGGATACGGACGGATTTTTCAGCATTAAGGCGCAGAGCATCACCATCCGCGCCGGTATGAGTGAGGTGCAGACGGTATGCGCCGCCGTCCATGAGATCGCCCACGCCAAGCTCCACGACTATGAACACATGACGGAGCTTGCGGACGATGGTGAGACGATCCTTGTCCCCGGAGAAAAGAGTCGCAACACCGAGGAGGTCGAGGCCGAAAGCATTTCCTATGCGGTCTGCCAGTATTACGGCATTGAAACGGGAGAAAACAGCTTCGGCTATATCGCCACATGGTCAAAGGGCAAGGAGCTGAAAGAACTTCGCGCCAGTCTGGAAACCATCAACAAGACTGCCTCCGAGCTGATTACGGACATTGACCGGCACTTTGCGGAGATTTGCAAGGAGCGCGGCATCAATCGTGAAGAAGTGAGCGCCACACAAACAGACGAAGCGCTTTATCTTGTGGATGGCTCGGTATATCTCCATGTGCAGCATACAGACGGCGGTTGGGACTATTCTCTCTACGACAAGGAAAGCAAAAAGCTGCTGGATGGCGGCGTTATTGACAGCAGCGCCATTGAAGATTCGCCGGTTGCATCTGTTGCCGGGGCTGTCCGAACGGAGGTATTTGCCATTCAGGGCATGACACCAACCAAGGTGACATTTGCAGATATGAGAATTCTGGAGGACTTGCAGGAGGCGCAGATTACGCCGCCCTTGGACAGCGAACAGATCACCGGCGCAGTCGCTGTTCCCACCGATGCGGCAGATAATATGCTCCCGGAGTTGGAACAGGCCGTCCCGATGCCTGACCCCACGCTGACGGTGGACGATATGCGCAGCTATGGGTATCTGGATAGCGATATGCTCCCACTTTCCAAGGATCGGGCGGTGGAGCTGCTGGAGCATGACATCACGGTTTATATGCTCTATCCCGACAACGCCGAGGAAATGGTCTTTGAAGCCGAGGACATCATCAAGCACGACGGAATGTTCGGCGTCACAAGACCGGATTGGGATGCGGTCAAAGGCCATATCCCACCCCGCGATGTGGAGCAGCGTTTTTTGAACAGTCCCACCGATTCTATGGCGATCTACCAACTGCGCCGGGATGCGCCGGTGGAGCTGCGTTTTGCCAACCTCGGCAGTCTGGCCGCGCCGCCTGACCCGGCCAACTATGAAGCCGTCTATACCCGTGAGGTGTACCCGGACGATGATACCGGCAGAATCCTTGAAAACTTCTACTACATTTTCAACGACGAGCGCCCCGGCGATTTTGTGGGACACAGCCTCTCCGTCAGCGACATCGTTGCGCTGAAACAGGACGGCAAGGTATCCTATCACTACTGTGACAGCATGGGATTTCAGGAGCTGCCCGCCTTTCAGAAACCGGAGAATTATCTGAAAGCCGCCGAGATGTCGATGGAAGATGATTACGGCATGATCGACGGCATTATCAACAACGGCCCCAAACAGCCCACCGTCGCCGACCTTGAAGCACAGGTCAAGGCCGGTATGTCCATCTCCTTGATGGATTTGGCAGAGGCGGCACACCGGGAAAAGAAGAAATCTGTGCTGGAGCAGCTCAAAAGCCAACCGGCCCAAGAACGTCCACACAAAACAGCGCCCAAAAAGAGCGCAGAAAAGGAGCTTTGATATGAACATCACCTTTGAAGAACGCCAGCTTATGAGCCTCTACAACACCGGCACCCGCACGGGCTTGATCGCGGCGCTGGAGGAAATGCGCGGCTACCTCGCTGCGGATGAAACGGAGCTGCGGGAGCTGACGGACAGCGCCATCGCAAAGCTGCGCAGGATGAGCGACGCGGAATATGACGCGCTCGACCTGTTCCCCGATTTTGAAAAGGAGGATATGGATGCCGAGTAAAGTACAGCTCTATGCGCAGATGGCAGACCGCACGGCGGAGCAGATCACGGGAAGCTACCAGAAGTGGACGGCATTTCTGACCACCGCCGCAAGGCTGTATAAGTACCCCTACAATGAACAGCTCATGATTTTCGCCCAGCGCCCGGAAGCCACGGCCTGCGCGGGATACGACCTTTGGAATAAGCAGATGCGCCGCTATGTGCGGCGAGGCAGCAAGGGCATCGCCCTTGTGGATACCAGCAGCGACCAACCCAAACTCCGATATGTATTCGATGTTTCCGATACCAGCGGCGGCGAGAACTCTCGCCGCCCTTATCTTTGGGAATACCGGCAGGAGCATCGTGAGGTGGTATCTGCGGCGCTGGAACAGCGCTTTGACGTTTCCGGTGAAAACGGACTTGCCGATCAGATGGAGCGTGTGGCGGCGCAGCTTGTAGATGAATACTGGCACGACAACTGGCGCGATATTGTCGGCATCGTTGACGGTTCCTTTCTGGAAGGTTATGATGATTTCAACATCGGAGCCGCTTTTCGGAACGCCGCCGTTGTCAGCACCACCTATGCGTTGCTGTCCCGCTGCGGGATGCATCCGGGAGATTACTTCGAGCATGAGGATTTTCTGAATGTCTTTGATTTCAACACCCCGCAGACCGTCGCCGCTCTTGGAACGGCCATCAGCCAGTCCAGCGAGCTGGTGCTGCGGCAGATCGAAGTCACCATCAAGAATTATGAGCGCGAGAAAATCGCGGAAAGGAGCGAAAGCCATGAGCGAACTGACCTACACCCGCAGCGGGGATTATCTGATTCCCGACCTGAGCCTGACAGAGCAGCCGCAAGCCCCGCTGGGCAAGTACGGCAGGATGCGGAAGGATTACTTGAAGGAGCATCGTCCGGTGCTGTGGAACAGCCTGCTGCTGTCCGAGAGGCTGTACCCCCATCTGCGGGAGATCGACGAGGCAGCGAACAACCGACTGGAACAGATGATGCCGGAGCTGATGAAGTCAGCGGGCGTGACGGAAGCGCTGAAAGCCAGCGACCCGATGAAGTGGGTAGGGCTGATGAACACGCTGAAAGCGCAGGCCGAGGAAACGATCCTCACGGAACTGGTGTTCAGCTAAATATGTTCGATGCCCCTGCTGGGGCGCAGATGTCCTTCTTCCCCTCAGAGGCAGAACAAATTCAATCCATCGCAGAAGCGGAGAGTGTAACACCCTCCGCTTTTTCTATGTTCATTTCTCAGGATGATATTGACCACATCCTGCGCGCGGGCGGTAATGCGGATGCAGCGCGGATGAAAATTGCTGCGGAATTCTCCAAGCAAAAGCCTTTAGAGGATCGCGCGGTATTTCTCGAAAAGCTCTACTACGGCGGCAACGGCCTGATTACGGACAACGGCAGGTTTTCCGCATGGTACGGGGACGATGGTATCCATATTGCAACCGGAGATACCTCTCGCTATCTTCGTTCTGCCCAAGTGATAGGCTGGGCAGATGCGGCGGCGCATATTGAGGAACTTCTGGACGGCGGCGCATTTGCCACCAATCTTGAGGTCACGGAAGCCCCGCGCTATGAGCGGCTGGGTATTGCTGTGGATGTCTGGAACCTTTATCACGATTTCTCGGATGAAGCAAAGTCGCTGGGGTATCTGTCCTGCTTGGGTAATATCCATAGCACCAGCTTTCCAGAGGAAACGGAGCGTCTGACGGACGATCTGCTGAATCCGGCGTTCCGGGATAGGCTCCTGTCGGAATACAAGGTATTCATGGACGCCTACCGCGAAAACCGTGCGCTGCTGCGCTTCCATTACCACAAGTCGCAGGCACTTCTCACACGTTTGGAAGATCTGTCCCTTCCACGAAAGGAATTCCGCTCCGATATGGAGGCTATTCCAGCAACCGGCAGGTTTATCACCGAAGATGAAATTGCGGCTTCTCTTGCAAATGGAAGCGGCTTTGAGGGTGGAAAGACCCGCATCTATGAGTTTTTCCAGACTCCGCACACGACAAAAGAGAGCGCTGATTTTCTGAAAAAAGAGTATGGCATCGGCGGGCATACCCATGCCGTATCCAGAGAAAGCGGCAGCTATGAAGATCACGGCAGCAAGGGCATCACGCTGAAAAAAGCGGGCTGTGCAGATGTTCAGATGAATTGGAACAAGGTCGCTTCGCGTATCTCTGAGCTGATTCGGATGAACCGCTATTTTACGCCAGACGAACAGGCGCTTTATGATAAGGCGCAGGCACAGGATGTGGTGCGAAACACCGCCTACGACAGCTATAACGCCATCAAGGAAGCCCACCCGGACAACATCGTGCTGTTTCAGGTGGGGGATTTCTTTGAAATGTACGGTGAGGACGCAAAACAGGCGGCGGAGCTGCTGGATGTGAACCTGACCACCCGCAACATCCCCGGCGCTGGCCGTGTGGAGATGTGCGGTGTACCGTCGCACAATTTAGAGATGTATGTGGAGAAATTGCGCGATAAGTATGATGTGACGATTGCCGAAGCGCCAGACTTTAGAGGTGAGCGCCACATTTACACGCTGCGCTCTATCGACCATGAAGCAGAAGCCGCCATCAATGCTTATGAAGCAGAGTTCGGCGCGGACGGCACGAGGGTGTTCCGCGATCCTGCCGCCGACGCGCCGCAGCCCACGGTACGGGAGCTGTTTGACGGGTACAAGCTGACCGTTGGCAACGCGCTTTCCAAAGATACGGCTTTTGTCAATGCCTGCCGCAATTCAGACCGCCAGAACGCTTATCTGGAGGGTGCGGACGCTATCCGTCGTATTGTCACGGCATCTGATGATCTCCAGCTTGTCCGCCTGTACTTTGATATGCCCGCGTTCCATAACCGGCTGCATCAGGAGCTTTTGGAGGAACTGTATCCCACGCTGGCAGCGACGGTCGCACCCTCTCCCTATCAGATCACACAGGAGGACATTGACAACGCGCTTCTGGATTGGCACAACAACCTAAAGGGCAAGCAGGAAGTCGCACTATATATGCAGGCGCATGGGCGAGAACGCAGCACCGCCGCATGGCTGGCTGCAAAATATGGCTGGGAAGATAGCAAAACTCCCATGTATATCCATGTAGGAAACGCCGAGCCGGTGACGCTCACATGGGCGCAGGTACAGCGGCGGTTGGCACAGCTCATCCGAGAGAATAAATTTTACGATGAGAATGAGCGACTGCGGTTATTTTCACCTGACCGATACTCCATTCGTCTGCATCCCGGCGAGGGCGGAATTAACGGCATTTGGGATGAGGTGTTGGAACGGTTCTGCGGAGATGGGGAACAAACGCTCCGCTTTGCAGAACAGAATAACGCCATTGCTTACTTGGATGGCATCAAACGGGATATGGGAATTGAGCTATCTCCTCCGGCGTTTACAACACCGCTTGGCTATACCTATCATATTGGAGATCGCATTTCATCCATAGAGTTAGACCACATAGCAGCAGTCGGCGTTATCGCGCGTGTAGATGAAGATCACGTCTGGCACACGTTACCGAACGTACCCGGACAGGAACCTGTCAGCATCGACCGCAATTCCTTTGAACGCTACCTCGACACCAGATATTTCGAGGTTTCTGAACCGGAGCCGCAGCGCGTCATTGCGGCGCAGCACACAGAACAGCCAACCCCGGAGACGCCGCAAGCGGTTCAAAACCTTATGGGGCAGCGCGTGGAAATTGATGGTAAGCTCTATAATGTTGATTCCGCAGATGAAACTGTCGCGCATCTCAGCGTCGTTTCATCCTCCAGCGAGAGCAATCACGATCCGGAACACAGAACCGAACCGGTTTCTGCTGTCCTCACACGAATTGCAGATCAGGGTCGTGAGCTTGCGCCGAATATTTCGGCATATCAGGCACTTCGTGCAGAGCATCCCGAAAAGCTCATCGGTGTCCGTGTCGGAGAACGGCTGCTTTTTTATGGCGCGGATGCAGAACGAGCCGCCAGCGCTTTGAATCGCCGCCTGCTGCAACGCGATATTCCCGGTATGGGCGAAACCGCTGTGACCGGCTATGATTTTGGACAATGGGCAAGCGCCGCAAAGCGGCTGCTGGAGCATGGACACAGCTTCGTGTTTGCGCAGTCAAATGAAACCGACGGCTATGATGTTATCAACGAGGCCGATGCCAAGGAGTATATCCCCATTGGCATGGAGCTGGAGATTGACGGACGGAAGTTTGTCATTGACAGCGTGAATTTCGGCGCAGATGAAGTATCTCTGCGCGATGTGACTTTTCAAAACAGGCAGAGCTTTCCCATCTTCCGCGCTGAACACATTGCGTTTGTACGCTCGTTTGTTGAAGAACAGGAACAGGAGCAGCCGCAGCCTGTCACCAAACCCGTCGCGTTCTATCCTGCCGAGAAAACGCACTTGCCCCACGACATAGAAATCCAAACGCTGCACATCCCGGAACCGGAGCATGACCCGCCCTCTGCGGAACCCGCCGAGCCTGAACCGCCCGCCATGAGCGATGAAGAAAGGCTGATTCTGGAGCAGGAAGGGCGCGCGGCACTCTCGGAAATGGGCGAGTTTGTGCCTGATTTTGATGATGCCATCTCTCAGGCCGAGATCGACGAGCCTCCCGCACACCGTCCTGCGGTATCTATCCCCGTTGACGGCGAGTGGCAGGGCTTTCCCAGCGTTGCCGCTGCGGAGCAGGCCGCTTACGCTGACTTCAAGGCGGCAAGCCACCGCGACGCGCAGAATTTCCACATCACCGATGATGCCCTCGGCGTCGGCGGCGCAAAAGCAAAGTTTCGGGCAAATATGGCGGCGATCCGCCTCCTGCAAGAGCTGGAGTTTGAGGGCTTACAGGCCAGCCCGGAGCAGCAGGAAATCCTCTCCCGCTATGTGGGCTGGGGCGGTCTTGCGGATGCCTTCGACGAGAATAAGCCAAACTGGTCGGACGAGTTTGCAGAGCTGTACGCCACACTCTCCCCGGAGGAATACGCTGCGGCCAGAGCGTCCACGCTGAACGCCCACTACACCAGCCCCACCGTCATCAAGGCAATCTATGAAGCGGTCGGCAATATGGGCTTCCAGAGCGGTAACATTCTGGAGCCGTCTATGGGCGTTGGCAACTTTTTTGGCCTGCTGCCGGAGCAGATGCAGGGCAGCAAGCTCTACGGCGTGGAGCTGGACAGCATCACCGGACGTATTGCCAAGCAGCTTTATCCCAAGGCGGACATTACCATCGCGGGCTTTGAAACAACGGACAGGAAAGACTTTTACGACCTTGCCGTGGGCAACGTCCCGTTCGGACAATATCAGGTAGATGACCGGGCTTATAACAAGCTCGGTTTTTCCATTCACGACTACTTCTTTGCCAAAACCCTCGACCAAGTGCGTCCGGGCGGCGTGATTGCGTTTGTGACCTCCCGCTACACGATGGACAAGCAATCGCCCGAAGTCCGCAGGTACATCGCGCAGCGGGCGGAGCTGCTGGGTGCCATTCGTCTGCCCAACAATGCGTTCCGCGCCAATGCCGGTACGGATGTGGTTTCGGACATTCTCTTTCTCCAAAAGCGTGACCGTCCCATTGAGATCGAACCGGATTGGGTACACCTCGGCCAGAACGAGGATGGCTTTGCCATCAACCGCTATTTTGTTGACCACCCGGAGATGATCCTCGGCAGGCAGACCTCCGAAAGCACCCAATACGGCAAGCAGGATTTTACCGTTGTCCCCATTGAGGGGCTGGCACTTGCAGATCAGCTCCATGATGCCGTGAAAAACATTCGCGGCACCTATCAGGAGGCGGAACTGCCAGAGCTGGGCGAGGGCGAACAGATCGACACGTCTATCCCCGCAGACCCCAATGTGAAAAACTACTCCTACACCGTGGTGGACGGCGAGGTGTACTACCGGGAAAACAGCCGCATGGTCAAACCGGAGCTGAACGCCACCGCCGCCGAGCGCATTAAAGGCATGGTCGCGCTGCGGGATTGCGTGAATGAGCTGATTGCCCTGCAAATGGACGAGTACAGCGCAGAAAGCCGGATTCAGGAAGCGCAGACCGAGCTAAACCGCCTCTATGATGCGTTCTCCGAAAAACATGGCCTAATCAATGACCGTGCGAACCGTCTTGCGTTCTCTGACGATTCCTCTTACTACCTCCTGTGTTCACTGGAAGTGCTGGACGACGACGGAAAGCTGGAGCGCAAGGCGGATATGTTCCACAAGCGCACCATCAAGCAGCAGCGCAGCGTAGATTCTGTGGATACCGCCAGTGAAGCCCTTGCTGTCTGCATCGGAGAAAGAGCCTGCGTCGATCTCGATTTTATGGCCTCCCTCATGGGCGGCAGTGAGAAAATCCCGCAGATCGTTGAGGATTTGAAGGGCGTCATTTACAAGGAACCAAACAGCGGCCCATTTGACTTGCAGGACGGCGGCGAGCATTGGGCAAAGGGCTGGCAGACGGCGGACGAATATCTCTCCGGCAACGTCCGGCAGAAGCTCCGCACCGCGCAGCGTGTAGCAGCGCACGACCCATTCTTTGCCGGGAATGTGGATGCCCTGATTGCCGCACAGCCGAAGGACTTGGAGGCCAGCGAGATTGAGGTGCGGCTGGGTGTGACATGGCTTGACAAGAAGTACATCGAGCAATTCATGTACGAAACCTTTGAAACGCCCCGCTATCTGCGCGGACAGATCGAGATCAGCTATGTCCCGTACACCGCAGAATGGCAGGTTTCCCGCAAGAGCATGGTGCGCTACAACGATGTGGCGGCGTTCACCACCTACGGCACAGACCGCGCCAGCGCCTACCGGCTGCTGGAGGATGCGCTGAACCTCCGCGATATTCGCATCTACGATACCATTGAGGACGCAGACGGACGGGAGCGCCGTGTCCTCAACGCCAAGGAAACCACCCTTGCCGCGCAGAAGCAGCAGCTTATCCGGGATGCGTTCAAGGACTGGATTTGGAAAGACCCGGAGCGGCGCGAAACGCTGGTACGGCAATACAACGAGGAAATGAACAGCACTCGTCCCCGCGAGTATGACGGCAGCCACATCGTTTTCTCCGGTATGAACCCGGAAATCACCCTCCGGGAGCATCAGAAAAACGCCATCGCCCATGTGCTGTACGGCGGGAATACGCTGCTGGCACACGAAGTTGGCGCGGGAAAAACCTTTGAAATGGTAGCCTCTGCGATGGAATCCAAGAGGTTGGGACTGTGCCAGAAATCCATTTTTGTCGTGCCAAACCATCTGACGGAACAGTGGGCGTCTGAGTTTCTGCGGCTCTACCCTTCGGCCAACATCCTTGTCACTACCAAGAAAGACTTTGAAACCCACAACCGCAAGAAATTCTGCGCCCGTATCGCCACCGGCGACTATGACGCCGTTATCATCGGCCACAGCCAGTTTGAGCGTATCCCCATCAGTCCGGAGCGGCAGGAACAGCTCCTTCACCAGCAGATTGAGGAAATCACTGATGGTATTCAGGATACCAAGCTCGCAGGCGGCAACAGCTTTACCATCAAGAGCTTGGAGCGCACGAAAAAGGGGCTGGAGGCGCGGCTGAAAAAGCTGCAAGCCAGCGACCGCAAGGATGATGTGATTTACTTTGAACAGCTCGGCGTAGACAGGATGTTTGTGGACGAGTCGGACAATTATAAAAATCTTTTCCTCTATACGAAGATGCGCAACGTGGCAGGGCTTTCTACCACCGATGCGCAGAAATCCTCGGATATGTTCTCCAAGTGCCGCTACATGGATGAGCTGACCGGCGGGCGCGGCGTGGTGTTTGCCACCGGCACCCCGGTTTCCAACTCCATGACAGAGCTTTACACCATCCAGCGCTATTTGCAGCATGACCGGCTGCAAGAGATGGGTATGGGCCACTTCGATTGCTGGGCAAGCCGCTTTGGTGAAACCACCACCGCGCTGGAGCTTGCCCCGGAGGGCACCGGCTACCGGGCAAGGACACGCTTTGCAAAGTTTTTCAACTTGCCCGAATTGATGAACCTGTTCAAAGAGGTCGCCGACATCAAAACGGCGGATCAGCTCCACTTACCCACGCCGGAGGTCGCGTACCACACCATCGCCACCAAACCCACGCAGATCCAGCAGGACATGGTGAAAGCTCTCTCGGAACGTGCGTCCAAGGTACACAGCGGTGCGGTCAGCCCGGATGTGGACAATATGCTCAAAATCACCTCGGACGGACGCAAGCTGGGGCTTGACCAGCGCATCATCAATCCTATGCTCCCCGACGAGGAAACCACCAAGGTCAATCAGTGCGTGGCGAACATTCTCCAATACTGGCGCGACGGCGAGGAGGAAAAACTGACACAGCTTGTGTTCTGCGACATTTCTACGCCAAAGGCCACGCCCTCGCAGCGGGCGGCAAAGGCTTCCCCCGGTACGCTGGACAGCCCGGAAATCCATGCGCTGGAGAGCGCGATTTCATTGGAGGAAAGCGCGGAAACGCCGTTCACGGTCTATGAGGATGTGCGCCAAAAGCTCATTGACGCCGGTATGCCCCCGGAACAGATCGCGTTCATCCACGATGCCAATACGGAGGTCAAAAAGCGGGAACTGTTCGCAAAGGTACGCAGCGGTCAAGTGCGTGTCCTGATTGGCAGCACGGCCAAGATGGGCGCGGGCACCAACGTGCAGGATCGTTTGGTCGCACTTCACGATTTGGATTGCCCGTGGCGTCCCCGTGATCTCACACAGCGAAAAGGCCGCATCGAGCGTCAGGGCAATCAGAACAAGCTCGTTCATGTCTGCCGCTATGTGACCGAGGGGACGTTTGACGCCTACCTCTGGCAAACGGTGGAAAATAAGCAGAAATTCATCTCTCAGATCATGACCTCAAAATCCCCGGTTCGCTCCTGTGAGGACGTGGACGCTACAGCGCTGTCCTTTGCGGAGATCAAAGCGCTGTGCGCCGGTGATCCCCGCATCAAAGAGCGCATGGATTTGGACATTGAGGTGTCCAAGCTCAAAATTATGAAAGCAGACCACAACAGCAAGCAATTCCGCTTGGAGGACAGTCTGCTGAAATACTTCCCGGAAAAGATAGAGGAACACAAGGGCTTTGTTCGTGGGCTGGAGGCGGATATGCAGACCCTCGCGGCGCATCCGCTCCCGGCAGAGGGCTTTGTCGGCATGGAGATTCGCGGCGACCGGCTCACTGATAAGGAAAACGCCGGTGCCGCGTTGCTGGATACCTGCAAGGAGGTCAAGGGCAAAGACCCGGTACAGATCGGCAGCTATCGCGGCTTTACCATGTCCGTTGCTTTTGATTCCATGTGGAAAACGTACACGCTGACGCTGAAAGGCCAGATGACCCATCGCGTTGAACTCGGTTCGGATGCCAGAGGCAACCTTGTCCGCATCGAGAACGCGCTGGATAAAATGCCGGAGCGTCTGCGCAGCGTTCAGGAGCAGCTTGAAAACCTCTATAACCAGCAGGCAGCGGCAAAGGCCGAGGTCGGTAAGCCGTTCCCGCAGGAGCAGGAGCTGGCCGCAAAAACTGCGCGGCTCATTGAGTTGGATATGGAGCTGAATCTGGACGGCAAGGGACAGCCGCAGCCTGAGCAGGCGATTGCAAAATCGGCTCGGCCTTCCGTTCTGGACAGGCTGAAAGCGTCGCCTGTTCATGGCGCACCGGAAAAGCCCCACAAAAAAGAAATGGAGGCACGATAATGAAAAATCTCCCCGTTTACAAGCACCCGGCATCCTATGCCAGAGAGCATGACGAGCTTGCTGCCTACCGCGCCTCCAATCAGACGAACGCAGCCTGCAAGGAAGCTATCGAAGCCGCCATCCGCGACCACTACCGGGATAACCGGCTGGATACAGCAGCGGTCGATCAGGTAGTGCAGCAGTTCGGCTATGACCGCACGTTCCATGTCCTTGCCATTACCGTCTGTCAAGCGGATTGGGACAGACGGTATTCACCCGACAACCGGGCATGGGCAAACGCCATGTCCATCCCCGCCAATCCTGACACATGGGGTACTGACCGCAACTGCTATCTGGCCGTCAACAGCCATCCCGGTCTGGTGGATCTGTTTCTCAGCCAGACCCGCAAAGCCTACGCACAGGAGCGGCAGAAAACCTCTGTCCGGGATAAGCTGAAAAAGCCGCCTGAAACAACTTCGCCGAAAATTTCGGCGAAGTCCAAAGCCCCGGAGCGCTGAGCGATGGCAAAGCGCAAACGGGATATTCAGCTCAAATTCCGCGTCACGCCGCAGGAGCGGGAAATGATTGAAACGAAGATGGCGCAGTTCGGCACCACCAACATGGCGGCGTATCTCCGCAAGATGGCGATTGACGGATATGTGGTGAAGCTCGACCTTCCGGAGCTGCGGGAGCTGGTGTCCCTGCTTCGGTATTCCAGCAACAACCTCAACCAGCTTACCCGCCGCGCTCACGAAACAGGCCGCATCTATGAGGCCGATTTGGAGGACATTCAGCAAAGTCAGGAACGGATATGGACGGAGGCAGAGAAAATCGTTTCCTCGCTGGCGGCGCTGAAATAAGTCGCAGGGGCGGCGGTTATTCCGCCGCCCCTGTCCGTACAAAAGCAAAAGCCCCGACGCAAAACAGCATCGGAGCTTCTACGGTTCCAGATTATTTTCATCGAATAACGGCGAGGCAAAAAAGCTGCTCAGGTCGATCTCCAATCCCTGACAAAGCTCGTGGATGATCCGCAGCTTCATAGACGGGTATGCGCAGTTCACAAGATTACCGATGGTGGACTTCGGTACGCCGCTTTTCATATAGAGCTGATATTGCGTCATGCCGCGCTCCTGCATCAGCTCAACCAAACGCTTGCTGACGGCTTCATTCAACTGCAAGTACCACACCTCCCGTCCCTGTAACTGTACCAACATTATATTTCCCATCTGGAGAAAATTAGTTCAGGTAGCTGTACTAAAGCGAGATTCTGTGATATAGTTAGATGTCGGGCAAAAGGCGAAAACTATTCGTATGACTTTGCCGCATCCTTGCAAAACACCAATGAGCAAAGTATTCTAATATCAGAAAAAGATTTGACCGCTTGGAAAGGAGCTGCGGAACGTATGCTGACAAACGAAATTGTGCTGAAGGTATTTTCCGACTACCTCAACCGCGATACGGATTTTGAAGTTGTCCTAACCAGCAGAGGCTACACGGTCATGGGTTTTGACAACCACCGTCAGGACTGGAACACCGTGGACTTTTGCCCTACGCCCGAAGCGCTGCGGGATTCTTTGTTAAACGCCTATGAGAGCTTCCGCGAGCTGGAGATCACGGGCGGTGATCGTGATTTGACCGAAAAGGAAGAAGCGCAGATCATTGAGGAGCAAAACGCGCTGACCGCACTTTGTGAAAAGGAGGCCGCAAAATGTTCATCCTGAAAATTCTCTTTGCGCCGCTGTCGCTTATCCTGTCCCTGTTCGTTTGGCTGTGCGCGGGGCTGCTGTCTTGCTCCGGCTTCGTGTTCAAGCTGGCAAGCGGCCTGCTCTCCCTGTTGGCCATCGCCGTGATGATTACCTACTCTGTAAAAAACGGCATTATCCTCCTTGTGCTGGCGTTTCTAATCAGCCCGATGGGACTTCCGCTGCTGGCGGTGCAGGGACTTGGCAAGCTGCAAGACGTGAACGCTGCCATGAAAAACTTCATCCATAGTTAAAGCGCAAGCCGGGGCGAACGCCTCGGCTTGCTTTTCTAAAATCGTTGTTTACTTTCTTGCTAATCTCGGATATAATATTAGCAAGAAGGAAGTGATAACATGACCGCCTACGACCGGCTTGATCTGCTTTTTCAGCAAAACAATGGGATCGTCAAAACCGCGCAGGTTTTGGAAATCGGTATTGCCAAGTCCACGTTTTACGCCTACGCCAAGCAGCGCGGCGTAGAGCAGGCCGCGCATGGCGTTTATGTTTCGCCAGATGCATGGACGGACGCCATGTACCTGCTACACCTTCGTTGTGCGCAGGCTGTATTCTCCCATGAGAGCGCGCTGTTTTTCCATGACCTGACCGACCGGGAGCCGAATCCGTATTCCATCACGGTCAAGACCGGCTACAATCCTGCCAGCCTGCAAGCAGACGGCATCAAGGTCTACACCATCAAGAAAGAATTGCATGATGTGGGGATCGTCACGATGAACACGCCCTTTGGCAACCCGGTTCCCGTCTATGATATGGAGCGTACCATCTGCGATCTGATCCGCAGCCGCAGTGGAATCGAGATGCAGACCTTTCAGGATGCACTCAAGCAATACGCAAAACGAAAAGACAAGGACTTGCGGAAGCTGATGCGCTATGCGCAGATGTTCCGTGTTGAAAAACTGCTTCGGCAGTATTTGGAGGTACTCTTATGATTAAGACTGCACGGCAGCTCAAAGACCTGATCCGCAATCTCTCCAAGGACAAATCCGCCGATGCGCAAATCCTGATGCGCAATTACATGATGGAGCGCTTTCTGGAGCGCATTTCTCTTTCGGAATATCGGGACAAGTTCATCCTTAAAGGCGGGATGCTGGTGGCTGCAATGGTCGGCCTTGACGCCCGCTCCACGATGGACATTGACGCGACCGTAAAGGGTGCGACGGTCGGCATCGAGGAAGTGGAGAACATGATTGCCTCCATCATCTCCGTGCCGGTGGACGATGGCGTGGAGTTCCGGGTGAAGCGCATTTCCGAGATCATGGACGAGGCCGAGTATCCGGGCATCCGTGTCAGCATGGAAACGGAGTTTGACGGCGTGATAACGCCGCTCAAGATCGACATTTCCACCGGCGACGCCATCACGCCCCGCGAAGTGCGTTACAGCTTCAAGCTGATGCTGGAGGATCGTTCCATTGAAATTTTGGCGTACAATCTGGAAACTGTTCTGGCTGAGAAGCTGGAAACTGTCGTGTCCCGCGCCACCACCAACACCCGCATGAGAGATTTCTATGACATTTATATTCTGGATCAGCTCCACGGGAACACATTGAACCGGCAGACGCTCTATGATGCACTGTTGGCAACTGCAAAAAAACGCGGAACCGAACGGCATCTTGCAGAAGCTGTGGATGTTTTGAATGAAGTGGAAAGCAGTCCTGTGATGCAGAAACTTTGGGAATCTTACCGCAGGAAGTTTTCCTATGCGGCAGATCTGGAGTGGAGCATCATCATGGGGGCGGTTCGCAGTTTATACGCTCTATGTGAAAAGGGATCGAGCCTATGAAAAAACACGGTCATTATTGCAAAGTCTGCGGAGAATACAAAGCCAACGAAAAATTTTCCGGCAAAGGCCATGCGGCTCATATCTGTAAATCCTGTGCTTCTTTGCCGCCGGAAAAACAAGCGGAGCAAATGACAATAAATCGCTTGCTAAATTTCCCCTGGCGATTATCAAAGGAACAAATTTCCTGGCTGAAAAACCGAATGGAAGATAAGCGCCCGGAAGTCCGTGCGCTGGCGAAAGAACAATACGAGATGAGGTTTCCTCCAAAACAGTTAGAGGACACCGATGACGATTTTGATTTTCTTGATGAGAATGATTTTATAGAATAACGAAAGCGGTCTGCACCATGCAGGCCGTTTCTTTTTTGGAAAGGAGGCCCTTCTATGGCAACCACACGCATCATGCCCCTGCATATCGGCAAGGGCCGCACCGAAAGTCAGGCAATCAGCGACATCATTGATTATGTGGCAAATCCGCAAAAGACCGACAACGGAAAACTAATTACCGGCTATGGCTGTGACAGCCGGACCGCCGATGCAGAGTTTCTGCTGGCGAAGCGGCAGTATATCGCCGCCACCGGGCGGGTGCGCGGTGCGGACGATGTGATCGCTTACCATGTGCGCCAGTCATTCAAACCCGGTGAAATCACGCCGGAAGAAGCCAACCGTCTAGA
>OLFF01000086.1_pt1 | contig 27375 bp, 18 predicted proteins | sample 1603011 | NCBI WGS metagenome assembly OLFF01 (sample SAMN02675049, study PRJEB24791) | human gut metagenome, SKBSTL061 | isolation source: stool | host: Homo sapiens | place: USA | reverse complement strand
GTGGCCCGAAATATTTCGGGCGCGGCGGGTTCTCTCCCCCACCCGCTGCGGCGGGAGCCCCCTCTCAGAGGGGGCCAAGGAGCTTTTTCTCTAAAAAAATTGTACCACACCAACCGGGTGCGGTACAATTTACAATATTGAACACGGTGTCTAAAATTTAAATTTTCAGCAACACACGCGCGATGTTGAAGTAGATGAGCAGTGTTGTGGTATCGACAATGGTCGTGATAAGCGGCGACGCCATGACGGCGGGGTCAAAGTTGAGTTTTTCCGCAGCGACGGGCAGCAGGCCGCCGATGAGCTGGGACAGGATGACCGTGCAGATCAGCGTCAGGCAAACGACTGCCGCTACAGGGGGCGCGATGCCGTCCAGGAAGATCAGCTTGGCAAAGTTGCACAGCGCCAGCGTGCCGCCGCAGAGGATGGCAACGCGGAATTCACGCCACAAAATCTTCGGCAGGTCGTGCGGCTCAATATCACCGACGGCCATGCCGCGGATGATGGTGGAGGTACTCTGGCTGCCCGCGTTGCCGCCCGCGTCGGTCAGCATCGGGATGTAGGCGGTCAGCACGGTCACGGCGGCAAGGGCATCCTCATACCCGCGGATGACCATGCTGGAGAAGGTGGACGAAATCATCAGGAACAGCAGCCACGGCGCGCGGTTTTTGTACAGTTCCCACATAGACTGTTTAAAATAAGGCTTGTCCGACGGGCCCATAGCGTTCATCTTGGCAATATCTTCGCTGGCCTCGTCCTGCATGATCGAGATAGCGTCGTCAATCGTGACGATACCGACCAGTCGCTTCTCGTTGTCCACAACGGGAATGGCCAGGTAGCCGTACTTCTCGAACATCTGGGAGACGTCCTCCTGGTCGGTGGTCGTGCTGACGCTGACGACATTGTCGTCCATCATGTCGCGGATCAGCTCGTTGTCTGGGTCCTTGGACAGAACCAGCGCGCGCAGCGAGACGGCGCCGATGAGGGTGCGGTCACGGTCCGTAACGTAGCAGTTGTTGATGGTTTCCTTGTCAAAGCCGTTCTTGCGGATGGCCGCCATGGCCTGCGACACCGTCCAGTCGGGGCGCAGCTCCATCAGTTCGGTGGTCATCACGCCGCCGGCGGAGTCCTCGGGGTATTTGAGCAGTTCGTTGATCATGCGGCGGGTCGCGGGGTCTGCCTGCGCCAGAATACGCTTGACGACGCTGGCGGGCATTTCCTCGACCAGATCCGTCGCATCATCGACGAACAGGTCATCCACAACGGCCTTCAGCTCCTTATCGGTCAGGCCGTCGATAAGGTCCTGCTGGGTCTCGGGGGTAAGCTCGGCGAAAATCTCCGCCGCCAGGTCCTTGGGACACAGGCGGAACAGCACGGGGAGCTTCTCGGGCGGGAGGTCCTCGAACACGGCGGCCAGGTCGGGCGCGGGCAGGGTGGACATAACATCTCGCAGGCTCTGGTACTTTTTGGCATCGTCCAGGTTAGCCAGCATCGTGCGGAGGGTCAGGATCGCGGTATCAGACATAAAAAAGCTGCCTCCTTTTCAGGCGGCAGCCAGGCACATTTAATTTTAGGCAATGCAAAGCAGAGCAACATCGTGCGCTTATTTTCGCGTACAGTTTGCTTTGGTTCGCCTGACAAAAAAGTGGTGGCTGCCGTTATTCAAGATACATCGGTACACAGGACTGGGACTGGGGGTATCCATTGTGACAACCACCTCACCTTTGTTTGAATTTTTACTACACGGCGCTATTCGCACCTATAGTTACTTTACCATCTGGGAACGGATTAGTCAACGGTAAATTCCGGCAATTTGAGAAAAAATTCAAATATGCCAAAAGACTCCCGGCAGGCTGGCGGGTTGATGCAGGCATCGACCCCTACAGCTTGTCGGGAGTCGGCAGTTCTTTTATTTTACGGCAGGGCTTACGCCATCAGTTCCTTGACGGTGGCGGCCAGCTTCTCGTCCTTGCAGGCGGGGAAGAAGTTCTCGGCAAAGTGCTCGCCGGCGAAGGCGCCCTTGACGAGGTCGCGGTCCAGATCCTTCAGGATGTCGGACAGATCGCGGAAAGCAATGGCGCGCACGCCGTCCAGGATCTTCTTGTTGCGCTGCTCGGGGACAACGCGCTCCTTGGGGTAGCCCTGGCCGTGGCCGAAGCCGAACAGTTTCTCGAAGATGTACTCGAGGTTCAGCTCACCGCCCCAGCCGAAGCCCTTGGCAAAGGGCAGAGCCACAGCGTTGCCGTCGTTGACGTGGGCAAAGGTGTAAGCGTCAACGGGGTCTTCGACGTGGCCGCAGATGACGCCGGGGAAGCTGTTCAGGGCCAGCATAGCGCCCTCACCGGTGCCGCAGCCGGTGATGACGTAGTCCGCAGCGCCGGAGTTCAGCAGCACAGCGGCCAGGATGCCGTTCTGAACGTAGGTCAGCTGGGCGGCATCGTCGGCGGCATACATGCCGTAGTTGACGACCTCGTGGCCCATCGGCTCGACGACCTTGCGCAGGGTGGCCTCGATCAGGGCGTTCTTGGCGGCCTGGCTGTTCTCATTGATCAGAGCGATTTTCATAATAGTCTTTCTCCTTTTATCGTCAAATTTTACATTACAAGCTGACGGAAATACGTGGTGTTGATGCTCTTGTCGAGTTTGGCCATCTTGGCAATGCAGCCGTCCAGCGTATGGGCCACATCGTCCAGGCTGTGCCAGTTGGCGGCCTGCGGCTTGACCTCCTCCTCAAGCCAGGGGGCCACATCGGTGTGGGAGCAGGCACCCTCGATGAGGTAGGCACCCTTGCGGGCGGCCTGGGTCTGCGGCTCGTAGCCGTCAACGCTGCCCATCATCGTCATGGTGAACACACCCTTGCGGTTGCGCCCACCCACGATGAGCCGCACGCCCACCGGCTGCACCGAGACCGTGGCGGCCTTCTCGCGCAGGATCTTGACGACCTTTTCCAGCGTCAGGTACTGGGTCTGGTACTCGTCCACCGCGTTGATGATCTGCACGGCAGCCAGCGTGTCGCCCGCAAAACCGACCACGACGTTGCGGTTGATCTTGCGGACCTTGGGCAGGTCGTTTTTGAGGATATGGGGCTTTTCGCCGGTGATGGGTTCCTCGACATAGCGGCCATCGCTGACCATGGCGCAGAAGGTATCACTGCATACTGCTAAAATCGCACTCATTGTTTTTCGTCCTTTGTTTTTTAATGGTACGTCTATTGTAGCACGAAATGCCGCGGGGTGCAAGGCACGCTTGACATGGCCGCGGCAGTGGGGTATAATAACTATAGAAAAGGCGCTGCGACAAGCGGTTGGCCCGATCAAAAATGAGGTTTTAGGTTTTTACCCTAAGAGCCGTCACTTTGCCGAGTGGCGGTTCTTGCTTTTTACAACAATGCTGATTGTGATGGTCTTGCGGCCAACATAAAAAGTCAATGTAAAACGCATGGTCTCACCTCCTTTACGGAAGTGTGGCCAACCGCCTGCCGTTGTGTGCAGCGCCTTGCCGTCTGTTGTGAAACAGGCGGCTTTTGTATTATAGCAGAAATTTCGACGGTATGCAAGCAAAGCTGCCCGCAGGAGAACCTTCCCCCGCGGACAGCTTTTTAATTTATCGAGTCTGTAGGGGCCGGGCATGCCCGGCCCTGCCGTATAAGGCAGACGAGTGCTTGCGGAAAGCCGCGGGCCGCACATGTGCGGCCCCTACAGGGCAACTCTTATTTAGTGATTCTTGTAATAATTGATGAGGCATCCATCGGCCAGGATCCGGCGCTCGGCGTCGGTCATCGCGCCGAGCTTGACGGTGAACTTCACAAGACCGCCGTCCGGCTTGACGGCCACGGCGTCCAGCTCGTCCGCGGCCTCCAGCAGAGCCTTGCGGACGCCGGGCAGGTAGACGTAATCGCCGTTGTCCAGCGCGCCGGGGTTCTCCACCAGGAACGGCAGCATGCCCCAGTTGATGCAGTTGGAGCGGTAGCGCTTTGTGGCATACTCGCAGGCAAAGTTGGCCGCGCCGCCCAGCACGCGCTGGCAGCTGGCGGCCTGCTCACGGGCGGAGCCGTCGCCGGGCTTGTTGGCAAAAATGGCCGAGCCAATGTTGGTGTTGGCCGCGTCGGGCGCGTAGCCCAGCTTCTTCAAATCGTCGTAGACACGCGCAACCTCGGCGGGCAGCTCACCTGCCTTACGCTGTTCGTCCAACGCCTTCACGGCCTTGGCGTTCGGCACGTAGGCCGGATCCTTGCGGGAGAGGGTGAACTCCGCCAGCCGCAGCGGGTTGGAGCGGAAGGACGACGTCTCGCCCGACGGGATCAGCTCGTCGGTGGTCGTGACGGGGTCGGTGATGTAGCTGACAATTTTGACCAGCAGGTCGTCGGTCAGGGCGGGCTGCTCGGGCCAGTCCTTGATGTTCGGGCCGAATTTCAGCGCGTAGTCCGGCTCCGGATGACCCCAGCCGTTGTAGACGCGCTTGTCGTAGACACCCTGCTCAAAGTGGTAGTCGGGCACGGTGTACTCCACGTCGGTCAGCTCGCTGGCGGCGGTCAGGTAGCCGCCGTTGGCCGCGGTGGCCGCAATGGAGCGGGCGTCCATCAGGGCGACGGCGCTGATCTGGCCCTCGCCGGGCTTGGAGCCCTCGCGGTTCGGGAAGTTGCGGGTCGTGTGGCGGATGGAGAACTCGCCGTTGGCCGGGGTGTCGCCCGCGCCGAAGCAGGGGCCGCAGAAGCACTCGCGGAAGATGCCGCCGGCGGAGACAATGTCCGCCACAGCGCCGTTTTTGACCAGCTCCAGATAGGTCGGCATGCTGTCTGGATAGACGCTGAACTTAAACTCACCGTTGCCGCAGCTCTTGCCTTTGATGATGTCCGCCACGGCGCAGATATTTTCATACGTGCCGCCGGAGCAGCCGGCCACAACGCCCTGGTCAACGTAGATGCGGCCATCGTCGCAGATCTTGCCGATGAGGTCCATCTCGACCTTGCCGCCCAGCTGCCTGTTGGCCCGGTCCTGCGCCGCCTGCAGGATCTCTTTGGCGTTGGCCTTCAGCTCGCGGATCGGGTAGGCGTAGCTGGGGTGCATCGGCAGCGCGATCATGCACTCGACGGTGGAGAGGTCCAGCTCAATGCAGCCGTCGTAGTAGGCCACGTCGGCGGGCTTCAATTCCTTATAAGCCTCGGGGCGGCCATGCTGCACAAAATATTCCTTCGTGGTATCGTCGGTCTGCCAGATGGAGGACCAACAGGTCGTCTCGGTGGTCATGACGTCGATGCCGTTTCGGTAGTCGGCACTCAGGTTTGCCACGCCGGGGCCGACGAACTCCATGACCTTGTTCTTCACATAGCCGTTGGCGTAGGTCGCGGCAACCAGCGCCAGCGCGACATCGTGCGGGCCGACGCCCGGAGCGGGCTTGCCGGTCAGGTAGATGGCAACGACCCCGGGATAGCTCATATCGTAGGTGCGGCCCACGAGCTGCTTGGCCAGCTCGCCGCCGCCCTCGCCGACGGCCATCGTGCCGAGGGCGCCGTAGCGGGTGTGGGAGTCAGAGCCCAGGATCATCCGCCCGCAGCCGGACATCATCTCGCGGTTGTAGCTGTGGATGACGGCCATGTTCGGCGGAACATAGATGCCGCCGTATTTGTGGGCAGCGGACAGGGCAAACTGGTGGTCGTCCTCGTTGATGGTGCCGCCGACAGCGCAGAGGCTGTTGTGGCAGTTCGTCATGACGTAGGGCAGCGGGAACTCCGTCATGCCGGACGCGCGGGCCGTCTGGATGATGCCGACATAGGTGATGTCGTGGCTGGTCATCGAGTCGAACTTCATGCGCAGGTCCTGCATGGAGTCACCGGTATTATGGGCCTTCAAAATGCCATAGGCGATGGTGCCTTTTTTGGCGTCTGCCTCGGTGACGCCCGCCGGGGCGGAAGTCTGAGGCACGCCGTTTACAAGGTATACGCCGGTGTCGTGCAGCTTCATGGGAAAACCTCCGTTTTGTATGTATCGCAAAAGCCTTCCCCCCGCGGGGGAAGGTGGCGCGCAGCGCCGGATGAGGGGCAAGCCTGCCATATTTCCCGTTTACGGATTCTTGCCGGAAGGTCTGCCCTCATCAGTCGGCTTCGCCGACAGCTTCAGTCTCCGCGCTAAGAGCCGCCTCCGGCGGTTGCGCTTCGACACGCGCCTGCGGGCGCAGCCCCGAGGGGGAAGCCTTTTAGGTTACAGTCGTGCAATAACCGCCTGGGTAAACTCCTTCGTTCCCGCGGTGCCGCCGATGTCGGCAGTGACGACCTTGCCCTCCTCGACCTGGGCCAGGATGGCGGCATTGAGCTTGGCGGCCTTGTCAGTCTCGCCAAGGTCGTTCAGCATCATGGCAAAGGCCATCAGGATGGCGCTGGGGTTGGCCTTGTCCTGCCCGGCAATGTCGGGGGCAGAGCCGTGGACGGCCTCATAGATGCGGGTGCTGTCGCCGATGTTGGCGCTGGGCGCAAAGCCCAGGCCGCCGACGAGACCGGCGCACAGGTCACTGATAATATCGCCGTAGAGGTTCGGCGCGACGAGCACGTCGAACTGCTCGGGCTTCTGCACCAGCTTCATGCACAAAGCGTCGATGATGCAGTCGTCCGCGGTGATCTCAGGGTACTCCGCGGCGACCTCGCGGAAGGTGCGCAGGAACAGGCCGTCGGTCAGCTTCATGATGTTGGCCTTGTGGACTGCCGTGACCTTTTTGCGGCCATTTTTGCGGGCATAGTCAAATGCAAAGCGGCAGATCTTCTCGCACGCGGGGCGGGTGATGAGCTTGACGCCGTTGGCGATCTCGTCGTTCAGCATATACTCGATGCCCTTGTAGAGATCCTCGGTGTTCTCGCGCACGATGACAAGGTCCACATTGTCAAAGCGGGTCGGTACGCCCGGCAGCGTGTGCACCGGGCGCAGGTTTGCATAGGTGGAAAAGCGCTGGCGCAGCTGCACATTGATGCTGCGGAAGCCCTTGCCGATGGGGGTGGCAGTAGGGCCCTTGAGTGCCCAGCCGCACGCTTCGATCGCATCCAGCGTGCCGGGGGCGATCAGCTCGCCGCTCTCGGCGGCGTACTCGGCACCAGCAGCAAACTCCTGCCATTCAATGCCGGTGTTCAGTGCGGCGGATACCTCGCGGACGCTCTCGGCAATTTCACGGCCAATGCCGTCGCCCGGAATCAGAACTGCTTTCATAAATAATACTTTTCCCCTTTCCCTGTCTTACTCTGCATTTTCTGCGGTATACCTAACATACTACCCGGTTTAGGGCCGGTTGTCAATCCGCATTTTTACACAATAGGCACATTTTGGGCCGCCGGCTTAATTTTTTAAAGCCTTTTCCCGAAGAATTTAGAAAAATTTTAAGTTTTCCTTGACGAATTTGCGAAAATGCTATAAAATCAATCTATCAGGCATATTGGTAAGGGAAGCCAGCAGTGATATGCGCCTGTATAAGTATGCAAAGTATATAAAATTGGTCAAAGAGAGGGGTACGCATGATGTATTACCCGGACGTCCCGGCCCTGGAGCCGGATGAGCTTGAGCTGCTCTGCCACGAATATCTGGAACACAACGCCACCCTTGACCCGCATCTGGCGGATCAGATGGGCGTCAAGCGCGGCCTGCGCAATCTGGACGGCACCGGCGTGCTGGCCGGCATCACGAACGTTTCCAACGTTATCGGCTATGACAAGAAGGAGGACGGCACCATCGTGCCCATTCCGGGCCGCCTGGTCTACCGCGGCATCGACATTGACACGCTGGCCGCCGAGGCCGACGCCCATGACCGCTTCATGTTTGAGGAGGTCATCTGGCTGCTGCTGTTCGGCTCCCTGCCCACGCAGGAGCAGTACGCCAAGTTCCGCAAGCTGCTGGAGCACCACCGCGAACTGCCCCAGGGCTTTGCCGACGACATGATCTTAAATTCGCCGTCGCCGAACCTGATGAACAAGATGGCACGAAGCGTGCTGGCCATGTACAGCTACGACGAGCACGCCGAGGACAACAGCCTGCCCAACATCCTGCGCCAGAGCATCAACCTGATCGCCGAGCTGCCCACGATGATGGTCAACGCCTACCAGATCAAGCGCCGCGTCTATGACCGGTCCAGCATGTACTTCCACCTGCCCACCGAGGGCCAGAGCACGGCGGAGCATATTTTGAGCACCTACCGCGCCGACCAGAAGTTCACCCACGAGGAAGCGCGTCTGCTCGACCTCTGCCTGCTCGTCCACGCGGACCACGGCGGCGGCAACTGCTCGACCTTCACCTGCCGCGTGCTGTCCAGCTCCGGCACGGACACCTATGCGGCCATCAGCTCGGCCATCGGCGCGCTGAAGGGCCCCAAGCACGGCGGCGCGAACCTGAAGGTCATGCACCAGCTGGATTACATTCTGGAAAATGTCGAGGATCCGTCCAACGACGACGAGGTCCGCGAGTTCCTGCGCAAGATCATCCGCAAGGAGCGCGGCGACGGCAGCGGCCTGATCTACGGCATGGGCCACGCCGTCTACACGATGAGCGACCCCCGTGCGCAGATTTTGAAAACCCACGCCAAGAGCCTGGCCTACAAGAAGGGCTACGACGAGGAGTACGAGCTGCTGTGCAGCATTGAGCGCCTGGCCCCGCAGGTCTTTGCCGAGGAAAAGCACGGCCCGAAGAAGGTCTGCGCCAACGTGGACCTGTTCAGCGGCCTGATCTACCGTATGCTCGGCATCAGCGAGGACCTGTACACCCCGCTGTTTGCGATTGCCCGTGTGCCCGGCTGGTGTGCCCACCGCGTCGAGGAGGTCGAGTTCGCGAACCGCATCATCCGCCCCGCCTACAAGTACCTCGGCAAGCCGCAGGAGTACGTTCCGCTGGAGAAGCGATAAGATTGGTATTTTCCCGGTGCAAGTGTGCACCGGGATTTTTTGTTTGGGCAATACCGCATAATTCCCGCCTTACGGCTTAAGCATCGCCCCGGGGACCCTGCGGCTGCCGCCTCGTTTTACGCCTTCTCGCTCTCCCACCGGGCCACCAGCGGGGCGGCCACAGCGGAAAGCGCCTCCCGTGCGGTGTTGATGGCATTCACGTCCACGGGGGTCAGCTTGTCGGCCTTTTTGTGCTTCAGAACGCGCTCCAGCGTTCTTTCTGCTTCTTTGATTTTAGTACGGGTCTCGCGGTCCAGCGCCTTGCCGGCCTTGCTGCCCAGCGCAGTGTTCACGCGGTAAAGCGCGGCCTCGCCGGCGTTCAGCGCCTCCAGCGCGGCCTTGCGCTCCTTGTCCTGCCCGGCAAAGGCGGCGGCGTTCTCCTTGGCGCGTTTGATCTCGTCCTCGGTCAGGTTCGATGTGCCCGAGATCGTGATGCTCTGCTGCTTGCCGGTGTCCATGTCGCGCGCCTTGACCTTGACAATGCCGTTGGCGTCGATGTCAAACGTGACCTCGATCTTCGGCACGCCCGCCCAGGCGCGCTTGATGCCGCGCAGCGTGAAGGTGCCCAGCAGCTTATTGTCCCTGGCAAACTCGCGCTCACCCTGCAGCACTTTAATTTGCACCGTGTTCTGGAACGGCGCGGCGGTGGTGAATACCTTGCTGAACCGCGTCGGGATCGTGGAGTTGCGCTCGATCAAATGCGTTGCCACGCCGCCGACGGTCTCGATGGAAAGGGTCAGCGGGGTCACGTCCATCAGCAGCAGATCCTCGCCGGGGCCGGAGAGCATCTCGCCGCCCAGACGTCCGGCCTGCACCGCCGCGCCCAGTGCAACGCACTCGTCGGGGTTCAGCGATTTGGACGGCTCCAGACCGGTCATCCGCACGACCTTGGCCTGCACCGCTGGGATGCGGGTCGAGCCGCCGACCAGCAAAACCTGATCCAGATCACTGGCCGAAAGGCGTGCGTCGCTCAGGGCGTTGCGCACGGGCAGGGCGGTGCGCTCGATCAAATCGGCGCAGAGTTCCTCAAATTTAGCGCGTGTCAGCGTAGTTTGCAGGTGCAGCGCACCGTCTGCCGCCATCGTGAGGAACGGCAGATTGATGTCGGTCTGCTTCGCGCTGGAAAGTTCTTTTTTTGCCTTTTCGGCCTCCTCGCGCAGGCGCTGCATCGCCACGCGGTCATTCGTCAGGTCCACGCCGTGTTCGGCTCTGCACCGGTCTGCCAGCCAGTTGACGATGCGCTCGTCAAAGTCGTCGCCGCCCAGAAAGTTATCGCCGCAGGTCGAGAGCACCTGCACGATGCCGTCGCCGATGCGGATGAGCGACACGTCAAATGTGCCGCCGCCGAGGTCGTAGACCATGACGGTCTGGGTGCGGCCATTGTCCAGCCCGTAGGCCAGCGCCGCGGCTGTCGGCTCGTTGATGATGCGGCGCACGTCCAGCCCGGCAATGCGCCCGGCGTCCTTCGTGGCCTGGCGCTGGGCATCGTTAAAGTAGGCGGGCACGGTGATGACCGCCTCGGTGACAGGCTCACCGAGATACGCCTCGGCATCGGCCTTCAGTTTTTGCAGGATGAGGGCGCTCAGCTCCTGCGGCGTGTAGCATTTTCCGTCGATGGGCACGCGGGTCTCACTGCCCATCAGCCGCTTGACGCTGGACACGGTGCGGGGGGCGTTCGTCACGGCCTGGCGCTTGGCGGGCTCGCCCACCAGCCGTTCTCCCACCTTGGTGAACGCGACGACAGAGGGCGTCGTGCGCTGCCCCTCGGCGTTGGGGATGACGACGGGCTTGCCGCCCTCGACCACCGCCACACAGCTGTTGGTAGTCCCCAGGTCAATTCCGATTATTTTTGCCATGGTGGTGCTTGTCCTTTCAAAAAAGACACTTTTGAATCATAATTCTATTGTAGCGCCTGCCGCCGGGAAAAGTGTTGCGATTTCGTAAATAAATTTGGGCGAATTTTATAAACCTGCGGGGCTGCCTTCCCCCAGGGGGGAAGGCTAAGAAAATGTTGACGCACACGCCCCAACGTGCTATAGTTAGTTTAAAGCACTAAAGAGGGGGATTCCTATGGCACGCACTGCGACAGTCACCCGCAATACGCGGGAGACACAGATCACGCTGACGATTGACCTGGACGGCACCGGCAGGGCCGACCTGCACACGGGCATCGGCTTTTTTGACCACATGCTGGACGGCTTCGCCCGCCACGGCCTGTTTGATGTAAGCGTCACCTGCCGCGGCGACCTGGACGTAGACTGCCATCACACAATTGAGGACATCGGCATTGCGCTGGGCACGGCCATAAAAGAAGCGCTGGGCGACAAGGCCGGGCTGGTGCGGTACGGCAGCTGCATGCTGCCGATGGATGAGACGCTGGCACTCTGCGCCGTCGATCTGGGCGGGCGGCCCTACTTTGTGTACGACGCCAGCTTTGCAGGCCAGAGCTGCGGCGGCATGGACACCCAGATGGCGCGGGAGTTTTTCTACGCCGTATCGTACAGCGCCATGATGAATCTGCATTTGAAGGTGCTCTACGGGGAGAATGACCACCATAAGCTGGAGGCCATGTTCAAGGCGTTTGCCAAGGCGCTGGACGCCGCGACGCGCAGAGATGCGCGGATCGACGGCGTTTTGTCCACCAAGGGGACGCTGTAAGGGAGATGCTCGGCGGCGGGAACGACGGGCGCATAAAGAATCCGCCCGCGGCCGTTTCCCGCCGTGGACAGCATATACATTAGGAGGGAAAGCAGTATGTACAAGGACATCATCGACACCATCGGCTTTGTGGAGAGCTACGACCCCGAGCTGGGCGCGGCTATGCAGCGTGAGCTGGGCCGCCAGCGGCAGAACATTGAGCTGATCGCCAGCGAGAACATCGTTTCCCCCGCCGTCATGGCGGCCATGGGCAGCGTGCTGACGAACAAGTACGCGGAAGGGTACCCCGGCCACCGTTATTACGGCGGCTGCCAGTACGTCGATCAGGTCGAGCAGATCGCCATTGACCGTGCCTGCAAGCTGTTCGGCGCGAAGTATGCCAACGTCCAGCCGCACTCCGGCGCGCAGGCCAACCTGGCCGTCTACTTTGCGCTGCTGAACGTCGGCGACACCGTCATGGGCATGGACCTGTCCCAGGGCGGCCACCTGACCCACGGCTCCCCCGTGAATATGAGCGGCAAGAACTACAACTTTGTCTCCTACGGCGTCTCCGCCGAGGATGGCCGCATCGACTACGCCGCACTGGCCAAGCAGGTCGCGAAGGTTCGCCCCAAGCTGCTGGTCGCCGGTGCGTCGGCCTATCCCCGCGCCATCGACTTTGAGAAGCTGGCCGAGATCGCCCACGGCTACGGCGCGATGCTGATGGTCGATATGGCGCACATTGCGGGTCTTGTCGCAGGCGGCCAGCACCAGAGCCCCGTGCCCTACGCCGACGTGGTCACCACCACGACCCACAAGACGCTGCGCGGCCCCCGCGGCGGCCTGATTTTGACCAACAACGAGTATATCATCAAGCGCATCAACTCCGCCATCTTCCCCGGCACGCAGGGCGGCCCGCTGGAGCACGTCATCGCCGCGAAGGCCGTCTGCTTTGGCGAGGCGCTGAAGCCGGAGTTCAAGGAGTACGCCCGCAAAATCGTTGAGAACGCGAAGGCGCTTGAGGCCGAGCTGACCGCCCGCGGCGTGAAGCTGGTCTCCGGCGGCACGGACAACCACCTGCTGCTGATCGACCTGACCGACGAGGACTGCACTGGCAAGGAGCTGGAGCACAATCTGGACGAGGTACACATCACCGCGAACAAGAATACCGTCCCCGGCGAGAAGCGCAGCCCGTTTGTGACGAGCGGCGTGCGCATCGGCACCCCCGCCGTCACGACCCGCGGCATGGGTCCCGACGAGATGAAAGTGATTGCCGACTGCATTGCAGACTGCGTGTTTGACTTTGCGAACAAGAAGGACGAGGTCGCCAGCAAGGTCGAGGAGCTGACGAAGAAGTTCCCGTTGTATGAATAAGCCTTGATTGAAAAATACCGCTGCCTGTGGTTACACATGGGCAGCGGCTTTTGTTTGCGCGCAGAGTTGACGGCGGCGGAAGGTTTACGGATCGCCGCTGTAGGGGGCGGCGTCCCCGACGCCCCGCGGAGGTGAGCGGCGACGGGAGGTACACGGGAGGGATGAATCCCTCCCCTACGGATATACCGTTGACGGCAGTTTCCCGGGAGGTGGCGGAGGGGTCAAGACCCCTCCCTACAAAGCAAACCGTTAAGGGGGATTCAACCGTTAGGCTGCGGGCCGGGCATGCCCGGCCCCTACAGGGGCATTCATGATAGCCACGCCCTCGCCAGCGCCTGCGCCACCTTCTCCACATCGTCCTCCTTCAGGGCCGAGTACCCCGCTACCACGGTATCCGCCCGGCAGAGCTCGGGCCGGGCGAGATAATACTCACTCAGGCCGCGCAGCCGCACGCCCTGCTGTGCCGCGGCGGCGACCATGGCACGCTCGCCGCCGGCTCCCGGCAGCGTCAGCAGAAAATGCAGCCCGCTGTGTACGCCGTCCAGCTCCACGCCCGGCAGCGCCGCGCGCAGCGCTGCCGCAAATGCCTCCATGCGGCGCTTGTAGGCAAGGCGCATCCGGGCAAGATGCCGCGTGAAATACCCGCCCGCCATGAACTCGCAAAGCGTCTGCTGCTCAAAGCGGCTGACCGTGTTGGCGTAGGTCGCAAAATCCCGGCGATAGCGCGCCAGCAGGCTTTGCGGCAGCACCATGCAGGCAATGCGGATGCCCGGGGCCAGGCTTTTTGAAAACGTCGTCAGGTAGACCACCGGGCCGTCCGGGCCCGCCATGCCCTGCAAACTGGGCAGCGGGCGCGTATCAAAGCGGAACTCCGAGTCGTAGTCGTCCTCCAAAATGTACCGCCCGGGCCGGGCCGCTGCCCAGGCCAGCAGCTGGGCGCGGCGGGTCGCAGGCATTGTAACACCCGTCGGAAAGTGATGACTGGGCGTCAGATAGCAGAGGTTTGCGCCGCTTTTTTCCAGCGCGTCGGCGGGCAGGCCCTCGCGGTCAATGTCCACCAGCGTGCAGGGAATGCCGCTGTTCTGCAGGACCGTCCGCGTGCGGAAGTAGCCGGGGTTCTCGATGGCCGCCATGCCGTCGCTGAACAGGTGCGCCAGGCACCCGAGCAGATACTCAATGCCCGCGCCGACGACGATCTGCTCCGGCGTGCATTCCACACCGCGGTACACCGACAAATATTCCGCGATCTGTGTGCGCAGCGGGGCGTCGCCCTGCATTTCGCCGCGCTGCAAAAGCTCGGGCCGCTGGTAGAGCAGCTCCTTCTGGATGCGTCCCCAGCTGCGCGCCGGGAACAGCGCCGTGTCCACGCTGCCGGTGGACAGGTCGTAGACCGGCTGCGGCGCGGCGGGCGGCTGCGGTGCAGGGGCGGCGGGGGCACGGCGGGCGCGGCTGTGCAGCATGCCGTAGGTCTTTTGCACATAAAAGCCGCTGCGGGGGCGCGGCTCGGCCAGACCCTCGGCGGCCAGCATCTGGTAGGCGGCGTCCACCGTGTTGACGCTGACGCCCTGCTGCGCAGCCATCGTGCGGCGGCCCGGCAGCGGTGTTCCGGGTGCGCGCTGGCCGGTGCGGATCTCATCCGCCAGGGCGGCGTACAGCTGCTCATACAGCGGCGTTTTTTGGTCGGCATCCAACTCTATCATGACAGTCCTCCACACTGGCCCCATAAAAAATTTAAAAACTGAGCATTTATTCGGAGCCAGAAATCAGTATAATAAAAACATACCTTCCCGGAAGGAAAATGTCAATAGAGGTGTACGAAACTATGTCTACCGCAACGATGTGGCTGCTGCTGTTCGTCGTAGCAGCCCTGGCACTGCTGATCGCAGCGCTGACCAAAACGAAATTCACCGTGCAGAAAATCAGCATCATCGGCATCATGGCCGCGCTGAGCTTTGTCGCGTATGAGTTCTTCCGCATCCCGAACGTCTTTGGCACGGGGTCCAGCTTCCATCTGGGCAACACCTTCACGGCGCTGACCGCCATGCTGCTGGACGGTGTGTCCGGCGGTCTGGCCGGTGCCATCGGCCTGGCGCTGGCCGACGTTGTCGCCGGTGACCCGGGCTACGCCATCACGACCTTTATTCTGAAATTTATCATCGGTCTGGTCTGCGGCGCGGTGTCCCACAAGGTCATCCACCTCAGGACCTTCCCCACCGGCAACAAGCTCAAGTACGTGGCCGCCGTCACGGCGTCGGCCTTCAGCGGCCTGCTGGTCAACGTGTTCACCGACCCGTTCATCGGCTACTTCCGCAACCTGTACATCTTTGGCCAGCCCGCGGAGTTCGTCTCCGTCGTGACCAAGATCGCTAGCGGTGTGACGCTGGTCAATTCCCTGCTCTCCACCGTCTGCGCCGTTGTCCTGTACATCGCCCTGCGCCCCGCCCTGGAGAAGGCACATCTGCTGCCGAAGGAGTGATTCTCCCAAAGCCTTCCCCCGAGGGGCTGCGCCCGCAGGCGCGTGTCGGAGCGCAACCGCCGTAGGCGGCTCTTAGCGCGTAGACTGAAGGTGGCCCCGCAGGGCCGGATGAGGGGGAAGCCTTTTAACACAGCTATCCTCATTTCTGTTTACCCCCGCTTCGGCGGGGTTTTTGTTTTGCGGCAAATTATGTAAAAATTGCAAAAAGACTGGCGTTCCGGTGGGAAATGGTGTAAAATGAGTTTACATATTGTGTAAACACTCCATGCTCCCACGCGAAAGGAGCCTTTCATGGCAGGCAAAACCCAATCACAAAAGAAAAAAGCGCTGGATATGCGCAGCAAGATGTATCTGGTGCTGGCTCTGTGCAGCGTCATGCTGCTGGTCAGCGTCGGCATCTCGCTGGTGCTCATCGGCGGCATCGGCCTCGGCGGCGCGGACGCCCAGAGCGTGTCCACCGTGGACAGCGCGTCCATGGTCGTCGAGAGCGGCTATAATAAAGAGGAAAACACCATCGATACCCAGGCCTACACTTCCACGATCCTTGAGCAGACCGCCGACGCGGGCGACAGCTATGTGGACGAGACGCTGTTTCTGGGCGACAGCAACACGGCCCGCATGTACCGCATGTTCGACTATTGCAGCTACGACAATGCCATCGGCTCGGTGGGCATGACCGCCAAGAGCCTGGCGGCCTTTGCCTGCGTGCAGGTAAGCACTTCGTCCGGCTACATCACGATGCCCCAGGCCGTGGCGAAATTGCAGCCGCGCCGGGTCATCCTGACCTTCGGCACGAACGACCTGAACCCCGGCTATAAGGCCGCGGACTTCGTCAAAAACTACCAGACCGGCATCGAGGCCATCGTCACCGCCTACCCCAGCGTGGACATCATCGTCAACGCCATCCCGCCCATCGGGCAGCAGCACTCCAACCAGAGCCTGACCCAGACCCAGGTGGACGAGTACAACAAAGCGCTCGTCGAAATGTGCCAGGAGAAGGGCTGGAAGTTCCTGAACAGCGCCGAGGTGCTGAAGGATTCCGTCACCGGCTACGCCAAGAGCGGCTATGTGGAGACGAGCGACGGCATCCATCTGACCCGCACGGCGATGGACGCGCTGTTCAACTACATCCGCACCCACAGCTACATTACCGAGGATGACCGCCCCGCGCTGACGACGATCCCGAAGCACACCGGCGACAAGGACGCCGTGGTCTACACGGTGCCGGTGGTCAGCTCCTCCAGCACGGCGACGGCCACGCCCGAACCGAAGGAGGAGCCCGCCGGCAGCGAGAGCACGAGTGACAGCTATGTGGAGACCACGCCGACGCCGACCCACGAGGTCACGGCTACCCCGTCCCCGACGCCCGAGGTGACAGCCACACCGTCCCCCACGCCCGAGGTGACGGCCACCCCGTCCCCCACGCCGTACATAGAGGAGCCGACCCCGACGCCCTACGTCGAGCCCACGCCGACGCCCTACGTAGAACCGACCCCCACCCCCTACGTCGAGCCGGACTCCGTCCCCGCGGACACCCCTGCCAGCGAGACAGCAACGGAGTAACGGTCTCTCATAAGTTCTAAACAACGCCGCCCCTGCGCAGTGGAAAACTGCACAGGGGCGGCGCTCTGTATTTACTTTTTCCTGCCGAGCAGTTCTGTGCGGATGTAGCGGAAGCAGGCATCCTCGCCCTCGTCGCGCAGAATCAGCAGGCAGTTTTCCAGCTCCTTGCGGGTCTCGGGGTGCAGGATGTAGTGGTCCCTGCTGCGGTCATAGTACTCCCACGCCGCGGCGTCGGTGTACTTGTCGCCCTTATAGTTCTTGCTGGCGGCAATGCGGTCACAGACCATCTCGGCCACGTAGCGGGCGGGCATCCGCATACCGGCCATGGCATGGTCGCCGTCCGGCGCGTAGTCGATCCAGTATTCCAGATGGTGCTTGTTGCGGCCCTTATGGTGCAGCCAGGCGGCGCTGTAGCCCTCGGCCTGGCGCTGGGCGTTGTTGGGGCTGCACGTCCCCTGCCAGTATTTGGCCCCGGCCCAGAACTCCACGGGGGCCAGCTTGCTTAAATCGTGGGTCAGGCCCTGCCAGTACAGCCCGCAGCGGAAGCAGTTTTTCATCACCAGCATTTTGTGATGGTGGATCGTTTTGTAGTGTTTAATGGGATGCCACAAGGTCTTTTTTCCTCCCCGGGATCATGAGTTTTGCCAGCACCGGCAGCAGCATACAGCTGATCGGCACAAACGCAAAGTGCCACAGCATCGGTACAAGGTGGGTATGGATCGCAGCGTGCGCCTTGGACAGCACCATCCAGGACGCCGGGGCCGCCAGCCCCAGCCCCCAGACGATGCACGGCGGCACCAGCTGCGCCGCCGTACCGCGGCGCAGGCAGACAACAACGCTCACCGCGCCGACCAGCAGCGCAAACAGCAGCAGCTGCCATGCCGTGACGCTGACGGGCCCGAGCTGCAAAAGCGGCTCCGTACTCTCACGGAAATACTGCGCGAGCACCTGCGGCACGTTCACGTCCCGCACTGCGCCGTCCGTCAGGCTGACGCGGTCCGTGACGGCCCGGGTCATGTTCTGCCAGGCGTCCGCCGCGCTGCCGAAGCAGAGCCATTCCTGTGCGAACCAGAGCGCCAGCGCCGCAGTCACACCGCCCAGCGCCGAGACCCCCGCCCCGACGGTGCGGCCCAGCCAGACCAGCGCACCGTGCGGGTCGCGCCGCACAAAATACGCCTTGGCGGCAGCGTAGCAGAGCGGGATCTCACACAGGATCAAAAATGTTGTGATAAATTCAAACCCGCACATGCAGCGCACCATGCAGGCGGCGGCCACCAGCGGCCAGCACCCGCGGGGCGTTTTGCCGCGCACGCGGGTGCAATGGCAGAGCCAAAGCGCCGCCAGCAGCGGCAGCAGCCAGGTCCAGAGGCACCAGTACAGGTCCTTCATGCCGCGCTGCAGCCAGGGGGCCAGCAGCACCGACGCAAACCCGAATGCTGCCGCCAGCGGGCCGAATTCTTCCCACACGGCCAGCGCCACAAGCAGCTCCGCCGCGTAGAACAGCGTGCTGTTCAGCCAGTAGAGGGCGGTCTCCCGCGCCAGACCGTCGGGCAGCCGGTGCCGCAGCAGACGGTTGACCCTGCCGAACAGCCAGCCCTGCAAGCCCGACTGGTGGGTGTAGGGGTGGAACGCCGCCGCGTCGGTGGGGGTGTCGTCCCGGAACAGTGCGCGGTTCGTGTCGTCGCTCCAATCGTCGGTGTAGACACCCAGAAAGCCGCCGGGGGCGTACTGTCCCTGCTCCATCTGGTGGATGCGGCCATAGACGAGCGTCTGGGAGCCTGTATCCCACACGCCGGTCAGGTAGGCGCTGGCATTGTGCCGCACCGTGGTCAGCAGCGCGGCCAGCGCCAGCACTGCCAGCAGGGTCGCCGCGCCGCGCAGGGGTGCGGGCAGCATCTGCCATACTCCTTTTGCTTTTGTCAATGTTATCGATCCCATTTGTCGCACAGCGCAGCGATCTGGCCGGCAAATTTTGCAAGGTCCTTGTTGGCCCCGCCCCGGTTGTGACGGATGACCTCCAGCAGGCGCTGGCCCATGTTTGCCAGCCGGTCATAGGCCGCGCTGGTGCGCACGGTCTCGGCGGATTTCGTCTTGATGATCTTCCGGGTGTTGCCGACCTCGGCGCAGGCGACGCGGCCCTCGGCGGCGATCCAGATCGAGCCGTTGTAGGGGGCGTCGGCCTCGTAGCCCTCCTCCTTCAGATGGTTGGCCCAGTGCTCGGCGACGGCGTCCTCGCCGTGGTTGACAAAGACGAACTTCGGCTTTTCGTCAAAGGCGCGGAGCCAGGCTTCCAGCCCGTCCTTGTCGGCGTGACCCGAAAGCCCGCCCAGCTGCGCAATGCGGGCTCTGACCTGCACCGGCTCGCCAAAGAGCTTGACCTCCTGCGCACCGTTGACCAGCGCGTTGCCTAAGGTGCCGGGGCTTTGGTAGCCGACGAACAGCACCGTACACTCAGGCCGCCAGAGGTTATATTTTAAGTGGTGGCGGATGCGGCCCGCGTCGCACATGCCGGCGGCGGAGATGATGACCTTGGGCGTCGGGTCGCCGTTGATGGCCATGGATTCCTCTTTCGTCTCGCTGACGTGCAAACCCGGGAACTGCAGGGGGTTCCGGCCGCTCTGCACCAGGGCGAGGGCTTCGTCGTCGTAGCACTCGGCAAAGTTTTCCCGGAAGATCGTGGTGGATTTGCTCGCCAGCGGGCTGTCCACAAAGACCGGGAAGTTTTCATGGCCCTTGATACGGCCCTCGGCCTTGATCTGGCGGATAAAATACAAAAGCTCCTGCGTACGGCCCACGGCAAAGCTGGGGATGACGACATTGCCGCCCTTGTCGAACGTCGATTGCAGCACGGCGCTCAAATCGCCGATATAATCCGGTTTCGGGCCGTGGCTGCGGTCCCCGTAGGTGGATTCCATGACAAGGTAATCCGCGTGGCCCGGGTTGGACGGGTCCTTGATGAGCGGCTGATGGGTGTTGCCGATGTCGCCCGAGAAAACGATGATCTCCGGTGTGCGGCCCGGCTCCGCAATGCGCAGCGAGACGGACGCGCTGCCCAGCAGGTGCCCCACATCGGTAAAGCGCATCTCGATTTTGCCGGTCGGCCCGTCGAACAGCGTCTGCCACGCCTCATAGGGGCAGGGCACAAACTGCTTCATGACGTTCTGCGCGTCCTCGACGGTGTAGTCCGGCTCGATCATCTCGGCGCCGCTGCGCATGGCCTTGCGGTTTTTCCACTCGGCCTCCTGCTCCTGAATGTGGGCGGAATCCTCCAGCATGATGGCGCAGAGGTCGCGGGTCGCATCGGTGGTATAGATGGGGCCGCGGTAGCCGTTTTTGTACAGGTACGGGATGCGGCCCGAGTGGTCGATGTGCGCATGGGTCAGCAGCAGTGCCTCATAGGTGCCGGGCGCGCAGGGCAGGTCGGCGTTCTCATACACGTCGCGGCCCTGCTCCATGCCGCAGTCGATCAGAAAGCGGTGTCCCGCCGCCTCCAGCTGTGTGCAGCTGCCGGTCACTTCCCGGTCAGCGCCTAAGAATGTGAGCTTCATGTGGGAGAACCTCCTTTATTTGGGGATGTTGCGGGTGGGAGAACCGGGAATGGGCGGCCACGGAAAGCCCGTCGGGACCCTTCAGGCCTCGCAAGCTCGGCCAGCCCTTCGGGCCCGGACCCCTCTGTCGCTCCGCGACATCTCCCCGCGCAGCGGGGAGTCACCCCTAAAAGGGGAGCCTTTTTGCGCGGGCAGAGCCCGCGGGAAAAGCCTCCCCATCAGGGGAGGTGGCCGCGAAGCAGGCCGGAAGGGTTCGGGAAGTTGGCGGGAGGCTGCCGTCCCCGGTTCAGCCTCTGCGTCCGACCCCGTACTGCGGGGCCTCCGGCAGCACAAACTCTGTGGTAAAGTTGGCGGTCAGGTCGTTGATGTTCATCCGAACACTCCAAAAGACATCGCCGTAATCGCGCAGGACCGTGTACTCCGCACCCAGACCGGCCAGAGTCGCCGTGTCGGTGACGATGTAGACTACATCCCCCTCGGGGGCGTACTCGGTCAGACTGTTCTGGTAGACGCGGCTGACCGTGCCGCCGTCGGCCAGCGCCCGGGCGGCTTCTGCGGTGGTGCTGACCAGCTGAATGCGCGCTGTCGCGGGCAAGGCGGCCATCAAATCCCCGCGGGTGATCTCGCCGTATTCCGGCTCGGTCACGCCGCCCGCGAACGCCTCGACGGACGCACCCTCCGGCAGACCCGTGGCCGGGTCATTTGTGACGATCTCGGCATAGAGCGCCGCCAGATAGTTGCCGAAGCTGATGGTTTTGTTGGCGTCGGGGTTCGCCGCGTAGGTGAACAGTGGCGTGTAGAGGATGCTCTGGTCGTCGGCGTCCAGCGTGGCGATCTCCGCCGCGGCGCTGGTATAGGCGTCCGCACCGGCCTGCTGGGCCTCGTCTGCCGTCTCGGTGGGGGCAGTGGTGTCACTGCCGCCCACGGCCTCGGTGTCCTTGCCGGGGTCGGCGGCATCAGCGGCGGTGTCGGCCTGCGCGGCGTCGGCGGTGCTCATCGCCAGCCAGGTGGCGCGGCGGCTCTCCATCTCGGCAGCCGCCACAGGCTGCCGGACCTCGACGCGGCAGCCGCCGCCCTGGGTAAAGACCAGGTCCAGCTGCGCCACGCCGGTCAGACCCAGATCCGCGCCCAGCACGTTTGTTCCGTTTTCCGCCGTTGTGCCGTCAATAATGGCCGTCACGCCCTGGCTCAGCAGGGCCTTCTGCCAGTCGCCCGCCGGGGCGGTGGAGACAATCGCAAGGATGGCATCGCACCCGGCGTTCTGCAGGGCGGTGATCTGCTCGGCGGCGGTGTCGTTCCAGTCGCGGGCCGTGATGAACTCCCCGTTGGACGCCGAGATGACCGCGGCCTGCGCCGGGTCGTTCAGCACAAAGAAGCCGATTTTATACCCCGCGCGCTCCACGACGGTGTAGCGGCCATTGGTCACGCGGTTGCGGCTCCAGCTTGTGGAGCGGTAGAACACAGCGGTGCCCTCGTTGTTCAGCAGGTTGGACGCCAGCGACGGGCCGCTGCCCATGTTGGCATCGCTGACCAGGCGGGTCGTGCCGTAGGCAAAGTCGGTCAGCGCCATGGCGTGCAGGTCGTACCCCGCTGCCGAGAACGCCGACAGCATATCCATGCCGCCGGTCAGGCTGGCGCTCTCGGTGCCGTGCAGGCTGTCGCCCGCGTCCAGCAGAATGGAATCCGGGGTCGCGCCCTTGAGCGCGGCGGCGTCCGCCAGCGTGGCGCGGTCCCCGCGCAGGCCCGCCGTGGCAAAGATCGGGACCGTGATGTCCCCGACCCGCACGCGGCAGGTCAGGCTCTCGGTGCCGTCGGCCAGCGTGGCCGTGATCGTGCATTCCCCGCTGTCGGTGCGGGCGCGGACCGTGCCGTTTTTGTCCACGGTGGCCACGGTCTTGTCGCTCGTCGTCCAGTAGACCCTGCGTCCGCCGTCCTTCTCGCCCGGCTCGTTCGTCACCAGCGTGGCGTAGGCGTCCTTGCCGTCCATGTGCAGCTCGTCAGTGTAGGTATCGTTCAGGAGCACCGGCGCGGCAGTCTTGCCGTTGCAGGCGGACACGCCGGTAAATTTGAACGGTCTCATGACAAAATCCAGATCCACTGTCTCACTCTGGACGCCGTAGTCCGCGCCCGGGGCGCTGAAGGTGCACTGCCACATATCGTAGGTGCCCGCGTAGTCCAAATCGTCGGAGAACCGCGCGATCCAGAGGTTGTCGCGCCATTTGTCAAAGGCGGGATCCGTCATGCGGGCGCGTACCCAGTTGCGGGAGGCATACAGCCCCTGCGCACCGGTGTAGCCGTACTCGGTCAGGCGGTCAAAGAACGCCTGCGTGATCTCGGCCATCTCGGAGGGGAAAACGCCGCTGATGTACTTATCCTCGAGGTCGTAGTAGACCGGGTAGCTCAGCCGGTAGGGCGCGGCGGTGTAGTCGTCCAGCCCCTCCTGCGGCGGGGCGGTCAGGCCCAGCAGCCGCGCGACGTGGTCGGCCTCGCTGCGGGCCTCCTCCACCGTCGTGGCGTAGGAGTAAAGGTACGCGCCGAACGGGATGCCCAGCCGGGTGCATTCGTCGGCGTTGCGCCGCCACTGGGGGTCATCCTGCGCCCAGTTTTCCTCCTGGCCGTCCCACTCGCCGCCGAAGCCGCAGCGGATGATGGCAAAGTCGATGCCGGCAGCCTTGGCCTTTTCCCAGTCGATCTCGCCCTGGAACTTGGATACGTCCATGCCTTTGAGCACCGCAGCGGGCATGGCCCGGCCGCTTGTGTTGAAGTAGTAGCCCAGATCGTTCTTCTGCCAGGCCGCGGCGGGCGTGCCGAAGTCCGCCTCGGCGGGGCCTTTCTCCTCTGCCGAGCAGCGCACCAGCACCACCGACACAATGACCACGACCAGCAGGCAGAGCAAACACAGCCCCAGCACAAGGCGGCTGCGGCGGCGTTTGGCGCCGGGGCGTTTCTTTTTCTTCGGCGGCGGGGGCGCGTCGGGGCGCGGGGCCGCTTGCCCGGCCTGCGGGGCGGGCGCAGCCGTCCGGGCAGGGCGGCGGTAGACTTTGCGTTCTTCTGGCACGGTGCGTTACCTCTCTTGGGCAGATTTTATGCTGTGGATAGATAGTATTAGTGTAGCATTTTGTCGAAGAAATTACAATCGGAAACGCGAGATATTGGGGAAATTTTACAGAATAAAAAAGCGGCGGCCAGCTCCCTGACCGCCGTTCTTTGCCTTCCCCCTCGGGGGAAGCCTTATAACTCCCTGCATGTCCAAAAATAATACGGCACCTCAAACGCCAGCATGACGCACCAGCCGAAGGCACAGGCAAAGGCGATGCCGGGCAGGCCCACCCGCGGGGCCAGCACCGCAGCAGCGGCAGCGCGCAGCCCCGCCTGTAAGCAGGTGCCGATCAGCGTCGTCGTCATCTTGCCCATGCCGCGGTAAAAGCCCTGGAAGCCGTTCGTCAGCGCGGGCAGGGCGTAGAACACCGCCATGCAGCCCAGATACGTGCTGCCCAGTGCAATGACGTCGGCGGCCCCCTCCTCTGCCACAAACAGGGACAGGATGCCCCGGCGCAGCAGCAGCGTCAGGCTGCCCATCAGCAGCCAATAGCCCAGCTCCAGCCGCAGGCCCACCGCAAAGCCGCGGCGGATGCGGGCGGTCTGCCCGGCGCCGCGGTTCTGGGCAATGTAGGTCGTAATGGCCGTGGCAATGCTCTGCTCCGGCGTGAAGGAAAAATCGTCCACCCGCGTGACCGCGTTGAACGCCGCGATAGCCCCGACCCCCAGCGCGTTGACCTGCCCTTGAATGAGCACCTTGCAGATCGGCTGCACGGCCTGCTGCACCGCCGTCACCGCGCCGTAGCGCAAAATCGGCCCCAGCAGGTCGCGGCGGATGCGCCACTGCCCGTGCCCGGGGCAGAGCTCCGGCACGCGGCGTGCCATGTAGACGGCGGCCAGCAGCGCGCTGGCGGCCTCGGCCACGACAGTGGTCACGGCGCTGCACACAATGCCGAAACCCAGCCCGCCAATTAAAATGAGATCCAGCACCGCGTTGAGCACGGCGGAGAACGCCAGGAATTTCAGCGGCGTTTTGCTGTCGCCGACACTTTTCAGGCCCGCCGCCAGCGCGTTATAGAAAAACGTGAACGGTGCGCCCAGGAACGTGATGCGCAGGTAGATGCCGGTGATGCCAAAAATCGAGTCCGGCACGGCCAGCGCGCGCAGGATCCACGGCGTCAGCGCACAGCCCAGCGCTGCGGCGGCACAGCAGAGCGCTGCGCCGAACAGCAGCGTCGTTGCCAACGTCTCTTTTAAGCGGGCGGTCCGCTTTGCGCCGAACGCCTCACTCATCAGTACGCCCGCGCCGATGCACAGGCCGCTGATGGCCAAAATCACCAGATTCATGACCGGCCCTGCCACGCCCTCGGCGGCCAGCGCGTCCTGCCCGATGAACCGCCCCGCGATGATGGAATCCACCGCATTGTACGCCAGCTGCAGCCAGTTCCCCAGCAGCAGCGGCACCGCATACAGAAAGAGGTGCCCCAGCGGGGCACCCTTGGTCATATCACGCATGATTTACTTTTTGTCCTCTTCGGTCTCGGCGACGATGTAGATGGGACGGTGCTTGACCTCCAGGTAGGTCTTGGCGAGGTACTCGCCCACAATGCCGGTGCAGAACAGCTGGACGCCGCTGCACAGCAGAATGATGCAGACCATGCTGGGCCAGCCGGAGGTCGGGTCGCCGAACATCAGCGCGCGGACGACGACAAAGAGGATGCCGATGAACGCGAGGATGCAGAACAGCACGCCCGCCCCCGCTGCGATCAGCAGCGGCGTGGTAGAGAAGCCGACGATACCCTCGATGGAGTACTTGAACAGGCCCCAGAAATTCCACTTGGTCGTACCGGCGACGCGCTCGATGTTCTCATAGTCGAACCACTTGGTCTTGAAGCCGACCCAGCTGAAAATACCCTTGCTGAAGCGGTTGTACTCGGCCATGCTGAGCACAGCGTCGGTCATCTTGCGGCTCATCAGGCGGAAATCACGCGCACCGTCGACAATTTCCGTATCGGACATCTTGTTGATGATCTGGTAGAACTTGCGGGCAAACCAGCTGCGCAGCGGCGGCTCGCCCTTGCGGGTCGTGCGGCGGGTGGCGGCGCAGTCGTACTCGCCGGTCAGCAGCGTGTCCAGCATCTGCGGCAGCAGCGCGGGCGGGTCCTGCAGATCAGCGTCCATCGTGGCGACGTAATCGCCTTTGGCGGCCTGCAGGCCCGCGTAGATACCGGCCTCCTTGCCGAAGTTGCGGCTGAACGAGACATACCGCACGCGGGGGTCCTGTGCGTGCAGCGCACGCGCGACGCGCAGCGTGCCGTCGCGGGAGCCGTCGTCCACAAAGATAAACTCAAACTCCGCGCCGTGGCTGGCTTTCATCTCCTCCGCCACGCGGGAGGCTTCTTTATAAAAAAGCGGCATCGCTTCTTCTTCATTGTAACAGGGTACGATCAGACTGATGAGCATGGTGTGACCTGCTTTCGTCAAGAAATTTAGTATTTTTTATTATACCGTAGTTGACGGAGTTTGTAAACAGGGACTATTGAACCACGTGCGCTTTGTTAGGTGCGGCGAAATATTTGCATCGCAATAGCGGCAGCGTCATCGGAGGGGTCAAGGCCCCTCCCTACAGTACCGCGTTCACGGGTGCTTTGTAGGGAGCGGTCTTGACCGCTCCGGGGAACTTTGCGGCAGCCGTCCACCAAAAAAGGCAGAGCTTTCGCTCTGCCTTAGAGTGCTTATAAAATTTTAGCCTTTGACCGCGATATTGACCAGCTTGCCCTTGACATAGATCTCCTTGGCAATGGTCTTGCCGGCGATGGCTTCGGCTACGGCGGGCTCGGCTTTGGCGGCGGCGATGGCGTCCGCATTCTCGATGGCGGCGGGCACCTTGATGCGGGCCTTGACCTTGCCGTTGACCTGCACGGCGATCTCAATCGTCTGCTCGACGCACTTGGCCTCGTCGTAGGTCGGCCAGGCGTGGTAGGCCAGCTGCTCGGTGTGGCCCAGCTGCTGCCACAGCTCCTCGGTCATGTGGGGCGCAAACGGGTTCAGCAATTCCAGCAGGACCTCGTACTCGGCCTTGGTCGCACCCCCCTGATCGCTCAGCGCGTTGACGTAGATCATCAGCTGGGCAATGGCGGTGTTGGCCTTCAGCGCGTCGATGTCCTCGCCGACCTTCTTGATGGTGCGGTTGGCAACGGCCTCCAGCTCGGGGCGGACGCCCTCGCCGGGGACGAGCTTCTCGCTCATCGACCAGATCTTATCGAGGAAGCGCTTGCAGCCCTTGATGGAGGAGGTGTTCCACGGGGCGGCCTTCTCAAAGTCGCCGATGAACATCTCATACAGGCGCAGCGTGTCGGCGCCGTACTCGTTGACCACATCGTCGGGGTTGACGACGTTGCCGAGGGACTTGGACATCTTGACGATGGGGTGCTCGGCCATCTCGCCGTACTTCTCGACAAGGGCCTTGCGCGCGCCCTTCTCGTCGCCGTACTCGGCCAGCAGGCGCTTGCGCTCGGCATCGGGCTGGTTCTCAAAGGCATGGGGGTTCAGGCCCAGGATCATGCCGTGGGAGGTACGCTTCTGGTACGGCTCCTTGGTGGGCACAACGCCGATGTCATACAGGAACTTGTGCCAGAAACGGCTGTACAGCAGGTGCAGAGTGGTGTGCTCCATGCCGCCGTTGTACCAGTCCACGGGGCTCCAATACTCGAGCGCCTCCTTGCTGGCGATGGCGTCGTGGTTCTTCGGGTCGCAGTAGCGCAGGAAATACCAGCTCGAACCGGCCCACTGGGGCATGGTGTCGGTCTCGCGGGTGGCGGGGCCGCCGCAGC
>OLFF01000031.1_pt1 | contig 46371 bp, 39 predicted proteins | sample 1603011 | NCBI WGS metagenome assembly OLFF01 (sample SAMN02675049, study PRJEB24791) | human gut metagenome, SKBSTL061 | isolation source: stool | host: Homo sapiens | place: USA | reverse complement strand
CAGCATCTATACTGAAAAAGAACTCCATTTCACCAACCATTTTGACCTTTAGGTCTCAAAAGTCCAGCCTTGCTTCCTGAGCCTTTATCGAGAACGCTTCGGCTCTTTTGGGGGGCTTGAGATCGCCTCTCTGCATCTCCACGTGGAAAGAGACAAAAAAGCACCGCCTGCGTAGGAGTGACCTACACGGGCGGTGCTTTAGTTATGTAGCCTACAGATCGAGGCGGCTTACTGCTTCTTGTCGAGCAGGTTGCGGATCTCGGTCAGTAGCTTGACCTCGTCAGAGGGCTCGGGAGCGGGTGCTTCGGGCTCCTCATGCTTCTTCCGCAGACGATTGATCGCACGGATCATCATAAAGATGACAAGCGCAATGATGAGGAAGTCGATAACGTTCTGAATGAAGAGACCATAGTTGAGCGTCGTAGCTGCAACGATCTCCTCTCCAGCTGCATCGAGTTCGGCGGGCTTGATAACCCACTTCAGCTCGGTGAAGTTGATTCCTCCCGTAACGAGTCCGATGAGTGGCATCAGGATGTCGTCAACGAGAGAGGAGACAATCTTGCCAAAGGCTCCACCGATGATGATGCCGACAGCCATATCCATGACGTTGCCACGGAGGGCAAACTCTTTGAATTCTTGCTTGAAACTAGCCATAGTGTTGTTTATTTACTTAGTTCATCGATGATCTCTGGTGTGCAGGCACAGAAAGCAGGGATCAGGTTGCGGTCGCCAAAGCCATTGTCTATGCGAGCCACATTGACCCAAAACTTATTGTCCTCGAGGTAGGGTAGTGCGAAAGCTGCTTGCTGACGTGTGTAAGCGTGATGCCACTCGTCGGCACAGACCTCGTACTGCGGGTGTGGAGCGTTCTTGATGACGTTGTCCTCAGCGTCAGCCTTGCCCGAGGCGATATCCTGAGCCTCTTGGTAGATCTGATTCATTACGGCGACAAAGCGGTCTAGCTCGGCCTTGCTCTCGCTCTCGGTCGGCTCGATCATGAGCGTGCCGTGAACGGGGAAGGATACCGTCGGGGCATGGTAACCGAAGTCCATCAGACGCTTGGAGATGTCGCTCTCGTCGATGCCTGCCTGAGCCTTGACACCACGACAGTCGAGGATCATCTCGTGTCCGACGAAGCCACGGTCGCCCGTGTAGACGACACCGTAGTTGTCGTGGAAGCGTGCCTTCAGATAGTTGGCATTTAGGATCGCCATAGCAGTCGCCTGGCGTAGTCCTTCGTAGCCTAGAAGGCGGATGTAAGCGTAGGTAATCACAAAGACACCAGCACTACCAAAGGGAGCTGCCGACACTTGGTTTGTCGCATCAGACCAGCGCTCCACATGCTTGGGTAGATGGGGTACTAGGTGCTCAGCGACACAGATTGGACCGACACCAGGACCGCCACCACCGTGCGGGATCGCAAAGGTCTTGTGCAGGTTCAGGTGGCAGACGTCAGCACCCATATAGCCGGGGTTGGTCCAGCCTACCTGTGCATTGAGGTTGGCGCCGTCCATATAGACCTGTCCGCCGATCTCGTGGATGCGGTCGATGATGGTGCGGATATTGCTCTCGAAGATACCGTGCGTACTAGGATAGGTGATCATGATGGCTGCGATACGATCCTTGTACTGCTCGGTGAGCTCCATGAAGTGATCCATATCGATGTCTCCATTGTCAGCCGTGCGGACGGTGATCGTGTCAAAGCCTGCCTGTACAGCACTCGCGGGGTTGGTACCGTGTGCAGAGGCGGGTAGGATGATGAGGTCACGATCGCCCTGACCCGTAGCCTGTAGATAGCTACGTATGACGCGCAGACCGGTGTACTCACCCGCAGCGCCTGAGTTGGGCTGTAGCGATGCCCCCTTCATACCTGTGATCTCGCAGAGGAGAGCCGACAGATTGCGTATCATCTCTAGGTAGCCCTCGACCTGGTCATCGGGAGCGTAGGGGTGGATGTTGGCAAACTGTGGGTTGCTCAGCTGTGCTACCTCCGAAGCTGCATTGAGCTTCATCGTACAGGAGCCTAGCGAGATCATCGACTGAGCTAGTGAGATGTCCTTGCGGTCTAGTCGCTTGATGTAGCGCATCAGCTCGGTCTCGGAGTGATACTTCTGGAAGGTGTCATACTGTAGGAAGTCACTCTGACGAGCGAACTTCTTGTCGAAGTAAACCTTCGTCTCATTGACCTCAACGCCCTCGATGTCGCCCTCTTTGCCCTGAAGCTGTGCGAAGATGTAGAGGAGGACGGATAGGTCGCTCTCTAGCGTGGTCTCGTCGATGCTGATACCGATGTGACGGCCATCCTCGTAGTAGCGTAGGTTGACCTGGCAGTCAAGTGCGATCTCACGGAGCTTTTCAGCCGCAAGGCCCTCGGGCAGCTCGATGTATAGGGTGTCGAAGAAGTTGTCGTTGAGTTGCTTGTAGCCCATAGCCTCGAGCTGCTCAGCTAGATAGCCTGCATAAGCGTGGATGCGGTGAGCGATGTTACGTAGTCCCTCGGGACCGTGGTAGACAGCGTAGAAGCCGCTCATCGTAGCGAGCAGAGCTTGTGCTGTACAGATATTACTGGTAGCGCGCTCACGCTTGATGTGCTGCTCACGTGTCTGGAGCGCTAGACGGTAAGCGGGACGACCGTAGGTGTCTTTGGAGATGCCGATGATACGTCCAGGAATGGTGCGCTTATAGTCCATCGTAGAGGCGAGATAACCTGCGCTAGGACCGCCGAAGTACATGGGGATACCGAAGCGCTGAGCAGATCCGAAGACGATGTCTGCGCCCCACTCGCCTGGAGGTGTGAGGAGCACGAGGCTCATCAGGTCGGCGGCTACGGCTACACGTACGCCAGCAGCCTTGGCACGCTCCATAAAGTCATGGTAGCAGTGGATGCTGCCCTTTTCGTCTGGGTACTGAATGATAGCTCCGAAGACTTTGTCTGTAAAGTCAAAGGTCTCGTAGTCACCTACGACGATCTCCATACCTTGCTGGGGAACGCGTGTCTGGATGACTGCCTGCGTAGAGGCGAAGACGCGCTTGTCGATGAAGAGCTGGTTGGCACCCGCCTTCTTTTGCTCTCTAGACCGCTCATTGTAAAGCATAAGAGCAGCCTCAGCACCTGCGGTAGCTTCGTCAAGTAGCGAGCAGTTGGTCAGAGGTAGTCCCGTCAGGTCAGTGATGACGGTTTGGAAGTTAAAGAGTGCCTCGAGACGACCCTGTGACACCTCAGCCTGGTAAGGTGTGTAGCTGGTGTACCATACAGGATTCTCTAGTACATTGCGGATGATAGGTTGTGGGGTCACCGTGTCGTACCAGCCCATACCGATGTATGAGGTGAAGATACGGTTGCGAGACCCTAGCTCGAAGAGATGCTCGCTGAGCTCACGCTCGGTCATTGGCTCAGGTAGGTCGAGAGGCTTCTCAAGGAAGATGCCCTCGGGGTATACCTTGTGCATTAGCGCATCTACGCTGTCTACGCCGACGACTTGGAGCATCTCAGGCAGGTCTGCCTCGGAGATGCCTATGTGACGATAGGCAAAGTTTCTTGTATCCATCTATATTAGTTGATATAAGGGTTATTACTTTTTTCGTTGTCTATGGTTGTGTGTGGTCCATGCCCTGGGTAGACGATGGTGTCGTCGGGCAGGGGACGCAGTTGGGTCTTGATGCTGTGGAGGAGCGTCTGGTAGTCTCCGCCTGGTAGGTCACTACGACCGATGTCGCCTCGGAAGAGTACGTCGCCCGTGAAGACGATTCGCTCGCTCGGTAGGTAGTAAGCGACATGTCCTGCAGTATGCCCTGGTACGAAGAGATCGTAGATAGGCAGCTCACCCAGCCGTAGCGGCTGATCGCTCGGCAGTGGACGGATCTGAGAGAGATCGAAGGCACCCTCTGGCACCTCAAAACCCCAAGCACGCATCTGCGCTTCAGGAGAGACCGCCTGCGCTAGCTCGACAGGGTGTGCATACGCCTTTGCCTCGGGGAAGGTCTGGAGCGCCCAGGGCAAGCCCCAGAGATGGTCGAAGTGTAGGTGCGTGAAGAGGAGCAGGTCTACGCTTAGCCCCCACTGCTTGATGCGCTGTAAGAGACGCTCCTGCTCGCTTGCAGTGGCGCATCCGCAGTCGATGATGGCTGCGTGACCGTCGCTGGTCGAGAGGAGGTAAGTGTTTTCCTGTATGACGTTACATACGAATGTAGATACTTCGCAGTTCATAGTTCTTTATCTGTTAGTTAATTTGTCCTGCTTACCGACATAGACGATCCATTTGTCCTGATAGTAGTCGGGGTAGTCCGCCAGTGTAGAGATCGCTGTGAGCTGTGCAGTCACTCCCGACTGCGCTATCTCCTCGCTGAGGTCGCCGCCCTTGAGACAGTAGATGCCAGAGCGGGGAGCTTGTGAGCCTTGGAACATGTGCTGCGTGTACTCATAGAGCAGACCTAGAGGCATCGCAGCGCGTGATACGATGTAGTCGCAACGGAGATCGCAGCTCTCGACACGGGTGTGATGCGTAGAGACGTTGGTTAGGCCTATCTCGTCAGCAATGGTCTGAGCTACGTGGAGCTTCTTGGCAATGCTGTCGATCAGCAGGAACTGATATTGAGGATATAGGATAGCCAGCGGGATGCTGGGGAAGCCTCCGCCACAGCCCACGTCAGCAATGGTGTAGCTGGTCGGCTCATTGGGCAGAAGCCAAGCGAGTGCCAGTGAGTGCATCACGTGGTGCAGATAGAGATTGTCTATGTCTCGTCGGGAGATGACGTTGATGCGTGCGTTCCACTCTTGGTAGAGTGGATAGAGAGCGGTCAACTGCTGCTGAGCAGTTGGAGAGAGCGCAGGGAACTGCCTCAGGAGCCTATCCAATTGCTCCGTGGGGGTAGTGCTTGGTGTGATGGGCATCTCTAGAACACACAGTTAATTGCTTGAGGGGACATCATATCCCTCCACAAATGTACGAAAAAAGAGCACACCCCAGAGTCTCGTGCTAGACTGATGCAGATCCCGCACATCTCACGAGTAGCCCCGTGTAGGGACAGCAGTTGCGTATTACAGATCATTCCGACAACTCGGACGGTTCCGACTATTTCGATTTCCTCCGAAGTTTTTCCAAAATAGCTCGGAGGAAAAGCTCGATTTCTTCGGAGGAAAGAAAAATTTCTTCGGAAGAATCAAACGAAACTTCGGAAGAATCAAATGATAAGTCCGAAGAATTTTCTCTTACTTCGCTGGAAAATAAAAAATCTCCACCGAAGAATTTAGGATTTCCTCGGTGGAGATTTATAAGAGTCTGCTGACGAAGGCTTGTTAGCCTTGCATCAGAGAGATTTATGCCCTATTTCTTGTAGGCACTCAGTGAGTGCTTAGTCTACGAAGGTGAGCTGCTTGTCAGCACCGACGTCTAGCGTGATAGGCTTCGTGCGCTCTACGGTGCCTGCTAGGAGTGCCTTCGAGAGCTCGTTGAGGACGAGGCGCTGTATGACACGCTTGACAGGACGTGCGCCAAACTCTGGATCGTAGCCCCGCTCAGAGAGTAGGTCGATGGCGGCATCGCTGTAGTGGAGCGTTACGCCGTTCTCCTTGAGTGTACGAGCTACCTTGTCGAGCTGTAGACGTACGATCTGAGCGATCTGAGGCTTAGTCAACGGCGTGAAGACGATGGTCTCATCAATACGGTTGATAAACTCAGGACGGATCGTCTGCTTGAGTAGCGTCTTGACCTCCTCTTCGGTCCGCTCGATGACCTCTTCACGATTCTGCTCATTGATGTGCTCGAAGTTGTGACGGATCAGGTCGGAGCCGAGGTTACTGGTCATGATGATGATCGTGTTCTTGAAGTTGACCACATGCCCCTTATTGTCTGTCAGCCTACCATCGTCTAGCACTTGGAGGAGTAGGTTGAAAACGTCGGGATGCGCCTTCTCAATCTCATCAAATAGCACGACCGAGTAAGGCTTACGCCTGATCGCCTCGGTGAGCTGACCACCTTCATCGTAACCGACGTAGCCAGGAGGCGCTCCGATGAGACGCGTCGCGCTAAACTTCTCCTGATACTCGCTCATATCGATACGGGTCATCATGTGCTCATCGTCAAAGAGGCACTCAGCCAAGGCCCTTGCCACCTCTGTCTTACCGACACCTGTCGTGCCGAGGAAGATAAAGGAACCGATCGGCCTATTGGGATCTTGCAAGCCCGCACGGCTACGACGCACCGCATCAGCAATAGCGGTGATCGCCTCCTCCTGACCGACGACACGCTTGTGTAGCTCGGCCTCTAGGTTGAGTAGCTTGTCGCGCTCGCTCATGAGCATACGACTTACGGGGATACCGGTCCAGCGGGCTACGATGTCAGCGATGTCTTCGGCCGTCACCTCTTCGGTGATCAGTGCGGTGCCAGAGGCACGCTGCTCGGCTAGCTTCTGATTGATCTGAGCTATCTGATCGTCTATCTCCTTGAGCCTTCCGTAGCGTAGCTCAGCCACACGACCGTAGTCGCCTAGTCGCTCTGCTTTGTCTGCCTCAATAGAGGTTTGCTCACGCTCTACTTTCAGTTGCTGCGCTTCATTGACCAGGTCCTTCTCGCCATGCCACTGAGCAGCCAGCGCATTGCGCTCTTCCTCTAGATCTGCTATCTGCTTGGAGAGTGCCGCCAGCTTAGGCTCATCATGCTCACGCTTGATCGCCTCACGCTCTATCTCTAGCTGCTTGATACGACGCTCCAGCTCGTCTAGCTCTTCGGGCATCGAGTCTATCTGGATACGTAGTCGTGCGGCAGCTTCGTCCACAAGGTCGATAGCTTTGTCCGGGAGGAAGCGGTCTGTGATGTAACGCTCGCTCAGCTGGACAGCTGCTAGGATTGCATCGTCTTGGATACGCACCTTGTGGTGGTTCTCATACCGCTCCTTCAGACCTCTCAGGATAGAGATACTACTCATCTCATCAGGCTCGTCGACCATCACCATCTGGAAGCGACGCTCGAGCGCTTTGTCCTTTTCAAAGCACTTACGGTACTCATCGAGGGTGGTGGCTCCAATAGCCCGTAGCTCACCACGAGCCAAGGCAGGCTTGAGGATGTTTGCCGCATCCATAGCACCTTGTGAAGCTCCCGCACCAACGAGTGTATGGATCTCATCGATGAAGAGAATCACCTGTCCATCGGAGGCGGTCACCTCGTTGACGACCGACTTGAGACGCTCCTCAAACTCTCCCTGATACTTTGCTCCCGCTATGAGAGCTCCCATATCGAGCGAGTAAATGAGCTTGTCCTTGAGGTTCTCTGGCACGTCACCACGTATGACACGATGCGCCAAGCCCTCGGCTATGGCGGTCTTACCGACACCAGGCTCACCGACGAGAATAGGATTATTCTTCGTACGACGAGAGAGTATCTGCAGGACACGACGTATCTCTTCGTCACGACCTATGACTGGGTCTAGCTTGCCTTCACGAGCTCGCTCACAAAGGTTGATAGCGTACTTGCTGAGGGCATTGTACTGCTGATCACTTGTGGCTGAGTCTACCTTGCGCCCCTTGCGAAGCTCACGGATAGCCTCCTCAGCATCTGCGTAGGTCAAGCCTGCGTCTAGGAGTAGCTGACGAGCATCACTAGACACCTTGAGGAGTGCTAGGAGCATATGCTCTACGGCTATGTATTGGTCACCCATCTCGCTAGCTATCTGCTCCGACTGGGTGAGCACTTGGTTCGTCTGGTTAGAGAGGTAAGGCTCTCCACCAGAGACGTGAGGTAGACGCTCTAGCTGCTGTGCTACTGACTGCTCTATCTGATGCATGTAGGCACCAGCCTTGGTAGCGACATACTCGACGACATCACGACCCTCACGTAGCAGCGCATCCAGAAGGCATATAGGCTCGAGAGCCTGATGTCCTTGCTGGCGCGCTTGAGCGATCATCGTTTGGATCACCCGCTGTGATTTGATGGTGTACTTATCTATGTTCATGTTTTTAAGGTTTGATTCTGATTGTCTCAAGCAACAGATGTGCCAAAGGCTGGGAGCGTGTGACAAATTGTCTGTTGGCGGTTATGTAGAAGAGACGATAAAAAAGAGAGGAGGAGAACTCGCTGAGCTCTCCTCCTCTCTATAATTATCTAAGACTGCTTGAGCTACCCTTGACGGGGTAGTCTGCAATCCATTAGTAGATGACGTCCATATCTACACGGCGTGCATCGGTACGCTTGGCTGGAGTCGTGTCGACACCGTTGTCATAGCGCTTGATAGCAGCTGCTGGTACGCCTGCTGCTTGTAGTGCCTTGATGACACTGGCAGCACGCTTGGCAGCGAGCTTGTTGTTGAAGTCTACAGGACCATCAATACTTGCATAGCCGTATACGAGGACGAGAGCGCGTGGGTCACCGATGACGAAGTCGGCAACGTTGCGTACAGCCTCGAGCCCCTCTGCGTTGAGTACGTCCGAGTTGACCTTAAAGAATACGCTACGACTGAGCTGCACGTTGTTGCGTGAGCGGTCTTGGTGGATAACCCGACGGTTGTCGTAGTTGTAGACAGGGGCCTGTGCTGGAGCCTTCTCTAGCTCGTCCAGCTGATTACGTAGAGCAGCCAGCTGCTGAGCTATCTGATCGTCGTCACGCTGAGGATCTTGCTGAGCAGCCTTGAGGCGAGCTAGGTCCTCCTCGAGTGCTTTGATCTTGTCTGCATCGTTAGTAGGCAGAGCGCCTTGAGCGCCCTGAGTTACGACGAGATTACTACCAGCTGGGTAGTATAGCTGTCCTCCGACGTTGATAGGCTGTCCCGGCTGTGTATAGACTGGAGCTGCCTTCATAGCGTTGAGGTTGTGATACTGTAGGAGTAGGTAGAGGAGGTCTCTATCCTTATTACTTGTGATAGTTATATCACGCTCTTGCGGACATGTGCTGTACTGCTGCTCCTCAGCGTCGTTTTCCTCGGCTGCGGTGACTATGGCACTAACGAGCGTAGCCAGCTCCTGCTTTGTCATAACCACCACTTTCTCACGTCTGTCACGCTCGCCCTTGTCGACACGCTCTGTGCGGTCGCGCTTCTGGCGAGGTGCTTGACGCTTGTCTTGCTGTGCCTCCACGGATGTGGAGACAGCAGCAGACAGAAGGATCACGCACAGCCCGACTATTATTGATTTCTTAGTCATACTGTTGTAGTGATAAGTGATTAGAAGTAGAAGCGGTATCCTAGAGATATGCTGTGATTACGCCCTGTGGTGCGAAGACCATAGTCTAGGAATAGTGCGCTATTGAGCTGTGGTAGCTTGTATGAAGTACCTAAAAGGAAGTTAGCACCAAACTGTGTGTCTGTATAGACGCCGACACCTGCACCTAGGTAAGGTACAAAGTTGCCAAGCTCCTTGAACTGGAAGTTGTACACTACATTACCCGTAAGTCCGAAAGTAGTCTTGTTGCCGAAGCCTACGAAGAACTCAGGAACAAAGTCTAGCTTCGTGTTGCTGATAGGCATGAAAGCACGTACACCTACCTCAAATGCTCCAAAAGCCTTCTGATCCTTTGGCTTGACAATGTTCCCACCGACGAGGACTCCGACAGAGTTTAGCTTGATGAAGCTCTTGGTGTTGTTGTCAACGGGTGTAGCATCACTGTCTATTGTCGCTACGGTAGATGGCGTAACAGGAGTCTGATATGCAGGGTGAGTAGGAGGAGTCGTTACGACAGTCGTCGTAGCAGGCTGCTGTGAACGCATCTGCTCGCTCTGCTGTATTCTCCTGTCGATAGCGTCAAGACGATTGAGGATCTCTTCGTTTTGCGTAGCCACCTCTTCATTGTTTTGAGCTGCTGCAGCCTTAGGGCACTGAGTAGCTTGCTGTGGAGCGACATATCGAGGAGCGTTGCCGATGAGGGCGTGTATTAGTTCGCGCTCTAGTGGAGTGAGAGCGTCGTCGTTAGGCTGATGATATGTGTGTCCCTTAGACTTGCACTGACTCTTAGACTTGCACTGGCCTTGCTCCTGCTCGGTAGCACTCTGCTTCTTGCTCTTGTTGCTACGGTTGCGGTCGATGATGCGCTGTGCCATATCCTCGATCTCAGATGGAGTCATACGTACGTACTCATCATCGTCACGATCCTGACCATAGTAATGGTACTCACGGTACTCGTTGATACGCTCTTGTGTAGTCTTGTCCTCCTCGGTATCAAACTCGTAGTGACGAGCTGGCTGGCCTAGGTTAAAGCGTACACCGAACTGGTAAGCCATATTCTTAGCGAGGATCTCAGACTTATTTGTGATAGAAGTTGTCTTGACGCCAGGAGCGGGGTGTGCGATGAGGTTTGCACTACCGAATAGACTCATATAGCGGAAGAGGGGTACCTCTAGACCGATACCAGCCATACCGAAGACGACGTCATGTAGGTTTGTCTTGTCTAGCTCGGTAGCCTCCTCAGAGAGGTTAGCATCAAGGTAACCAGCACCTAGGTTGACATAAGGTGTCACACCACGAGGCAGGTTGAGGCGACCGGTGAAGTAACCACCATAGATAGCGCGCTCGTTGTCAAACTTGAAGTTGGGCTTCTTGCCAGTCTTACCAGCTTGATAGTAGAATCCACGTACACCAAAGGTGTTGTTGAAGTCCAGACCTAGCTGACCTCCGTAGAACCATGAGTCGCGGCTATTCCAGTAAGAGTTCTGGTTGAAGTCCATATAGAGCATAGAAGGCTCGATCGTGAATACCATACCGCGGAACCCATTGGAGAAGAAATCTCTGTAAGCACGGCTCACCTCGTTACCACCTCTGGGGTTGTACCCACCGAGGTAGATAGAAAGACCAGCATGAGCTGAGAAGTTATTCATCAGAGCTAGACCGTTCTTGTCCACCTTCTCGCTCGCCTTCCCAAGATTGATGTAAGGATTTAGTAGATCTGTGCGGAAGCCTAGGTAGTTACCCGATAGGTTAAGGGCAATACGAGGTGCTAGATTGATCTTAAAGCCTAGTGCTCCAGAGAAGTATAGGTGATCAGTCTTCATCGTCTCGATCTTCTTATCTGCGATAGGTAGCTCATACTTCATGTTTTGGATACCACCACCGACGAGTAGATAAGGAGCTAGAATGTAGCCATCGAGGAGGTTGAACTTGAGCTCAGCTCCGTAGCGCTCGATGTCGATCTTGCGATCGCTCATTTGATCCTTAAAGATAGGATCGATATTCCACGCTCCATTAGGATCGCTGAGCTTGGACTTGATGCCAAAAGAGCGATCATAGACACCGCGTAGCTCTACGATCGGGCCAAAGCCGAAGCCTGCACGTATGCCCCAAAGCATTGCGTTGTCAATGTTTAGAGCTTTGTCGAAGAACTGATACTCAAAGCCACCACCGACGGTGATGCTGGCATCCTTGACCTGTGCCTTGGCTCCGTTGAAGCTCAGAAGAGCTACAAGAGCCGTACATAGTAGTAGAAGTTTTCTATTCATAGTCAAACTATTAAATTGGTTAATAATACTCAGTGATTAGTGTGTAAATGGGGGTAGCCTCGCTCCTCCCAAACGTTAGTAGACGCTTTAAATAAAAACGCCTCTAAGGGAGAGCCAAGTGTACTACCTCACCCTATTTGCTGTCAAAGGTATGAAAAAGTATTGATACAAAGCAACTCTACGCGCTTTTAAATCGTAGAGAATCTCTACATTGGGCTTCCTCTGAACTCCTCTAGAAGGCTTATCAGTAAACAGAGTTATAATTAGGTTACTCCTTGATATGGCGCCTTATAGTGGGGCTGTTGGGAAGTACAAATTGTGAGAAAAGAGAATACCAATGTAGGAATTTGCCAATCTTCATGTGGGGAGGAAACATTTCCTCGGACATATATATCATTTGATTTCTCCCAGGGCTGACGCATATAAAAATGAGCTTGTTCCAGTTCCTCCCTAGAAATTCCCAAATAGCTCGGTGGATATTTTTGATTTGCTCCCGAGGAAATGGTAAATTCTTCGGACTTATGATTTGATTCTTCCGAAGTTTCATTTGATACTTCCGAAGAAATTTTTCTTTCTTCCGTGGGTATTTTTGATTTCCTCGGGAGCTATTGGGACAATTCTTCGGGAGGAAGTCAATTCTTCGGGAGAGTGGTGTAACCAGAGAGGATCTGTAGCCACTGTGTAGCGATAATCTAACGGCGTATTTCCTAGTTATCGCCATACGCAGTTCATAGACGGCTGGTTATAATGCGTCATCCCTAAGGAACGAAGGCTTTGACGTGAAATGAGTACATTTGCAGAGCAAGAGAAATAGACGGATGATTGACGAACAGACGAAGCAACTGATCATAGATACGGCACGCATCGATGATGTGGTGTCCGACTTTGTGCAGCTACGGCGCAAGGGGTCGGGCTTCGTGGGGCTGTGTCCTTTTCACAAGGATCGTCACCCCTCCTTTATCGTTACTCCGTCCAAGAACATCTGCAAGTGCTTCGCTTGTGGCGCAGGTGGGACGCCTATCTCCTTCATCATGAAGATACAGAACTGCTCCTTCGTTGAGGCGCTCCGCTACCTCGCTCAGAAGTACAACATCCCTGTGCCAGAGCGAGAGATGACCGAAGAGGAGCAGCAGCAACAGAGTGAGCGTGAGGCGCTTTACCTTGCCAACGAGGTGGCGGCAAAGTTCTTTACCGAGCAGCTCCTCAGCAGCGAGGAGGGGCTGGACATAGCTCTGCCTTACTTCACGCAGCGAGGTGTTCGCTCCGAGGCGATACAAACCTTTGGGCTAGGCTACTCACCTAGTGATAGACGTGCTCTAGTGAAGTATGTCGAGGAGCATGGCTACGATATGGAGAGCTTTGTGGCGACGGGTCTGCTCTACGCTCCGAACGAGGGGCGCCCGAGTGCTGATCGCTATCACGAGCGGGTTATCTTCCCTATATATAGTGTAGGTGGACGGGTCGTCGGCTTCGGTGGGCGAACGATGCGCAAGGCGGACAAGATCGCCAAGTATATCAATTCGCCTGAGAGCATTATCTACGACAAGAGCCGTGAGCTATACGGCCTTTATCAGGCGAAGCGTGCCATAGGACGTCTGGATCAGAGCATCATCGTCGAGGGCTACCTTGATGTGATCGCCATGCACCAAGTGGGGATAGAGAATGTGGTGGCAACGTCTGGCACGGCACTCACGGAGAGTCAAATACAGCTCTTGCGACGCTTCTCGCGTAATGTGCTGGTACTCTTCGACGGTGACGAGGCGGGAGTCAAAGCGGCGCTGCGCTCGATCGATATGCTCCTCGCTGAGGGAATGCAGATCAAGCTCTTGGTGCTGCCCGATGGAGAGGATCCTGATGAGTTTGTTGCTAAGCGTAGTCGCACAGAGGTGGAGGAGTACTTTGCAGCCCATGAGCAGGACTTCCTCACCTTCAAGTCGCAGCTCTACGCTCCGCAGATGGCGAGTGATCCGCAGCTCAAGACGCAACTGATGCGAGACATCTTGCAGAGCATTGCCACGATCCCCGATAGCCTCGAGCGGATTGTCTACATACAGCAGATGTCTCAGATGTATGGCGTGGCGGAGGATCTACTCTTGCAGCAGATCAAGCAGGAGCGCTTTAGTCGTGGACGGGTTTATCAGTATGCTCCACCTACGGCAGAGACACCCGAGGAGCGTGCTCCCGAGGATATCCCGCAAGAGGTTTCGCCCCTAGATGCGCCGATGAGCAATGAAGCTCTAGACTTGATCCGCCTGGTGGTGCGCTACGGAGAGCGGATGCTAAAGATCTCCGTGCAGGATGAGGAGGTCAGTGAGGAGGCTGAGCCTACGGTGATACAGGTCTCTGTGGCTAACTTTGTCTATCAGGAGCTTAAGCAAGATGACATAGTCATCGAGCACCCACTCGTCAAGCGCATTCTCAACGATAGCAATAAGATGATGCTGGAGGAGCTTAGCGTCTCGGTGGATGGCAAGTCGACGCATACCTGTGGCTCTTTCCTATGCAATTCGGAGATCCCGCAGGTGGCAGCGCTGGCGGTGGACCTTTACGCCTCTCCCTATAAGCTCTCTCGCAAGGCTCGCGAGGAGCTACAGATGCCAGATGACGAGGATGAGAAAGTGCCCGATGAGTGGGTGCGCGAGATGACTTTTAAGGTGCTATACACCTACAAACTAGCGTATGCTGAGGAGCACTGTCAGCAGATCTCGCAGCAGATACAGACGCTACAGCAGGAGTACCCAGAGGCGGACTATGCGAGCTACCAGCCACTCCTCCAGGAGCTATCCACGTGGCAAGAGATTCGCAAGGCGTTTGCCCAGTTTAGCGGTCAGCGTGTGGTCATTTCGTGAGCTTAGGAGTGTGATGAAGTAGTGACCGTTAACCCTTTTACCAAATCTAGAGAAGAAAGCGCAGTCATGCAGTTTGCCGATATATATGGATACCGAGCCCTCAAGCAGCAGTTTGTCCACTTGACCAAATCGGGACAGATGCCCCATGCTGTGCTGCTCGAGATACAGGAGGGCTACCCAGGGCTTCACCTGGCGTGGGCCTGGGCGCAGTACATCCAGTGCCAGTCTCCTACGGACGAGGACTCTTGTGGCGAGTGCGCCTCCTGCAAGAAGGTCGCAGCTAGCGCACACCCTGACGTCATCTTCGTCTATCCAGTGATCAAAGCGGCTCAAGACGAGACCCCCACGGAGCGATACTTCGATGAGTGGCGCATGCTCCTCGAGCGGTCTCCCTACATCACCGATCAGGACTGGCTAGAGGTGCTAGAGGCGGGCAATAGTCAGCCTGTCATCTATGTAAATGAGATCAATAGTCTCTTGTCTCGTCTCTCTGTCACAACTACCGAAGGGGGCTGGCGCACAATTATCATCTACCAGCCTGAGCGCATGAATGATGCAGCTGCCAATAAACTTCTTAAGTCGCTCGAAGAGCCTCCTGCAGAGACGCTCTTTATACTTGTGTCGGCACATTCGGACCGTCTCCTAGACACTATCCTGAGCCGTGTTCAGCGCTTCGAGCTACCACCGATGACAGAGGCGGAGATGAGAGAGGCGCTGACAGCGCTACACCCCGAGCTGGCGACTGAAGCACTTGAAGCAATGATTCCCCTAGTGGATGGTAACCTGAGCGATGCCTTACGGCTGCTCGACAGTTCTGCCTCACAAGACAAACTACAAGAAATGGCGCAGCAGTGGTACGACGCAACGCTACGAGCCGACATCTTGCGCCTGAAGCTCCTCAGCGAGGAGGTGGACAAGACCGGCCGTGAGGGGGCAGTCGCTTTTCTCAAACTACTGATGCAGCTGGTGGGGCGGCAGTGGCACCGTGCGCTCAGCGGTGAGGCACGCGTGGGAGAGTTACGTGTCAACAATAAGGCGATGGGTGCCTGCTATAGACTCCTCGAAGAGGCGATGCGAGAGATCCGTGGCAATGTGCTGACGAAGATGGTGCTCTTCGACACGTTCCTGCGGATGCTGCTCGCCTTGCGCAACTAAGATCAGTAGTGATGTCAGAGCAGGCGTTACGCCATCAGGGACTTGACCTCCTGCGGCTCCTCTCGGTCGTGATGGTAATCGGCATTCACACGGCGGGAGGGTACTTTATGGGAGAGGCTTCGCTGTCAGAGCGTTGGCAGGCTGCCCCGTGGTATGCACTCTCAGTGGGAGCGGTGCCACTCTTTGTGATGATGAGCGGAGCCTTCATGCTATCGCCTGAGCGGCAGATCGGGAGCTTGGTACACTTTTACAAGCGTAGGGTAGGGCACAAGATACTCTTACCTCTGCTTGTTTGGTCTGTGGGCTACTACTTCTGGCACTGTGCGAAGGAGCAGGCGTGGCTCGCCTTCCAGTGGTATCACTTGTGGTATCTCGTGATGCTGGCGGGCCTCTATGTGGTCACTCCTATGCTACGCTGGCTCTGCGAGCGGATCGAGCGTAGCGATAGTCCTACCTATGGAGGCAATCGGGGATTACTGATCTTGACGCTCGGGAGCTATCTCGTAGCGCTTGCTGTAGACATCTACTACCGCTCGTATGGCATTCAGCAGATCTGCCTGCTCTGGTGGGTGCAGTATCTTCCTTACTACCTAGCGGGCTATCTGATCTCTCGAACCATTAGTCGCTTGCCAGGCAAAGGCTGGCTCTTGATCCTATTCATCGGGAGTATGTTGCTGCACGGAGCGCTGCTCATTTGGGTGCCTTACCAACTGTTAGGGCGGATGGGTGTCAACTTCTTTCCGCTGGTCGTACTCAAGGTTGTCTCGCTCTTTGCTCTCTGCTACAAGTGGCGCCCCAAGGCACGTCTCCTCGTTTCGGCAAGCACGCTCTATCCCTACGTGATGGGAATCTACTTAGTACACTTTGCGGTGCTTCAGGTAGTCTTCAAGCTATTCGAACTTTTCTTCCCTGCTCTGACCGCTTGCCCAGTCGTAAGCGTTCCTCTGCGCATCTTCCTCATAGCGCTCATCTCGCTAGGAATCACCGCCTTGATCCGCAAGGTGCCACAGCTACGACCGCTGGTCTAGAGGGAAAAGTATTATTATATATAGGTGTTGCGTTGGAAGAAATGATGCCCAGCAATATGTATATGGGGTGGAGTCAAGAGAAAGTCTTGACTCCACCCCATAAAAGTTAACTGAGAAGAGTCTTGGTCGATGGCCCTTACGACACCTTCTCATCGGTAATCTAGCCTATGGCTCTGTTACGATTTGTACCTTAGGATTGTTCTTAAAGACATTCTTAAGATGCGTCTCCTCGTCTCCTGCATCCACTATAACCTTGGTCAGCTTGGGGTTGTCGATGGCAATCTCATACTGAGCCTCTTCATTATAGTTTCCATTCTTTAGGTTTACCCACTCCATCTCAGGCATTGCCTCAGCTGTAATTTCTCGGATTATGGGATTAGACGAACAGTCGAGGGTACGAAGAGGATTCTCTGAGATCATCAGCTTAAATAGCATCGGCAGATGACTGAGGTCAATCTCTGTCAGCGCATTGTCAAAGACAAATAGGAACATTAGCTTGTCAAATCCTTGAGATAGATCTATCTGCTTGAGGTAATTTTGATAAAGGTTCAAGCGTTGCAGGCTTGGTAAGTTCTTCAGCTGGACGGATTGTAGCTGATTACTGTTAGCGTGAAGCTCTTTGAGTAATGGCATATTAGATAGTTCTAACGATGTTAGCTGATTACTGACTATCTCTATTCGCTCGAGCTTAGGATGCTGTCCCCATGTGATCTTACGTAGCTTACTTCGGTTGGTTAGAATTTTCTGGAGCTCTGTCAAAGGTGTCAAGTCCAACTCGGTTAGTTTAGTGTCCTGACAATATAGCTCTTGTAGCTTCTTATTGTGACTTAGGTCTAGTTGGCGTAGCTCCCTATTGCCAAACACGCATAAGCCTGTGAGCTCGGGCATTTGACTTGTGTTGATCTCACTCAGTCCGACGTAGCCGATACGTAGATATCGAAGTTTGGTCAAGCCCTCTATCGATTTCACTGAAGAGCCTACAGGCTGGCTGTTGACATCTAGAGAGTCTAGATTGAGAAAGTCCTCAAGCCCCTTCAGACTTGTAATCTTTTTGTCCTCGGGTATTTGATCGTCTGGGTTATATCCAAACTTGAGAGAGGTTACCGTAAGAGCCTCTTGAGGAGATAACTGTCCATCGTTATTTGCGTCTGCCGCAGGGTGCTGCGCTAGGATGAGTTGCAAGAGCTGCTTATCTTCAAAGGCTATCGACTCCTGGGTCCCTTTTTTCTCTAGGACTGTTAGGGTGAGTCGAGCTACGGACTCCTGTACGGTAGCTGTGATGACAGCTGTTCCTGCAGCCACCGCGGTAATAGTCCCATTGTGGACAGTGGCTATTTGAGGATTAGAGCTTTGCCAAGAAATAGGCGCCTTGGGCGCATGGAGTAGCTTAGGGGTGGCTTGCTCCCCAACGTAGAGTTGCAGTGTGGACTGCTCGAAGGTTATCTCGGGCATCTCTGGACACTCTCTATCTGGGCATGCCCTAGTACAGGAAGCCAATAGCGCAAGGCTCAGTAGTAAGGAGCTTTTTAAGAAGAGGAGCATTGGGCTGAACAGCTTTGGTTGTTTTATCATAAGTAAGTGTTGCTTGTTAGTTAAACTGTTAGGAGGCGCTAAGGTAGTGTTTTTTCCTTTTCTACCAGTTAGCGCTTTCACCAGACAGCAATGATTTCGTATCTTTGCGAAGTAACCAATCAATAGAGCAAACCGAATACATATATGTTTAGTGGAATAGTAGAAGGTATGGCGCAGGTGCGCCGCCTAACCCGCGAAGGAAGCAACCTGCACATCACACTCGCTTGCGACTTTGCCGCAGAGCTCCAAATAGATCAGAGCATCGCACATAATGGCGTCTGCCTCACTGTCGTCTCGCTCGAGGAGGGGGGCTACACGGTCACCGCCATTCAGGAGACACTCGACCGCAGTAATCTAGGACTCTTACAGGTGGGCGACTATGTCAATGTGGAGCGCAGTATGATGCTCGGAGGTCGTCTGGACGGTCATATCGTGCAGGGGCATGTGGATCAGACGGCTCACTGTACAGCCATTCGCGAGATGGAGGGCAGTCACTACTTTACCTTTGCCTATGAGGTGGATCGTGAGATGATGCGCCAGGGCTATATGACGGTCGAGAAGGGTTCCGTAACGGTCAACGGTGTGAGCCTCACCGTCTGCAATTCGCAGGAAAATTCTTTCGAGGTAGCGATCATCCCTTACACGCTGGAGCATACTAACTTCGGTTACTTTAAGGTGGGAAGCGTGGTCAACCTAGAGTTTGACATCTTAGGCAAGTACATTGCTCGCCTACGTTCATTTGACTAAACCATTGTAGTTATGAATCCTGAAGATCTATACGCTCTCTATCGGGAGCGTCAGAGCGATCGCAGATTTGCCGATCGGCCTGTGCCGCAGGAGGTGCTGGAGCGCATCCTGCACAACGCCCTGCTGGCACCCTCAGCGACCAATCAGCAGCCCTGGAGCATCGTAGCTGTCTCTGAGCCAGAGGCTGCCCAGCGTGTAGGGCAGGCGGTGATCAAGGGGGTAACGAATATGAATAAGTTTGCCCTGGAGGCACCCGTACACCTACTGATCGTAGCGGAGCGAGGACGCTGGGTGGCACGTATGGGTAGCCGCGTGATGAAGGTGGACTACCGCCCCATAGACCTAGGGATCCTCGTGGCACACATCGTCCTCGCAGCTCAGGCGGAGGGCGTCGGGAGCTGCATCCTAGGCTGGATAAACGATGCCGCTGTGCGCAAGGAGCTTGGCATACCAGACAAGCGTCAGGTAGTTCTAGACATTCTCATTGGTTACTCAGAGCAGCCTACCCGAGAGAAGAAGCGCAAGAGTCCCGAGGAGGTGATTCACTGGAACAAGTGGTGACCGCCTCTCAATAGGACACCACCTATAGGGCTTTCTTCTCGCAAGCTCGCTCCCCTTTGAGGTGCAATAAAAGAGCTCTTTCGACTCCTTAATGACCAGATCTGGTTCGAGGAGGATTTGCTTTTGTCAAAATAATTGCGTTACTTTGCAGTCTGATTGCAGACCCACACCATGATGATGCTAATGGATTGGGGATGTGTCGATCTCAGAAACATCGTAGAAGTATAAAAGAAATACCACACCGTCATGTCTAAGATATGTCAGATCACCGGTAAGAGGGCTATGGTGGGCAATAATGTATCCCACTCAAAGCGTCGTACGAAGCGTACCTTTGACGTTAACCTCTTCCGCAAGAAGTTTTATTGGCCAGAGGAGGATCGTTGGATCTCTCTCAAGGTCTCAGCAGCTGGGCTTCGGCTCATCAACCGCGTAGGACTCAACGAAGCTCTCCGTCGCGCTAGCGATGCTGGCTACCTAAGCATCAAATAAACCACTCACTCCCTAATTATACTCACTTACTATGGCTAAGAAAGGTAAAGGCGATCGAGTACAGGTGATACTCGAGTGCACAGAGCACAAAGAGAGTGGCATGCCAGGCACCTCTCGCTACGTCACCACAAAGAATAGAAAGAATACTACACAGCGTCTAGAGCTTAAGAAGTACAATCCTATCCTCAAGCGCTACACGCTACATCGTGAGATTAAGTAATCATCTCTCCCCTTCACTAACACAAATAAGAACTAAGTACAATGGCTAAGAAATCGGTCGCAACCTTTAGAACGGGCGATGGTCGCTCATACTCGAAGGTTATCAAGATGGTCAAGTCGCCTAAGACTGGTGCTTATACCTTCCAAGAGGAGATGGTACCAAATGACCACGTACAGGACTTCCTCAAGAAGTAATCTGAAGACGCTTATAGCGACGCTACCATAGAGACGAGGCTGTCACACGCCTCTCTATAAGGTGAGCGTATACCATACGAGAGCATTGATACGATTAGTCGTGTCAATGCTCTCTTCCTTTAGGTAAAAAGTGTGGGGCATCTGTGCGCGCAGCTTTAGATATAATTCACTATATTTGCGCTGTGGATATGTATCGCTCTAAGTACGCTCTATCCGCTAAAGCGCCCCATAATGCTAATCATCAAGACTATATAACTATATGAAATCAGCTCGACTCCTATCCGCAGCGCTCCTGCTCGTCATCTCCCTAACCTATCTGCAGGCTCAGGAGAGCTATCCGCTCAGCCTCGTCGTAGAGCAGAGTAGTCAGCCAGAAGAGGTAATCCCTCTCACAGACATTCAGAAGATTACCTTCGCAGATGGTAAGATGCAGATGCATTACACACAGAAGGCCAATTACAGTGCAGCATTCGCTTGCAAGGATGTGACGAAGTGCACTTTCTCTACGAGCAAGAAGCCGACAGCGCTACCTCTTATTGCTGGTCCTGTCGTGCCGAGCTACAAGCTACTTTCTGATGGGGAAAACATTTTTATTGAGGGTCTAGTCGCAGGGCAGAGTTACACCGTAGCGCTCTACGACATGCAAGGCAATCAGATCTATCAGCGTTCGCGTTTTGTAATCGGTGAGACGATCCACTGCGCTACACTACCTAGTGGTGTCTACCTAGTACAGATCAACGGCGAGGCATATCGCTTTATGCTGTAATGAAAGCTCAGACACACTAGATCATCTGTTACCTCCTTGGTTAAGAGCGTAGCAATGTAGAGTTATTCCTCTTTTGACGAGGGTGATGCATCTAGCATCACCCTCGTTGCGTTTCTTAAGCTTATAAAGGTGCGATTATACAGCAACAATGATCCTGAGACGATAGAAAAAGATCAAATCTTCAGGCCGCTAAAAATATCTCAGGGAGGAAAGAAAAAATTCTTCGGAAGAATCAACTGAAACTTCGGAAGAATCAAACGATACTTCGGAAGAATGAAATGATAAGTCCGAAGAATTTGCTCATTCCTCCGTGGAAATTCTGTGATTTCCTCGGAACTATTTGACTAGTATCTAGGAGCTGCCTGGCGCTTTCTTCGTATCTTATTGATATGTAGGTGGATCGTGCATATTGGACTATAAGGAGAGAGGTGTCAGCTCTTGATCGCTTAACATCTTCACCGCGCCGTAACATTTTCGTCACAGGGGAATAACCCATTGGCCGTAATATTGCAAACGAAAAGGAAGGCCTACCCCGACACGATCGGAGAGAGCCTCCCATGAAGATCGACAACTAACTTACTAATACAACTATGAATAAGAGTACACTCAAGGCTTTAGTCCTCATCGCCATCGCCCTTATGACTGCCAGCTGTGCAGGCAAAGGTGGGCAGGTGACCGAGCTAGACGCTGCGGGAGCGACCTTCCCATTACCCTATTATACCGAGGCTTTCAAAGCTTATGAGGCGCAGTCGGGCATACATGTTAATTATGGTGCCGTAGGTAGCGGTGGTGGTATCCGTAGCCTCAAGGACGAAGTAGTGCACTTTGCTGCTACCGATGCTTTTCTTTCTGATGAGGAGATGGCTGAGATGCCTCGTCCGGTGATCCACATACCGACCTGCATGGGAGCTGTCGTCATCGCTTACAACTGTCCTGAGATCTCGCAACTGAACCTCACCGGAGAGATCATCGCCAACATTTATCTGGGCAAGATAACGCGCTGGAACGATCCCGCTATCGCTGCGATCAACCCAGACCAAAAGCTCCCCGACAAGGAGATCTCACCCGTCTATCGCTCCGATGGTAGTGGCACGACGAATGTCTTCAGCGACTATCTGACGAAGGTGAGCACCGACTGGGCTACGCAGGTGGGCACGGGCAAGTCACTCAAGTGGCCTACCGGTATGGCTGCCAAGGGCAATCCAGGCGTCGCTGGCGTGATCGCACAGACCGATGGCGCGCTCGGATATGTAGGTAGCGAGTACAGCTTCTCTCTAGACATACCGACAGCCATGGTACAGAATCAGGCTGGCAACTTCGTTCTTCCTTCGCTCGAGTCTATCTCTGCGGCGGCTTCTGGCGAGGTTGCACCCGACACACGTCAGATGATCACCAACTCGTCGCACCCTGACGCTTATCCTATTAGCTGTCTCACCTGGCTCATTGCTTACCAAGAGATGCAGTACGATGATCACTCTGAGGCAGAAGCTGTCGAGACGGCTCGTCTACTCAACTGGATGCTGAGCGATGAGGCGCAGGCGATCACTTCGCAGATCCACTTCGCACCGCTATCGGCTGAGATGGTGGCAGCAGCCAAGGCGCAGCTGGCTAAGCTGACCTATGGCGGTAAGCCGATAGACCTAACTAGCGCTCCTAAGGAGTAGCCCCCTGATTACACCTGAAAAACACAAAAGGAGACTGCTACGGTCTCTGTAGCAATCTCCTTACACCAAAAGAACGTCTCTCCTCCCCTCTCAACAGTAGTGCCGTCTGGATAGCTCCGATTAGTTAGTGAGTCGCATCCGACCTGTACCGCTCTCTATTCGGAGGAGAGATGTCTCTTTTACCTTCCCCACCTACTCCTTATAAATATAAGCTCTGCCTATAATGTCTACCCTCGTCCGTAAAGCGTCACGCCCTATCGGCGACAAGATCTTCCGCGGTCTACTCACTAGCTCTGGACTCCTCGTGCTACTGATCTGCCTAGCGATGCTGATCAGTCTGATTAGTAACAGCACGGAGGCCTTTAGTGAGTTTGGCTTCTTTCGCTTCATCAGCTCCTCCGAGTGGGACCCCACGGCTGGGCGGGAGCAGTATGGGGCATTGCCCTTTATCGTGGGGACTGTGGTCACCTCGATACTAGCCTTGATCCTGTGCATCCCCTTCTCGCTACCGGTGGCACTCTTCATCGGGGAGTACTTCAAGGGGAAGCGCATCGCTGGCGTCATACGTTCGCTGACGGACCTACTGGCAGGCATCCCCTCGATCGTGTATGGTCTGTGGGGCTTCTACACACTGCGTCCGCTCATTGACATGATCGATGGCCCTCAGGGCAATGGCTATGGGATCCTCACTTCGGTGCTGATACTGACCATCATGATCATCCCCTACGCCTCGTCGCTCACGGCAGAGTTTGTCATGCTCACCCCTAAGTCGCTCAAGGAGGCTGCCTACAGTCTCGGCGCCACCCGCACGGAGGTGATCGGATCGGTCATCCTGCCTAACGCACGGAGCGGTATCGTCGCAGCTTATATCCTCGCTCTGGGACGAGCTCTCGGTGAGACGATGGCGGTGACCATGCTGATCGGTAACACGGACAAAATACCTACATCGCTCTTTGACACAGGACAGAGTATGGCTTCGCTGATTGCTAATCAGTTCAACGAGGCGCACGGACTCAAGCTCAGTTCGCTCATAGCGATCGCTCTAGTCCTCTTCCTCATCACAGCCATCATCAACGGCATTGTGAAGATTATCCTAAACAAGAAACGATCCTAACCTGAGACCATGGCATCACTCAAAGTAAGACAGGGCTGGGACCGCACGGTCTATCTAGTCAATATCGTACTCGCCTGCATCACCGTCATACCGCTCTTTCTCATCATCGGTAAGATCGTCCTAGAGGGGTACCAGCAGATCAACTGGGACTTCTTTACCAAGACGGCACCGACAGCTGTCGAGGCGATGATGGCTAAGCGCGCCAACACGATCGAAGGCTCTCGCACGATACTCCCAGGCGGTATCGCTAATGGTATCGTCGGCACCCTCCTCATGACCCTCGTAGCCTCTATCATTGCTATCCCCATAGGGCTCCTAGGCGGTATCTATCTCTCGGAGAATAGATCCACACGCCTCGCCAATGTAGTACGCTTCGTCACGGACCTGCTACAAGGCACCCCCTCGATCGTCATCGGTATCATCGTATACGCTTGGGTGGTACTGCCGATGCGGGGCTATTCGGCTCTAGCCGGTGCTGTGGCTCTGGCGATCATGATGCTACCGCTGATCATACGCTCTACCGAAGAGACGCTGGCACGACTGCCTAAGTCCTTCAAAGAGTCGGCACTTGCTCTCGGATGCTCCTACCGCAAGATGGTGCTTAAGATCCTCCTCCCCTCTGCTATGGGAGGTCTGCTGACAGGCATCCTGCTAGCGGTGAGTCGTATCATCGGTGAGACGGCACCGCTCATCATGACCGCCCTAGGCAGTGCCCGCATATCGTGGACGCTCGACACCCCTTCGTCGGCCGTGCCGCTACTCATCTGGGAGTTTTACAGTGATCCCAACCTTCAGGAGATGATCTGGAGCTCTTCGCTCTTTCTCCTGCTCCTGGTCCTCCTTCTCAACTTTATCGCCAAGCGTATCTCCGATCGGACACGCTACTAGTAACTTCTTTTTGTCCAAAGCATGACTTCAAACTCTATACAGACGACAACGCCCGAAGTGGTCCTCCAGCTAGACAACGTAAGCATCTGGTACACTCCTGAGAAGAGTGCCGTGACCAACGTCTCTGCGGAGATCTACGACCACGAGATCACCGCCATCATGGGCCCTAGTGGTTGTGGCAAGAGTACCCTGCTACGAGCCATCAATCGTATGCACGAGCTTTACCCCGGTATACGTACCGACGGGCGCATCCTCCTACAGGGAGAGAATATCTTAGAAAAAGACCCGATGGTCGTCCGTCGTATGGCGGGGATGGTTTTCCAGCAGCCGAACCCCTTCCCGACGATGAGCATCGCCGACAATGTGATGGCGGGCTACAAGCTCAACGGCATCAAGGTCTCCAAGGCGCAGCGCGAAGAGATCCTCACCACCTCTCTGCAGTCGGTCGGACTCTGGGAGGAGGTCAAGGACAGACTAGACAAGCGTGGTTCCTTCCTCTCGGGCGGACAGCAGCAGCGACTATGCATCGCTCGCGCCTTAGCACTGCGTCCTCGGCTACTCCTGATGGACGAGCCCACCTCCGCCCTAGACCCGATAGCGACCAATCGCATCGAGGAGCTGATCTTAGAGCTCAAGAAGGAGATAGCGATCCTCATCGTCACACACAATATGGGACAGGCGGCACGCATATCCGACCGCTCGATGTTTATGTATCTCGGTGAGCTGGTTGAGTATGATCGCACCGACAAGATGTTTACCAACCCCAGCGATCAGCGCACCGAGGACTACCTACAGGGCAACTTCGGATAAAACATCGTACCTTAGATCTGCCATACAGACAGACACTCACACTATCAAGTAAAAACGTAACTGTCACAGCCTATGTCACCCAATATGGATCACCACGTCGTCCTGATCAAGGAAGACTTCAACGTACTCAACAAAGTGATCGCTCGCCAAGTAGAGATCATACAGCAGCTCCTCCGCGGGATCGTCGAGCCTGACGCTTACGAGCACATCGAGATGAATGAGACTATCATAGATAGCCTAGAGGTCAAGATAAGGAGCGAGGTCATCAACGGGATCATACTCTACACCCCTCGGGCCTCTGAGGCTAGGCGCATGTTTGCCCTACACGATATGACCAGCTACCTAGAGCGCATAGGTGATCTGCTGCTCAATGTAGCCAACTTCACCCGTACGATCGAGTCTGGCAATGGGCTCTACCTCCAGTACGCTGAGACGCTACACGAGATGCTCTCGGAGACTTATAAGATGGTCACCGACGCGGTCACCTCGTTCTTTGCAGGAGACTCAGACCTCTCGCGACGAGTCATCAGTCGAGATACACATATAGACGATCTGCACTATCAGATCAACGACTCGTTGCCGCAAGCACTGCTAGACTCGGAGCTAAGCCCCGATGTAGACTCCATACAGGCTTCACTAGCAATCAGCAGCATAGCCTACAACATAGAGCGCATCGGTGACAATGCGACAAACATCGCCGAGGCGGCTATCTTCCATTCAGAAGGCAAGAACCTACTGCACGCTAAGAATCAAAAGGTAGAGATCCCCACCGAACAAGAGCTAAATAACTATGGACAAGAAGAAGTTTAAACTACTCCTCGTTGACGATGAGGAGGACCTCCGTGAGATACTTACCTTCAACCTCGCTGGCGAGGGATACCAAGTCTCCACAGCCGCCAACGCTGAGGAGGCACTCAAGATGCCACTCGAGGAGTATCACCTACTCATCCTCGACGTGATGATGCCTGGCATGAGCGGCTTCAAGCTCGCTGAGCTCATACGACGAGATAAGAAGCTCACCACACCCATTATCTTCCTCACCGCCAAGGGGACTGAAAACGATCTCCTCACAGGCTTTAATATCGGAGCCGACGACTATATGGCGAAGCCATTCTCTATTAAAGAGCTTCAGGCGCGCATTCAGGCCATCCTCATGCGCTCTTTGCAGGAAGGACCAGACTTCGGAGAGAGTCAGATAGAGATCGGCACGCTCCTCATCGACTTAGATGCTAAGCAGGTCTTTGTCGATGGCGAGCCTATCGATCTAACCAAGAAGGAGCTTGAGATCCTTGTCTTATTGGCACGAGATCCAGGCAAAGTCTTCTCACGTGAGGAGATTCTCGATCGCGTATGGCGGGAAGATGTATTCGTTATGGAGCGCACCATCGACGTACACATCACCCGCATACGCAAGAAGCTACGTGGCAGCGGGATCAAGATCATCAACCGCTCAGGCTTCGGCTATTGCCTCGTCGAGGAGGAGGCGCAGTAGTTACTATTTACTAACATACCATATCGTTATCGTCCTACTATGAGTCAGTACAACTATAAGACCAAAGTCTTTATCTCCGCAGCTCTGCTCTTTATCCTCTTTGGCGGGATTATCTACTTCGTACAGCGCGCCTCCGAAAAGGAGATCAAGACCAAAGCGCTCGTTTCGTACCTCGAGCAGACCTCTGACTGTGTCAATCGTTACATAGCAGACTACGTAGCGCACCCTCAGGAGCATGAGACCGACTCGCTTTCATCTTTTGGTAGCTGGCCTAATCCGAACACTCTAGGACGCTTCTTATCTTATCTCCCGGACAATCTACGCTTTACGATCATCAACCTAAAGGGCGACGTCTACTTTGACAACGTCACCCAGGGTCCAATCCCTGAGAACCACCTCTCACGCGTAGAGCTACAACAAGCCAATCTCAATGGCACTGGCACCTCCAAGCGGTATAGCGAGACGCTCAGAGAGGACTTCTACTACTTTGCCAAGCAGTACCGAGATCAGGGTTACTATATCCGTGTAGCCATACCTTACCATATAGATTATGTCAACTACTTTCGCTCCAATCACTTCTTCCTCCTCCTCATTGTCGGCATCTTCAGTCTAGCACTGCTAGCGGTCGTCTTCTTTACCGACCAATTCTCTCGCTCGGTGCGTAAGCTTCACGACTTTGTAGCGAAGGCGCAGGCTGGTGAGGAGTACGAGTCCGTCACTTTCCCTAAGAGTGAGATCGGAGAGCTAGGAGAGCAGCTCAAGAAAATCTTTAAGATGCTCGAAGAGAGCAAGAGCCGCTACGAGATCGAGCGTGAGAAGCTCATACAGCACTTCGCGAGCTCTGATGCCGGCATATCTTTCTTTAGTGCGGAGAGCAAGTTTATCTATGCTAATAGCCACTTCATCCAGAATCTCAATACCCTCGTCGACCCCCCCACCTTTATCATCGATGAGCGTATCCTCGATTACCCAGAGCTTTATCAGGTCAAGACTCTTCTAGCCGATCAAGAGGCTCACCCAGGAGCAACTCCGCGCTCCACACGATACATCATCGACAAGGACGGATCGCATCTAGAGGTACGCGCACAGCTCTTCCCCGACAACAGCTTTGAGATCGTTCTGACCAATGTGACTAAGAAGGAAAACGATCGTCGCCTCAAGCACGACATGACCAATAGCATTGCTCACGAGCTACGCACGCCTGTCACTTGCGCCCGTGGTTACCTCGAGACGATCCTCAACCAGCCACTCCCTGAGGAGAAGCAGCGCTACTTCATCGAGCGCACTTACAATCAGATGATACGTCTCTCACAGCTCATCAGCGACGTCTCTATGATCACCAAGCTGGAGGAGGCGAGTGACCTCTACGCCCTGCAGGAGCTCACCCCGTACAGTGTCGTCGAGGAGGTCAAAGCGGCTCTAGAGATCAAGCTACAAGAGGCGCAGATGACCATCTGCAATCGAATCCCCGAGCAGACCACCGTACAGGCCAATCACTCGCTACTCTATGCTGTCTTTGCCAATCTGACGGAGAATAGTATCCGCTACGCTGGCACTGGCACCACCATAGAGATCGAGCAGACGATGGAGGACGAGCGCTACTACTACTTTACCTTTGCCGACAACGGTCCTGGCATCCCCGAGAGCGAAAGCCTGGCTAAGATCTTCGACCGCTTCTACCGCATCGATGGGGGACGCAGTCGTGAGATGGGCGGCTCGGGACTGGGACTCTCCATCGTACGAAATGCTATACGCTTCCACGGAGGCGAGATCTCAGCAAAGAACAGACCCACGGGAGGTCTCGAGTTCTTCTTCTCATTAGCCAAGAGCGTCTCCGACAAAGCGACCCGAGAGCACTAGTTCAGGTCGACCGTTGCCGTCGAATCAAAGCGTCACTTCTCTAGGCGAAAGTTTCTTTCCAGCCTTGGAAAACTAAATTTCCAAGGGAGGAAACTTTTTGGATATACCTCGGGACGGCCCAATCCTTCGCCACTGACTCTTATCAAATAGCGGTGGAATCGAAACAGCTTCGTGAAGAATTGGTTGCCCTCTGAGAGCGACGACGCTAGAGCAGGTGACGCTCAGCGTGGTAGGAGGAGCGCACCAGAGGACCGCTCTCCACATGGCGGAAGCCTTTGTCCAAGGCTATCTCTCGTAGCTCGGCAAAGCGGTCGGGATGCACATACTCCTGCACGGGATAGTGGCGACGGGTAGGCTGGAGGTATTGACCGAGCGTGAGGATGCTACAATTTACCTGACGTAGATCATCCATCGTCTCGAGGATCTCCTCCTGCGTCTCGCCGAGACCGAGCATCAGCCCCGTCTTAGCGGGTAGCCCCGCCTCAGCGATCTGAGCCAAGACAGAGAGACTACAGTCATAAGTAGCTCGGCTACGCACCACGGGGGTGAGCCGTCGCACGGTCTCCATATTGTGCGCCACCACCTCGGGGCGCTCCTCTAAGATCGGCGCAATGAGCTTTGCCTGCCCGTCGAAGTCTGGTATCAGTACCTCGACCGTAACGCCAGGGCACAGCTCACGTATCTGTCGTATCGTCTCGACCCAGTGAGCACTCCCCTTGTCGGGCAGGTCGTCGCGATCTACACTAGTGACCACCGCATGCTTGAGCCCGAGGGCGCGGACACTCTCAGCGACGTGACGAGGCTCCTCAGGGTCTAGCGACAACGGGCGACCCGTCTCTGTATTGCAAAACTTACAAGCGCGTGTACAGACCGCTCCTCCGATCATAAAGGTAGCGGTACCTCGTGACCAGCACTCGCCCTGATTAGGACAGCGACCGCTCGTGCAGATGGTATGCAGGCAATGCTGCTGCAGCACCGCACGCGTCTCGTCGTAGGTTACATCACTACCAAGCTTGATCTTGAGCCACTCAGGCTTACGTATGTGGGGTTGCTTCATCAGCTCTTTTTACTTCAGCTTACGATCGAGGAACTCGATGATGCGACTATAGAGATGCTGCCTGTTGTTGCCTCCGTAGATGCTGTGATCCTTGTCGGTATAGGTAGCCATCTCAAAGGGGATATTGGCCTTGACCAGCTCAGTGGCTAGGCGCATCGTGTTTTGCAGATGCACATTGTCATCAGCCGTACCGTGAATGACGAGCAGATCGCCATGTAGGTTGTGGGCGATAGGTAGGACTGAGGAAGCTTCGTAGCCCTTGTTGTTGACCTGTGGAGTCGCCATAAAGCGCTCTGTGTAAATCGTATCGTAAAAGCGCCAGTCGGTCACAGGAGCCACAGCTACACCAGCACGAAACGCCTTACCACGACAGAGCGACATGAGCGCATTATACCCGCCATAGCTCCAGCCGAAGATAGCCATCCGATCTCCATCGATATAGCCAAACTGCTTGGGCAGCGCCTCAGCAGCTGCTATCTGGTCGCTACTCTCGCGCAGACCTAGCTCACGATAGGTGCACTTGCGCCACTCGGTGCCTCGTCCGCCAGTACCACGTCCGTCCACACAGACTACGACATAACCAGCCTGCGCCAGGGCATACTCCCAGCCGATGTAAAACTGATCCAGCACCTCCTGCGAGTCGGGACCACTGTACTGATGCATCACCGTGGGGTAACGCTTGCTCGCGTCAAAGTGTGGCGGACGAATCATCCAGCCATGGAGCGTGCGTCCGGGAGCTACCTCAATGGTAAAGAACTCCTTGTCGTTGTAGTCATACCCCTTGAGCTTAGCTACCAGCTGGGCGTTATCTTCGAGAGTACGGATCACCTTGCCCTCCTTTGCCGTACGGATTGTCGTGATGGTAGGCGTCTTAGCATTGCTATAGCTATTGATGAAGTAACTATAGTCTTGCGTGAAGCTAGCGCGATTGATGCCAGCCTCTCCCGCTAAAACAGTCGTCTTGCCCCGTGGTGTCGTCTTGAGAACTCGTCTCTGGGTAGGCGTCTCGTCGGCAGCTTGGTAGTAGACGTTGCCATTGCTGTCACAGCCGTAGAAGCTGATGATGTCCCAATTGCCCTGCGTCAGACGCTGCTGGAGCGCTCCATTCGTACCATACTTATAAAGCTGTGTAGAGCCATCGCGCTCGCTCAGCATGACGATGCCATCGGGGACGAATCGCATGGAGTTGATAAACTCATTGTTGATATATCGCTGATCTTGCTCACGAAGGGTCAGACGAGGCGTGCGACTCTTCGGATTGATGCGGTACACCTTGAGATCGTTCTGCAGACGATTGAGTGTGATGGCAGCTAGATCACTCCCCCAACCGGTGAAGACGATGCGGGGTATGTACCCATCAGCGTCTAATGGAAGCTCTACACGATCGGTGCGCTTGAGATCGAGGTTGTAGAGGAGTAGTGAGACGGTAGAGTTTTGCTCTCCTACCTTCGGATACTTGTAGACGTAGTCTGTGGGATAGAGATCATCTCCGTAGATCGGCATTGAGTAAGCCTTCACCTGACTCTCATCACTGCGTACGAAGGCGAGGAAGTCGCTCTGGGGGCTCCACTCCATCAGACGTGTCGTGCTAAACTCCTCTTCGTAGACCCAGTCGGTCGATCCGTTGATCACCTCATTGCGCTTACCATCCGTGGTAACCTGCACCTCAGAGTTGAAATCAAACTTCTTGATGAAAATGTTGTTGTCTCTGACGAAAGCGACCATCCGACCGTCAGAACTGAAGGTGGGGATCATAATGTCGCCCTCGGTGAGTGGCTCACACAGATTACGACGCACATCATAATGGGTAGCTCGTAGCGTGTAGGAGCGTCGGTAGATCGGCTGGATGTCGGTGTAGATCAGGATATGATGTCCCGAGGGAGCAATGTCGTAGTCCCAGATCGCCTTGAGATCGCACTCACGAGCCTTGGCAATGTCAAAGAGCGTATCGACGGCCCGTCCCGTAGCATACTCATACTTGACGATACGCTGGGAGTCATCGCTGATGAGCGTGTAGTGCTTGCCGTCAGGGAGTGAGCGAAAGCCGTTGCCAGCACCACGAGCAGCAAAAACACCTGAGGTGACCTCAGGAAGGGTGATCTCTCGCTGCTGCTGGGCAACAAGCGTGAGCGAACAGAGGAGTATGAGTGTGGTAAAAAGTGTGCGGATACGCATGGGGAAGAGGTTAGAGATTAGAAGTTAGAAATTAGAGGCAAGACCACAGCGTAGACCCCGAGAGAGGGTCTACGCTATGGTGCTATGTAGTGAAGGGGTTACTTACGCCTGAAAGTCAAGCTAGGCTGACCCGAGGCGTCGTGCGTAGAGTAGAGCTTGAGCGTATTCGCTCCATCCATGCGAAATACCTTAGCCTCCTCTAGAGCTGCTAGGAAGATACGCTCGTACATCATATTAGAACAAGCCATACGAGTCGACATGATGTTCCCAATCTTGATGCGACCGTCAGAGTAGGCGAAGCACTCGCCACCATAGCTATTACAGGCTGCATGCCCAGCGATACGCGCTTCGCTAATGCTGATAGTAGCTGTCTGGAGCGCATCCTTATTGATCTCGATGCCATCCATGTGGGTGAGCTCCCAAGAGCTACCATCGAGTGAGGCTAGATTGATCTTGCTACTGTTCTTACAAGTGCCGCAGCTGACGCAGAGTAGAGAGGTCAGCAGGAGTAGTGCTACAAAATAGATTCTCTTCATAGTGATTCGTTTGCTATTGGTTATTCATTAGTATTGTGATAGAGACAGATGCTCTACCGATATGGGTGTGTCAAAGAATATAGATGCCGTACGGGAGAAGCGCTCCGTCTGCTCCGTCGTGTAGTAGCGTGTCGTGCCACTATGCGTGAGCTGAGCGTAGACCCAGCGAGAGGATCTACGCTATGGCTATATGTCGTGACGGGCGTGGAGATTACTTGCGCTTGAAGGTTAGGCTAGGCTGCCCCGAAGCATCGTGCGTCGAGTAGAGCTTGAGAGTGTTCGCACCATCCATACGAAAGGCCTTAGCCTCCTGCAGAGCTGCTAGGAAGATACTTTCGTACATCATATTGTGACAATCCATCAGGGTAGACATCATATCTCCGATCTTGATGCGCCCGTCAGAGTGCATTATACACTCACCGCCATAGCTATTGCAAGCAGCCTGCCCAGAGATACGTGCTCCGCTGATGCTGATAGTTGCTGTCTGGAGTGCGTCTTCATTGATCTCGATGCCATCCATGTGGGTGAGCTCCCAAGAGCTACCATCGAGTGAGGCTAGATTGATCTTGCTACTGTTCTTACAAGTGCCGCAGCTGACGCAGAGTAGAGAGGTCAGCAGGAGTAGTGCTACAAAATAGATTCTCTTCATAGTGATTCGTTTGCTATTGGTTATTCATTAGTATTGTGATAGAGACAGATGCTCTACCGATATGGGTGTGTCAAAGAATATAGATGCCGTGCGTGAGAAGCGCTCCGGTTGCTCCGTCGTGTAGTAGCGTGTCGTGCCGCCACGTGTGAGCTGAGCCGCCATCTCGGGGTGTCGTACGAGGTACTCCTCGAGAGACTTAGCGACCAGTTCGCCCTGAGCCACCACCTTGATCGAGGGAGTGAGCAGGCGCTGTATCTTAGGCATTAATATCGGGTAGTGCGTGCATCCGAGGATGATCGTATCGATCTTCTCATCCTGTGCCAAGAGTCGCTCCAGATGCTTGCGCACGAAGAAGTCTGTCCCTGGACTATCGCTCTCGCCCGTCTCCACGATAGGTACCCAGAGCGGGCAAGCCTCCTGCACGACCGTCACATCAGGGTAGAGCTTGTGTATCTCAGCCACATAGCTCTCACTAGAGACGGTACCCTCAGTGGCGAGGATACCCACATGCTTGGTGCACGTGAGCGTGTCGATGCACTCGACCGTCGGGCGGATGATCCCCAGCACACGACGACGCATCGAGCCCCCGTCGAGCTTAGGCAGATCCTCTTGCTGTATCTGTCGGAGCGCCTTCGCCGAGGCGGTGTTACAGGCCAGGATTACCAACGGACAGCCTAGGTCAAAGAGCTTTTCGACCGCCTCTTTAGTAAACTGATAGACGACACGCATCGACCGCGAACCGTAAGGCGAGCGCGCATTGTCGCCGAGATAAACGAAGTCGTACTGAGGCAGTTGCTCCTGCAGTTTACGCAGGATCGTCAATCCTCCGTACCCTGAGTCAAAAACCCCGATCGGACCCTCTATCTGTTGCATCGATTGTATTACTAATTAAGTGGTGTCTTGAGCTGAAAAAACGGCAGTTGCTCTCACAACTCCACTCCAAAGGTACGAAAAAGAAGTTAGTGGGTAGAGATTAGTTCCTAGAAATTCTAGAGACTCAAGCTTCTCTGACCAACAGTCAAGAATCTCTACGGAGGAAAACCCTGAATTCCTCGGTGGATATTTTTTATTTTCCACGGAGCAACGGAGAAATTCTTCGGACTTATGATTTGATTCTTCCGAAGTTTCATTTGATTCCTCCGAAGAAATTTTCCTCTCCTCCGGGGAGAATTTCCATTTCCTACGTAGAGATTTGGAAATACCCACGTGAAAGTCGCCTCTTCGCCCCAAAAAGAGCTTCTAGGTGTACGAGAATATGCCGGTTAAGCTACACCCCTGCCGTCTTGTTAGTGAGGACCGGTTGCTTTTCTCGAAAAATAGTGTTAGCTTCGTAGCGACTATTACTCTTAAATGTTTCAAGCGATATGACAAGAAAACTACTATCTTCATTACTCCTACTCCTTGCGCTGAGCTACGCACTGACAGCTCAGCAGACAGGATCTAAGATCACGCAAGAGCCGAAGGCACTACCTGCCGAGGCGTGCAACTTCTCCATCTATGGTACGAGTCCTAATGGGCGATACATCTACGGTGGCAGTCCTAACTCGACAGCCTTCTGCTACGACACCGAGCGAGACACTACCTCGCTCTTCCTCTCTGAGACGGGTGCTGAGAAGTACATGATCTACGCGGTCTCTGATGCTGGTGAGATCTTTGTCGCTCAGGACGAGGTAGGCGCTTTTGTCTACAATATGGCACAAGAGAAGCTACACGAGATTAAGACCCCTGAGAGCAACTGGCCTGACGTGAGACCTGTCTATGTGACTCCAGATGCTAAGTTCCTCGTGGGTTATCTGATGGACCCGACCTATGCTCAGGAGAGTATGACGCTCCCGATCTACGGCACACGTGCTGAGGACGGCTCCTGGACTATTAAGACGCTCCCTGTGCTGGACAAAGACTACCTGCAAGAGAATCCGAACTACACGCAAGCCTTCTTCTGTTCGAATGACGGAAAGAAGATCTTGGGCAGACAAAACACCCACAACGGATCTGATAGACCACTCTTCTGGCAGCTAGATGAGCAGGGGCAGTACCAGTGCTCTACGCCTTGCGACTCATTTCTCTACAATTTAGATGCTCCCCTGCCAGGTCCCCAGCCTGAGTGGGACGACTATGTGACAGCAGATTATGAGCAAGATCCTGATCTATACGAAAAGCAAGAAGCCGAGTTCAACAAGGCTTACGACGCTTGGGAGAAAGCTTACAATAAGGTCGTCAAGGGTGTCGCACCTGATCTTGCTTGGCAGATGATGGCTCCAACGAGTGGCTACTGGATGATATCTATCCAAGAGGGAGTCGGTGAAGGTGACGACTATATGACTATCTCCTATCCTGGAGCACTAAGTGTCGCAGATGGTAGCATTGATCGAATCAATATCCCGGAGGCTTATGGCCTCGGAGGACTCGGACGTACTCAAGATGGTGGCTGGCTCTGCTATCCCGATGGGAGCTTAGATCCTTCTGATCGTACGACTTATGTGGTTTATCCTGACGGCAAGAAGCTCACAATGCTGGAGTACTTAAAGCAACTTACGGGCAAAGACCTATCCCCTGCTTTCACCTACTCCTACACTCCTTATGGTGAGACGGAGCTACAGAGTATCACGGATATGGGTACTGTGCAATTCTCCGCAGATGGTAAGACCTTGGTCTCTTGCGCAGTGGATATGACTGGTGCACAGTACTATCGTAATGCTTATCTACGTATAGATAAGCACTTCCTCGCTCAGCCATTGGGAGTTGCTCCCATTCAGATCGAGCGTGGCGATCTCTCGATCCGCTGGCAGGGCGATGCGCTCCACTTCTCAGAGCCTACTACGGGTGCGCTCTATCTGTATGACACGACAGGTAGACTACTAGACAGCTATACGCTGACAGCCACTTCAAGCCTCTCTTTGACTGATCTAGCGCAGGGTCTCTATATTGGTCAGCTCGTCACGGAGCGCGGCGTGAGCACTGTACGATTCATTCGTTAGAAGACGTCTCTGACCTCAATTCTGCAAATTTCGCGAGTAAAGATTTGCGGATAAAACGAACCAGTCCCGCAAGGAGTCTACAGTGATGTAGCGCTCCCTGCGGGACTGCTTTACTTGTATTTATGCGAAGCTATTGCTCTGCAGCAACCCAAGCAACACCGATTGTCTCGATGCCCACCAGGGCTGCTTGTCCTGTAGCTTGCCTCAGCTCGATGGTGTAGAGCCCTGGATGTGGAGGCATTAGTAGGGTATTGACCTTATAGAGTTGCTGCCGCAGCGCATAGCCCTCTCCAGACCAGATGCCAGGACCCTCTGTGAGAGGTAGTGCCAGTGTCGTCGTAGCACTCCACCCTAGAGCGGAGCGAAGCTCCACAGTGAGCGGTAGGGTAGTGTATGCGTAGCGGCTGTTGTACCGCACGTAGAGGTAGAGCGTGTGAGTTGTCCTAGGCTGCTCGACGAAGCTGTCGAAGCTGATACGATGCGCTGCAGTCCATACACCCTCGAGAATCTCTTCCGTCTGCATTTGCTTCTGATAAGCTGCATAGCGGCAAGAGCCAAGCGTCAGGACGGCCAGCAAAACTAGTCCCCCTACGACACCTCCTCTGCAGGCTCTGCTCATAGCTACAAGTGATCTTGCGGTAGTGGACTACTCCTCCTGAGGCTTCGTGCGTGGACGGCGACGACGACCACCCGCCTGAGGCTTGTGTCTCGGCTTAGGAGAACGCTGTGTAGCTGTCTCTTCTTGAGACTCTGGCCTATCTTGAGACTCTTCGACAGTGTTAGCAAGCTCCTCAGCATCGCCACTCGTAGTGTCATTGCTTTTCGACCTAGGAGCATTGTTATTGTTGAGGTTCTTTTTTCGATTGTTTTTGCGACGCTTACGCTTCTTCGGCTGGTCAAAGCGGTTGATCGCATTGTCAAAGAGTATGTCCTTAGGCTTCTTCGGAGCCTCCTGCTGGTCAGAGAGCGTCTCCGGCGTCTCGCCACGCTGGTTCATCTCTATGATCTCCTTAGCCCGCTCCACGGATATGGTCTCAGGCTCTTCGAGGCTCTTAGGAGCTAGGCTGTAAGTGATCTCACCTGCCAGGAGGTCGCACTTGTTAAAGTAGTAGGTGCCACTCTCCGTTTCTAGGGGAGTACGACTCGAGGGGAAGGCTTTCTTAGCCTCCATGTAGACATCTACTTCATAGTTGGTACAGCACTTAAGCTTACCGCACTGTCCCGTGAGCTTGAGCGAGTTCTGAGCTAAGTTCTGAAAGCGTGCAGCAGCGGTGCTAACGGAGTTAAAGCGCGAGAGCCACGTAGCGCAGCAGAGAGCTCGTCCGCAGGGCCCAATACCCCCGATACGTCCCGCTTCCTGTCTAGCACCTATCTGACGCATCTCCACACGTATGTGGAAAGCGTCCGCCAAGAGCCGTATTAATTTGCGAAAGTCTACTCGCTGATCCGCTATGTAGTAGAATATGGCGCGCGTCCCGTCAGCCTGATACTCTACGTCACCGATCTTCATATCTAGCCCTAGCGAAGTGGCGATCTCGCGCGACTCGATCATAGTCGGGTGCTCGCGTAGCTTAGCAGCGCGATAGTGATCCATATCGGCAGGACGTGCCTTGCGATAGATCGCTTTCGCACCATCTACATACTGCTCGTCATGGTTAGCTCGTATCCTTGTGGAGACAAGCGCCCCCGTGAGAGCCACCATGCCAACATCGTAGCCGCCGCTGTCAGCCTCCACGACCACATAGTCTCCTCGCTTGAGGTCGAGGTGATCCACGTTGCGGTAGTAGTTCTTGCGCGTGTTCTTGAACTGTACCTCGACGATCTCCTGCTGCTGTACGCTGTCGGGCAGATCAGCTAGCCAGTCATAGGTCGAGAGCTTGCAACAGCGTGACCCTAGGCCTTTGCATCGAGGACAGTCTATTTTATCTAGTAGGTCTGGTTTGTATTCCATTAAACAGGTTCAAAAAGAGAGAGTAGGGTAGGGAGAACGCGATGGGGAGAGGGAAAAAGGTTACTTCCTCTTTCTTCCAGTCACCCGTTCGAGCGAGTCAAAGCCCTGTCCATACACGCCGTGCACCGTTGATTCGGATATAAAGGCGTTGGGGTCTACTGAGTTGATCACTTGGTATAGACCTCCGCGCAGATTCTTACGGATGGTCACTAGTACCACGTGCATCGGTTGATGACTATAGCCTCCCTCACCGTGGAGTATGGTGCATCCATGCCCTAGACGACGTGTCACAGCCTCGCTAAGCTGCTCGTACTTGGTACTGACGATGAGTAGCTGTACAGACTGCTTGTTCGCATCCATAATGTAGTCCAACATCTGCCCCACGATCGTGATCTCTATAAAGGAGAAAGCGAGCTTGCCTAGAGCGGTATCCCAGCTGTACTGTGGCCCGAAGAAATGGCTCACGAGCGCACCCGTCGTGACGATGATCGCATCCATAAAGATCATGGCACGTCCTAGAGAGAGCGTGCTGTATTTATTGATGATAGCCACGATAATGTCGGTCCCGCCCGTACTGCCATTGGCAGAGAAGACCAAGCCTAGTCCAGCACCACAGAGTCCCGCTCCAACGATTAGAGCGACAAATGGCTCATCAGGAGCCAAGAGTGGCCCGAAGTTGGGAAGTGTACTCGTCAGCCAGACAGGCAGATTGTTGTACACCTCTAGCCCTTGTCCTACCATGGGGGTAAAGAACGCCTGTCCCACAGGGATCGTGACGGCAAGCATCAGGACGGCTATGATTGTCTTCATCGAGAAGCGCCATCCCAGGATCCATATCGAGAGGAGTAGCAAGCCGACATTGATGATATTGTAAGGTATACTGGCGGGAATGTTTGTCGCCAGCTGAATGATAGTGGTCAGTCCCGCCAGTCCCCCTGAGGTGATGTCTTGTGAGAGGATGAAGGCTGTCCAGCCAAACGTGTAGACGACTACACCAGCGAAGATAAGTAGGACATCCTTTAGAAAGCGCGCAGACTTGCGTGGATCGGGATAGCGTAAAGGTCTTTTAGAAGTCATGAGTGACAAGATTATTACTTGACGAAGGGGGACACGTCCCTCGGACGCCAAATTCAGAAGTAACACAAAGGTAGCAAAAAAGAGAGATAGAAACCTCCACGCCGGCAACCGAAAGGAATACAGTGCAGCTCTCTGCCACGCTCATACGCCTTGCCTGTCATGAGGGTCCCAATCTCTTCGAATACGTTACACTTGATCAGAGCGAACTCTGTGTGTCTTAGTCGGGATGAGAAGACTCGAACTTCCGACCTCCACGTCCCGAACGTGGCGCGCTACCAACTGTGCTACATCCCGATAGTGACTACCGCCCCATGGCGACTAGCCCCTACTTGCGACTGCAAAGGTACTAAATAATGCGACACCACATACTGCTCAGCAGAGCGCTGAGTATCGCAAGTTTTGCAGTGAAACTATTCAAAACATTGATGTCTAAGCCTTGTAAGTCTAGATACTTCGTGCGCTCGTCGCTTAGCACAATGGCTTTAACGAACACATAGATCGTGTGCCCCTAGTTGTCGCGCCTCGTGAGACTTGCGAAGTCAAGAGGAGCTGACACATTATAATAGGTAACCAAAGGACTCCAGCTGATAGCCACGTGGAAAATATCAAATCCCTACGAGGCTATTTTTCATTCTCTACGTAGGCGAGAATCATTTCCTCCGAAGTTTCAGATGATACTTCCGAAGTATCGTTTGATTCTTCCGAAGTATTTTCTCTTTCCTCCGTGGAAAATAAAAAATAGTCACGGAGGAAATTTGCATTTCCCCCGTGACCAATTCTAATTGTTATGACCCTTAGGCGGGTAATGCTTACCAGCTATCGGTCTAGTAGACAAATGACGGGGCGATCGAGTGCCGTCATACCGCTTTGCAAAGCTCGATGTGAGAGTCTTTGCGGTCCGTGGTAGACCTGATCCATGCTCTCCTTCGGAACAAACTGGATATAGCAACAGTTGAAGAAGAGGTCGATATACCCCATACAGGCGTCGCCCTGAGCGTTCTCAGCCATGACCGTCTCCTTGATAATTTGGTAGTTCTTGTCAAAGCCAATATTAGCTAGATAATTCTTGAAGTCGTCAGAGTAAAGATCGGTATATCCAGCCACTGCATTGGTCTGCGAATTGATGAAAAGCTTGTCGCTGAAGAATGAAGTGCGTACATAGAGTACCCACTCCAGGTTCGTCTTGCTGACACATTCGGGCTTGGTTTTGAAGCGCTGGTTGATATTGCCTTCTTCACTCTCCTCTAGCACACGGAGGCCAAGGGTGTTTTCAAACTCCTCAATCTTCTTACTATCTTTGGTGAGTAGTGTTTCGATAGAGGGCGCATCCTTAGCACTTACGAGGATCTTATGCTGTGTAGGAATCAGATAGTGACGCTGAATCTCGATAGACATATTAGTACCAAAATCGTCCTTGTGCGAGTCGTCCTGCTTAGCTATGAGAGAGATCTCCTTGTTCTGGTCATTGCGTGAGCGGAATCCAGGGACGGTATTCCCATCGTCATCGATTCTTACCCTGACCTTCTCAAACTTGGTGAAGCCGAGCTTACGAAGCATTTCTTTGGTCTTCGTAGCGTTCTCGATAGGCTCCTTGCTGTAGCATAGTATGAGATCAGCTGTCTCCTCTATCTCTATACCATAAGCGACAGCTGGGATGACAGACAAATCTTTGTTGACGAAGCCTGGGACAGATAGCTCGCTAGAGTATTTGATCTCTTGGGGCTGACGACCTAGCTTCTCTTCATAGGCTAGGATCTCAGGGTCGATGATTTTCTCGGACTCGTCCTTCTTCGGATCAAAGTTCAGTAGAGGTAGCTCCTGCTCGGCTGAGATGGTGGCTCCCTTGACGGTTACCTTAGCTGTAGCTGAGAGATCTCCTACCTTGGCGGTAATCATTGCTTCGCCTTCGGCGACAGCTGTGACTAGACCGTTGTTGTCGACGGTAGCTACCTCAGCCTTGTTGGAGCTATAGGTCACGGAGAAGTTCTGATCCGTAGGCTCTACGACCGCTGTCAGTTGCTGGGTCTCACCCACGCTGAGAGAAACCGTAGTAGGGCTGATGGTGATGCTCGTTGGGTTGACTGGTTGGGGTTGGGGCTGAGGAGCTGGCTCGGGTTTGTTACAGCTAGAGGCTATCGCCAGTAGGGCAACACATGAGAGTAAGACTGCAATTCGTTTCATAGAAATATTACTTTAGTGGTTAGTATGTGATCTTTGTCGTCGCAGATCAGTAGTGTACATGCTGACCTTTAGGCAAAGGCAATGTACGGACAATTAATGAAAAATACAATAGTTGGATGTGGAAGTTAGGCTATTAGGGGAATGCGTGTTTTTGTATGCTTGCAGCGAAGTCTTGCGGGATCTTTTAGGAAAGTCTTGCGACATCACCCCACGTGTGGCGTGGCGGTCTGGAATTGACTACAAGATGGGCATCTACTCAAGCTCAAACCTAGTTCATCGCATAGGCTTGAACATGGGCTTTTCGATCAATTTCTAGTGTCCTAAAAATATTTCTGTCCGACAAAAGTCAAAAACGAGACAACTAGGAGCTCAATCGCACTATCCAGCGGTTGGGCCTCTTTTTTATCTAGATCCGCTACACGATTGCAGCCATATCACCACTCTTGAGTCCGCACGGTGAGATTTGTTCGATAAATGCTTGTAGCATAGTACCATCCAATTACGTATATTTGCGCGTAGATAATTCGTGTTACTCATTCAATTTCCGATCTTATCAATAAGTAAGCGACTAACAACACAAGCCTAAAACAGATATAAGTCATGAAAATAGCTACAAAAACATTGCTCTGTGCCTTGCTTCTGATATTGCCACTCTTGGCTACTGCTCAGACTTCTGGCGATGAGACACAGACTACCATTCCAACGATCGTGCTTACCACTGAGACTTCCGTTGGAGACACTATCTGGCTCTCCTTCGAGACAGATGATTGGGAAGATCCGATTATCGAGGGCCTCAAGCCCACGGGCGAATCAACCTTCGCAGGCAATCAGTACACGGTGACCTCGCCTACCATCAAGCTCATGGGGGAGATAACCGACCTGGTGTGCCAAGAGATCAAGCTCACAGCAATAGACCTATCTGGCATCTCATGTCTACAAACGCTCAACTGCTCAGGCAATCAGCTCACAGAGCTGAATGTAGGAGACAACACAAGCCTATCGGCACTCTACTGCCAGCAAAACAAGCTCCAGCAGCTGGATCTATCTAAATGCAAGAGCCTATACGAGGTTTACTGCTTTGATAACCAGCTCCAGAGCTTCAAGCTCGGAGAAAGTCACACCTCTTTTACAATGCTCAAGGCTGCCAACAATCAGTTGACATCCATCGATCTGAGTGGGTGCCCCAACTTAAAGGTTGTAGACCTGGGGACTAACAATATAGAACACCTAGACCTAGCCAAAAACGTAGCTATCACCTGGCTACTCGTAGCCAACAACAAGCTTACGGATATAGACCTCTCTGCACAGACCAAACTCGTACGACTAGACTGTTATAACAACGAGCTCTCCTCGCTAGACCTCTCTAAGCTCGAGCAGCTCACCGTGCTAGCCGCTGAGAGTAACCAGCTACAAGAGATCGATGTGTCACACTGTCCTAAGCTACAGGTGATGTCTGTAGAGCATAACTCGATAAAGACGATGGATCTGTCACACAATCCCGAGTTGAAAAGCATCTGGTGCATAGAGAACCGCATCTACCCCAACGATATGCAAGCTCTCGTGACATCTTTGCTACAAAAAGAGGGAGCCAAGCTGGTTGCAGTCAATACACATAGCGACAAAGAGCAAAACGTAATCCTCAAAGCTCAAGTCGCAGAGGCAATCGCCAAGGGATGGACTGTCTACGACTTCAATCCTGAGACCAAGGACCTCATTCCATACGAGGGGAGCGATACGACATTCCTCCACGTGACACTATCTGTCGGAGAGGGCGGCACGGCAAAAGTCTTAGACGTGACTGACCCTGAGCGGATCCCCTTTGCTACCGAGATAAAGGTCGAGGCGACACCTAACGAAGGCTATGAGCTAGAGAGCATCAAAGTCGGAGATCAGGATATAACGGAAGACAAGGTCTACCTAGTCACAAAGGATGTAGAGGTCACCGTTACATTCCATCGTGTCAAGAGTATAGCTGATCCGACTAAGAGACAGAATCTCACGATTACGCCCAATCCTGCAAGAGACTTAGCGAGAGTATGTGGTCTCAAGCCTTACAGCGACTTCTCTGTTTATACGCAGGAGGGTAAATGCATAGCAACCATTCAGGCTGATGCCCTAGGACAGGGCGAGATAGACCTATCTAGCTATCCTGCTGGTAAGTATCTTGTGATCGCTGAGGAGCATAGCGGATGGCTCATCGTCCGATGATGCGATTGACAAGAGCCTCCCGACACGCTCCACTGATGCCCGCACAGTACCTCTGCGGAGTCTCTCCCTCTTCTCTCGACCTCGTAAATCTCCCTATGACTAATCAGCTATGGGTGAGATTTGCGGGGGCGAGATTCGTTTTTTAGGAGCAGTAGGGTTAGGGTTCTATTTCGTAACTTTGCGCCACACGCTTAACCACAACAGGAGATAGCACCTATGTATCCAGACAATCTCATCAAGGCCTACGAGGCGAGCTTCAGAGAGCACTTCCGACAGCCGGCTCTCTCGGACTACGCCACCGGCTACACCATATCTTATCGCGACTTAGCGCTACAGATAGCGCACCTACACTACATATATAAGGAGATCGGCATACAGCGCGGTGATCGCGTTGCTTTGATGGGTGCTGACTCGGTCCACTGGTGCGTCATCTTTATGGCGACGATCACTTACGGTGCTGTGATCGTTCCGATACTGCAGGACTTCAATGTCGAGGATGCTAAGACAATCATCAATCATAGCGAGGCGAAACTCCTTTTTATCGATGATCTCATCTTGTCGAAACTCAATCCTGAGGAGGATCTGCCGATGGTGCAGACTATCTTTGACATTAAGAAGATCACTTGGCGATACGCCCGCTCTGGCATGCCTTATGACTACAAGCGGCTCCTCCCCTTCGCCCCCTTTGTGGCACGCTTTTACCCCAAGGGCTTCCGTCGCTCTGACATCGTTTACCCCGAGGTGGGCAATGATGAGTTGGTAGTGATCAACTACACCTCAGGGACGACAGGCTTTAGCAAAGGCGTGCTGATCACCGCTGGCAATCTGGCTGGCAATGCCCTCTATGCGAGTAAGCTCGACCTCATGTATAGCGGTGAGCAGATTATCTGCTTCCTCCCGCTGGCACACACATACAGCTGCTCCTTCAACATGCTCGCAGCCCTTTACATAGGCGTCCACACCCATATCCTAGGCAAGGTGCCCTCGCCCAAGATCTTGATGAAAGCCTTTGCCGAGATACGCCCCGTGCTGATCATCTCTGTACCGCTCATCCTAGAGAAGATCTATAAGCAATCCATCATTCCCGTCCTAGAGCGTTCCTCCATCAAAACACTCCTGCGTACCCCGCTGCTGCGCAAGCTGGTCTACCGAGTGATCCGCAAGAAGCTCACCGATGGACTAGGGGGTAACTTTCGTGAGGTCATCGTCGGTGGGGCACCGCTCTCTACAGAGGTTGCAGCCTTCCTACATCGTATCGGCTTCCCGCTCACTGTCGGCTACGGTATGACCGAGTGCGCTCCGCTCATCTCTTACAGCAACCATCGCCGCTGGGTGCCACTCTCTGCGGGACGCGCTCTGCCACACATGGAGATACGTGTCGAGGAGCCAGAAGACTTTGACCAGCCTCTAGCTCTAGGTGTCGGCGAGATACAGGTACGCGGTGACAACGTCTGCCTCGGCTACAACAAGCTTCCCGAGATCAATAAGCACCTCTTCACCCCTGACGGCTGGATGCGCACGGGCGACCTAGGGCGGCTGGATAAGCGGGGCAACCTTTTTATCCTTGGTCGCTCCAAGACAATGATCCTAGGGGCTAATGGTCAAAACATCTACCCCGAAGAGATCGAGGCGAAGCTCAATAACCTTCACTTTGTGGCGGAGAGTCTGGTCTATCAGAAGAATGGACGTCTCGAGGCGCTCGTCTATCCAGACGAACTGGCAGCCAAGCAGGCGGGGATAACTATCGAGGAGGCATGGGAGCAGATTAAAGATCAGCGTAAGCAGCTCAATGCTAAGCTTGGCTCCTACGAGATGGTGACCAAGTTCGTCCTCCAGAGAACTCCCTTCATCAAGTCGCCCAAGCACAGCATCAAGAGACATCTATATAAGGATGGCATTGAGGTGACGCAGACCAATGGGTAGCATGGCTGAGCCAACCTATCATATCGAGGGAACGCTTCGTCAGTTGCCTCTAGCGGAGTATATGGCGGGGTACTTCGACCCAGATCGTTTCTTCGCTCTGTGCGAGCATTGTCCCACTTACTTGACCAATTGGTCTTGCCCGCCCTTTACCTTTGATGTACGTGAGGCTCTGGAACGCTACCGCTATGCGCATATCCTCGTGCATCGTGTCACGCCCGACGAAGAGTCGTGGGCAGCGTGTCAGCCCACCGAGGTGGGGGACTACTGCTTTCGCCTGATGAGTACCGTGCGGGATCGCATCGATCCGCTCCTCTATCAGCTAGAGCGACAGCATGCTGGGAGTCGGCTCTTTACGGCTGGCCGCTGTCGGCTTTGCCAGCAACAAGCCTGCACACGCAGTGCCGGCGATCCTTGCCGTCATCCCGACCAGATGCGTTCGTCGCTCGAGTCGTGGGGCTTCGACCTGAGTGGCACCACAGAGCGACTGGCGGGTATACAGATGGTGTGGGGTCAGGAGGGGCATCCGCCACGCTACCTCACGATGGTCTCGGCACTGCTCTCGGCAGATCCGATCCCTGCGGAGGACTTTGAGAGGTTAGAGATTAGAGGTTAGAAGTTAGAGATTAGGGGCAGGGCTGACGCATTATACCCTGTATCCAAAGAGCTATGGCTGACGCCAACCGAGTAATAGATGGATTAAGTCTTGCTACATAGCGCAATGGACTTACACTATTGCTACTCCTATATCTCCATTGAGGTCAATTCCTCGGAGCAAAATCCCAAATAGCTCGGAGGAAATCGACCAATTCTTC
>OLFF01000014.1_pt1 | contig 71301 bp, 54 predicted proteins | sample 1603011 | NCBI WGS metagenome assembly OLFF01 (sample SAMN02675049, study PRJEB24791) | human gut metagenome, SKBSTL061 | isolation source: stool | host: Homo sapiens | place: USA | reverse complement strand
ATTGACCTCAATGGAGATCTAGGAGTAGCTATAATGTGAGTCCATAGCGCTATGTGACAAGACTTAATCCATCTATTCCTCGGCTGGCGTCAGGGATAGCTCCTTGGATACAGGGTATAATGCGTCAGTCCTGTTGGAGTGACCAGCGCTGACGGCTAATTTCTGTTTTTGCACTAAAACTTAGGATAGAGCTCGCTCATGATCATTTATTCGTACCTTTGTAATCTAAGTAATACAAGACAATAACTATGAGCCACTCCTCATTGATTAGCGAACTGAAGGCGCGTGGAATGATTCATAATATCATGCCAGGCACCGAAGAGCAACTTACAGAGCATCTGACGACTGCCTACGTGGGCTTTGACCCGACAGCTGACTCGCTCCATATCGGTCACCTCGTCGGCGTGATGATGCTACGACACCTACAGCGTGCTGGACACAGACCTATCGCTCTACTGGGTGGAGCTACTGGCATGATCGGCGACCCCTCGATGAAGTCCCAAGAGCGCAACCTACTAGATATGGATACGCTCCGACACAATCAGGAGTGCATCGGTCGGCAGCTGGGGCACTTCCTCGACTTTGAGTCCGATGCTCCCAATAAGGCGCTGCTCCTCAACAACTACGACTGGATGAAGGATTACAGCTTCCTCAACTTCATCCGAGACATCGGTAAGCATATCACGGTGAACTATATGATGGCGAAGGACAGCGTCAAGCGTCGCCTCGAGGCGAATGCCGAGGCAGGACTCTCCTTCACCGAGTTCTCCTACCAGCTCCTCCAGGGCTACGACTACCTGCACCTCTACCGCGAGTACGGCTGCCGTGTGCAGATGGGCGGTTCCGATCAGTGGGGCAACATCACGACTGGCACGGAGCTGATACGTCGCATCGAGGGCGGTGAAGCCTTTGGCGTGACCTGCCCGCTGATCAAGAAGGCTGACGGCACGAAGTTTGGCAAGACAGAGCAGGGCAATGTCTGGCTAGATCGTCGCTACACGTCGCCCTACACATTCTGTCAGTTCTGGCTCAACGTCTCGGACGAGGATGCCGAGCGCTTTGTCAAGATCTTTACCAGCATTCCACTAGAGGAGATCGACTCGCTCATAGAGCGTCATCGTCAGGCACCGCATGAGCGCCTCCTCCAGCATACACTCGCAGAGCAGCTCACGGTCATGGTACACGGACGTGAGGACTACGAGCAGAGCATGTCGGCTGGGCAGATACTCTTTGGCAATAACACGCACGACCAGCTGCGTCAGATGTCTGAGGAGCTACTCAAGGAGGTGATGGCGGGCGTACCAAACTACAACGTCGCACGGACGCTCCTAGAGCAGGCAGATAGTGTGAAGCTGCTAGACCTGCTGGTGGAGCATGCTCCGATCTTTAAGTCCAAGGGCGAGCTGCGCAAGCTGATCGCTTCGAATGGCATCAGCCTCAACAAGGAGAAAGTTGCTGACCAAGATTGTGTGGTCTCCACAGACGACCTGATCGCTGGCAAGTATCTGATCGTACAGCGAGGTAAGAAGAACTACTACCTCATCACGGTCTCTGCCTAGCACAAAAAGGGAAGCCCTATGCTCCTCTCGGTCGTCCTAGTCAACTACAAGGTGCCGCAGCTGACCATCGAGGCGGTCCGCTCGGTACTGGCTAGCGGTCTTCGGCTGGACGGAGAGATAGAGGTGATCGTGCTGGACAATGCTTCTGGCGATGACTCGATGGAGCGCCTTCGCACAGCCTTTGGCGCGGAGCCTAGGGTCAAGCTGTTGGAGAGTGCAACGAATTTGGGCTTTGCCCGTGGCAATAATCAAGCGATTGCTGAGACGCGTGGCGACTATCTCCTGCTACTCAATCCCGATACGCTAGTCGGGGAGTCAACACTCGTCTACTGCTTGACCTTCCTCCGGACCCATCCCGAGGCAGGTGCCGTGGGGCCTCGCCTCATCAACCAGTCTGGGGCGATGCATCCCGAGTGCAAGCGGGGCGTGCCTACACTGTGGCATAGCTTCTGCCGCTTCACACGTCTCTACCGCTTGGCACCTCACTCTGCATGGCTCAATGGCTACTATCAGGGGCATCTCTCGCCTGATGAGGTGCAGCAGGTGCCGGTGTTGACGGGCGCTTTTTTGATGATGCGGCGAGCACTATATCAAGCAGTGGGCGGACTGGATGAGCGCTACTTCATGTATGGCGAAGACATAGATCTCTGCTACACGATAGAGCGGGCGGGCTACCACAACTACTACCTCCCCACGCCAGTGCTACACTACAAGGGCGAGTCGGAGCAGGCGGTCGACAAGGTGCGCTACGAGGAGAACTTCTACGGAGCGATGCGCCTCTTCTATCTCAAGCATCAGGGGGAGAGTTGGTGGAGCCGACACGTGATCACACCGCTGGTACTTGCCACCATCAACCTACAACGTCGCTTGGCGCTTTGTCGTCGCAAGACGCAAGTTTCGCTACCCGCACCGCATACGGTGTCGCTAACGCTCGCTGAGCTGGTCACAGATCTAGACGCCTTCCCTGAGGGAACTCATCTAAAGCTCTCACTCGCGGGGGCTTCGTACGACTCTTTGCTAGAGACTATGGAGCGTTGCGCTGAGCGGAGATACCTATTTATAGTAAACGCATAAGACTATTTCGCTGAAGCTATGAAGCACAAACCGATTATCATAGGCGTAGCGGGCGGAACCGCCTCGGGCAAGAGTACCCTGGTGCGCCGGCTGCAAGAGACCTTTGTCGATGAGGATGTCGTAGTCCTCAGTCACGACTACTATTACAAGGCGCACGATGAGCTGCCTCTGGAGCAGCGTGCTAAGCTCAACTACGACCACCCCGAAGCCTTCGACACGAAGCTGATGTGCGAGCAGATTAACCAGCTTTGCGAGGGGCACAGCGTGGAGCGTCCCGTCTATTCCTTTGTCAATCACAACCGCATCCCCGAGACGGTCACCATAGATCCGCCTTGTGTGCTGATCATCGACGGGATCTTGATCTTTGAGAATGAGGAGCTACGTGACCTGATGGATGTCAAGATCTACGTACAGACAGACGACGATGTGCGCCTGGCGCGTCGCATACAGCGCGACGTCAAGGAGCGGGGACGCAGTGTAGACTCAGTCATCGAACAATACCTCACGACGGTCAAGCCGATGCACCAACAGTTTGTCGAGCCCTCACGACGCTACGCCGATCTGATCATCCCCGAGGGAGGCTTTAACTCCGTTGCCGTGCGTCTGCTCATAGACAATGTGCGCTCGCTACTCTCCTCAAGAGCTAAGCATTAGAGGATAGATGTTGGATCAGATATTAGGCTACGACCTCTCAGCTTTTGTGTGGTCAGAGGTTACAGTGACGAGGATCCTAGACTTCATCGGGACCTTCGCCTTCGCTATCTCTGGCATACGCCTAGCATCGACCAAGCAGATGGACTGGTTTGGGGCTTATGTGCTGGGTGTCACGACGGCTGTGGGCGGAGGTACGTTACGAGACCTATTTCTCGGCACGACCCCTTTCTGGATGCTACAGCCGTCCTACCTAATTATCACCTTTGTGGCGCTACTCTACGTATATATCTTCAGAAAGATCCTGATCCGCACAGCTCCGACGGTCTTTGTTTTTGACGCTATCGGACTGGGACTCTTTATGGTGGTGGGCGTGGACAAGACGCTCGCCATGGGTTTCCCCAGTTGGGTAGCGGTCATCATGGGTACGGTAACTGGCTCCTTCGGGGGGTTGCTGCGAGACATTATCCTCAACGAGACACCACTCATCTGTCGCCAAGACATCTACGCCTTGGCCTGCATCGCAGGAGGTGTCATCTACACACTGATGCTTCGCTTTGTGACTATAGATACGATCTACGCACAGCTCATATCAGCTAGCATGGTCATCCTGATACGCATCCTAGCAGCGCACTATCACTGGCATTTGCCACAGCTCAAAGGAGTCGACAGCTCCCAGTAACTTACCACTCTTATGAAAAACATTATGACCTTCTTACCACTTGCTTTTACCCTGTTCTTCGCTTGTCAGCCCTCCACTGACAGCAGTGCTGAGGTGGCCCCTATGGATACGATCGTGGCTGCAGACACCGTTGTGGCTGAGCCTCAAGCTGAGCTCACAGCTGAGCAGATTGTCATCGACCGAGAGCTCTCCTTTGACAAGTATACGCTCGAAGACTCCTACGAATATAAGGAGGAGACGCGCACCATACAGTGGGATAAGATACGAGAGCAGCTCCTCCGCATAGAGCAGCTACAAGCAGAACCACATCAGTGGGGCGTACTGCAAAACTATAAGAACGCAAACGGAGAAGCTCCACTCACCAAATCGTGGTCTCGCGACAGCTATAAGTTAGTCTCCGACTCGCTCGGGGTGGAGCGCTATCAGTCGGTGCCACTCTACGCACCCACAGACACCCTCAAACCTGAGCTTTACGGTCGTGACGGGACGCTCATAGCGATGACAGATACTCTGGGTAGCAACTTTTGGCAAGGACGAGCCGAGTCTCCCGAAGCGGAGTGGTATGTGCCACGTCGCTACGTACAGCTACTGGAGCCTGACGTCACCTTTTCGCACGTGGTCGTAGTAGATCGCAAAAATCAGCACATCGTCGTGCTGGAGCGCCAGTCGCCAGCGCACTACCTCACGCGGAGCATCAACCCCGCCACAACGGGTCGCCACAAGCCTCCCCATGCCAAGGAGACACCCCTAGGGATCTTCCTCCTGCAGCAGAAGAAGCCTAAGATGTTTTACACCAGTGACGGGTCTAGTCGCATAGCCGGCTTTGCCCCGTGGGCTAGTCGCTTCACTTGCGGAGCCTATATACATGGTGTCCCCGTAAACAATCCCAAGGGTAAGATTGTCGAGTACAGTCCGTCGCTCGGCACGACGCCCCGCTCCCATATGTGCGTCCGCAACGCCAGTTCGCACGCTAAGTTTGTCTATGACAACTGCCCCACGCTCGCAACCCTCATCGTCGTGATCGAGTAGCCTGAATTGTATTAAAGGCATAGAATGTATGCAGTATGACGCTGTTACAGAAAGAGATGGCTATATAGGAAAGTTTTGTATCTTCGCACTGTAGGGTTCCACAAATTTTCTCAGGCTCCCTAATCGATAGTTTTTGTTGTAGCTCTTTTGCGTTCGTACCATAGAGAAACATAAAAGCTATCACATGCGCGAACTGGATTAATTGATATAACATACCTAAACAACAAGACTATGAAAAGAGCATTACTCCTATTAACGCTATTGCTTTGTCTTTTTTCCAGAGGATGGTGCGATACCTCCGGGAGCAGCCAAAAGCATTTGGACGAGCAAGTCAACAAGCGATTGCAAACAATGGCTACGCCTTTGCACCAAGAAGAGCCATCCTCAAGAGCGTCTAAGCAGCTGAATCTTTCCACCTCTGAGACACAGCAGCTAGGTACTGTAACCCTTAATGCCGACACTTCGGTAAACGTCCCCTTCGTTTTTGCACCTACGAAAAAAGACTTTGCAAACTTCAAGATCGTAGACAACAATCACGACGAACGTACCTGGCAGTTCGAGGCCAAGAAAAAAGCCTTAATGTATCGCTACTCCACCAAGCAAGATGCAGATGACTATGTGATTCTTCCAGCAGTGAAGATTACAGAAACAAGCCATCTTTATATGTTCTCCATCGAGGCATCTCCGAGCAATGCGACCTACGGAGAGTCGTTTGAAATGTATGTCGGTCGGACACCAGATCCGAAAGACCTTAAACTGATTTTCTCATCGGGTATGATCTATGGAGAGCTACAATATGCCAGCTACAAAGCTTATTTTCATGCTGAGGAACCAGGATTGTACTATGTGGCAGTAAGAGCCACATCGCCTCGAAATGGCTGGAGGCTATATGTGCGCAATCTTGGTGTAGAGGAAACAGACAAGAGTATCGGTGTTCCAGCCTGTCCCGAAAATGTTGTGGTAAAAGCAGCAGAGCTAGGACAGACAGAGGCTATTGTCAGCTTTACAATGCCACAACAGACTGCAGCATTTTCCCCTCTTGCTGCAGACAAGCCACTTACAGCCGTTCTAACATGTGGAACGGCTAAGATTACAGTAACTGGGTTACCTGGAACCGAGCAGAGTGCCACAATAAAGACTGAGCAGGGCTACAACGAAATTTCGGTAACAGTAGCCAATGCCGACGGAGAAGGACTTTCCGTCACTAAGAAACTGTTTACGGGAAAGGATATTCCATCTGTACCAGAAGTGTCTACCTCAGTAAGTAAGGACAATATGACGTTGCAGCTGTCTTGGCAGAAAAACACAGTGGGACTCAATGGAGGATATGTAGACCCTGCCGAAGTGACCTACAAGGTGAAGAAATACAAAGAAGAGGCTGGCATGGGGACATGGGTAGACTTTGTTGACGTAGGCAATGCTACATCCTACAATTACACTCTTCCTGTAGGCGAGGCCCTTCAGATTGCGAATCTAGGCATCACAGCGTCAAGCAGTATGGGGGAGAATAAAGAGGTCGTTGGGGTCTCAGGAATGATCGGGACACCATACACACTCCCAATCGTTGAGTATTTAAGGAATAAGCAGTTTAATTTCAAGCCTGTAGCTCCCGAAGAGATTGATGAGAATTCAAATGCTACCTGGGGCTTCATGGATCCTGCAGACGTTTTGAAGGAGGCGGCAAATGAAAGTGGTAGAGCCATGGTGGGCTACATCACACATTACGGCAAAAGTCGCGCAAAGCTTTCTTTTCCTAAATTTTCCATGGAAGGACAGACACAGGTAAATATTGAAATAGAAGCATATTTCCATGATCTGATGCCCAAGACTCAAGTGTACGCATATGCTTTTGGCATCCAGGAGACTCTCTTGGGAACGATTGACGCCACGATGGGAAAGGGGTGGAAGAAAGTTTCATTTGCCCTGCCTTCAGATTTTGATGGTGAAAAATGGGTAGGCTGGTATCTCACGGCTAACTATCCAGGCGAGAGCGAAGACGAATACTTGCTGATAGACAAGTATCTAATTCGTCCAGAGACACCACATGATCTGGCTGTTACGATGCTTGATGGGAACCTAGAGACATCGATAGGTGAGAAAGTTCATTACAAAGCTACAGTTGAAAACTTTGGCACGCAGCAAGCACAGTTAAGCAAAGCGCGCTTCAGTCTCTTTGCACGAGGTGTGGAAGTATCATCCTTTGATGTTGTGAGCCAAGATACGCCACTTGATATTGCTCCGAATCAAGTCATCAGTTTCGAATACGAATTTGATGCTACGACCGATCTGCTAGGAGACATACAAGTAAAATTTGAGATTTTACAACCAGACGATGTACTCACGAATAATAGTTTGGAAATCCAAGCGACAGTTTTGAAAGGAGAAAAACCGGTTATCACAGATCTCTCAGGAAAGTTAGACGAATCTGGTGGCGGCATGAATCTTTCTTGGTCCAGCGTTGGGAAGCTCGTCGGCGTTCAGGGCTTTGAGAAATGTACTCCTTTTTATTATGGGCCCAAGTTGGCAGAATTCAAAAACGTGGACATGGACAAGAAGAATACTTATACTCTGACTGGTTTTAAGATTCCACATCAGGGATATGCTAAAGCCTTTCAGGTACTCAACTACGCGCTGGCCAACATTACCATGGAAAGCTATAGACCACATGGGGGGGAGCAATGCCTATTGGCATTGTGTCCAGACGACGAAGCGACCAAGGCTGACGATTGGCTAATTTCTCCAGCAGTTAAAGGTGGAACCGACATGTCATTCTTCCTGAATATTCTTAACGAAAAATATGTGCCAGAAATTGTAGAGGTTCTCGTTTCTAATAAGACGGACGATATCGCAGACTTCACACTCTTGGAGACGATACAGAAATCAGACATGGCATGGCAGCAATGTTCGTTTACCCTTCCGCAGGACTCCAAATACTTTGCCATACGCTATCGCAGTTTCGATTGCTTCGGTATCATGATTGATGATATCGACTATATTCCAGCAAGTGGTGAACCCATCGTGACTTATCGAGTTTACAAGAATGACAATGTCATTTCAAATGATTTAGAGCAATGCTCCTATCACGTTGAAAATGTAACCGTTGGTGATCGTTTTAATGTTTCTGTATGTGTTGATGGCGTTGAATATGCCAAGTCGAACACCATGCTCGTCTTGTCAACTGGTGTTGAAGAAATCCTTCAGGATACTGAGTGTGAAGTTCTAGGCTTGCAGGGCGCATTGTGCGTCAATGCTCCAGCTGGCTCGCAGGTGGACGTGTGGACCGCCAGTGGTATCTCCGTGGCCTCGTTTCAAACATCAGGAAAGAGCCAGTATATCCAAGTTCCGAGCGGAAGCTACATTATAAAGATAGGTCAAACCACCAAAAAGGCAGTTGTAAGGTAAAAAATGCCTGTTACGTAATCAAATCAACCACTTTTGGAGATAGACTTTCAAAAAGTCAATGACCCTTCTGAACATACAACAAGAGGATATGCCTGTTAGGTATATCCTTTTGTTGTATAGGTCTGTACAGTATTTGACGCAAAAACGACTATAGAGATACTCTCAAAGGGATCCATAAAGTCTTAACGGTAAGCAACTGGTAGTTTATCCCAAAGTGCACTTGGGGAAAGTTAGACAGGATTCCCTTGCAACAAAGAGTGAATTACAGATGTGTTCTATTTTTGGGGCATCTTGCCCTCGCTGCTTGCGTATCAGTCTTGTATTCTCTCAGAAACTTATACCCATGACTCTGTTTTTTCGTACCTTTGCGGGCAGAGTTGTGGCGCAGATGCCTGCACTTATCTGACGGGTCTGTCAGTCGCACTCTTCACTTCACTGATCACTCAAACTTTATATCCCTAAAAACGTTATGGACGACTCCTTACCGCCGAGTAAGACTCGGAGCCTCTCTTGTAGACCTTCTCTACTGCGGAGCCTATGCCCTAGCGTCTATATAGGGTGTCCCCACGCCTAAATCTACGTAAGTAGGCACCGCATAGAAATAGGAGGTCTCTTAAGTTATCATCCCCTATCATTCACATCTTAAGAGCCATAGATATTATGCGGAAGTTTTATCTACCCAAGCAACAGTTTACCCAAGTCGAGACCCTAGAGCCACATACGTGGATCAAAGTGGTGCAACCCACCTCTGAGGATATCGACTACCTCTGCGATGAGTTGGGCATCCCTGACGGGTTCATCGGAGATACAGCAGATAGCGATGAGCGCCCTCGTACTGAGGAGGAGGATGGGTGGCGACTCACCATCATACGTATCCCGATCGAGACACCCGAAGGCACGACCCCCTACAACACGGTCCCCATCGGTGTCATATCACATCTTGAGAAGCAGCTCATCGTTACCATCTGCTACCACCGCACGGACCTCATACCAGACTTCATCTTGCACAACCAGCGTAAGGGCATCTCTGTCGATACCGATATTGACTTTATTCTTAGGCTCATCATGAGTTCGGCAGTCTGGTTCCTCAAATACTTGAAGCAAATCAGCTTCCTCATCCTAGAGACCGAGGAGGCACTGGAGAAAAGCATTCGCAACGAAGACCTTCTACGGATGATGCGCCTGCAGAAGTGCTTGGTCTACTTCAACACTTCAATCCGAGGCAACGAGTCGGTCATCGGGCGCTTTAAGGTGAGCCACTATGATCAGTATGATGTAGATCTAGCAGAGGACGTGGCTATCGAGCTCAATCAAGCATACAACATGGTCAATGTGTACAGCGATGTAATGAACGGGACGATGGATGCCTTCGGGGGGATCATCAACAACAATATCAATACGATCATGCGCCGCATGACCAGTATCTCAATGATCCTGATGCTCCCTACGTTGGTCGCCTCACTGTATGGCATGAACGTCGATCTGCCATGGGCTGAGCACCCGTTGGCCTTTATAGGCATTATGGTGGTCTGCTTGATCTTCTCGGCGATCGCTTTCTGGCTCTTTAAGCGCATTCACTGGTTCTAGCACACACTCTCTGGACGCCTATGCTACTAGATACGAGTAGTACACAGGTCTTCTATGCCTTTCTGATCACCCTTTGGGCTGGTCTCTCTACAGGTATCGGGAGCGCTCTAATCTTCTTTACCAAGCGCACCAATCGCATCTTCCTATCGGTCTCGCTGGGCTTTTCAGCAGGCGTGATGGTCTATGTCTCTTTTGTCGAGCTCTTTCGATCTGCGGAGACAACTATGACTCCGATCTACGGCGAGCGACTGGCGACACTCTATACTACGTTAGCCTTCTTTGCGGGTGTAGCTCTGATTGGTGTCATTGACAGACTAATTCCTGAGGCGGAAAACCCACACGAGCTGCCAGACCAAAATGCCGTGCGAAGCCTTCAAAAAGAGTCTCCCATTACGACCACAGCGCACCAGCAAAGCCTGTTACGTACGGGCATGGTCACCGCTATAGTCCTAGCTATCCACAACTTCCCCGAGGGTATGGTCACCTTTATGTCTGCGCTGACTGACCTCTCTCTGGCTCTGCCGATCACTATTGCTATCGCACTGCACAATATCCCTGAGGGGATCTCGGTGGCTATCCCTATCTACCATGCTACGGGAAACAAACGCAAAGCATTCTTCCTATCACTTTCCTCAGGACTAGCCGAACCTATCGGGGGGCTGATAGGCTTCTTGCTCTTGCGTCCTTTCCTCTCTCCGACGGTGCTGGGTTGTTGCTTTGCAATCATCGCAGGAATTATGGTCTACATTTCCTTTGACGAGCTACTCCCCGCTGCAGAGCGGTTTGGGCACCACCACACAGCTCTCTACGGGCTGATCGGAGGCATGGCATTTATGGCTATCAGCCTACTCCTCCTCTAGCCTAAGCTTTTACAGCAAAAACGAGTCGTGGAGAGTTCGTCTAAATTCCTCTACTCGACTAGACTCCCTACGAACAAACTACACCTTCCCTCTAAATATCAATCCCCACGGAAGAAATCTCTAAATTCTTCCGTGGGGATTTTCGATTTTCTAGCGAGGAACAAAAAAATTCTTCGGACTTATCATTTCATTCTTCCGAAGTATCGTTTGATTCTTCCGAAGAAATTTCTCTTGCCTCCGTGGAGATTTTTCTTTTTCCAGCGAGCTATTGGAAATTTCCTCCGTGGGAACGGGGACATTTCGCAGAGGGACCTTTTTCGAACCCTCTTCTATCCGATGAGCTCATGAGCTTAGAGACCCAATCACGGCGAGTCCCATTTCTTCTATTTTCTGCTTGAAACCTCTATACAAGCAAATCAATAATAAGGGGAAGCAGGACTTAGTCCTACTCCCCCTTGTCATTTTTGAGGTTACTAACTTATGTGCGTGGCTCTACAAGAGATCGTTGCCGATGTCGTGGCGGTAGTTCTTACCTTCGTAGAGTGTCTGCGTGGCGGTGCGATAACATACGGTGGTTAGCACCCCCTGCAAGTACTCACCGAGCAATTTGACTACCAAACGTCGTATTGATCCGAGGAGAAGTGGATGCCTGGATAGTCATTCTTATTGTAGGGTGTGAAGTGTAGTAGGCACCATACTTGTGTCGTCTCGTTGTGAAAGATTAAATCTCCATCGGTGCGTGACGCTTTGTATTGATAGCCCATAGACTCTATCCACGAGCGTATCTGAGGACTCCTGATGAGACTTCCATGCTCTGTCTTGAGAACTACCTCATTGACCTTTTGATCCCACCCATTCATGTAGCCAGTCATAAAGAACAATCCCTTATGAGTAAAGAAAGTCCAGAAGCCAGGAAGAGAGTTAGGATTTTTTGTATGCCCTAATGCTGTCTCATACTGCTCCATCTCTGCTACATGATCTGTCTGAAGCACCCCTAGACAGGGGAGGAAGTACTCCGTAGCCGTTTTAAGTAGAGGGTCATCAGTCTTACCAAAGCGACTCTGACTCAAGTCAATTTTTGAGAGCTGTCCCGAGGATGCCATTGCTTGAAGGAGGGCTATGTCGGCTTCGTTGACCTCGCCCGTTATTTTGATATGAGTCACCTCTCGGCACTGCTTCTCAGAGAGGAGTGTGGAGAGTGTGCCAGCCTGCGCCAGATGTATCTCGGTTACGGACTCTTGTGCACTCAAATTGGTTATGCAGGATAGGAGTATGAGTCCGAGGATGTATTGTAGTCGTTTCATAATATAGAGTAGCTTAGGGGATGATAACTTTGAGTGTACCTTGGGGAATCTTCAGGATATATGCCTGTGTGGGCTGTAGCGGAATGTAGCAAGCCTCGTCAGGCTCTAAGGAGCCCTGTGCGATGAGTTCACCACGAATACTAAAGAGTTCGAAGCTAGCCTTATCTAGTGTGGTAGCTGTGAGGATTAAGCCCCCAGGCTGTGTGGCTACGACGATTGAGCCTGCTTGTTGAGGTCTCTCTACAGCAGAGGGGATACCAACGATCACCTTAGCTTTGGTAAAGTTGAGGACTCCGTCAAAGGTTGCCTTAATCTGCTCCGTCGGGACGTATACCTTGAGATTTTCTTGATCGTCAAAGGAGGACGCAACGACAGTTGCATCATCATAGAAGACGACCGTATGAAGTGCAGGACACTGTGCAAAGACATTGTCGCGCACCTCTTTCGTATTCTTCGGCAGTAGAATTTCTGTAAGGTGCGGACACTTGAGGAAGGCATTCTCATATAGTCCCTCAAACTGATCTGCAAAAGTACTCGGGTCAAAGTCTGAGTTGCCTCCCTTGGTTAACTTGACAAGTCCAGACTGTAGTCCTCCAATCTTACTATTAATATCTGGGAATCCAGGATTCTTCATAATAACAAAGATGTCTACCGAATTCCTTCCCTCAAAGAGTTTATCAGAGAAAGTGAAACGGCCCTCATCAGCGCTATAAAGCTCTTCTGCTATGCGACTCTTACGCTCTGCTGACTCTCTGATATACCACTCAAATGAGGTCTGCTCCTTCTTGTCGGAAACACCCTGAGCAAGAGTCTCAGCAGAGAGGTCTATCGTGCGACCATTTACAAGCTTCTCGGGGATATCATACCAGTACTGATTGTACTTGTACTCACTCATCGACCCTTTGGCGGGTATCATCGAGAAGGGGAGATTATTTCGTGCGATATCTAGCTTGTCGAGTTGGGTCAGTTGATGTACTCCGATGATTTCTGTCAGCCCGTTAAGGTTCAAATTAAGATTCTTCATTTGATGACAATCTGTAAGATCGATCGATGAGAGCTTATTGCTTGCCATACTGAGTACCTCTAGCTTAGTTGCTCCGGTCAGATTAATGCTCTTGATATCATTTGATGTGAGCTGGAGCGAGCGAAGCTTGCTAAGATCCTTAGGGAGTGTGATCGATTGGAGCTTACAGTCTGAGAGATTGATGGAGGTAAGCTCTAGATTGGCAGAGAGATCTACAGAAAGTAACTCGTTGCCATAGGGCAAAGAGAGTCCCTCTAGCGATGTGGCTCCCGAGACATCTAGATAGGTCAACTTAAGAGTACTAAAGAGTGGGCTGACGATACTAGAGATCGTCTGGGCATATACCTTCACTTCGTGTTGTGGAGTTGATGTCGTAAAGGTGTGAGAGAGCTGGTTAAGTATTCCAGCTTGGGAAGTGATACGCTCAGGATCACCTCCATCGCCCCAATCTACGAGAATGGTCTCAGACTCTTTCGTCTGGAGGTTTATCTTAATTGTCTTAGCCGCTGTAAATAGATTTATAGCAGCTTTGTCGGGGATATTAGGCTCAGTGCCTTGCACATCCACCGTCCAGTTTTTAGCTGTAGCGATAGAGGTGTTGGAGGATTGGGCTCCAACATTTCCTTTGATAAATATCTTAGCCTTATCTTCTGGGGTACGTTGTGGTAGTAGTTCGTAAATCTTATTGAGATCCGTAGCGTCTAGCTTGTTATCCTCCAGATATACGGATCGAAGGTTAGGAGCTTCGGGTAAGAGTATCTCCTCCAGTCCGCACTTGGTCAATTTGATCTCACGTAGCTCTGTGAGACTGCTAAGATCCAAATGCTGGATAGGTGTCATCATAAGGTCTAGCGTTTGAAGCTTAGTATTGGCACTAAAGTTCCAGCTAGAGATATTAATCATTGAGGCTCCTAGGTATGTCAGCTCTCTAAGCGATGACAGGTCTAGTGCCGTCAGGCTCTCACAGAGGGATACATCTAGATGCCTTAGAGCTACATTGCTGGATAGCTGTAGCGAGCTCAGAGATACGTTGTTTGCGAGATTGAGTAGCTGAAGCTTGGGTAGGTTAGAGCCGTCAAACTCCTTGATAGCACTATTTGACAGCCACAAATAGTCAAGCTCTGGTGACTGAAAGACTATGGTCTCAATATCGTTATCATTGAGGTCGTTAATGAGGAACGAAGTCAATGCCGCTGGAGTAGATAGGAGCTTGACAGTGGATCCGTGTACATCGCATTTCACTTGGCTTTTTGCAGTTATCTTAGTGCCAGGAGATCCTTTGAGAAAGGTTCCATTACCTAGATCGACCGAGTAGGGCTGAGCTATACGAAGTCCAAACTTAAACGGTGTAGTACTCCCCTCCTTGAGTCCGATAGTGACTACCTCTACTCCCTTATAATTTGGTGCAACACCGATGATATGCAAGGGCGACCAGAAGCTATCAGCCTTGTAGCTAGCTTCCCCCTCACTAGGCACGAGTAGGTCTATCTTATCAAGTGACGTAACGCCCTCCAATGGATTACCCTCGCAATTAGGGGGAGTCTCGCTTTCCAGCTGGATACGCTTGAGCGCTATACAGTCAGCTAGAGCCCCCGAGCCAATTGTGGTGATCGTCTTGTTCATGGCTACCTCTTGAAGCGACGAGCAGCCTGCAAACATTCGCTCTGAGAGACGCTCCATCCCATAGGGTAGATAGACGGTTTTCAATGCAGTACAGCCTTCAAACGCTGACCGACCTATGCCCTCCTTGACGCCACCCTTGAAGAAAAGGATATAGAGCGATGTGCAACCCTCAAAAGCTCTCTCCCCGATGCGCTGTGTGGTGGAGGGTATATTAATCATCTCAATCCTCGAACACCCAGCAAAGGCCTCTACACCTACCTCTTCAAGTCCTGTAACAAGGCTGAACTTTGCAAGAGCTTGGCAACCTTTGAAGGCTCTATCACCGACATGAGAGATCTTGCCAACCTTAGTGACACTTTCGAGTGATGTACACCCCTCGAAGAGTCCCTCTGGCAAGACCTTAACATTCGTATTGAGCTTCAACGATCTTAGATTAGTACACTTAGCAAAAGCATTAGCGCCAAGGATGCGAAGAGAACCTGGGCAGTCTACACCCACTAATTGAGATGCTCCACTAAAGGCATACCGTCCTATACTCTTGAGTTGCTGAGGTAATTTCACATACTTGATCTTAGTATGCCCAGCCAGCAAGGCATCGGGGAGGGCGTTCTCCTCTTGTACCGTAATCGTCTCTGTTGGGAGCAGTTCACTCGTATAGCCCGTTCCTCCTGGCACAATGCTTGTGCTGAGTAAGTCTAAGGTCTCTAGATTGACTAACTCTCGGAGAGCTGCTAAGTCACTGCTGTTTAGCGTACCTGACAAAGTTAGATGGAGAACTTGCTCTCGCTCTTGTGGCAACTTGCTACTAAGCTCTCCTGCTGTAACCTCAATCTGGTAGCTACCACTCGGCTGAGCTACTGCACGCTGAGCTGAGATCAGCCAAGGCAATAGGATGAGGAATAGGGTAAGGAATACTCTTTTCATATAGGTATATGTGTGAATGATGACAAAAGGAGGGCGAGAGTCCCCTATGATGATAGGTTGTTTCTCTAGACTTTTTTAAAAAAGTCAGATGAGTGTGGAAGAATAATTACTTGTTTAGTCTTCCTCTCGAGAGCAAATGTAGTAAATATTTCTCAAAACAAACCATTGCATTAAGAACACCAGCCACTACGAGGTTAATCCCACTTGTGAGGTGCTCGGGGGAGTAAGCAGTTAGAGCTGATGCTTTACAAGTCAGATCAGGAGCAGTAGACTTCACACTTTCTTAGCTAGTTTTACTCGTCTACAGGAGCGAGCTATCTTTGACTTTCTTGCCGACTTTCCAATATCTCCCATTTCCTCCCGAGGAAATAAAAAAATATCCACGGAGGAAATCGCAAATTCTTCCGAAGTATCATTTGATTCTTCCGAAGTATCGTTTGATTCTTCCGAAGTATCGTTTGATTCCTCCGAAGTATTATTTCTCGCCTACCTGGAGAATTATCATTGTCCAGCTATTTATTGGCGAATTAACGATAAGGGGGGAGCAGGACTTAGCCGTACTCCCCCTTTGTCATTTTGAAGTTACTGACTTATGTGCGTGGCTCTACAAGAGATCGTTGCCGATGTCGTGGCGGTAGTTCTTACCTTCGTAGAGTGTCTGCGTGGCGGTGCGGTAGCACGCCTCTTGAGCTTCCCGAATGGTGGTGCCACGTGCCGTGATAGCGAGGACGCGTCCTCCATTGGTCACCACATGTCCCTCTTCGTCAAGCGCAGTGCCTGAGTGATAGATACGTATGCCCTCAGCCGGATCAGGAAGCTGGATCGGGAAGCCCTTGTCGTAATGCCCTGGATACCCCTTGGAGACGAGGACGAGCGTCATAGCTACATCGGGAGAGACCTCTAGATCGTAGCCCGCTACCTGACCCGTCGCCATAGCAATGAGTAGCTCGAGGAAGTCACTCTCGATGCGTGGCAGTACCACTTCGGTCTCGGGATCGCCTAGACGGCAGTTGTACTCGATGACGTAGGGATCGCCCGCTACATTCATCAGTCCGATGAAGAGGAAGCCTACATACTGTATGCCCTCCTCTTGCAAGCCCTCTAGCGTAGGGCGTATGATGCGCTCCTCAACACGCTGCATGAAGGCTTCATCGGCAAAAGGTACGGGACTAACGGCACCCATGCCGCCCGTGTTAGGGCCTGTGTCTCCATCACCGACACGCTTGTAGTCCTTGGCAACGGGCAGGACGCAGTAGTCGGTGCCATCGGTAGCAACAAAGACGGAGCACTCGATACCCTCGAGAAACTCCTCGATGACGATGCGCTGACCACGACTACCAAACATACCACTGAAGAGTTGGCCTAGCCCTTCCTCCGCTTCTTTACGATCTTGGCAGATGAGGACACCCTTGCCAGCAGCTAGGCCGTCAGCCTTAAGCACAAAGGGTGCGGAGAGCTGATCGAGAAATTCCTCCGCCTCCTCGATGTCTTGAGGTCCGAAGGTCTCGTAACTGGCCGTCGGTATGCCGTGACGACGCATGAACTCCTTGCTATACTCCTTGCTACCCTCTAGATGAGCACCTGCCTTGTCGGGTCCAACGATGAGCAGGTCGGGATGGCGTGCATCTTCTTGCAGATAGTCGACAAGCCCATCAACGAGCGGAGCCTCGGGACCACAGACGAGGAGCGTGACCCCGTGCGTGGCAATGAACTCGCTCACCGCCTCATGCTTGGCGGGGTTGAGGTCAGGGACATTGGTACCGTAAGCCGCGGTACCCGCATTGCCTGGAGCTATGTAAAGCATCTTGAGTAGCTTGCTCTCAGCTATGGCAGCTGCCATGGCGCACTCACGTCCTCCACTGCCAAGGAGTAGGACGGTCTGAGGAGCTTTTACCATTTCGATCTTAGCGTACTTCATAAATTCAGCGTCTGTAGACTTCTTCTTGTCTTGCTTTGTGTTGGGATAGATAAGGCTCATAGGTGTTCCTGGAAGTAACGGGTTATGACATAGTTGAGGTGCACGCGATCAGGACCGATGACGTTGTGCTTGTGCCCTGGATAGTAGTAGAGGTCGGGATAGGTCTGAGCATCTACACACGCCTTGACAAAAGCTTGTGCATGCTGCCACACGACCACATTGTCAGAGGTGCCATGGATGAGGAGAAGACGCCCCTTGAGGTCTTGGGCACGCTCGATGAGATTGTTTTGCTGATAGCCCTCCGCATTATCCTGAGGCGCGTCGTTGTACCGCTCGCCATACATGATCTCGTAGCGAGACCAGTCCATGACGGGACCGCCAGCGACACCCACCTTAAAGGTCTCGGGGTGCGTGAGCATCAGGTTGGTAGTCATAAAGCCTCCAAAGCTCCAGCCGTAGACGCCGATGCGGTTGCGATCTACATAGGGAAGGCTCTTAAGATACTCCACACCCTTCATCTGATCGGCCATCTCGGCGGTGCCGAGCTGACGATGGATGACCTGCTCGAAGGCTGCACCTCTCTGGGCACTACCACGATTGTCGACCGTAAAAATGATATACCCTTGCTGTGCCATGTAAATATCCCAACCCGAGGCACCCCACTGTGGCGTATTCGTGACTAGCTGGGCGTGTGGGCCTCCATAGACGTAGACGATGGCGGGGTACTCCTTCATCTCGTCAAAGTTAGACGGCGTGATGAGGCGGTAGTAAAGCTCGGTCTTACCATCAGCCGCTAGGAGCGTGCCGACGGTAATGGTGGGCATATCAAACTTGACCCAAGGATCAGGCGCTTGATGCAGCAGACGTAGCTGTAGCCCGTTATTGTCATGGAGCATGACGGAGCGTGCGATGGTAGCACTCTGCAGTTGATCTATGTAGTACTGCTTGTCTGGGCTAAAAGTAGCGTCGTGTGTCCCTGCCACCTTGCTCAGCTGTATGGTACGTCCACGCTTGAGGTCGCTCGCGAAGATGTGTCGCTCGAGGGGTGAGGGGTACGCAGCCTGATAGTATATGCGCTCACCCTTGGGGTCGAAGCCGTAGATGTCGGTCACCTCGCCCTCCATGTCGGTGAGCTTGCGGATCAATTTGCCTGTGCTACTATAGAGGTAAAGCTGGCGGTAACCCTCACGACGGGACTCCCAGACGAACTGCTCGCCTTTGCTCCCTGGGACAAACATCATCGGGCGCTGTGGCTCGACATAGTGCGCATCAGTCTCCTCAAAGAGCGTCTCGACATGTGATCCTGTCTGAGCATCGTAACCATTGAGGAAGAGATGGTCTTGTCCCCTATTTAGCTCGGCTATGTAAACCTTCTTGCTGTTGGGATGCCACGCCACGTTCGTCAAGTAATGCTCAGGGTCACCACCTGTAGCTAGGTAAGTGGTCTGCTGACTCTCGACATGGAAAACTCCTAGCGTCACATGGTGCGAAGGAGTACCCGCCATCGGGTAGCGAACAGGCTGGACGACCGCCTTGTGCGGTGTCATATCGACGATCGGGTAAGGTGCGACCATCGACTGATCCATACGGTAGAAAGCTAGCTGACGACTGTCGGGACTCCAGAAGAGCCCTCCGTCGATGCCGAACTCATTCTGGTGGACTGACTCGCCATAGACGACTGCAGCCTCAGCCTCATCCGTAGCGACCAGCACAGGAGCCTGAGGCGTACTGCCTGCGGGCTGTATGGTGTAGATCTGGAGCTTACCCTCTTCGCTCTTGACCGCTAGATTGCGTTCGTTAGGACTGAGTAGCGAGGCGCGCTTTTCGATCTTACCTGTGGCGAAGTATCCGACGATCTGCTTTTGCTCTACATCTATTAGGTAGAGTCCCTTGGGCAGTTCCACCTCTAGGTAGTGGCACTGTGGGGTGAAGTCGTAAGCGACCAGCGGATAGAGCTCGTCTGTATTATCGTAAGGCTTGAGGAGCTGAACGAGCTCGTCCTGCGTGAGGATGGTCTGCTCCTGTGCTCTCGTTGGGCTGTAGACCCGTAGGCTCTTGTAGTCACCACCCGCAACTGTATAGGTGTAGCCACTCTGTAGCCAGGTGAGACCATAGACGGGCTGCGGGTAGAAGTCTGAGATAAACTTCTTACCACCAGATGTGACAGTCTCAAGGTCTAACGGCTGCTTCGTCTGTCCCTGCAGGACCGTTGTGAGCGTTAGCGTAAGAGCTCCGAAGAGCCATAAGGCGTAGTGACGCAGTGTGCTATTCATAGGATCAGTATGGAGTGATAGGTATTACTTATTCGTTGTCTTTTACTTCAGCTTCATGGACAAACGTCTCATCGCTGCCGAAGGTTTGGATATTGGCCTTGTAACCCGAACTAGAGGAGCCAGCGGGGTGTGATCCTTTCGTACGCTGTGTGCCACGATGTGCGGACTTGTCGTAAGGCTTGTCGTAAGGCTTGCCATTGCCGCGCCCCTTACTGTAAGCCGGTTTATCGTAGGCTGCCCGATGTCTGCGGGGTTCTTGCCCTTTACCACGGTGAAACGCTTCGCCACGCTCTCTCCGCTGTGGAGTCTCTTCACGCTGAGCGATCTGCTCTTTGTACTCCTTATGCTTACCCTCGAAGAGCGTATAGCCACGCAACTCGCAAGGCAGCGATCCATTGTACAGCTCCTCGCGCAGGTCGTGCTTGAGTCCGATCGCATGAAAATGCTCTGCCTGATGAGCGATGATCCACGCCTGAGCTCCGGCGAACTGGAACTTGAGCGTACGACCGATCATACTATAGAGCTGCTCGAGATCGTAGTCTGAGAGACGCTCCCCATAAGGCGGGTTCATCACCAGCAGGCACTTAGGATCCGTCTCCGCCTCGGGATGTGGCAGATGCTGATCAGCAAAGTCGCCTACAGAAAGATCTATGTAGCGAGACATACCCGATCGGGTGACGTTGCGCTTAGCCTTGGCAATGGCTTGAGGCGAGAGATCAGAGCCGTAGATGTGGTAGTCGAAGGAGCGCTCCGTCGAGTCGTCATTGTACACCTCGCTGCAAAGCTCACTGTCGAAGTCTGGCCAACGCTCGAAGGGATAGCTCTCACGATAAATGCCTGGAGGCGTACCCGTAGCGATCAGCGCAGCCTCTACGAGGAAGGTACCCGACCCACAGAAGGGATCCATCAGATCGCACTGTCCGTGCCAGCCCGCCTTGAGCAGGATGCCCGCTGCCAGCACCTCATTAATAGGAGCACGATCCTGCTCCATACGATAGCCCCGCTTGTGCAGGCTCTCGCCCGAAGAGTCTAGACAGAGCGTCACATGCTGCTCGGCGATATGTAGGTGGAAGATCAGCTGCGGATTGGAGAGCTTGACCGAGGGACGCTTCGTGCCACCCGTTTGCTCTCTAAAGTAATCGACGATAGCATCTTTCGTCTTATAGACAACGTAGCGGCTATGCTTGAAGGTCGATGAGTAGACCACTGCGTCGACCGCAAAGGTCATATCTGCTGTGAGCCACTGGCTCCAGTCGAAGTTTAGCAGCGTCGTGTAGAGGATGTCTATGTCCTCCGCATCAAACTCATAGATGGGTCTCAGCACCTTAAGTGCTGTGCGTAGGTACAGATTGGACTTGTAGAGCATCTTGAGATCTCCTTCGTAAGAGACCATGCGACGTCCTATCTGTATATTGTCCGCACCGAGGGATGTCAATTCTTGTTCCAGTACTGGCTCCAGCCCAGGGAGCGTCTTGGCGATCATGGGAAAGGTCTTCGTCATGCTTTATAAGTCGATTCTAGCTGTAAAAGTACAAAATAAACGGCTAACGAGCTACCGTATGCGGCTCCGTACGCCTCGCAAAGGGATCTGCCAATGTAGGGGAGAAGGTGATCTGCGCCCAGCGGCGGCTTTGGGGAGTGAGCTGGTAGTCAGCGCTGCGGCACACGCCAGCCAGCCACAGCGTGGTGCCCGTATGGTTGTCGATGAGTTGCATTGTAGCCGCTCTACGTGAAGGGAGCACCTTAGCGTCGCGTAGGAGCTTCGCCAGAGGCTTGCGTCCTTTCATGCCCAGCGGTACGATCCATTGCTCGCCATCGGTAGAGGCTCTGAATTGTAGTTGAGGCATTGCTGCCAGCAGCTGGTCGTAGTCGACCAAATAGCTGTAAGGAGTGAGCGTCCGAATCGCAGGCGGTGGCGTCTCTGAGCAGTCGTGTACCGCTATCGTTATAGATCCTAGCGGGTGATCCAGCACAGCTTTCGCTTGCCAGCTCTCGATCATTGGTAGCTTTAGGCAAAAGTTGATTGCCTGCGCCAGACGCGCTAGGGTCTCACTCGTCGTGCCTATCAGATAGCCACGATAACGCTCGATGATGCCCCCGCGGCCCTCATAGCGAGCATAGCTGTCGGCACGCTCAGACTTTGTGCAGTCCATCAGAAGCTGCTGTAGCACCAAGCGGTCACAGTCGATTGCTACGAAGTGACTATAGAGGAGTGCGAGCGGCGCTATCTGCTGACGAAGCCATGCGATCTCTAGCGGCTGAGTGGCATCCGCTGGAAGGGTACTCCTTATATAGTAGTCTTGCAGCTGCTCTAAGTCACGCAAGATGTGAATCGTCGAGGCGACCGCCTGATCAAAGGAGGGATTGAGCTGATCAAAGAGCGGACGCAACGTATGCCGGACAAAGTTGCGCCGTATGGTTGTGTCGGCATTCGTCGAGTCTGTCACAAACGGCTGACCAGCGATGCTCAAAAAGTCATAGATAAGTCGAGGCGGTGTGTCTATGAGCGGACGAATATACTTGCCCTCCTCACGGATAGGGAGCATACCTCGCAGTCCTCGTACGCCCGCCCCTTGGGAGAGATTGATCAGAAGCTGCTCCACATTATCCTCCAGATGATGACCAAGTGCGATACTCTGCGCATCGTACCGTTCATATAGTTCATCGAAGAAGTCGTACCTCAGCTCACGCGCTGCCATCTCTACGCTCACGCCCTTGTGTGTAGCTGCGTAGCCGTAAGTGTCAAAGGAGGCTCGCTCTAGTGGCACACCCAGCTGCTCACAAAGCTCTGTGACAAACGCTTCGTCACGATCACTCTCTGGGCCTCGCAGATGAAAGTTGCAATGCGCCGCTACGCAGCGGTAACCTAAAAGCAATAGCCCCCACAGGAGTGCCGTCGAGTCGGCACCTCCGCTGAGGGCTATGATGACCACCCGCCCGCTGTCTCGGTCTAGCAGCTCATACTGCTCGATCGTGCGACGCATCTGATGCACCAAAGCATGATTGAGTAGCGTACGTCGCTGAGACACAGTGCCAGTGATAAATGTCGTAAAGGGAGAGAAGAGCGATAGACCGTCCGAAGAGGCTCGTCGCAGGAAGGAGAGACTTACTTATCCTTTTTATCCTTGCTAGAGGCAGCCTTCTTAGTACTCTTAGGCGCAGCCTTCTTCTTGGTGGCAGTAGCCTTCTTAGTCTCCTTTTTCTTTGTGTCGGCCTTTGTATCGGTCTTTGCCTCAGCCGTCTCCTCTACTGGCTCATTCTCGATGTCTGGGTCGATGAGTACACGTCCGCAATACTCGCAGACGATAACCTTATTGTGTAGCTTGACCTCTAGCTGACGCTGTGGTGGAATATGGTTAAAGCAACCACCGCATGCCTCACGCTCTACGGGAACCACGGCAAGCCCGTTGGTAGCACCCTTGCGAAGGCGTTGGAATGCCTTGAGGATGCGTTCATCGATCTGCGCCTCCAGCTCATTGGCACGATCACGGAGCTGCTCCTCCTCGATACGAGTTTCAGCAATAATCTGCTCCAGCTCATCACTCTTAGCCTGATGATCCTCCTCACGCTCCTTGATACGCTCTTGGAGCTTGGCGATGTCATCCTTGCGACCTTGTAGCTCCACATTGAACTCACGAATATGCTTCTGCGCTAGCTGTATCTCAAGCTCCTGGAACTCGATCTCTCGCGACAGATGCTCATACTCGCGGTTGTTGCTCACCGCATTGAGCTGCTCCTTAAGTGTCTCGAGCTTATCATTTGCCGTGGCGATCTTTTGATTCTCACCACTGACTGACTGTGAGAGCTTCTTGGCAGCAGCGTTGTACTTCTCTAAGCGTGTCTTCAGTCCCTCGATTTCGTCAGCCAAATCTTCGATAGCTTGGGGTAACTCGCCTCGTAGTAGTTTGATCTTGTCAATACTGGTGAGCGTCTCCTGTAGACGCTTGAGGGCGATGAGCTTCTCCCTGATACTACGCTCGGCTACTTCGTGGGTCGTTGTATTAATGCTCATAGATGGTATTGCTTAGAAATAGTGAATAGGATTGGTGTCAGCATCTGACGTATGGATGACAAAGTTACGATATTTATCCGACAATGCATCATAGAGCATCGTGCGCGTGCAGTGCTCACTCTCGAAGTGCCCTAGCGTGATCAGCCAGAGACGCCCCTGCACGTCAAGATAGTCGTTGTACTTTGCCTCACCTGTGATATAGACCTCTGCGCCTGAACGCATAGCCTCACCGATGAACTCGTGACCACCGCCACTACCGCCACAGAGAGCTATGCGACGGATCGGCTGTGTGGGGGGATTTGAGTAGGCGATGCGCTCCACAGCTGGCAGCGTAGCTAGATGCTCTAGCAGCTCCTGCGGAGTTAGCTCACTAGGTAGCTCGCCTATGACTCCTAGCCCACTCGTCGGGTGATCCATCACGATCGGGATCACCTCGTAGGCCGGCACCTCATAGGGATGCGTCGCTATGAGTGTCGTGAGGGCTTGCGAGAGTCTCTCCTGTGGCACAAGCACGGAGATCATCTCCTCCTCGACCGCCTCCAAGGCGCCATGTGTGCCAATGGTCGGATGCGTCTCAGCTCCTGGACGGAAGCGTCCTACCCCCGAGCAACTATAACTACAACCTGTGTAGCCACCCAGCGAGCCAATGCCCGCCTCCTCGTATGCGGTGCGCAGCGCATCGGCATGACTGTGCGGTATATAGGTCTGCAGCTTGTAAAAGCGGCCTCGCTGAGGCATCATTGGTCGCCTACCCTCACGCTTGAGACCGATCAGGTTGGCCAGATAGTGATTTACCCCCTGCGTCGTCTCATTGTCTGCCGACGTGTGACAGGCGTAGATAGCGATATTGTTTCTCAAGGCAAAAGCCACGCAACGCTCCTGATAAGTCGCGGGCATGATCCGCTTAAGCCCTCGAAAGAGGATCGGGTGATGCGATATGAGTAGGTTGCACCCACGTTGCAGGCACTCCTTGAGTACCGCCTCGGTCGTCTCCACAGCCAGCATGATACCACGCAGTGGCTGCGTTACATCGCCCACCTGCAAGCCCGAATTGTCGTAGCTCTCCTGATAGCTCAGCGGGTAGCACTCCTCTATCGTACGAACTACATCTCCTATCGTGACCATAAGGACTCCTTAATATATTATAGTGTCTCCCGCACTGTCAGATGTAGCTCATCGAGCTGCTCTGGGTCTAGTCGTGCAGGGGCATCGATCATCACATCACGACCCGAATTATTCTTCGGAAAGGCGATACAGTCACGTATCGAGTCCAGCTCAGCCATGAGTGATACCCAGCGATCCAGCCCGAAGGCGATACCTCCATGAGGCGGTGCACCATACTTGAAGGCGTTCATCAAGAAGCCAAACTGCTCCTCGGCACGCTCCTTAGTAAAGCCTAGTGCTGCAAAGACACGTGCCTGTAGCTCCGCATCGTGGATACGGATAGAGCCTCCGCCTACCTCGACACCGTTGATCACCATGTCGTAAGCATCGGCGCGAACGCTACCGGGGTCGCTCTCAAGACGATCTTGATCCTCAGGCTTCGGTGCTGTAAAGGGGTGATGCATCGCATAGTAGCGCTGCGTTTCCTCGTCCCACTCGAGGAGCGGGAAGTCGACCACCCAGAGACACTCATAGTGCCCAGGCTTCATCAGACCTAGTTCAGAGGCTACATGTAGACGTAACGTGCCCAGTTGCTTCTGTGCCGAGCGCTTGTCGCCTGAGATCAGGAAGGCTATGTCGCCTGGCTGCATGAATAGTTGGTCAGCAAGCGCTTTGAATTGGTCAGCCGAGAGGAACTTGTCGAAGCTACTCTTCATCGTTCCATCAGGCTGATAGCGTAGCCAGAGCAACCCCTTGGCACCCACCTGTGGGCGCTTGACAAAGTCGGTCAGCTGGTCGATCTGCTTGCGCGTGTAGTCCGCCTTGCCTGTGACCACGATAGCACCGATGTATGCAGCACTATCTACCACGCTAAAGCCATGACCCTGTATCGTCTCCGTCACCTCTGAGATCTCCATACCGAAGCGCAGATCGGGCTTGTCGCTACCATAGCGATCCATAGCCTCGTACCAAGTCATGCGTCGTAGTGGCGTGGGGAGGTCAATGCCGCGGATCTCCTTAAAGAGGTGCTTCGCCAGCCCCTCGAAGGTGCTCAAGATGTCGTCCTGCTCCACGAAGCTCATCTCGCAGTCTATCTGCGTGAACTCAGGCTGACGGTCTGCACGCAGGTCCTCATCTCTAAAGCACTTCACGATCTGGAAGTAGCGATCCATACCTGCCACCATCAGCAGCTGCTTGAAGGTCTGTGGCGACTGCGGGAGTGCGTAAAATTGCCCTGGATTCATACGACTAGGTACTACGAAGTCTCGCGCACCCTCGGGCGTCGAACCGATCAGCATCGGCGTCTCTATCTCTAGGAAGTGAAGCCCATCGAGATAGCGTCTCGTCTCCATCGTCATACGGTGACGCAGCTCTATATTGCTCAGCACTGGTCTACGACGTAGGTCTAGGTAGCGGTACTTCATACGCAGGTCATCGCCACCGTCGCTCACATCTTCGATGGTAAAGGGTGGCGTATCGGCACGGTTCAGTACCTTCATACGATCTGCGAGGATCTCGATCTGTCCCGTGGGGATCTTCTCATTGACACTGCTGCGTAGGCGTACGGTACCCGTCACCGCCAGCACCCACTCACGCCCCACCTCGCTCAGGAGAGCCTGATGAGACTCATCAAAGAAAATCTGCGTAATGCCATATCTATCACGTAAGTCGAGGAAGGTCATAGCTCCCATGCGACGAATCTTAGCGACCCAACCCGCGAGCGTCACCTGCTGTCCCTCGTCAGAGGCACGCAGAGCTCCACACGTATGCGTTCTGTACATAATCTGATGCTACCTATATCTATATTTATCTTTAGCTTGTATCACAGAGACCAAAGCACCATGCGCTCCAAGTCTCCACTAGCACAAAAGTACACAAAAACAAGCACATGAGTAGGACTACACGGGTTAGAGATTAGACTCTAGAAGCAGTAGAGCCTCTAGTCTTCTAACCTCTAGCCTCTAATCTCTATCTCCCTCACAGAGCTATTCGTGAATCTTCACGGAGAAAATAGAAAATCGCCACGGAGGAAAGAAGGATTTTCCTCGGACATATCATTTGATTCTTCCGAAGTTTCATCTGATTCCTCCGAAGTATCGTTTGATTCTTCCGAAGAAATTCCTTCTTTCCTCCGTGGCGATTTTCGATTTCCTCGGTAGAAATTTTAGACTCCTCTCACAGTGTAAAAAGAAACTTGAGGGTGGCTCGAAACAAATTTCTAATTCCGCTGAGCTAGTTATCTAAATGAACTCAAGCTCAATACTCATCAGATTGTAAGCCTTGCACTATCTATAAAAAATTCCCCATCAGGAAGAGCGAAGTCGTCCTGATGGGGGAGTATTATCAGTGTGATATTAGTCGCTCAGTGAGCGACCACTATCAATTTATTTCTTGTAGTACAGCTCCTCAGCTTCGGTCTTACGGCCCATCATGTCAAGTGCGATAGCTGTGGGCAGCTTAACACGAGAGTCTGACTGCATGGTAGCGAGTAGCTTGTAAGCCTCAGCAGCATTCTTGTCATACTGAAGAAGAGCATTGGCATAGTTAAGCTTGGCAACAACGTCGTTGCGATTCTGCTCGTAAGCTGTGCGATAGATAGCTACAGGGTTCTCACCAGCTGCGATCTTTTGGTTAGCTAGCGTGTACAGCTCATTTTGGCTTAGCAACTTAGGATTCGTCGAATAGATGTGTGCCAACTCTGAGGCCTCAAAGGGACGTACTCGATAGCCCATCGTAAAGGTGGTGCGTCGTAGACCTGGATAATAGTTGTCTAGGAGGTTGCGGTAAACCTTGCCTCCGTCAAGAGCCTTGATGTCAGCCTCACGCTGCGTGTCGGTATCATACTTACTTATGATGTCAAGGATCTCCTGACGCTCAGGTATAGCACTGGCGTCTACGACCTTGCGCAGTCCTTCCCAGTCTTCACCCATACCCTCAGCAATAACATTGGCACGACCGATGAGCTTCGGATAGGTACGCTTGACGTGATCATAAAGTGTTTTAGTACGTCTCTCAGAGAGATCCTTGTTGTGACTAAAGGAACCCTCAGGTGATGCATATCCTCGGATGTTGACAGACTGGAGCTCTGCGCCCTCAATCTTTGTAGCTCGCTGGACAAACTCGCCTAGGCGGGCTAGCTCCTGTGCATTGCCCTTATAATCCCTACGCAGGTCATCCTTGTCTACTGCAAACTGTACCTTGGCATCAAAGTTCTCAGAGTACTCTTTGAAGGTTGTAGCCGCTGGCTCTATGTAGTTGTACTTATAGTTTTCAGGACCAAAGACAGACATGGACTGTGGGTCTCCTTGTGCCAAGAAGGCACTCTTAGGACAGTTGCCACAGCTATAGGTCTGTACCTCTAGCTCCATATGACCACGAGCCATCCAGCTCTCGAAGGGGCTTTCATAAACCATGTGAGGCAAATCATTGATGCCACGTGCATAGACAGAGCCTTCTGGACGTGAGTAGACCTCGCGTCCGAGAGCCTCCTCATTGCGAAGGTCGTGCTGACGCTTGAGGATCTTATAGCGAGCATTGCCTGCTACATATATATCCTTGAAGCGTACTGAGTCGCTTCTATCTGCGGCCACATAGATCGGGGTAATCCGAACAAGTTGCTGTGCACGCACGGTGACATAAGGAGCTACATCCAGCTCTATGCGAAGCTGGTTGCTATTCATGTCTCGTGTGACTTTGCAGTGCTCTGATGAGAGTGCAATCGTCTGAGTCACCTCTGCCTTGGCGAGTTGCTGAGCACATAGTGTCCCTCCGACGGTAAATAGTAGCGTCGAGAGGAGTATGAGTAAACGGGATATCTTGATATTCATAATCTTGGTGTCTATGTTGTTATATGTGCTACTGACGATTACTTGAAGAAGAAGACATACGAGATAGTAGCCTTCGTGGGTCCGACATAGTTAGCCTTACCCTCGTCAATTTTCGTACCGCAACGCTGGCAGGGGAACTTGTCATATAGTATGCGAGCATAACCTGCACCTAGCGAGAACTCAAGAGAGGAGCGTGTCGAAAGCACCCATTGGTAGCCGACGCTGAGACCACCTCCGTAGAACCAGCCTTGGTAGCGGTGATCCTTCATGATAGAGTTTTTGTTCTCTAAGACGAAGGGAATGTCTATACCTCCCACGTTCATCTGACCTACATGTCCATGTAGACCAAGGAACCACCCATTGAAGACATCGCAGAACCAGTACCTAAGCTCAGGCTGGGCCATCCAGTGAGCCCACTTGGTCTCACTATAGTTTGGCTTGTCTGCGTCTAGGTTGAATAGGAATGCGTTCCATCCAACTTGGGTGTCGAAGGTAAACTTATTGCCCATCGCAAACTCTAGTGAGAGGTTGGGCGTCAGGATGGCATCGTAAGCTAAGTTGTTTTTGAGTGCAACTCGCTGTGCCGTGGCTGCAAGTCCAATAGTTAGGACGAGGCCGATTGTAATCACTATCTTTCGTATCATAGTAAGTGGTTTGGCTACAATTTCAATTATTTCTGTGGGACAAAGTTACGGTATTTGACTCAAACAAACCAGCTTATTAAGGAGAATCGACTTGTCAAAAACGGTATTTCTTTTGACCTTTTCGATATTTAATTCTTCCTTATGGTCGTCATCGCTATAAAAGAGGGCATAAGCAAGGCGACAGCGTACATCCATTCATCGGAATAGTTCGCTGTCGCCTCATGCTTTGCTCTCTTCGATTGATTTATCGACTCAGAGATGCCTTAGCCGAAGTTATCGTAGTTGATCTGCTCAGGCGGTACGCCTAGGTTGTCCAGCATCGTGATGGCTGCTGCCGACATAGGACCAGGACCGCACATGTAGTACTCGATATCCTCAGGAGCTTCGTGATCCTTGAGGTAGTTATCGTAGATGGCTTGGTGAATGAAGCCCGTAAGTCCCGTCCAATTGTCCTCAGGCAGTGGTGCCGAGAGCGCGATGTGGAAGGAGAAGTTCGGGAACTCACGCTCGATAGCGCGGAAGTCCTCCTCGTAGAAGATCTCACTGCGTGAGCGTGCTCCGTACCAGAAAGAGACCTTGCGGGTCGTATGCTCCGTAAGGAATAGATGTAGGAGCTGCGCACGTAGCGGAGCCATACCTGCACCTCCACCAATGTAGAGCATCTCGGCATCGGAGTCCTCGTGGATGTGGAAGTCTCCGTAAGGACCGCTCATGGTTACCTTGTCTCCAGGCTTGAGACTAAAGATGTAAGAAGAAGCGATACCTGCGGGTACCTTCTGCCAGGTGTGTGTCACACGATCCATCGGAGGCGTGGCGATACGTACGTTGAGGGTGATGATATTACCCTCAGCCGGATAGTTTGCCATAGAGTAGGCGCGGACAGTCTCCTCGGTGTTCTTTGCCGTGAGGCTCCACATGTTGAACTTATCCCAGTCGCCACGGAACTGATCCTCGACAGCGTAGTCGCTATACTTCACCTCATACTTAGGAATCTTGATCTGAGCGTAGCTACCGCTCTTGAACTCCATGTGCTCACCCTCGGGGAGCTTGACGACAAATTCCTTGATAAAGGTAGCAACATTCTTATTAGAGATGACTTCGCACTCCCACTCTTTGACACCGAAGACGCTCTCAGGGACGATCACCTTGAGATCCTCCTTGACTTTCGTCTGACAGCCGAGACGCCAGTGAGCCATCTGCTCTTTGCGAGAGAAGAAGCCCTTCTCCGTAGCGAGGATCTCTCCTCCACCCTCTACGACACGACAGCGACACTGTCCACAGCTACCGCTACCACCGCAGGCACTAGATAGGAAGATGCCTTCGTTCTGTAGCGTGTTGAGGAGCGTACCGCCCATCGGCACCTCTAGGTCTTTAACATCATTGACATTGATATGTACGTTGCCAGAGGGGATGAGCTTACTCTTAGCTACTAGGAGTACCACGACGAGGAGCAGTACGACCAGGAGGAAGACCGCTACACTAGAGACTATTATTAAGGTCATTTGATCCATATCTGTAGGCGATTAGAGTTTGACACCTGAGAAGCTGAGGAACGCGATACCCATCAGACCGGTGACGATGAGCGTGATACCAAATCCTCTCAGAGGCTTCGGTATATTACTATAAGCTAGACGCTCACGGATAGCTGCCAGGCCGACGATAGCGAGCATCCAACCAATGCCAGATCCGAGTCCATAGACAGTTGCCATACCCGTATTGATGAAGTCACGCTGCTGCATGAAGAGTGAACCACCGAGGATCGCACAGTTCACAGCGATGAGCGGTAGGAAGATACCGAGCGAGTTGTATAGCGAAGGACTGTAACGCTCCACGACCATCTCTACCAGCTGCGTAAAGGAGGCGATGACGGCGATGAAGACGATCAGCGATAGGAAGCTCAGATCGACCGAAGCAAACTCCGCACCGAGCCACGACAATGCTCCCGCCTTAAAGACGTAGGTCTCCAGGAGGTAGTTGATCGGTAGCGTACAGGTGAGGATAAAGGTTACTGCCAGCCCCAATCCGAGTGAGGTCTTGACATCTTTGGATACGGCTAGGTAAGAGCACATACCTAGGTAGTAGGCAAAGATCATATTGTCGACAAAGATCGACTTGAAAAATAGACTTAGATAATCCATTGCTTAGACTTTAATCTGTGTGTGACCAATGTATTATATGGATTGGAGAGCTTACTGCTCCTGTAGATCCTTGTTTTTACTACGCTGTATCCATACGATGCAGGCGAGGACGATGAGTGCCATAGGAGGCATGATCATCAAGCCATGATTGACATAGCCCATATCATAGAAAGACTGCGGGATAATCTGATATCCGAGTAGCGATCCTCTACCGAGTAATTCACGGACGAAGCCGATGATCACCAAAACGAGTCCATAGCCCAGGCCATTGCCGATACCATCGAGGAAAGAAGCCTTAGGACCATTTGCCAAGGCAAAAGCCTCTAGTCGTCCCATCAAGATACAGTTCGTAATGATCAAACCAATGTAGACCGACAGCTCCTTAGAGACGTCGTAGACATAGGCCTTGAGTACCTCATTGACGATCGTCACAAGCGCAGCGACCACCACCAGCTGTACGATGATACGGATACGATTAGGTATCGTGTTACGCAGTAGCGATATGATCACGTTCGCAAAGGCGACGACCACCGTCACCGATAGAGCCATCACCAGAGCGGGCTTGAGCTGAGCTGTGACCGCCAGTGCCGAGCATATACCGAGCACCTGTACGGTGACAGGGTTATTCTTATTGAGAGGTCCTAGGAAAACCTCTTTATTACTTATCTTACTCATAGCTTAGATTACTCTCTCTTGATTATTCTACTGCTACTGCTTGAGCACCACGTATCTGCTCTATGTAAGGGAGGTACTCGTGGATAGAACTCCAGAGCATGTTGTTGACGCCATTGCTCGTGAGCGTACCGCCAGAGATACCATCTACGTAGTCTTGGTCAGAGAGTGTCCGACCATGCTTGACTACAGCGATAGACTTAAACTGGTCGTCACGATAGAGCTGCTTACCGACGAACTCCTCTGAGAAGTGCTTCGTCGCAATCTCTGCACCTAATCCTGGAGTCTCACCAGCGTGCGAGAAGTCGGTGCCGTAGACAGTCGACCCGTCTGCCTGCACAGCAAGGAAGCCCCAGATAGCTCCCCATAGACCAGCTCCATCCATCGGGAAGATGTAGAGCTGCTGCCCCTCGACCTCCGCAACATAGACAGGGAGTCCGAGAGAAGGGTCTTGCTGACGGAGCTTAAACTGGTTGGCCGTGTTCATCTGGAAAGCCTCATTCTGAGCAATCTGGTCTCCCTCGAACGTAGCAATCACTTCGCCCTGACCATTGACCAGTAGCTCTTGCTTGATCACCTTCGTATAGGTGGGGATGACTTGATCTTTCGTAGGCTCCAGATGTACAGCACGTAGTATCTGCTGCATCTTGTCGATACGCTCATTCTCTAGTTGCGGCTTGCGTAGCGCCACAGCAGTGAGCGCTAGAGCTATTGCGACTACGACCACCATAATGGCTGCGTAGAGGATCGTGTAGGTATTACTATCTCTATTCATAGTCGTAAGGAAGATCAATGTTTAGCTGCCGCCCAGCGCTTCTTGCGCTTGGAGACGTTGTTGTTTACTACCACATAGTCGATGAGCGGTGCGAAGACGTTCATCAGCAAGATAGCGAGCATCATACCCTCAGGATAACCAGGGTTGAGGACACGTATGAAAACACACATGACACCCACGAGGAGACCGTAGATCCACTTACCCGTCTCGGTACGTGCCGAGGTAACAGGGTCAGTTGCCATGAAGACTAGACCGAAGGCAAAGCCACCGTAGAGTAGATGATGCGCAATGTCGAGCTGCATCGCAGCGGTCGTGCCGATCGCGTTAAAGAGGAGCGTCATCAGCGCTGCACCCACGACGCCACTCACGATCACCTTGTAGCTAGCTACGCCTGTCCAGATGAGCAGGATAGCACCAAGTAGGATCGCAAAGGTCGAGACTTCACCGATACTACCGGGTATAAAGCCCCAGAAAGCGTCCCATAGTGTAGAGGGCTCGCCCATCGTGTTAACGATCGCGGGGAGCGTATCACCAGCCGTAGCCACCTGACCTAGAGGAGTAGCCCCTGAGAAGCCATCGACAGCAGCTGTAGCCATATCGCCACCACCACCGAAGCCAAAGATAGGCTCCGTACGAACGAAGACCTTGTCACCAGTCATAGCTGCTGGATAGGCAAAGAAGAGGATGGCACGGGTGATCAGCGCCACGTTGAAGACGTTGTAGCCCGTTCCACCGAAGACCTCCTTGGCGAAGATCACCGACATAGCGACAGCCACAGCAATCATCCAGAGTGGCGTGCCAATGGGCACTATCATCGGAACCAGCATACCTGTCACGAGGTATCCCTCCTGGATCTCTTCGTGCTTCCACTGTGCTACGGTAAACTCGATACCCAGTCCCACTACGTAGGAGACCACGATCTTAGGCAGTACTGCTAGGAAGCCAAACCAAAACATCGACCAGAAGCCAGCCGTCTGACCGATCGCGATGAAGTGCTGGAGTCCCACATTGTACATACCAAAGAGTAGCGCAGGCACCAGTGCTAGCACCACGGTACTCATGACACGCTTGCTATCTATCGCATCATGTACATGCACACCTCCTTGTGGAGCCGCCGTTGTGTGCGGCACATAGAGGAAGGTCTCAAACCCGTCAAAGAGCGAGTGAAACGCACGCAGCTTACCCCCAGGCTCAAACTGCGAGCGTCGCTTATTGAATCTATCTTTTAGTGACATATAATATAGTAGTCAAGTCCATAGCCTTACGATGAGGAAGCTTTGCTCCCCCCGTGAGGCTGTTTTTTTTAGTTCATCTCCTTATATAGTAGGTCTAGACCTTGACGCACGATGTGTTGTAGCTCCATCTTGGAAGTGTCGACGAACTCGCACAGGGCGAAGTCCTCAGGTGCCACCTCGTAGATGCCAAGCTCCTCCATCTTGTCAATATCAAAAGCTATAATCGCCTTCAGCAGATACTCCGCATAGATATCTAGCGGGAAGACGCTCTGCAGCTCATGACTCATGATCATCGCACGCTTGCCTCCCTTGAGGCGAGCATCCAGTGTATACTGTTTGCGAGGCATGAGCCAGCTGAGATAGGTACGGCTCTGGCTAAACTCTCCAAATCGGGGCATAGCCCACCCGAGCAGCTCATCACGATCAGCCCCATCAGGGATCACCGTGATCTGGTCGCAGCTCATCGGGAGGAAAGGACGCTCCTCCGTGAGCTGAGTGCCTGTCAGCACATTACCTGCAATGATACGCGTCTTGCATCCATCCTGAGCCACCTTGCCCAGGCTCTCTACACGACAACCAGGCAGTAGGTCCATATAGCCATGCTCTGCAGCGTGACTACCTGTGATGGCAATGCGACGGCTGTAATCCACATGACCCGTCATCAGGAGACGACCGATGAGTACTACATCTGTAGCACGTAGTGTCCAGACCGTCTCGCCCTTATTGACTGGAGCTGTATGGTTGATTAGCACCCCCACATTACCAGCAGGATGTGGGCCTCGTACCTCTACGCTCTCCACCTCTGCGGGGAGTGTCAGAGGGCAGTCGTGTGCGACGCCTACGTAGACCTTGCCAGCTGTCAGACGAGCCAAGGCGCGTAGTCCTATACGTAGCTCCTCCTCACGTTCCTCCAGTAGATAGCCGATCTCAGGAGCTAGCGGGGCGGTCAGATGTGCTGTGACAAATATATCTCGTGGTGCGATCGTAGGATCAGCAATGCGATCGTAAGGTCTCTGACGTATGAGCGTCCATAGGCCAGACTCTAGTAGCAGTGCTTGTAGCTTGCTAGGCTCACCGTCGAGTAGTCCTTCTACGGCAAAGGTACGCTGTGCCTGACTCTCATCTGGGCGTATCTCTACGCTCATAATCTTACGCTTAGCCCCTCGATTGATTGCGACCAGCTCACCACTGACGGGTGCTGTGACCCATATCTCTGGATACTGCTTGTCGTAGACAATCGGGTCGCCAGCCTCCACATGATCTCCCACATGCACCTTCATCTTGGGCGTCAGCCCAGGTACATTATCGGGCACCCATGCATAGGTGGACGATGCTCCGCCAGAAGGTGTGGTCAGGAGGGTACGGGGCGCAGTCCCATGGAGTTTGAGATCCAAGCCTCGCTTGATAGTTATCGTTCTTGCCATGACGATCTCTCTTTAGAATCCAACAATTGGTGCAAAAGTACTCATTTTATTTGGTACTACCTCATTTTGGGTAAAAACCCTCAGGCGTGACACGCTCTAACCTATAGCACTGACAAATCTCCACCGAGGAAATCCTAAATTCCTCCGTGGAGATTTTTCATTTCCTCCGGAGGAAAGAAAAATTTCTTCGGACTTATCATCTGATTCTTCCGAAGTATCGTTTGATTCTTCCGAAGAAATTTTCCTCGCCTCCGTGGAGATTTTTCATTTTCCAGCGAGCTATTTGGAAATTCCCCCATAGAGATTAGAACAAGCCCGCACGTGGCATCGCTTCTTGTCCTTCGAAGTTGACACGCAAGCGCCTCTGCTTGATGATTGCGGCGCTATTTATTACCTTTGCAGCCGAAAGCGTCCCCTTCTCACCGCTTTTAAACAATTCTGATTATGGAAAACATTTGGAACAGCATCTTAGCTGACTTTTCGCACTTTACGCTATCGAGCTTCTTCGCGACCTTTATGATCCTCTTTGTCTCTATCGACATCATCGGAGCCATCCCGATTGCGCTGAGCCTCAAGGAGAAGGGAAGCATCTTTCACCCCAGCAAGGTGGCTATCATCTCGGGCATCATGTTCATCGCCTTCCTCCTCATAGGGGAGCCACTGCTAGGCTTCTTTGGAGTGGACGTTTCGTCCTTTGCTGTGGCGGGTTCTATCGTCCTCTTTGTGCTGGCTGTCGAGATGATCTTCGGCATACAGGTCTTTCAGGACGACAACCCTTCGGGCAGTGCAGACATCGTACCGCTTGTCTTCCCGCTCTTTGCGGGTGCAGCCTCCTTTACCGCGATCCTAACTATGAAGTCCTCTGGGACGGCGACCTCGACGCTTTTCGTCGCTATCTTACTCAATGTCGTCTGCATCTACCTAATGCTGCGGACGGTGGCCCTCCTAGAGAAGTGGCTCGGACAGGGCGGGATCTACATCTTGCGTAAGTTCTTCGGAGTCATCCTGCTAGCCATCTCCGTACGCTTCTTTATGGAGAACCTCATGATCATCCTCGAGCCTTTCTTTGTCAAGTAAAGGCTGTACACAAAACAAGTAGAGGCTCGTCCCGATCGGGATGAGCCTCTACTTGTTTTGCGACTGCGAAGAGCAGTCTACGGTTCCCCTATTGGATTGACATGTTTATTCAAGGAATGACGCACTTGACCGCCTCGACTGGTGTAGCGACGATGTAGAGTCCCTCTGTGAGGGATGCTAGCGGGATCTCGCATAGCCCATCAGCATCAGACTGAGTCTGCAACAGTAGCTGTCCCGTCATGTCATAGAGCGCGATCGGGGTGTCGGGTGCGGTAGCGATGTGTAGCATATCTAGCTCCACGCTCACTTGTAGCGTCGATTCGACTGTGGAAGTGAAGACAGGCTCGTTTGCTATCGGGAAGCCGATAGGTGCACCTGTGTCGCCACTGTTTCCTCCTAGATAGTCGCTCATCTCCCAGCCCTGTGCGTGAGCGAGGTAGAGAAGCTCCTCTTGGAATGCATTGTCAGCTCCCGCTCCCTGACTATTGAGCCAGAGGATGGTTGCTTTCTCCTCTTTGAGACGCGTGGGCAGGCTTGCAATGATCTTCTTACCCGCGTCGACGGTCAGCTTGTTGCCGTAGCAGGAGAGGAAGTTTAGCAGAGGCGTGCCACTCAACTCAATGCTTGTGAGCTGATTGTCGTGTAGTCTGAGCGTCACGAGGTGTGGTAGATCCGCTAGCTGAATGGTTGCGGGCTGATAGTTGTGCAGCTCCAGCTCACGTAGATACTGCGCCTTGGTAAGCTCTACGCCCTTAATGGTGGCTCCACTGACGATCAGTCTGTAGATGTCCCCACGAAGGAGTAGTTCTGTGCCTTCGAGTGTATAGGAGACTGGCGTCTTGGAGCTGACGACTGGCTCGGTGGTACCTGTGACTTGCATCTCGCCCAGCACGCCGACGGTGAGCTGTATGGTGCTGCCAGCCTTGTCAAAGGTAATCTTGATCATGCCCTCGCCCAGCTCAGGAGCGTCAGAGCCTCGATAGTCAAGCCCCCTGCCAAAGTCGGCAAAGTCTGCATAGTCGACCACGCGCCAGTACTTACCTAAAGCTTGATCAACAAGGGTCTTGGTGCAGACATTGCCCTCCGTCTGGCTAGGCGTATTAATCACTTTAAAAAGACCTCTCGTGAGCCCCGTACGATTAGGTAGCTTGGCGACGATCTGAGCCATCTGAGGCTCCTTGATCTGATTGTCGTAGATCTCCACTTTGCTGAGCGGTGCTCCTGTAGCGAGGGTGATCTCGGTGAGGAGGTTATTATTGCAGAGTAGCTCCTCTAGGTGAGTCTGCGCAGAGAGATCGAGCTTGGCAATGTTATTATTAAAGAGATAGAGCCTCTTGAGCTCCTTCTGTGCTGAGAGATCTATCTGCGATAGGTTGTTGTGTCCCATCTGCAGGGAGGTGAGCTTAGGATTGTTACTTAGGTCTATCGAAGCTATCTCTAGGTCTCCACAGCTGAGCTCTTCGAGTAGTGGGCAGTGTGACACGTCAAGACCCTTGAAGGGATTCTTGCTACAGCTCAATCTGCGTAGCTGCTTGCTGTGCGAGAGGTCTAGACTCATAAGCTTAGCATAAGCGCAGGAGAGCTCCTCGAGTAGAGGATACTTAGCTAGATCTAAGTTCTGTACCTTCGTGCCATAGATGTCTAGGAAGAGCAGCTTAGAGTGCTCTCCGAGGGTCAGCGTCTCAAGGTCTGAGCAATTTGATACGGAGAGACGCTCTAGCGAGGCTAGGTGCGCTACGTCTAGGGAAGTGATCTGGTTGTCACCACAGGAGAGTGCGCGGAGAGCCCCATTTTGCGTTAGATCTAGCGAGCGAATCTTATTTTTCGCCACATCTAGCTGCTGTAGCTTCGTACACTTGCTCAGATCTACTGCTGTGGGGTAGTAGTTATCCGAGTAGTCTAGGATCTCTAGGTCGGAGCATTGAGCGAGGGCTAGGCTCTTGACATAGTTGCCCTTGAGACGCAGCTCCTTGAGGAAAGAGGCTTTGGGGATGTCGAGACGCTCTAGCTGGTTGTAGGTACAGTCCAGGCATTGAAGCGCCTTGGCGTAAGCAATGTTTAGCTCGGTGAGGTTGTTATTATCACAACGTAGCTCCGCCAGCTCTTTCGCCTGACGTATGTCTAGTGCGGAGAGGTTTTGGTGCGAGAGTGTGATAGCCGTAATCGCTCCTGAGAGCTTCACATCAGCACTCTCAATGGTATAGGCGTGTGGCTTGCCATCAGCGAGGATAGCTCCTGCTAGGCCTTGGACCGTTACTGCACCATCGGCAGAGATGGTGAGTGTGATCGTCGATCCTACGGGCAGAGCCGTGGTAAATAGGATACGCGAAGCTGCGTAGCTCTGTAAAGAGCATAGGGCGAGGCCCATGAGCATAGTCATGAGTCCTCGCCTTATGATAGAGTGAAGCATAGTTCGTTTTGCTTATTGTGTTATGACCACCTTATCAGTCTGTGTGCTGTCAGAAGAGATCGTGCGGACGATATATAGTCCGTCAGGTAGCTCGCTGACGCCCATGTCAATGCGCTGGCATGGTGCTGTATGGTAGTCACGGAGTAGCTGACCCGTGGTGTCGTACACTTGAAGACCCTCTAGGGATGCACCCTCAGCAGTGATCGTACCGTAAGCGTACTGTACCGTTGTGGAGCCATTGTCTACTAGCTCCTGAAGGTGACGTGGTGAAGCCTCAAAGACATAGATAAAGTCAAAGGTCTTCCTAGGATCTCCATATCCATACTTCCAATGCTCGGCCTTCTTGCAGTAACCCTTGAGGTCATAGCTAAACTCGCCGAAGCCACCGTTTTCCTCTGTAATAGGTAGCATAGGCCAGAAGACCTTGGTCTTAGCCTTGTCGTCGTACTGATAGCGGAGCTCGAAGACTGGATCTGCCTTACCCTTCTCAGGATCGGTCTCACCCGGATTGTACGTATAGTTCATCGCTTTGACACTAGACATAAGTCCCTGCTCATCCCATGTGTAATGCTCACCCTTCATATAGAGCCACTTGGTCTGAACGGCTGCATACTTAACCTCTGACTTCTGTCCCTTGTCGTTGTAGCTATAGAAGGTCTTGCCTGTGGGCGTCGAAACGGTGGGGTGATTAGTGTCTACTCCCGTAGCCTCTCCAAACTGCTCCTCGATGAGCTGTCCCTTGTCGTTGTAGATGTAATCATTCATCACTTTGGCGCTCTGCTCTGCCCAATAGTCTATCTGTCCATCGGGTCGGTAGGCGATCTTGGTATCAGCCATATCATTGTTGAAAAGCTTCATCTGGCGTCTTACCATACGCCCCTTATCATCGTAAGTGTAGTGTGTAAACATACTGGGCTTGCCATCCTTTGCATAGTCATAGGCTAGCGTGATGTCAATGTCTGAGATACGTCCCTCCTCATCATATCGTATGTCGTGACGAGACTCGACAGTTCCGTCTCCTTTTATGGCGGTGCGGGATACCCACTTCTTATTTTCGTCATAGCCATAGGTGTAGACCGTTGCCGTAGCGACCGTAGGCTCGACCTTCGTTAGGTAGTACTCGTAAGCGGTTGCTGAGCCTGAACCACCCTTTGCGAAGGTAGCCGTGATCTTGCTATCCTCAAAGAGCTGGAACTCTAGATCCTCTAAGATATCATCGTCGTTGACCTTGAGCTCCTGTAGCTCGTAGCCCTCCTCAGGTGTAGCGACTACCTTGTAGGTCTCACCTTGTGGCATAAATGCTAGATCCTCCTTGTCGTAACCCTCGATAGTGATCTGCCCGTGAGCAGTCTCTTCGATGGTAACCTTAGCATACTCAAAGATAGGTGTGGGCTCTCCATACTCATCCTCATTCTTGCTAAATAGTGCCCACCCCTTGCGTCTAGCTACACTAGCAGCCTTGGGTGACCAAACATTGCCCTCCTTGTATGTAACCTTAGTGCCAAGAGCAAAGATCTTGTAGGCTGGCATCATCGCGTTGTAGTCGGCACTATGATCTGCAAGGCTCTCTACAATGGCTAGCGTAGCCTCCGCAGGAAGTGCACAGAGGTGCAAGCTGAGCAGCTTAAGCTTGGGGCAATTGGAAACGTTTACCTTGGCAAGTTTCTGGCAGCGCTCTAGGTAGACTTGAACTAGTGAAGCATGATTAGATAAGTCAATCTCCTCTATCTGTGCCTCCTGTAGGTAGATGTACTGCAGCTTGTCAGACTTAGGCAGCTGGATAGATGACAGCTCGCTACAACTAGAGGCTGTAAGCATCTCCAGTGCAGTACAATCAGAGAGATCCAGTGCGGTAACCTTCGTCTGAAGCAGGTCCAGTGTCGTCAGCTTACTCATTCCCTTTAGGTTGAGTTTCTTAACAGGGTTACGATCCACGTTTATACTCTTCAGATTGACTAGACCCGTTATGTCTAGCTCAGAGACCTCGCTGTTTTGTAGCTCTAGCTCCTCGAGTGCTGTACACCCTGTGAGGGTGACACTCTGAAGCTTCATGTTGGCGTTGCCCTTGAGGATCTTTAGTCCTGTACAGCCCGTTAAGTCTAGTGCAGGCAGGGAGCTGTAGGCACAGTTTAGCTCTTTGAGCGTGGTGACATTCTTAGCTTGTAGGTCGGAGATCGAGCTATTGTTGACGCTAAGCTTCTCGATCGTCTTTGAGTTGGTGATATCTACTACAAAAAGCACGCTAGAGCTGCAACTAATAGACTTAACAGCACCACGGATCGTAATCTCCAGCCCTGTGGGCATATAGGATTTACGATCCGCGGCATAAGTCTCTGTGACTCCATCGATGGTTATTTCTCCCTCTCCCTGTACGTCTAGTGAGAGTGGCATAGGCTCATCGTCATCGTTGGTAGGGAGCTCTATGAGCTTCATAATAATGACGTTTCCCTCGCCAGCCTTTTGAGCTGATAGTGGCGCATAAATAGCCATCCCGAGGAGGGCTAGCAGCGTAGCAATAAGTAATCGGTGATTCATTGTTTTGAGTTTGTTTTGATTAGGACTATTTGTTTCTCAACACGTACACTATCGTACTTGTTGCGACAAAGGTAGTAATTATTTGTTTAGTACACAATAGCAATACATTGGTACGACAATCACCTACTCGGAAGTTCTATTAGGACTTTCTAAACTCTCGGCTTCTATAGCAGGATCGAGAGACTTCTAATCGCTTAGATGAACAGTTGCTACCGAATAAATCAATAATCTCACGGAAGAAATCAGGAAATTCTTCGGAGGAAATTTGCGATTTCCCCGGAGGAACAAAAAAATTCTTCGGACTTATCATTTGATTCTTCCGAAGTATCATTTGATTCTTCCGAAGTATTTTCCCATAGTTCGTTGGAGATTTTTTATTTTCCAGTGAGCTATTCAGGAATAGCTTCAGAGGAATTGGCAGTTGACGAGATCGGAGGTGCTCGGAGTGAAGTCGGATGAACAGAGAGGCTGGCGTGACGGGCAACCCACTGATCGTTATGCCATCTTTCTTTCTCCTTCGAGCCCATATATCTAGTCGTGAGCGCTATTTTTTCGTACCTTCGTACCGAATAATCGAATCTTTAGATAAAGCATAATGATTGATCCAAAAGAACTACAGCAGATGGGCTTCGCTACGCGTGCCATCCATGCTGGTAGCGAGCGCAATCAGCACGGTACGCTGGCTACTCCTATTTATCAGACCTCTACCTTCGTCTTTGACTCTGCGGAGCAGGGCGGCAGACGCTTTGCCCTTGAGGAGGATGGGTACATCTACACCCGTCTAGGGAACCCTACCTGCACTGCTGCTGAGCAGAAGGTCGCCTTTCTAGAGGGCGGCGAGGCTTGCGTCAGTGCCTCTTCGGGCATCGGTGCGATCACCTCAGCTATCTACCCCTTGGTACAGGCTGGTGACCATATCGTCGCTGGTAAGACGCTCTACGGCTGCACTTACTCATTCCTCGAGCACGGACTCTCACGCTTTGGTGTGGAGGTGACTTTCGTTGATGCGCGCAATCTTGATGAGATCAAGGCTGCTATGCGTCCCAACACGAAGCTAGTCTATATCGAGACACCTGCCAATCCTAATATGTATCTGACGGATATCGAAGGCGCTGCCAAGATAGCTCACAGCCAGGAGGGGACTGTCCTGATGGTCGACAATACCTACTGCACGCCCTTTATCACGCGTCCTCTAGACCTCGGTGCTGACGTGGTAGTACACTCAGCTACGAAGTATCTGAATGGTCACGGTGACGTGATTGCCGGATTTGTTGTCGGTCGCAAGGATTATATCGACCAGGTGCGTCTCTTTGCTGTCAAGGATATGACGGGATCAGTCCTAGGCCCGTTTGAGGCTTACCTGATCGCTCGTGGTATCAAGACGCTAGAGATACGTATGGAGCGTCACTGCGCTAATGCACAGCGTGTCGCTGAGTTCCTAGAGAAGCATCCTGCTATCGCATCGATCGCTTATCCAGGTCTCAAGAGCTTCCCACAGTATGAGCTGGCTAAGAAGCAGATGCGCCTACCAGGTGCTATGATCGCTTTCGAGCTGAAAGGTGGTCTAGAGGCTGGTCGTAAGCTGATGAATAGCCTCCACCTAGCTACGCTATGCGTGAGCCTCGGTGATGCTGAGACACTTATCGAGCACCCAGCTAGCATGACGCACTCGCCCTACACACCGGAGGAGCGTGCTGCTTCTGACATTGGCGAGGGTATGGTACGTCTCTCGATCGGTCTGGAGAATGTCGAGGACATCATCGCAGATCTGAAGTGTGGACTAGACGCACTCCTATAATTGAACAGGTAAAGGCTATAGCCTACTACTAATAAATAGGAACTCCCCCCATCTCAGTCGTCGAACTGTGATGGGGGGAGCTTTTTTGTGTCGAGGCTGTCGGCTTGTGCAACTTTGCTAGTCGCGCACCTCGTAAGTTTTACTATCTGATATGATATAGTGCATCGGCACGTCCCATGGCTCTAGCGGAATCTGCTCGACAATCTGCATCGAGGAGGTGACCGCTACTCGAAGTGCGTGTGGACAACGTGCGAAAAAGCGATCGTAGAACCCCTTGCCACGCCCCATACGTCCACCATGCTGGTCGAATGCTAGTCCTGGTACTAGAATGAGTTCTATCTCTGCAGGGTCTACCGCCTCTTCGACAGCGGCGGTGGGCTCTAGGATCTTGTAGTCTTCGCTGGTGATGAGCGAGTCGGACTGATAGCTGTAGAAGTTGATATCGTCTCCCTCGACACGGGGGATGAGTAGTCTCTTCTCGCCTTGATACCGCTCTAGGATAGCCGTCAAGTCTACCTCATCGGGCAGGGCACAATAGAGTGCTACACAATGACTGCGCACGAAGGGCAGAAACGCCTCTATCTGCTGGCAGACACTCTCCGAGACCGTCTGTCTGTACTCCTCAGTCCATTCACTACGCATCTTAGCACGAACAGTACGGCGTAGTGCTTTCTTCTCTTCTTTTACTTTGTCACAACCCATCATAGTGTGTGGTAATTCTCTTGTAGATACTGCTCTGCACTGCTGATCATCGGATCATCTTGAGTCATCACCTGATAGAAGCCAGTAGCACCAAAGAGGTGATTAGCTATCAAGGCATACATCTGTAGCAGCAACCGCTGTGAGGCTTGTCGCAGCATCTGCGGACGCTGGGCGACACCCCGCTCAGCGGCATATGCCGCTAGGTCTCTAAGGATGGACTGCTGCTGAGCAAGCAGTGCTGTGAGCTCTTGGACAGAGCCCATCTCACGAAGGGTCTCTCTATTTAGGTCTACGTAGTAAAAGGCATACTCTTGCATCAGTCCAGACATGATCAGACGTGCTGCATAAGCATTGATCATCGCGGTGTCTTGCGGGACGAAGATGTCTGGCATAATTCCATAGCCACTGAAGAGGAGACGCCCCTTATCGCTATGATACTCCCGCTGCTTTTGCTTAGTCAGTGAGAGCGTGTCGGCATAGTCCCCCACAGGCTTGATCCCCGAGACACTCATGAGGCTCTCCTCGATCGAGGATAGACTTCCCTGCTCATAAGGACGCTGTATGTTACGACCCGAGGGGGTATAGTAGCGAGCCACCGTGAGACGTACACTAGAGTGATCTGGGAAGGTAAAGGGCTGCTGAACCAAACCCTTGCCATAGGTCTGTCGCCCTACGATCATCGCCCGGTCGTGGTCTTGCATCGCTCCCGAGAAGATCTCAGAGGACGAGGCACTATTCTCATTAACCAGCACCACTAGAGGCAACTTCTGTAGCATGCCTTCACCATTGGCGACCACATCTTCACGAGGCATCGTACGCCCCTCGGTGTAGACGATCAGCTGATCCTTGCTGAGGAACTCATTGGCAACGGCAACGGCTGCATCCATGTAGCCACCCGTATTATCTCTCAAGTCCAAGACCAGTGCTTTCGCTCCAGATCGCTGTAGCTGTCCCCACTGCTGGATAAACTCGTCATAAGTAGTACGCGCCCAGGTGGTAATCTGCATCAGTCCGATGGTCGGCGTCAGCATATAGCTTACATCGATACTCCTAATCGGCACCGGACCACGCACCACGTTCACATTCCGTCGCTCCTGCTGACGTAATATAGAGAGATGTACCACCGACCCTTCGGGACCTCTGAGCGCTGAGGTGATAGTATCTTGATTGTTGCGCTCACCGAGGAGACTCTTGCCGTCACAAGCTAAGATACGATCGCCCGGCTCCAGCCCTGCGGTCTCGGAGGGACCACCAGCGAACACTTGATCGACAACAATCGTGTCGGTGATGATGTTGTAGATGATTCCTATTCCCTCAAACTGTCCCTCCAGTCTCTGCTCCTCGCGTTCCGACTCTAGCGGTGGAATATAAGTAGAGTGCGGATCAAGCGACCCGAGCATATAAGGAAGTATGTCCGTACGTAGCTGCTCGATATCGACTGAGTCTACATAATACTTCTCCACTAGCTGCAGGACCTGGTCAAACTTATCAGCGTGCGTGATATTCCGATAACGAGAAAAGAGCCAAAAAACAGCTGCGCCAATGAGCGCACCCACAAGGAGACAGATCAAATATTTATACTGACGACGCATATCCACCATTTGTTCTTCTCAATATCTAGATATATACTAAAGGTGCGAGGTGTCGGCAGTAGACGAGATATCGTCCATCGGTATATAGACCACTTCAATGCCAGCACGCTCGAGTAGCTCGACACCATCAGTGAGTCGGTACTGCTCACCATACACGACACGTCGTATGCGACTCTGGATGATCAGCTTAGCGCACTCTAGACAGGGAGAGGCGGTGATGTAGATAGTCGCGCCCGTGCAGTTATTGCCCGAGGCAGCCACCTTGGTAATAGCATTGGCCTCAGCGTGGAGGACGTAAGGCTTAGTGATCCCTTCGTCATCTTCGCAGACATTCTCAAATCCCGAGGGCGTACCATTGTATCCGTCCGAGATGATCATCTGATTGTGCACGATGAGAGCGCCTACTTGTCGGCGTTGACAGTAAGAGTTCTCAGCCCATATACGAGCCATGCGCAGATAACGGCGATCCAAGATCGTCTGCTTTGAGTCAGAAGCAGAGGGGGTAGTCGGTGTGATTGTCATCGTGTAGTGATTTACTCATAACGTAAACCGCTACAAAGGTACTGATTATTTAAAACAAATGGTAGTGATACCGATACACCGAACGCAGGGCGATTTTGACGGGTAACGATTCTGACGAATAACGATTTTGTAGGGACGCACGGTCTGTGCGTTCGTCCCCGTTAAAAACACGACGCTGTAACATTTGATACAACGGACGCACAGACCGTGCGTCCCTACAAGGCGACGTGGGCGGACGCACCGTCGTGCGTCCCTACAAAATTGTTATTCGTCTGCGCCCTAGCGGAGAGCGTAGGTAGCGCGGACGGTGACGGAGATCGTCTTGTGACGTGAGGAGGTGTTGAACGCGCCACCCCACGAGTAGTCTTCGCCAGCGTTCTTGCCGACGATCTGGAAGACGCCCATCGAGGCATTCTGCAGCTTACCCACCTTGCCACGGCTTCCCGAGGCGATTTCCTCAGCACGATCTAGTGCGTCCTCGGAGGCTTGGCGGAGCATCTGATGCTTGAGGTCGTCCAGGCTCGTGTAGTAGTAAGCAGGCGCTTGGCTCGTTATCTCGACCCCCTGAGAGATCAGCGAGGAGATACTCTTCGACAGCTCCTCGACACCATCTAGGTCTCCGCTGGTCACGGTCACAGTCTGTGTGAGAACGTAGCCGTTAGGCACCTGCTGATAGTTGCCGTGCGTATCGTAGCCACTGCTGTAGTTCTGCGTCACATCTAGGCTCCCGAAGGAGTAGCCGTCAGACTTCAAGCCAGACTGTTTGAGATAATCCTGTACGACAGCCCGCTCACGCTCTATCTCCGTGTAGGCATCGCCCAGCGTAGCACGCTGCACACGGAAGGAAGCACTCCACACGATCAGATCACTCTCGAAGTCTTGCTCCGCATTGCCCGTAACTGAGACGATACGCTGCTTGCGTACCGATAGATAGGTCGACCCTGCGATCCAAATGCCTAGTACAAAGGCGATGGCCAGCACCAAGGCTGCCCAAAAGGTCCATTGCTTGTTCATATCCATACCTATTTAGATTAAATGATTTCTGCAGACGAAGCGACGCATACCGCTAGCGCAGCATTACAGTCCCTTCTCGAGGAGATACTTCTCCACCTCGAGCGCAGCGCGGCAACCAGTACCCGCAGAGGTGATCGCCTGACGATAGCGTGGATCAGCCACGTCGCCAGCGGCAAAGACACCCTCCACACTGGTGAGCGGTCTCCCCTCTCGCGTTACGATGTAGCCCGCTGCATCCAGCTCGAGCTGACCTGCGAGGAAGTCCGTATTGGGCTTGTGTCCGATAGCCAGGAAGAAGCCATCGATCGCTATATCACGCTTAGCCTCCTCGGGGGTTCCCTTCTTATATACGAGGTGAGCGCCCTCCACGCCATTGTCGCCAAAGAGTCCGACCGTGTTGTGCTCGAAGAGCACCTCTATATTCTCCCGTGCGAAGAGTCTCTCCTGCATCACCTTCGAGGCGCGCAGATGATCCTTGCGCACGATCAGGTAGACCTTCTCAGCGATACCTGCCAGGTAGAGCGCCTCCTCGCAAGCCGTGTCGCCACCGCCTACGACAGCGACACGCTTCTTGCGATAGAAGAAGCCGTCGCACGTAGCGCATGCCGAGACTCCCATGCCAGCATACTTCGTCTCATCGTCTAGTCCCAGATACTTAGCCCGAGCACCCGTAGCAAGTATGACAGAGTGAGCCGTCAGCTCCGTAGAGCCGTCTATCTCTACCTTGAAGGGGCGCTCCGAGAGATCTATGCGCGTCACCTCGCCTGAGCGAATGTCTGTGCCAAAGCGCTCCGCCTGCTGACGCATCTGCTCGAGGAGCTGAGGACCCGTGATTCCCTCAGGGAAGCCGGGGAAGTTCTCCACCTCAGTGGTTGTCGTGAGCTGTCCGCCAGGCTGTAGTCCCTGGTAAAGGACAGGCGATAGATTAGCACGTGAAGCGTAGATAGCTGCGGTGTAGCCCGCAGGTCCTGACCCGATAATGAGGCAGCGTATGGTCTTATCTTGTGTCATATCAGTAATAGATTCGTTAGATGGTGAAATGTATTTACCGCAAAGATATATAAATCTTACCAAGCAAGTCACCATCCAGCAGCCGATCCCGACCCGCAGTGGGATCGACGATTTGCATAGTTCAGAATATTACCTTATATTTGTCGTAGCAAGACACCGATAGGTGTCTCGCGACGTGTTCTTCATATATTATATATGTAGACGGCGCAGACCCATAGCCGCACTGCTCGATACGGAAACTCCTCAAATTTAATCGACTATTCCGAGATCATTCTGCTTACCTGATGACCGGCCTCGACATGCTCCTCGTGAGTATGTGAGTACTTGTTGCTCCAGTGGACTTCAGAGGGTGGTAGATCCTCAAAACATGTATGTTCTTCGGAGTTTTTCTAATCCACAGTGCGGCTTTTTTATGCTTGTCGCCATAGGCGGCAGGCTTTTTTTGTGCTTGTACTCAGAGGAGCGGAGAGAAGAGACGAGCGAGCGCCTCGAGCGTGCGTATCCAGAGCGAGCGCTCATTCCACTCCTCGAGGGTCAGCTGATGACACGCCTGGAGATCCTCTTCGAAAGCTTCGCTCAGCTCCTCCGCTATCTGTGTGTCATAGACGAAGGACATCACCTCCAGATTGATCTCTAAGCTACGGAAGTCCATGTTCGCACTGCCGACGCCGATGACACGCCGATCCACGACCATCAGCTTAGAGTGTAGGAAGCCACCCCTATAGCGTCTCACCTCGACGCCAGCCTGCAGGAGCTGCGTCAGATAAGAGTCCGAGGCGCGCTGCGTTAGGTAGGAGTCCCCACGCTCTGGGAGCATGACGACAACATGTACACCACGCAGAGCCGCGCTGCAGAGGCTCATCAGCAGCCCCTCAGGCGGGAGGAAGTACGGGGTCTGCACTAGGATCTCCTCATGAGCTATCGAGCACGCCTTGATGAAGGCTTGCTCGATCGTCTGCCAGTGTGCTTGCGGCCCATTCGTGAGGAACTGCATCGCTATCGGATGCTCATACGAGGCGCCCCGATCGATCCCGGCGAAGTAAGGCTCTAGGTCAAAGCGCTTGCGCACCGCCACAGCCCAGTCCACCAGGAAGACACGCTGCAGCCCAGCCACCGCACTCCCCTCAATGCGAAAGTGCGTATCGCGCCACTGCCCCAGCTCATTACCTTGCGTATAGTACTGCGCCACATTCATCCCTCCGAAGTAACCGATACGTTGGTCTATCACCACCACCTTGCGATGGTTGCGGTAGTTGATACGTAGATCGAAAAAGGGGAACCGCACCGGCAAGAACGCATAGACCTCTCCGCCAGCTCTACGCAGAGGCTTCCAAAATCCCCTCACATCGCTCCAAAAGGAGCCCAGCCCATCATAGATGACCCGGACCTTAACCCCCTCACTAGCCTTCGTCACCAGGAGATCACGGAGCTTGACACCCAGCTCGTCCGACGCAATAATGTAGTACATCAGATGGATCTCCTGCTGCGCCGAGCGAATATCCTCAAAGAGCTGTCGGTACTTATCCGTCCCCACCGTGATGATCGACATCGAGGAGGCAGCCAGCACCGTACGATCATCACTGTTGTAGAGCAACTTGCCGAGGGAGCTGTAGTAAGGATCCTCTAGCAGTGCTCGGTGAAAGCGAAAGTCCGTATGCCTCACCGGCATATGATTGATCTCCTCCAAGAAGTCCTTCGGGATCAGCCGCATGGAAGCTGCCGAGCGCCCAAAGAGCAAGTAGAGGACCACGCCCACCACCGGTAAGAAGAGCACGACCATCAGCCACGAGAACATCCGATAGATGTCATCGCCACCCGTCAGGATCACGACCACCACGCCCACGACCAGGAGCGTGTATAGGATAGTCAGCAGTATCGTCCACATAAATCTCAAGCCTAGGGGAGCCCGCAGACCGGGTGTCCTAGGCTCGCTAATCGCAAAGGTAACAATATTCCTCTAAGAAGCACCACACGCTCATCAGCGACGAAGGCGTACCCAGCAACCGTGCCGGGTACGCCTTCGCGATTATTTTGTCTTAGCAAGGAGAGTTCCTCCTCGTAGCCTTTAGTCTAGTATGGTGACCCAGCCGTGTGTATCGGGCTCGTCGCCGTACTGGATGCCGCGTAGCTTGTTGTAGAGCTTCTCGCAGATAGGACCAGGCTTACCATCCTTAGAGATCTCGTAAGTCTTGTGCTCATCGAGGTCATCGACACGTAGTATCGGGCTGATGACAGCAGCCGTACCGCAAGCACCAGCCTCCTCAAAGGTAGCCAGCTCCTCCTCAGGTACATGACGACGCTCTACCTTCAGACCAAGGTCCTCAGCGAGCTGCATCAAGCTCTTGTTCGTGATAGAAGGCAGGATAGAGGTAGACTCAGGCGTGATGTACGTGTTGTCTCTAATTCCGAAGAAGTTAGCTGGACCGCACTCATCGATATACTTCTTCTCCTTAGCATCGAGGAAGAGGCAAGCGCTGTAGCCCTTCTCGTGAGCCAGGACAGTAGGTACCATACCAGCGGCATAGTTACCACCCACCTTGATCGTACCAGTACCCAGAGGTGCCGCACGGTCGTAGCCACGCATGATAGCCATAGGTGTAGGCTTGAAGCCCTCCTTGAAGTAAGGACCTACGGGAGATACGAAGACGATAAAGAGATACTCAGGAGCAGGCTTGACACCCACCTGAGCACCCAGTCCGAGTAGGAGTGGACGGATGTAGAGCGAAGCACCGCTCTCGTAGGGAGGTACGTAGTCCTTGTTGAGCTCGACAGCCTTCTTGACAGCCTTGATAAAGAGTTCCTCAGGTACGGGAGCCATGACGACACCTTCAGCAGAGCGGATCATGCGCTTAGCATTCTCCTCAACACGGAAGAGGCGTATCTTACCATCCTTACCACGGTAAGCCTTGAGACCCTCGAAAGCCTCCTGACCATAGTGCAGACAGGTAGCACCCATGTGTAGCGTGATCGTCTCCTCTGAAGAGACCTCTAGCTCGCCCCACTTGCCATCACGATAGTAACAGCGTACGTTGTAATCGGTCTTGAGGTAACCAAACCCCAGTGATGACCAGTCCAAATTCTTCATACTATATATAGGTAATAAAGTTGTTAGTAAAGTCCGTAGTAAATGATTCGTCCACAAAGATACCTATTTTATTTGGTATTGTGTAATGACCCGACGTGTAACAACCCAACGAGTAACGATTTGTAGGGACGCACGGTCTGTGCGTCCGTTGTAGTACAGCAAGACGTGTGGCCCGTCGTAGGGACACGCAGAGACGACTCCTGTAGGGACGCACGGTCTGTGCGTCCGTCCCCGTCAAAACCACAACGCTGTAACAGTTGATACAAACTTGACGCTGTAACCTTTGACACAACGGACGCCTTCCCGCTAGACACTAGCCGTGCGTCCCTACAAATCGTTACTCGTCTCACTTTGATTTGATACGACTACTTTTTGATTTCTTCGGAGCTATTTGGGGATTTCTTCCGTGGATATTTTTCATTTCCCTCGGGAGAACGAAAAAATTCTTCGGACTTATCGTTTGATTCTTCCGAAGTTTCATTTGATTCTTCCGAGGAAATCCGAAATAGCTCCGAAGAAATCCCGAAATAGTTCGCTGGAAATTTCCAAATTCCTCCGAAGAAATTTTGGCAGCCTCGGAGGGGATGTTGGGGACCTCGAAGGGAGATCGGGGATATTCTACATTATTTGCTTAGGTCTTGTTTTTTTATTACCTTAGCCCCGTGAAGAGAGACAGGTGCCTCTGGGGCACCTCAGCCCCCTACTCACCTCTTCCTCTTCACCTACTTAAACACGCGAGGATATATTAATCACTTACACTTAAATACATACGCTTATGAAACGAATGTTATCTATTTTGGCGTTGTTGGGTGCTTTTCTGCTGATGCCCTTTGTGGCGCAGGCGCAGCAGATGTGCTCAATAACCGTCGAACAGCCGCAAGGTGGCACAATCAAGGTCTATCCGGGGACTAAAATTTCTGGACAGACCGTAGCTGAAGTAGAGGCTGGATCTCAAGTTACTATGAGACTCTCTCCAACCAAAGGCTACAAAATAGACTACTGGCTAGTCAATGGTAACCGTGTAGAGATAGACCCAGGGACTGCATTTGTCAACAACAAAAAGACTATCACTATTTCAGAGCCTACAACTATCTCCGCTGTACTTAAGGAGTCTGGCTACTTAGTCTCCTATGAGCAGCCCGAGGGAGGTACGCTTATGGTAAAGACTATTTACCCTGAGACTGACGTGCCATCAGGTACTCGTGTCGAAGAGGGCAAGTCGCTGAAGATTACCGCCACTGTGAACGAAGGGAACCAGTTCAAGCACTTCCTCGTCAATGATGAGGTTAAGGTTCCTAGCAATCTGACGCAGCCGCGTATAGACGTGACGGCTAACTCTGATCTGACCATCGCAGCGGTCATAGAGACGGCTCAGCCGTGTATCGTCACTATCAAGCCATTCGACCATGGTTATCTAAAGGTGACGTATGGAGACTATTCGAACCCGACTGAAGTACAGAATGGCAACGAAGTGCCTCTTGGGGAGATGCTCCGAGTCGATGCTTACTTTGACGAAGGGTATGAGCTAGATCACTTCCTTGTCGATAATGTGGAAACGCCTTCAGAATCTCAGGATTATGCAGGTATCAAGGTCATCGCTAGGAAGGCTATCACGCTATCAGCTGTTGCTAAGGCTAAGGCTGCACCACAGCCTACGAAGTACACGGTAACGCTAGGCGATCTGCCTGCAGAGCAGGGTACTTTCACCGCTACTTATGGAGCGGACAATACGGCTGTCCAGAATGGCGCTGAGCTACCCGAGGGCACGAAGATTACCTTCACGGCAACAGCTGCTGAGGGTTACGAGTTTGATCATTGGATGGTCAACGATGTTAAGTCTGACGATACGAGTAATCCGCTTGTCATCACACTTGCTGCTGCTCTGAAGGTTGCTCCCGTTATGAAGCAGAAGGCTACACCACAGCCCACGACCTACACGGTAACGCTGGGCAACATACCTGAAGAGCAGGGTTACTACTATGCTTACTACGATGGAGGTTCTATCGCTAATGGAGGGTCAAAGGCTGTGCCCGCAGGTACAGAGGTTACCTTCCAGATAGACATACCAAACGGAGACGATTTTCTTCCGAAGTACAATGTCACGTCTTGGTCTGTCAACGGCAAGACGGTAGAAGAGCAAAGCGCTACTCTCAAATACACACCAACGGAGGATGTTGAAGTCTTTCCTGTCCTAAAGAAGAACGGCACAGAGCCAGATCCAGGTCCAGAGCCTACACCAAAGGGTAAGGTCACGATGATTCCGCCTAAAGATGAGCAGGGTGTACAGCATGGTACGATGACTGCGACCTACCTTGACGACGATTACAATGACATTGACGTTAACGATGGTGACGAGCTGCCTTTTGGTACGACTGTTAGCTTCGTAGTAACGCCTGAAGAAGGTTATGAAGTCGCTTACTGGAAGGTCAATGGTGAGACTCACCAGATTGAACCTTTTGCGGAGCCTAATGAGAAAGCTGTTTCCGTTGAGGATGAAAACGGTATCACGATAGCGCCGATCGTTAAGAAGAAGGGCGCAGCAGCCGTCGAGTATACGATCACGATGGTTCAGCCTGAAGAGGGACAAGGCACTCTGACAGCTCATGTAGGCAATAAGACCTATAAGGGTAGCGAGTTCAAAGCAACGGCAGGAACAGAGATCTTCTTCTCAGTAGAGCCCGCTGCGGACTACGAGATGTATTACTGGCTGATCAATGATCAGCGTGTGGATCCTAGCGCAGGCAATCCTAACCAGCTTACACGCAAGGTGGAGGGCAATCTCAAGGTAGAGCCTATCCTCATGTCCAAGAGTGCTCCCGAGCCTACTAAGTTCTCAGTGACGCTAGGCGAGCTCCCTGCAGAGCAGGGTACTTTTACCGCTACTTATGGAGCTGACAAGACCTCTGTACAAAGTGGCGATGAGCTACCCGATGGTACGGAGATCACCTTCACGGCAACACCCGCCGAGGGCTACGAGTTTGACTACTGGATGGTCAACGATGCCAAGTCTGACGACACGAACAATCCTCTTGTCATCACGCTCTCAGCTGCTGTCAAGGTCGCTCCCGTTATGAAAGCTAAGCCAGCTCCGCAGCCTACCGAGGCTAAGATCACGATGATACAGCCTGATGCTACGCAGGGCAAGCTGATTGCTTACACCTATGGTAGTGATGGTATGCCGTCAACAATAGTCGATGGTATGACTGTAAAGTCTGGAACGGAGGTAACCTTTGCGGTATCTCTCAAAGAAGGCTACGAGATGGACTACTGGCTGGTCAATGATCAGCGTCAGGAGGTCGAAGCAGGTAAGTTCCCCCACAAGAAGACGATCAAAGTCACGAGCGACATCAAGGTACAGCCAGTCCTCAAGGCTAAGACTGCTCCACAGCCCAAGAAATTTGAAGTCTCATACAGCTGCGGTGATCATGCTACGATCGCTGGTACGGTAAATGGTGTGCCCTTCGAAAGTGGTGATAAGCTTGCTGTTGGCACAGAAGTCGTGCTGACCGTAACGCCTGAGGAAGGCTACGAGGTCAAGCACTGGATTGATAGTGACGATGAGGTCGTCCCAGGTTCTGAGGGTAAGAATTCTTACACCTTCACGGTAGATGGCTATACAAGTATAGTTGCAAAGATCCAGAAGAAGAAGGATACTCCACAGTATGAGACAGTCCATGTAAAGGTTGAATACGAGAGTATAAACGGATCTATCACAACGACGTATGTCGCCCCCGATGGATCGTCTCAAAGTATATCCGGAGATGATGATATACCAGTAGGTAGTGTCGTCACGCTAAGGGCTACGATCTTTATGCCGAACTATCAGGTGGTCTACATGAACAATGGAGAGGTGGTTTCCAAAGATGCTCTCTCAGAGGATGGTCTTGTCTACACCTTTACGGCTAATGAGGATGCTTCTATACAAGCAATCTTCTCTAAGAAGACTACTCCAGAGCCTACCAACAAGGCTAAGATTACCTTTAAGGAAGAGGGTACGGGAGGCTTTGTTATGGGTAAATATAAGGACCCCGAAAGTGAGTTCTCACGCTCCATATTTAACGGTGACACCAAGGATCTGCCTATCGGTACGGTCATAACATTCACCGCGACTCTCCTTTCTGATGCATACCAAGTAACCTATACGAATAATGGTGAGGCTGTCCCTGCAGGGTCTCTCTCAAAAGAGGGTACAGTTTACACCCTAACCGTAAAGGGTGATGCTACAGTGCTAGCTACTTTTAGCAAGAAGGAGGTACCTGCTGAGGACTACACCTTCACCTTTGAGGGTGGTAAGGGAGGTACGGTAACGGCTACGGTCCTTATGGAGCCCATAGAGAGTGGCGCCAAGATCGCAGCTGGTACGATGATCAGAGTCGAAGCAACGCCTGATGAGAACTACGAGATCGATGAGTGGCGAGTCAATGGCGATCCCGTCTCTACAAATGGTAAAGACTACTACTACGTCACGCTCATGAAGGATACCAACGTCAAGGTGACCTTTAAGTCTACCAAGCCTGTTGAGTACGCTGTCACTGTAGCGCCTGTACTGCCAAGTGCAGAGGCTGGTACCGTAAAGCTCTACAAGGAGAATGGTACAGCCGTCGAGAGTGGTACAGCTGTGGCTGTGAACACCAAGATGTATGTCGAGGTGAAGCCTGCAGCTAAGTATGAGCTGGAGACACTCCAGGTCAACAATACTACGATCAAGGCTGGTGATGCAGCTCTCGTCAACCTAACTGACGGTGGCTTCAAGTACAGCTTTACAGTCACGGAGGCTACCACGATCAAGGCAACCTTCAAGCTGGGTGGTGCTGTCGAGCAGCTGACACAGAACCAGATCGCCGCTTACGTGACCAACGGTGGTACACGTCTTGAGGTGACTGGTGCTACTGAGGGTACTGAGGTACGTCTCTACGACTACACGGGTCAGCTACTGCTCTCGAGCACGGAGCACGCCCTTGACATCAGCGCACTACCTGCCGGTGGTTACATCGTACTCGTCGGCAACTACACGACGCGCATCGTCAAGTAAGACTATAACGACGGTCTATTAGGACCTTATCACTTCGCGAGGGAGATCACCGCACACAGTCGGTGGTCTCCCTCGTCGCTTGATAATCGGAGTAGATCGGTGTGTGTCGAATGGAGACTGTTGCAAAAGTCAACAGTCTCACAATCTTGCTTGCAAGATTGTCCTGACTTTGCAGAAAAGATGAAGCGCAAGGCGCTGAGGGTGAGGTCTGAAGGGAGCATACCTCCGTATGTGACCGAAGCCGAATCCCGAAAGCAACACAGCGATTCGCCTTTATGCAACAGTCTCGAATGGATCTGAGGCGCAGCTAACCCGCAGTAAGGTCTCGACGGTGCATCCCTACTACGGCTTACTCGTCAGGGCGTTGGGCAGGCTGGTGATGGGGCTTACGGAGTCTTCGTGCTGGGCGGGGTATGGAGCTTCTTTGCGCAGATAAGCTTATCTTTGCAGTATGAAGTTTACAATCCAGTTAGAGCATTGGCTCATTTCGCTCGGAGAGCGACTACGAGGCGGGCAGCCTATGCGGCGTCTTACTGTCCTTGGCATGTCGCTGGGGATGCTGGTCAGCTGTGCTGGCGGTACTACCACGGCACAGCAACTGCCGACACATCTTGTGGAGGCGAGTGAGCGCACATCAGACTCGCTCGTTCGTGTCGCTAGCGACTGGCTCAACACGCTCACCATCGAGGAGCAGATCGGTCAGCTGATCATCCCGATCTGGGAGCCTCGCTATGACGCTGCCTCTCGGGAGCGCTATTTGCGGCTCATAGACCAGATTCATCCTGGGGGTATCCTCTTTCGCAAGGGGGAGCCTTACGACCAGTATCGGCTGACCCGTCTCCTTCAGGAGCATTCACGCACGCCTCTGCTGATCACAGCCGATGCAGAGTGGGGGCTGGCGATGCGCCTACAGGGGACGATACGCTATCCACGTATGAAGCTACTGGCTGACCACTGCACGCCTGAGGAGATGTACACCCTCGGGCAGCATATGGCGCAGCAGTGCCGTGTGATGGGCATCCATGTGAGCTTTGCACCCGTGCTGGATGTCAATAATAATCCGAAGAACCCGGTCATCGGCACCCGCAGCCTAGGAGCTACGCCCGACATTGTGATCTCGCATGGACTAGCCTTGGCAAAGGGTCTAGAGGATGGCGGGGTACTGTCGGTCGCGAAGCATTTCCCCGGGCATGGCAACACGGACAAGGATTCGCACAAGACGCTCCCCACCGTGTCGGGTACTCTAGAGGAGCTCGAGCGGGTGGAGCTAGCACCCTTTCGCGCTTACATAGAGGCTGGTCTCGGGGGTATCATGGTAGCACATCTCTCGGTGCCGGCTCTGGAGCCTAACGTGACCTGTCCATCCTCATTGAGTCACGCTATCGTGACGGGCTTGCTGCGTGAGCAGTTGGGCTTTAAGGGGCTTATTTTCACCGATGGACTGGAGATGCGAGGCGTACAGCGTGCGGAGGGTTTGCCTATATCTGTGGCTGCCATCTTAGCGGGCAATGACCTGCTCCTGGGCCCTCTAGATCCGCCGGCGAGCTACGAGGAGCTGCTCTCAGCTTATCGTACGGGGACTCTCTCGGAGGAGACGATCCGAGATCGTTGCCTGCGCATCCTCTGCTACAAGCTTCTGCTCCATGTGGGCGAGGCTAGCGAGAGACCACTATATAATAAGGAAGAGCTATACGAGGCGCTGCATACGCCTGAGCTAGTCTCTTTTGCCGAGCAACTACAGAACAAAGTATCTAAGAAATAACATTCACAGCGCACACTTAGCTATCTAAATAAGCCTAGTACGATGAAAAAGAACACTCCAAGCATTACAACTACAGCGTGTCCACCCTTACAGTTTGACACCTCTACCTGGTTTGCCCCTGAGCTGACGAAGCTCTCAGAGCATCTCAACGATCGTATGGTCGAGATGATGCGCTTTTACCCCGAGAGCGACTACAAGACGCTGCGCACTATGATCTCCAAGCGCAACGCGCTGCATGTAGACAATATAGTGATCACGGCTGGTCGTACGGCAGCCTTCTACGCAATCGCAGAGGCTTTCGCAGGAAAGAAAGGTGAGATCCTCGTCCCCTCCTATCAGCACTATGAACTAGCCACCAAGCGGTACGGCTGGCAGCTGACCTATCTGCCAGAAGATCTCGAGACGCAGGAGATAAAGCTCGAGGGACAAGAGTTTTGCTGGATCTGCTCGCCAAATAATCCTACAGGACGCTTGCGTTCTCGTGCTGAGTTGTTGGATCTCATAGGGCGTTACCCATCGGTCTACTTTGTGATAGATCAGTCGTACGCAACCTTTACGACACAGCCTACGCTTACGCTCAGTGATGTGAAGAGCCACCCCAACATTATCTTCGTCAGTTCATTCACACAGACATACGGCTTGCCAGGACTGCGCATCGGCTATGTGACAGCTGACAAGAAGGTTGTCAAGGAGATAGAAAAAGTAGTCGACCCGTGGTCGGTCAGCACGATGGCGGTCGAGGTGGCAAAGTATATCCTGATTCACCCGGCACAGTTTACGCTCCCGATCCGTAAGTGGCAGCGCAATGCCCTCGAGCTAGAGACTAAGCTTCGCCAGATAGATGGTATCGAGGTGATGCCGAGCGATGCACCCTTTTTCCTTGTTCAGATACACTGTGCCACAGCAGCTGAGCTGATCAAGTATCTACTCGAGGAGCACAATATAGCGCTCTACGATGCGACCAAGCTGCGCGGGATCAAGGACGAGGTGGTGCGTATCACCTCCCGTGATGCGACAGACAATGCGAAGCTCGTAGAGGCTATCGCAGCTTTTTGTGAGAGTCGGTAGGAGGCTCTGATAGCACTGCTTCGGAGGGGCGTCACACAGCATCTCGTGCTCGAGTACCATACTTAGACTAATTATTTATTGCTACCTTTGTAATTGCGAAAGTTGTTGCAATGTGAATGATAGAGCCGATGAAATCTGAATGTATAGCGCGAAATGCTACCATAACTGCCATAGAAGGTGGGGAGGTGCGTCTCACGGTGCTACGCCCATCTGCTTGTAGTAACTGCGAGGCTGCAGGGCATTGCCACGCCTCAGAGAGCCGTCTAGAGACGATCACGCTCGATCGCTCGCAGCTCCCTGGCGAGGTGGCTGTCGGCGATCAGGTCTCTCTCGAGATGCGTAGCTCGCTGGGCATGCGTGCTGTACTTCTCACGATGATCATCCCTACCATTCTCATCATTGCTATAACCATCATCTTAAGCTACCTAGAGGCAGGTACGCTGGCTCAGATATTGATCGCTCTGGGTGTAGCCGCGGCATATATGCTCCTGCTATGGCTCTTACGTGACCGGTTTGAGCGAACCTTTGCCTTTACCGTGCGAAAAAAGTAAGTTCATACACACTCCTATGACAATACTACCCACCATACTTGTCCTCGTAGTGATAGCACTCATCAGTGCCGTCCTACTCTTTATCACCTCCAAGAAGTTTGAAGTAAAAGAAGACCCGCGCATTGCTGAGGTCGCAGAGGTCCTTCCTCAGGCCAACTGCGGTGGCTGTGGTCACCCTGGCTGTGCCGGCTTTGCTAAGGCTTGCTGCGAAGCCTCCTCTCTCGAGGGGCTCTGGTGCCCCGTGGGCGGAGAGCCTGTCATGACGAAGGTCGCAGAGATCCTCGGTCAGAGCGTTGCCAAGAGCGATCCGCTCGTAGCGGTCGTCCGCTGTAACGGTACCTGCGAGGCGCGTCCACGAGTCAATACTTATATAGGAGCCAAGAGTTGCAAGATCGAGTCGACCCTTTATAGTGGCGAAACAGGCTGTAGCTACGGCTGTCTAGGCAACGGCGACTGCGTCGCTGTGTGCGACTTTGATGCGATCCACATGAACCCCGAGACCGGGCTTCCCGAGGTGGACGAAGATAAGTGTACCGCCTGTGGATCTTGTGTCAAGGCTTGCCCAAAGATGATTATCGAGCTCCGCAAGAAGGGTCCCAAGGGACGCCGTCTCTACGTCAGCTGCGTCAATAAGGACAAGGGTGGCGTGGCACGTAAGGCTTGCGCCAACGCTTGTATCGGATGTAGCAAGTGCTTTAAGGTATGCCAGTTTGAGGCAATTACGATAGAGAACAATCTCGCTTACATAGACCACCAGAAGTGCCGTCTATGTCGTAAGTGCGCAGCTGAGTGCCCGACGGGAGCTATCCATGAGGTCAACTTCCCGCCACGCAAGGAACCTGCAGCAAAGCCAGCGCCCGCCGACAAGCCTGCTCCAGCCATGGCAACAGCCGCTGCCACTCCTGCTGCTACCTCCTCAACAGCATCTGTACCTCAGAAAGATTAACACGAAGCTATGGCAAAGACATTCAGAATAGGGGGTATCCATCCCCACGACCATAAGATTAGCGCAGGGGTACCTATCACGGTCGTTGCCCCTCCCGATGAGGTGGTCATCACCTTAGCACAGCATATCGGAGCACCAGCCACGCCAGTCGTCAGTAAGGGCGACCAGGTGCGCGTGGGCACGCTCCTAGGCAAAGCAGGCGGCTTTGTCTCGGCAAATATTCACTCCTCCGTCTCGGGCACCGTTACCAAGGTGGACCAAATAACAGACGCTAGTGGCTTTAAGAAGCCCGCCATCTTTATCAAAGTAGAGGGCGATGAGTGGGAGGACTACATTGACCAGACAGATACGCTCATCACGGAGACGGAGCTAGACCCTAAGCAGATTATCGACCGTATAGCTGAGATGGGCATCGTCGGTATGGGCGGTGCGACCTTCCCCACCCATGTCAAGCTCTCGCCCCCTCCAGGGCAGAGTGCTGACTACGTCATCATCAACGCTGTCGAGTGTGAGCCCTACCTCACGAGCGATGACGCACTCATGCGTGTCAAGGCGATGGAAATCATGGTGGGCTGTGCCATCATTATGAAAGCTACAGGCACTCCACGAACGCTCATCGGCATCGAGGTCAATAAGCCAGAAGCTATCCGCACGATGCGAGACGCAGCCGAGCGGGCGAAGGCATTCCTCCCCGAGGGGCAGAGCATCGCTGTCGTACCGCTCAAGAAGCGCTACCCGCAAGGTGGCGAGAAGCAGCTCATCGATGCACTCATACGCAAGCAGGTTGCCTCAGGTGCGCTGCCTATCTCTACGGGTGCTATCGTGCAGAATGTCGGGACCACCTTCGCTATCTACGAGGCGGTCATGAAGCACAAGCCACTCATCGAGCGCATCATCACAGTCACCGGACGAGCTATCGCACATCCCTCCAACTTCAAGGCGCGTATCGGTACGCCTATGCAGACGCTCATCGATGCTGCGGGAGGTTATGCTGAGGAGCCTGGCAAAATCATCGGTGGTGGCCCTATGATGGGTCGCGCACTTGTGAACACGGAGGTACCCGTCGCCAAGGGGTCGTCAGGACTACTTATCCTCTCCGCCAAGGAGTCGACACGTCCCGAGATGCACGACTGCATACGCTGCGGTAAGTGCGTATCGGTCTGCCCGATGGGACTCAACCCCGCCTTCCTCATGCGTGACACCATCTACAAAGACTGGGAGAGTACCGAGCACAACTACATCGCCGACTGCATCGAGTGCGGCTCTTGTAGCTACACCTGCCCAGCGGGACGTCCGCTCCTCGACTACATACGTGTCGGCAAGCAGACCGTCATGGGTATCATGCGAGCCCGCAAGAAGTAATACACACTGAGACAGATCACCGATCCTCATCATCGACTACGATATATAGCTTATGGCACAACAAGTCATCGTATCACCCTCACCGCATATCCATAGCGGTGACACCATTAGCAAGAATATGTATGGGGTGCTGATTGCTTTGATACCAGCATTCCTCGTCATGCTCTACCAGTTTAGGACTGACGCTTTACTTATCACCGCTATCTCGGTAGCCTCCTGTATGCTCACGGAGTGGGTCATCACCCGCTTCTTCCTGCATCGTCCCTGTCGTCTGCTCGACGGCTCGGCGCTCCTGACAGGCGTCATCCTAGCCTTCAACCTCCCCGCCTCGCTCCCCTGGTGGCTCGTCCTGATGGGTGGCGTCGTCGCTATCGGCATTGGCAAGATGGCTTTCGGAGGACTGGGCAATAACATCTTCAACCCTGCGCTCGTCGGGCGTGTCTTCCTCCTCATCTCCTATCCAGCACAGATGACTACCTGGAAGACTCCTGCCCGTCTTGCCGAGCAAGCTGCCGATGCAGTCACAGGAGCAACCCCTCTAGGCATCCTCAAGTCAGGAGCCATCGATCAGCTGCCTGACTCGCTACAGCTCCTCGTTGGCTTCAACTTCTCCTCCATGGGAGAGGTGAGTGCCATCGCTATCCTCATCGGCTTAGCTTATCTACTCATCCGTCGCATCATCACGTGGCACACACCTGTGGCTATCATCGTCTCCGCTTTCGTACTGAGTGGTATCATGCACCTCTACGACCCAGCGATGTACGCTAGTCCCTTCTTCCACCTACTGACGGGTGGTCTGCTCTTTGGTGCAGTCTTTATGGCGACCGACTACGTCACCTCGCCTATCTCGCACCGTGCGCAGCTCATCTACGGCTGTATGATTGGGTTCCTCACCGTCATCATCCGCTTGTGGGGCTCTTACCCTGAGGGTATGTCCTTTGCCATCCTCATTATGAATGCGTTCACCCCACTACTCAACACCTACATCAAGCCACGTCACTTCGGTCATGTGGTCAAATCTAGAAAGGAGGCTAAAAGATGAAGAAGCTACCCTCTACACTCCCCAACATGATCCTCTCACTCGGGATCATCTGTCTGATTATAGCTGGTATTCTAGCTTTGGTCAATGTAGCAACCAAAGATACCATCGCACAGGCCGAGACGAAAGCTAAGGTCGAGGCAATCAAAGAGATTGTCCCCGCCTTTGACAATAATCCTTACGAAGAGCGAGACACCGTCGCACTCGAGGGTGAGGGCTCCCTCGCCGTCTATCCCGCCACGCAGGGTGGACAGCCTGTCGGCTACGCCATCGAGACCTACACCGATGCCGGCTTCGCTGGTCACATAGATATTATGGTAGGCTTTGATATGGAGAGCCAGATCGTCGGCTTCAAGGTACTCAAGCACGAGGAGACCCCCGGACTAGGTGCTAAGATACAGGAGTGGTTCACCTCTCCCGCACCTAATGCTGACCTTATCCGTGATGTGCGAGGGCTTAACATGAGCCAAGCTTCGCCCCTGAAGGTCTCTAAGGACCACGGTAAGGTTGACGCCATAACCGCTGCGACCATCTCCAGTAGAGCCTTCATTGATGCCCTCGAGCGAGCTTATCGAGCTTATCAGAGCGTCGTCGGTGAGGGAGGCCCCACGGCACAGCCCACCGAGAGCAACTGTGCGCTTCCCGAGCGAGAGGTCATCGACAGCCTCTTCAACACGTTGCTCCCCGCTTATCGTCTTGTGGACAAAGCGAAGAGTGGCACCACCGACGAAGGCACTCCCTGGCTGACTCAGAGCTATGGTCCCAACAATATGAGCGAGACGACAGGCCTACTCGTCGTCACTACCAGCGACGATGATTACGAGGGCCGTTGCTTGCCGATGCTTGTCTGCTTTGACAATAATGGCGCGCTCGCAGCCTTTGCCATCGCTGATCTCAATGCTAAGGGCAGGCTCATCTCCATCAGTAATCAATATGGAGGCAACCAAGACCCCGCTACCACCAAGCCCTCGAAGAAGTCTCTCATCGGCAAGAAGGTCACACCCTCTAGTCTCAAGCTTCGCGAAGATGGCGGATCTATAGACGCTGTCACAGAATCTACGGTCTCTTCACGCGCTGTTCTCCAGGGCATCGCTCGTGCGCAGCGCATCTTTGTAGAGGCTTCTGCCAACGAATCAACTAAGTAATGCACCGCCATGAATAAGTATATCAAGACAATTACCAATGGTATCATTACGGAGAACCCCACCTTCGTGCTTCTCCTCGGTATGTGTCCTACCTTGGCGACCACCACGTCGGCCATCAACGGACTCAGCATGGGACTAGCCACCACCTTCGTGCTTATCTGTTCCAATGTGATGATCTCCCTCCTGAAGCGACTCATACCTGATGCGGTACGTATCCCCGCCTTTATTGTAGTCATCGCAGGCTTCGTCACCGTACTGCAGATGATCATCAAAGCATACCTACCAGCACTCGACCAGAGTCTGGGTATCTTCATCCCGCTGATCGTGGTCAACTGTATCGTCCTCGGACGTGCTGAGTCAACCGCCTCCAAGAGTAGCGTTGGCATATCGCTCTTTGACGGTATCGGCATCGGACTAGGCTTTACCATCGGACTTACCCTCCTAGGCATCGTACGTGAGATGCTCGGTGGCGGTTCGTTCTTTGGTCTGACCGCTTATCCCAACGACTTCTCCGCACTACTCTTCGTGCTGCCTCCGGGAGCCTTCATCGCTCTAGGACTACTCATCGGCATCTATCACGCTATCTCTAAGAAGCAATAGATCCAACCCACGAGACGTAAAGGCTAACCCTAGCCACTACCCACCACACAGACACTTACTACTATGAAATTTCTCATCATATTCATCGTTGCTGTCTTTGTCAACAACGTAGTCCTCTCCCAGTTCCTTGGTATATGCCCCTTCTTAGGTGTCTCTAAGAAGGTCTCCACCGCCACAGGCATGGGCGCAGCCGTCACCTTCGTCTTGCTACTAGCGACGATGGTCACCTGGCTCGTACAGAGCTATATATTAGTTCCCCTGGGGCTCGAATTCCTGCAGACCATCGCCTTCATTCTCGTCATTGCCACGCTCGTGCAGATGATCGAGATGATCATCAAGAAGATCTCCCCGGCACTCTATCAGGCCCTCGGTGTCTTCCTTCCGCTGATCACGACAAACTGCTGCGTACTGGGTGTCGCCATCCTCGTCATCCAGAAGGAGTTCACCTATGCTGAGTCACTTATGTATGCCGTCTCCATCGGTATCGGCTTCCTCCTCGCTATGGTCATCTTCGCTGGTATCCGCGAGCAGCTAGCCAAGACCGGCAGCACGCCACGAGCTATGAAGGGCACCCCCATAGCCCTCATCACCGCTGGTATCCTAGCAATGGCCTTCATGGGCTTCTCAGGTCTAGCAGCTATCTAGTATTCTAGATTTCGCAAATCTGATAATCGGATGAGACGAGTAACCCTTTGTAGGGCTGCACGGTCGGACGCAGACCGTCGGAGCGTCCGTTGTGTTAAAGGATACAGCGTCAAGTTGTTACTCGTCACGCCTTAACGGGGACGGACGCACAGACCGTGCGTCCCTACAAATCGATACTTGTGAGATTTACGAAGTCGAGCTGACGCCTGGGGCTTGTTTATTGAGGAAAATGTAGTATCTTTGCAACCGCATCAGTAGAGATGCCAGCTTACTGATTGAGGAGATTACTTCTTCAGTCATCAAGCAAGGAGAGGTGGCAGAGTGGTCGATCGCGGCGGTCTTGAAAACCGTTGACCTTCATGGGTCCGGGGGTTCGAATCCCTCCCTCTCCGCTTTAAGTACTCTGGCAGCACCGCTAGAGAGCACTACTGAAAAAGTATAAGTATCGTAATTCCAACGAGTTACGATACTTTTGTTTTATAGTCCTCTACCTCTTCAGAGTAGTTACAGAGATAGCCGAAACGCCCAAAATACTCTCCAATGGCTACAATCTGGCTACACTTTTTTCTCGCAAAAAATAATTGTAGCCAAGAGTACGTAGAGAGTCTGTTTAGAGCCCTTGTACATTGCTGTAGTTCAAACAATTATGTGCAACTTTGTAGGCGAGTTGTAGAGAGTTATTAGCACCGTAAATGTGTAGCTTTTCTGGTCGCAAACTTTCTATGCTTGGCTACAATAAAAACAGACAATGTATGCAATCAATTTTCAGAACAGCATTCTACCTTCGCAGCAACTATGTGAACAAGGAAGGAAAAACACCAGTAATGCTACGCATCTATCTCAACAATGAGCGGATGTCTCTAGGCTCCACTGGCATCACCATCGTGCAGTCCCAATGGGATCGCGAAAAAGAGCGAGTAAAAGGGCGTCACACCGAAGCTCTGAATACGAACTTGCAATTGGATAACATCCAAAGTGGTTTACAAGCCATCTTTCGCAAGTTAGAAATGACTGATGAGCTTTCGTTAGAGCGTATCAAGCCAGAACATCTTGGCAAAAAACAAGATATAGATACCATCATGCAACTCTTCGACAAACACAATGAAGATGTTGCAGCTCGAGTTGGCATCTCAGTCTCTGCGCCCACTCTTCAAAAGTATAAGGTCTGCAAAAGACGCTTTTCTGAGTTCCTAAAAGATAAACTCAGACGTAGAGACCTCAAGCTCACGGAGCTAACCTATATGATTATACATGATTTTGACCTATACCTACGCACAGTGGTGGGGCAAAATCCTAATACAGCCACTAAAACGATGAAGACCTTCAAGACTATCGTCATTTTGGGGCAAAAGTTAGGCGTACTACATCACGACCCATTTGTCAACTTCCGATTTCACTTAGAGCCAGTGAATAGAGGGTTCTTGACTGACGAAGAGGTCTTACAGATTGTCAACAAGGAGTTGAATGTCTCAAGATTGGAGCTGGTACGAGATGTCTTCATCTTTTCCTGCTTTACAGGTTTAGCCTACATTGATGTGGCTAATCTTACACCTGACAATATCGTGATGCTTGGTGGCAAAGAGTGGATTATGACCAAGCGACAGAAGACAAGTGTGGAGACCAATGTGCTGCTCCTCGACATCCCTAAGCGCATTGTCAGTAAATATAGCCACCAAACTTATCGTGATGGCAAGCTCTTTCCTATCCTTAGCAATCAGAAGATGAATTCGTATTTGAAGGAGATTGCAGATATTTGTGGTATCAAGAAGAATTTGACCTTTCACTTAGCTCGACATACCTTTGCCACTCTCTGTCTCAGTAAGGGTGTTCCTATGGAGAGTGTATCTAAGATGCTAGGTCATACCAATATCCGAACAACGCAAATCTATGCCCGGATTACCAATAAGAAGATTGAACATGACATGGAGCAGTTTGCTGACAAGCTAGGCAAGTTCAATACGGCAATGGGTATCGGGGAGAATAGTTGGCAATAAGTGCAACCATTAAAACCAAATAAGAAGATGAAGACAACGAATAAGAAAGAACTATCCTACTTCCGCTTAAAGCTGGAGAGCTACCTTAGTGAGCATTTCCCTGAAAAGGTGGAAGACAAGTCCTTTATCAAGGCACGAGCTGATGAAGCTCTTACCACCTACTGTGATGCTGTAGAAGAAGGATTCTCGTATCCCGAAGCAGAGAGTATGGCAAGTGAAGTGCTGTATCGTGACCTGCATTTCTCCAAATACGACACGCTTGTGTCCGTCTTGGAGAATGAGTTTGAAAAAGAACTCCCCTCCCCACTCCCCGAACGACTTGCTCCGATATTGCTAAAGAATCGAGCGATCCAAGAGACCTTTGACAAATACAATCTTACGGATGAATTTGTTGCAACACCTGAGTATGACACGCTCTACACAGAACTGACAGGAACAGTTGTACTTCTTATCGAAGCTAATCAACTTCCCACGGTAGGCAATGTGAGTGCATTAGAGTCGACAATGTAGCTTATCCCTATCTCGTGAGCCTTTTGAGCTTCAAGAGCCAAGATAGTCTCTCTGCTCCATACGTCAAGAGCATAGTCTATCTCTTGTCTTTATGTCGCATAGTCTCTTGGCTCTGCTCTTGAAAACTCTAAAAGACTCCGAATATGAATAAATCTCTCATGAACAAAGACCTGCACAGTCCAGCCTTCATACGGGCAAGTGTTCCTGCAGATAAAGAGGAACCATTACAAGTTGCGTCCAAAACAACTCCGAGCAACCACATCAAATGGTCTCGCATCATCCGACTTACCTTACTTATGGGTATCCTATTGGGTGGAGTGTATTTACTTTCTAAGTTAGTCACAGCACAGATCGTAACAGCTCTATTGATACTGATTGGTTTTGTGGTACTACGATTCATCGTTCGTACCGTTCTGCAAATCACATTTACGCTTTTACGCTACCTCTTTTGGATTATTGTACTAGCCGTAATACTGCTTTGCGTGCTATGATATAGCACCTCTCTCACTTCAGAGAAACAACTCTTTGGGTGACTGGCTCTCTTGCGAGGCTGGTCACCCTTTTTGCTTCTTGTGTTTAGGCATTGCACTTCTGCTTTTCAGTCATAGCTCCCCAGTTATGCAGGGGTCAAATCGGGCGCTGATTCTTTTTCATCGCAAAGGTAGTACGGGGCTTAAAGACTTTCCCAAGGTCAGGCCATTCGGTTTGTCTGGAAAATCTCCACACCTATGCTATTTGCTTCGGGTAGTATTTTCCGCCAAAACCTTGTGTAAGTCTCGCCCCGCTACCTTGTTTTTGCTTGAAAAAAGGAATCAGCATACTCCGATCTTTGAACGCATAAAAAAAAGGTCTCTTATGAATAAGCAGAAAGTAAATATGACATCATCAACGAAAGAAAAAGGATATAGCTCCTCCTCTCATTACCGCATAAGTTCTGAGTTTGAACAAAGTGAGCAGGCGTTGGCTACCAAGTTCGTCCATTGGAACGTACCCCCATTGAAAAGCCTTTGTGACAGCTCTGTATATCTCCTGAGAGCAAAGCTTAATCGTGGCGAGCGAATGAGCCGTGAGGATAAGGATTGGCTCTGTGAAGCGGTGAATACCAATACCTACTTCCGCTATGCCGTACCGCTACAAGGATGGCGATTTGACTTCATCGATGTATTGAAGAAGTTCCTCGTCAATCAATATGGACAGTGGGCAGAGTACTATGCTCCCGACCGCACCAGCCTACGCAACTACCTCTATGGACCTATCAACCAAATCGTAGAGATACCCAAGCAGTAACAGCACTAATACCGATAAGACAATGAAAGGAACAGAACAATTTACCCGAACGATAGCCGAATACCTTAATGGACGTGCGATGACAGACCCTTTGTTTGCACCCAATCTACAGAAGCCCCATAAGAACATAGAGGAGTGCATTCTCTACATCTTGAGTGAGGTGCAAAGAAGTGGTTGTAATGGCTTTGCTGATGAGGAGATATACTCAATGGCAGTTCACTATTATGACGAAGATGATATAGAGGTGGACAAAGTAGCTGGTTGCAATGTTGTGGTCAATCACGTTGTAGAGCTCTCCGAAGAGGAGAAAAAGCAAGCACGGCAGGAAGCTATCAAGCAATACCAACAAGAGGAACTTGTCAAATTGCAGAAGCGAAATGAGCGACCCAAGAGAACTGAAAGAACAGAGACAATATCTTCTATACAACCGCAACCCACACTATTTGACACCCTTGCCTTATGAAACCTAGGAACAAGTTTGAGAAAGCCGTATTGGCACTGAGTACGAGACTATGCCCAATAACAAAAGCACAGCATCAGTGGGCATTCCGTGAGTGTATAGACCACTTTGCCTACCGCTTACCTAAAGGTCGTACGACTTGTATGGATTGTGGTTATAGTTGGACTTTAGAGCAGCCTATAGATACTTGCACTTGTCCTCAATGTAGGGCAAGTCTGCAAGTCAAGACAACAAGAGCGCGGAAGTTACAACAGAAGCAGTACTTCACGCTCCTAACCACTTGTGGGGGGGCGTATCAAGTGTTGCGAATGTTTCTCCTTGTTGTAGGTATGGAGAAAGGGTGCAGAGCACAGACCTCGGTCATTGAGATTGGTCATTATTGGTGGAGCGATGCAGGGAGACAAGCACTAGTAGCCATACAGCGTACTTTTGGACACTATATTGATAGCTTTTCTTTTTGCTCTCCGATGGCTATCCGTAACGATAGCGAAGCTTACCGATATGTAGCCTATTCGCAGATATATCCGAAGCTAAAGGTCACGAATACGCTTTATAGGAATGGCTTCAACGGAGAGTTTCACGGCATAGCACCTACTCAACTCATCCCAGCTCTACTTACTGATAGTCGTGCAGAAACAATGATGAAAGCAGGACGATATAAAGATTTAAGACACCTCCTATCAAGGGGCAAAGGACTTGACAACTATTGGAACTCATACAAGCTGACACTTCGTCACCACTACATAATAAGCGACATTGCCTTATGGTGTGACTATGTAGATATGCTCAAACGATTGGGTAAGGACATCCACAATCCGAAATACATCTGCCCCTCCGACCTCAGAGGAGAGCATAACAAACGAGAAGCGGAGCTGCGCAGACAGCGTGAGCGGGAGGCGATGGAGCGAAAGCGGGAAAAGGCAATGGCGGACGAAGCGCGTTTTCGTGAACTCAAGTCAAAGTTCTTCGGCATCTGTTTTACAGACGGCACAATCCAAGTACACGTCCTGGAGAGTGTGCAGGAGTATATGGACGAAGGAGCTGAATTGCACCACTGCCTATTTTCAAATGAGTACTATCTCAAAGAGAACTCGCTCATTCTGTCGGCTACCATTGAGGGCAAACGAATAGAGACGATAGAGGTCTCTCTGGACACACTACAAGTGATACAGAGCCGTGGCGTATGCAACCAAAACAGCTCATACCACGACCAAATCGTGAGCCTTGTCAATGCCCATAGCCAACTGATACGGGAAGTTGTACGATGAAGGTCGGTAAAGGAGCTGTCGGCTCTTTTTCACTAAGGTTATTTCAAGAATTTGATATGCTTCTTTATTTTCTTCATCGCCCAATCGTAATGACTTGCCGTTACCGAGACACAATATGCTCCGAGTATAGATGTCCCAGTCCAAG
>OLFF01000001.1_pt1 | contig 113716 bp, 102 predicted proteins | sample 1603011 | NCBI WGS metagenome assembly OLFF01 (sample SAMN02675049, study PRJEB24791) | human gut metagenome, SKBSTL061 | isolation source: stool | host: Homo sapiens | place: USA | reverse complement strand
CGCACAGACCGTGCGTCCCTACAGGAGTCGTATTGCTTTGCTGGAGACGGACGCCCTTCACTGGACACTACCCGTGCGTCCATACGGGGTGACGTTTTGCTTTGACACAACGGAGGCTCTCCTGAAAAACTCTATTGGAGTGATCGGAGTGGATCAGAAATGTCGGAGGTGATGTAGCTGTGCTGCACTTGACATTGGAATGTGCGGAGTGAGAAGACTTTCGTATAGCGCGCTCTCGTAGGTGGCAAATTAGTATCTTTGTGCAATAGTACTACAAGTAGACCTCATGACTGATCACAACTCTCTCGAATCTATCGCCACGGAGTGTCCCGACATCTCGGTGGTCATCCCCTTGCTTAACGAGGCTGAGAGCCTCCAGGAGCTCTACGAGCGTATCGTGGCTCACACCGCTGAGGTGGGGCTGAGCTACGAGATCATTTTCGTCGATGATGGTAGTAGCGACGGCTCGTGGCAGGTGATCGAGCAGCTGGCGACCAAGGATGAAGCAGTGCACGGTATCAAGTTTCGCCGTAATTATGGGAAGTCGCCTGCGCTGCAATGTGGCTTCGCTCGGGCTCAGGGACGAGTGGTCATCACGATGGATGCCGACCTGCAAGACGCTCCCGAGGAGATAGGCGGAATGTACAATATGATCGTCGATGAGGGGTACGACCTCGTGAGCGGATGGAAAAAGAAGCGCTACGATCCGCTCTCCAAGACGATCCCCACGAAGCTCTTTAATGCAACGGCTAGGCGGGTCTCGGGGATTAAGAACCTGCACGACTTCAACTGCGGACTCAAGGCGTATCGTGCAGAGGTGGTGCATAGCATCGAGCTGTACAACGATATGCACCGCTACATCCCTTATCTGGCGAAGAATGCTGGCTTCGCCAAGATTGGCGAGCAGGTGGTGCACCACGCACCTCGCAAGTATGGGCACTCGAAGTTTGGGCTGGATCGCTTCTTCAACGGATACCTCGACCTTCTGACGCTCTGGTTCACCCACCGCTTCGGACGTAAGCCTATGCACTTCTTCGGTTTCTGGGGGTCGCTCATGTTTCTCGTTGGGTTCATTGCGCTCATCGTGGTCCTCTCGTTCAAGCTCTCCGCTCTTATCAGTGGCACTCCTGCACCGCTCGTGACTGATCGGGTCTACTTCTACATCTCCCTCGCAGCAATGATCATCGGTGTGCAGCTCTTCTGTGCAGGCTTCATCGGAGAGATGATCTCGCGCCGCGATCCCAATCGTGACAATTACAATATAGCAGCAGAACTATGACTAAGACTTTAGACCAAATCATCTCTACACGGCGCACGGTACGCCACTTTGACGCGACCAAGCCGATGACACGTGCTGAGCTTATGCCGATACTAGAGGCTGGGCGACTAGCTCCCTCGGCAAAGAACTTCCAGCCCCTCCGCTTCGTCGTCGTACTCTCCGAGGAGGAGCGTACGAAGCTTCACGCTGTAAGTCAGCAGCCTTGGTTTTATCACGCTCCGAGCTATATCGTCATCATCGGCGATCACGACAAGGCGTGGCAGCGTCCCCACTGTGACCTTACCTATGTAGACACCTCGATAGCGCTGACGCACATGCTCCTCAAGGCTGAGGATATGGGACTGGGGGCTACGACGGTAGCAGCTTTCGATCAGGAGATCTGCCGTGAGTTACTCCAGATACCTGAGCATGAGGAGCCAATACTGATCTTAGCGGTGGGGCATCCCGACCCAGCCTTTGCCGGCAAAGAGGGCAATCCACGTCGCAAGACGATGGAGGAGCTGGTCACATTCATCTAAGCTAGTCGCACCGCTATGCGCCGTACCGTCACCTTACTACTGCTCACGCTCATCCTGCTGAGCGGGTGCCACAAGGAAGCACCTTATAGAAGTGCCGAGGGGCTCATCTTCGGGACGCTCTATCGGATTACCTATCAGGCTGATGAGGATCTGTCTGATCAGATCAATGAGGCACTGCAGCAGGTCAACCATGTGGCAAATCCCTTTGACTCGACCTCTATGATCTATGCGGTCAATAACAACTTGTCGATGACGGTGGACAGCACTTTCTATGCGATCTACAGCGTAGCACGGAGTGTCTACGAGCGGTCGGGCGGAGCCTACGATGTGACCATCGCTCCGCTGGTCAATGCGTGGGGCTTTGGCTTCGAACAGGGCTATCCGCTCACGCAGCCACAGGTGGATAGCTTGCTGGAGCTGGTCGGTATGAACAAGGTCTCCTGCACCCCCACTGAGCTGACTAAGGCGGATCCCGCTATGGAGCTAGACTTTGCCTCCGTTGCCAAGGGGTACGCCTCTGACCTTGTCGGTGAAAGGCTTCGCAGAGCGGGCGTAACCAATTACCTTGTGGAGATAGGCGGCGAGATCGCCTACTCGGGGCGCAACCCACGGGGCGCTGCATGGCGTGTAGGGATCTCTAAGCCAGACCTAGACTCGCTTGGCCTCAATCAAGAGCTACAAGAGGTCATTGATTTGCCCGGCGAACGGGGAGGACTAGCCACATCGGGCAACTACCACAACTACAAAGTCGCAGCCGATGGAAAAGTCTATGGACACACCATCTCTGCACTGAGCGGTTACCCCGCTGAGACAGACATACTGAGTGCCTCTGTGATCGCTCCTACCTGCGCTGAGGCGGACGCGTTGGCGACAGCTTTCATGGCTCTGGGATACGAAGGCTCTAGGGCGATGCGCAAGCAACTTTCGTCTGACATTTCCTACCTACTCTTCGTCTCGAGTGGTGACTCATTAGCTTTTACCCCAATCTCTAGTCCCTCCTTTCCCCGATCGCACTGATGCTGGCTTCCTTCCTAGCGATATCGGACGGACTTTCTTATCTTTGCATCATATAGCCGTACATTATGACCCAATCATCGCTTCCCAATAACGCTATCAACGATCAGCCCGCCTTCCCTAACGAAGGCACACGACCGACTTTCTCACAGATCTTTCATTTGATCTTGAAGCAGTGGTATTGGTTTGTCCTCTCCTTCGTACTCTTTGTCGTACTAGGCAAGATCGTTGCTGACCATCGTCCTCTAGGGCGTCAGACGTACTACATGCAGCTCTCCTCACGAGAGCCTCACGAGCTGACAAACCCGATGATGCCTCTGAGCGACTCGACGTTCAAGACATCGCCGTGGACTCCTGAGTACATTGCCATGCTACTCAATACGACGACAGCGGTCGTAGAGGCGGGGAAGCGTATCAACTTTCAGGTAGACTACGCTGTCAAGACTCCTTGGGGGATGCGTGACTACTACAACCAAACGCCTATCATCGTGCACTTTGACGATCTACTCCCGACAGACAAGGTGGACTGTATCGCTATGCTAGATGACCCAGTCCATCCGCAGCAGGTCACGCTGAGCGGATTCTTGGGTACTGCGCAGGGGATCTCTATTAACGAGCCGTACGATGTCGTCATCCCTGTCGGCTCTACTCAAGAGACTCCTGTGGGACATGTTACCATAACTCTGGATAACCCCAAGCATCACTTCCCTTATCACATCGATCAGAAGCATAAGAAGATAGCACTCTCCTACTCTACGCTTCAGGACATACGAGCCGTCTATGAGACGGAGATGCAAGTGACGATGAAAAAGGCGGATCTGCCGCTCTCCTCGGTCATGCGCGTCGAGATGCTATCCAATCGCTCCGAGCGTCGCTGCTTAGACCTGCTTTACGAGATGTATCTCGTTACGGACAGCTTGGGATGGGTCGAGCAGCTCAGCGATGAGGGCGCAATAGATTCGCTAGGTCAGTTCGCAGGGACTATACCACCTGCGGGGCTTTCGCCTTTTAGGCTTATTGATGAGCCACGCATAGCGAAAGATCTAGAGCCAGACCTATTTATCATCGCTGGCATGGGACTCTTGGGGCTACTCCTGCCGCTACTTCTCATGTACATTTACTGGGCTATACGAGGAGTCATCTACTATGTCTGTGAGTTGCCAGGTCTCCTACGTCGTCACCTCACACTAGACCTGCAGCGTGGTCGTAAGGGCAAGAAGTCTCTCTACCCCAATCTCGAGGAGTTGTGTACCCTCGTCACACCAGAAGGCGAGCCACGCACTATACAGCTCGCTACGCCCAATAGGACTAAGTATCACGACCAACTCATCTCGGAGCTACAGAAAGCATTACAGCAGAGAGGCGTTTCCTGCGCTGTGTGGTACTTGGACTTACCAAGCCAAAAGAAGCTTAGTGAGACGACTAATGCCGTCTACCACACTGCCCTCACGCCTGGGCTGGTAGGTTCTAGCGCCTTCCAGCAGCAGCTACAGCAGCTACAGACGCAACACCAGCTCACGATTATCGCTCCACCAGCGCTTATGGAGGACCCGACCGCTTATCTTCTCTCTAGTAGCGTAGAGCAGAGCCTTTACTGCATTTATCGTGGTAGCACGAGGATCAGAGCGATCAAGCGTGTCGTCCATCAGCTGCAGATCAGACAGCAGGTAGACCGCTCCCGCATGCATACCCTTTGGGTTGAGTAGTAAGGGCTGCTACCTACTATTTATCGATCAGACTATGACTACTGAAGGTAAAGACTCTAGGGAAAAGGCTCTCGATCTGACCCATCTGCGTCCTGCTGCATCAGACGTTAGCGGGACTGTCGGTCTCTTCGGTGGAAGTTTTGATCCGCTACACATCGGGCACCTCGCTCTCTGCGACTACATCTTGGCTTATCCAGAGCTGTCGGGACTGACTCAGATATGGTTTATGCCCACCCCGCAGAACCCGCTTAAGGAGCAAGGCCCCACGCTACCCTACACGCTGCGCTGCCACATGATCGAACAAGCGATTCAGTCTGATCCACGCTACGAGCTATGCACGATCGAGTCCATGCTGCCTGAGCCACACTACACGCTAGAGACACTCACCGCTCTCGAGGAGCATTACCCACACTGTTCCTTCAGCCTCATCATCGGTGCTGACAGCTTAGCCTCTCTCTCCCAGTGGTATCGACATGGCGAGCTCATAGATCGCCTACCACTCGTGGTCTATCCACGAAAAGGCTACGACCTCTCTCAGCTAGTCGATCAGTACCCCACAGCTCAGATACGATTGCTCAGCGAAGCTCCTCAGATAGAGATCTCCTCCACTGCGATCCGTCAGGCACTCCACGAGGGACGAGACCTGCGCCACTGGCTTCCTCAGCCCGCACTATACCATACACTCTCTCAAGCAACCACTCCTTATGAACGATGACCGAATGGTACAACTAGCCTCCTATCAGGTCGAAGAGGAGGCTCTCGAGCTCCTCGATCTCCTCTCTGATCATGACATCCCAGCCACCATACGCAATAGCTACAGCGCACGGATGCTCAGCGCATTCGTTGACGTAGGCGGCTTCATCGTCGAGGTGCCAGAGAGCGCCCGTCCACAGGTACAAGAGCTCATCGACAGTGGCGAGCTCATCCTCCCCGACCAGAGCGACGAGCCTACGACCCGTCTCACGCAGTGGGTCACCAGACTACCACTCCCAGCTCAGTGGTCTCTGGAGAAGCGACTCACTATGCTCCTCCTACTACTCGTCGCCATCGGGATCATCATCGCTCTCATAGTCCTTATCTTCTCGTAGAGATCGAAGTAGATCCAAAGGGCAAAACAAAAGAATCTCCTTTCGAAATCCGCTACTACGGATATTCGGAAGGAGATTTCTTCTGTTAACCACAAATATGAAGGCTCAAAAGACAACCACGCCCTTTCGAGCCCCAAAAACAAAACAACTCCGTGTAGCAACGTCGCGCTCCCTCTTGGACTTGAACCAAGGACCCCCTGATTAACAGTCAGATGCTCTAACCAACTGAGCTAAGGAAGCGTTCCAAATGTGAGTGCAAAGGTAATACATTTCTTCAACACGTGCAAGTGATCACACCGCTAGATTTCGAAAACTTTATCGCAAGCCCAACCAATACATTGAAGTATAGATGGTTGCAGATGACTCTACCTATCTTCATTCTGCGAATTGTTACTCGACTCAGCGAACTATCCGATTTGTGGGATCTAGGTCGATCTACCGCAAAGGGAAATATCCGTATCTTTGTAAGCGCAGAAAAAACTGCATATAGGCTTGACTGAAGACTTATTTCCTCCTCCATGACTACAGATAAAAATACCACCACCCTACCCCACCTGAAGGTTATCTACACAGGCGGAACCATCGGGATGGTACAAGATATAGAGACCGGTGCGCTCAAAGCATTTCAATTTGACTATCTACGGGAGCATGTACCAGAGCTTGATCAGCTCCACTGCACCTTCGACATAGAGCAGTGCGACCCGCCCATAGACTCTTCGGCTATCACGCCCGATCTCTGGGTCTGGCTGGGAGAGATGATCCAGAGGGAGATGCATGAGTATGATGGCTTCGTCATACTACATGGCACGGACACGATGGCTTACACCGCCTCTGCGCTGAGCTTTATGCTACAGGGACTAGATAGACCCGTCATCTTGACCGGTTCGCAGCTACCCATAGGTCGGCTGCGGACGGATGGTAAGGAAAATCTGATCACAGCCTTTGAGATCGCGCTGGCTAGACGTGCAGATGGCTCACCTATGATCCCCGAAGTAGCCGTTTACTTTGAGGACTACCTCTACCGTGGGAACCGCACGCTCAAGTATAGTGCTGAGCACTTTGAAGCATTTGCCTCGCCCAACTATCCGCACCTAGCTTTCGCTGGAATCGATATCAAGTATAGCCCGAGCGCTATAGGCTTTGATGAGCCTGTTTTATCACAAGCATGGCGACCTGCCTTCGATGGGCACGTGGTGGTGCTCAAGCTGTTTCCCGGACTATCAGCCTCACTCCTAGATCATATCCTACACACGCCAGACCTCAGAGGAGTGGTATTAGAAACCTTCGGTAGTGGTAATGCCCCAACCAGCGAGGCTTTTCTCTCTGCTATAAAAGAGGCTGTGTCACGTGGCATCACAATCGTCAACGTGACGCAGTGCTACTCCGGATCGGTCGTCATGGGGCGCTACGAAACGGGCAATGTGCTCAGCCAGACAGGCGTCATCGGTGGAGGCGACATGACCACCGAAAGTGCCACAACGAAGCTTATGTACCTCCTAGCGCAGGATCTATCCCCAGAGGAGGTGGCGCATCTGATGCAAGTCTCTCTGCGTGGCGAGCTGACGGCATGATACGATTTATGAGCCTAGCGAGTGGTAGCACGGGCAACTGCTACTACCTCGAGCACAACGGGCAGGGGCTCCTCATAGATGCGGGTATAGCGCTCTATGATATCAAGACAGGACTAGAGCAAGAGTCTCTCTCGCTCGAGCACGACGTGCAGGCGATCCTCTTGACGCACAATCATGCCGACCATGCGCGCACCGTGGGCAAGCTGGCCAATCGCTATCAACTACCCGTCTATGCAACTCAACCAGTGCAACATGGGCTAGACTATATGAGAGGCATGGAGCGCATACAGCACGATATGCGCTATGCGATCGAGCCAGAGGTACCCTTTGAGCTGATAGGACTCGTGGTGACCCCATTCTCCGTACCTCATGATAGTGCAGACAATGTGGGGTACCATATTTTTTCGGCAGATGGTTTTTCCTTTACCCTAGCGACAGATATAGGGCATCTGACCCCGACGATAGAGCACTACGCTAGCTTAGCGCACCATCTAGTGCTGGAGTCTAATTACGATACTGAGATGCTCCGAATTGGCAAGTACCCGCCCTTCCTCAAGAAGCGGATCAGTGGTCCTCTCGGGCATCTGAGCAATGCTGAGTCGGTGGACTTCCTCTGCCGTATCTGGAGGCCCACGATGCGCAATGTCTTCCTCTGCCACCTTAGCAAAGAAAACAACCACCCCGAGCTAGTCCGCAAGACCTTCGACATACGTCTCTTCTCTGAGGGGATCCGTGTCGGCAAGGATGTCTACGTCACCCCACTGCAACGCAACCACTGCAGTCCGATGTACTTACTAGAAACCTAGCGTCAAGAATTATCTAACTAATCTCAAGCTGGTCATATCACACAACGGCTTGTTTCCATCGCCTCACTCTTGCATAGCCACGGAGGAAATCTGAAATTCCTACGTGGCTATTTTTTATTTTCCACGGAGGTATTAGAAAATTCTTCGGACTTATCATTTGATTCTTCCGAAGTTTCATTTGATTCTTCCGAAGAAATTTTCCTTTCCTCCCAAGGAAATGATTATTCTCCAGCGAGCTATTTGAGAATTTCTTCGGAGTGGTCAGAGAGAGCCGAGTGGTCGGTGACTAGCACACACTTTTTTAGTGGTCTTGGTCGTTGTCGTCAGAAAAAAGTCTCCACCTGGCATAGACCAAGTGGAGACTCTATAATTACTGTGCTGCGCTAGTGGCTTATGCTACTAGCGTGTGACGCACTACTTGTATATCTTGCTGAGGAGCTCGTCGATCTGCTCTCCACGCAAGTCACGCTGCATGATGACGCCGTCAGGCCCTATGAGCATAATCTGTGGGATGCCCATGATGCCGTACAGTGAGGTGGCGTGATTGTTTTGCTCATCGTAGATCTGTGGATAGGGGATCTGTAGCTCCTTGACAGCCTGTAGGTGGGTCTCGTGGCTATCCTCCCATACACCGACACCGAGGACGAGTAGACCCTTGTCCTTGTACTTTTTGTGCATCTGGATGAGCGTGGGGATCTCGCGACGGCAAGGACCACACCAAGAGGCCCAGAAGTCAACGAGCGCATATTGTCCTTGACCAACGTAGTCAGAGAGCTTGACCTGCTCACCCTCTGTGGTGATGCCCGCAAAGTCTACAAAGGACTTGCCAGCTTTGGTGTTGATCATTCCTTGGATTAGCTCTACTAGGGTTGTATAGCTTGGGAGTCGCTTGACGTTTTCGCCCATCTCCTCTAGAGGCTTCTGAAACTCAGAGAGGTCATCAAAGAGGTACATAGCATACTGCATAGCACGCAGTACGAGGGGGTTGTCTTTTTGCTCTGCGATATACTTACGGACGATCTCCTGACCCGCAGCCTGGTCGATCGAGTCGGCCTGCATGATGACCATAATGTCTTGCTCGAAGGCGTTGCACGCATCGTTGGCGGGAGATCCGCTGACACGTCCATCGCTGAGGTTGTAGTCTAGAGAGGTCTCCTCGTAGACAAACTGAGCATTGAGCGGTGTCCCCTCGCAAGAGAGGAGGTAGAGGTAGCCTTTCTGTAGGTTATCTAGCGAGAGGGTGGCGACTGTATCTTGGATGACCAGGCTATCGATGGGCGTCTTGGGATCAGCCTCGTCGTAGAGATAAGCGGTCAGACCTGACAGGTTGTCTCCGAGTCCGTGGAGCCGTAGCGTATTCTTCTTGTCGCGATTACAGCTGCTAAACACTAAGAGCGAGCCTAGTACGATCAGCAGAGAGGTGAGGGATAGAGTTCGTTTCATATTATAGGTTGTTTGTTGATGATGATATAAATCGGTTGGAAGGTGAGGGTCACTCGACCTGTCTCGTCTGCAAAGGTAGTAATATATTTTTTTGTAAAGTCTCTGAGCTGCCTTGGAGTGTGTATTTGCTGAGGGGCATTGGGCAGCTGTGCGGTGCCGGTGTGGCGGAGATGCTGTAGTACAGCCATAGGATCAGCAAAGGGGATGACAAGCCGCTCCGTATGAATTTCATAGGAATAGCCAAGCTCCTGCAGAGTGCTGCGCCATGTGGCTAGCGAGGGGTAGTGTAGCCCTTGTCCCGTGAGCTGTCTTAGCTCGAGGAGGTTGTCAGGGCCGAAGGTGCTGACAGCTACGGTAGCCCGTGCTAAGAGCTCGTGGACGGTGCGCTCTAAGTAGGCGCATGGGTCGTCGAGCCACTGTATGGCACTGCTGGAGACAAAAAGATCGATTCCGAACCTCTCTAGAGAGAGCTCGGAAGCATCTTCCACACGTAGCTCGGGGTGCGGGTCTCTCAGTCTGGGTACCTGCGCTAGGAGCGCTGGGGATAGGTCGGCGAGGGTCCAGTGGTCTACCTTAACGAGCTGATCTATACGCTCCGTCAGTAGTCCAGAGCCCGTTCCCATCTCAAAGGCATGGGCAAAGTGACGCTCCGACTTGGGTAAATGCTCATCAAGCAACTGAACAAGACGATCGATCACTAGTCGCTGAGGCTCGGCAGCCTCATTGTAATGCGCTGCTGCACGGTCGAACTGATGAGCGAGAGAGGTCATAGAAGCTGGCTGTGGTGGATGAATGGTAGGACTCACTGGTTTACTGGATGGGTGCCCATAGCTCACTCCACGATTGCCACAGGTCAAAGAGGTAGTGGTAGCCGTCGGGGAGTAGCAGCGTTGGAACATTTACCGCCTTCCATAGCGTGGAGAGATTTTTCGCTGGGAAGATTTGATCACGCTCTCCGATGATCGCTAGATCCCATGCTAGACGGGTGTGGGGCGTTGACTCGGACGCTTCGGGAGTAGCTAAGCTGTCGTAGACCGCTTGCAGTTCGTCGCGAAGCTCTGTGGTAGGTCGCTCGGATAGGATGTCGTAGAGCTGCTTGTATCGCTTGCCTCCACACATCCGGCGGTTGAAGCGCTGGCGGTTTTCGTCTGTTAGTCCCTCTAGTGTCCCTACGAATATTTGCTTTGGGATACCCCACTGATCGTGCATAGGATAGGGCGAACCAGCGACCGCTATCAGACGTTGTTTAGTGGGGAGTATCGACCAATGCGGTACTACCTGCTCAGCAGCCCAGACGCCTAGCGACCAAGCTACGATGGTGACCGCTTCGTAAGAGTCCCAAGGTAAGTCTGCGAGGTCGTCGCTCAACTCGAGGATTCGATAGTCGTACAGTGCGAGTAAGTCACACTGGGGTGGTAAAGTTAGGTGTGCAACCGTGGCAGGCGTCATGCCCCATCCGCAGAAGTATATGATGAGTTGGCGGGCGGGAGCCTGGTCACTGTTTCGCTGGAAGGTGTACTGCATAAGTTCTAGGCAAGGTGTGCGAGGATGACTTGGCTGAGCCGCTTGACATCTGACGAGGTCAGCCCGGCGGTGAGAGAGATCCTTAGGCGCTCGGAGCCGACAGGTACGGTCGGAGACATGATGGGGCGGATGAAGTAACCCTCCTCGTGCAGGGCTTGCGCCACGGCTCTAGCTCGCTCACGACTCCCGCAGAGGAGTGGTATGATATGGCTGTGAGGGGTTGGCAGGAGTTGCTCTGGGAGTGAAGCTAGCTCGTCGGTTAGCAGCTGTTGTAGGTTAGCTAGATGCGCTCTTCGCTGGGTAAGTGTGGGGAGCGCTTGCCAGACGGCTAGTATCCACTGGATGATGAGCGGGGGCAGCATGGTCGAGTAGATGAGGCTTCGTGAACGTGTGACGAGTAGTGTGCGTACTGCCTCAGAGCAAGCGACGTAAGCCCCCATAGATCCGAGAGCCTTGCCAAAGGTTCCGACAAGAAGGTCGATCTCCGACAGTAGACCCAGCTCTTCGCACAGCCCATAGCCATGCGCTCCACGAACGCCGATGGCATGCGCTTCGTCTATATAGAGTGCTACCTTGGGGTATTGCTTCTTGAGGGCCACGAACTCTTCTAGCGGAGCGAGGTCACCATCCATGCTGTAGATGCTCTCGGCCATGACGATGATATGCTGGCAGCTCTCGGAGCTGTGATGCTTCTCTATGAGACGCTGGAGGCTCGTCACATCGTTGTGGCGAAAGCGCTCGAAGGGCAGTCCTGAGAGACGTATCCCGTCGATCATACTGGCATGGATCAGTTTGTCTGCTATCACCACCATGCCTGGGAGCTTGAGCGCTGGCAGGATTCCGACGTTAGCGTGGTAGCCACTGTTGAAGAGCAATGCTGCTTCGTGCTGCAATGACTCAGCGATTAGGGTCTCCAGCTGATGCATCACTCCTCTATCTCCCGAGAGCAAACGCGAAGAGGTAGAGCCTAGATCCTTCGCAGAGAGCGTCTGTAAGCTGTTGGTCAGATCGGTCTCACCGACAAAGTGACAGGTAGCGTCGTGAAGAGCTAGGTAGTCATTGCTGTTGAGATTGATGAGCGGTCGTGAGTCCGCATCGTCGAGCGCTGTGTAGCGACCATTATCTAGAAGCTCAATAGGAGTGAGCGTGCGGAGAGCCTGCTCATCACGTAGCGTGGCGATGACCTGCTCTATATGTGACTCGAAGTGAGACATACCCTTAGTTGCTGTGTAGTGCGTTTCGTCGGAGTTGCAATACTTGTGAGAGCCTATTGATAAGCTCCCCTTTTCTTAAGAATGGACCTACACAGGATCTAGTAGCACGACCTGTGCAAACGCTAGATACTGTGTAGGTCCAGATTAGTCAGACGCATGAACCTATCGAGTCGTCATGCGTGGCGACTGAGCGTCGCGCTGATTACTTCTTCTCTGCGGGGATAACCTCTAGGAGTGTTACGTCGAAGATAAGCGTAGAGAATGGCTCGATAGAAGACCCACTGCCATTAGCGCCGTAAGCTAGGTCGTAAGGAATGTAAGCGATCACCTGGTCGCCCTCCTTCATCAGCTTGAGAAGCTCCGTCCAACCGGGGATAACCTGGTTGACTCCGAACTCAACAGGCTCCTCGCTCTTGTCAAACTCAGTGCCGTTGACAAGTGTACCGCGGTAGGTTACCTTTACCTTGTCACCATCTACTGGAGACTTGCCAGTACCCTTCGTGGCGTAGCGGTAAGCGAGACCAGACTCTGTCGTGATGACATCGTTCTGCTTAGCAAAGTCCTCGATAGCCTTCTTGCCCTCATCGATGTTCTTGCCGTACTTCTCCTTATTCTCGATCTCCTGCTTCTTACTATAGTAATTCTGGATATAGTTGTAAGCAGCCTCCTGATCCATTGTCATCTTGGTCGTGTCACCCTTGAGAGCATACTCTAGATACTCTGCAAAGATCTTAGTGTCGATCCCCTCCTTAGCAAGACCCATAGCGGTCTGTACACCCTGGATCTGTCCTGCGTAGTAAGAGAACTTGGTTGTGTCAGCGATACCCTTCTTGAAACCCTTGAGGAACTCAACGGTATCTACAGGCATGCCTTGCATAGCCATCATCATAAACTGCTGACCGAGTTGCTGACCAGTCATATAGCCCTGGATCATCGCTACACTGTCGGTCATAGCAGATAGCTCGTTGTTTGTGTCACTCTTCTGAGCTGTCTTGTTACAGCTGGCAAAGGCACAGACCATTGCGACCACTGCGAGGAGTGAGAGAATTGATTTCTTCATTGTAAGTTGTATTTAAGATGTTTGTTTGCAAATATGTCGTGTGGATTACTTATCCGTTGGGGTGGCGAGAGGGATAGGCTCGCCCTTGATCACCTCTAGCAGCTCGATCTCGAAGATCAGCGTCGCATAAGGCGGGATCATATTACCTGCTCCACGCTCGCCGTATGCAAGACGTGCGGGGATGTAAAGCTTAGCCTTGCTACCCTCAGGCAGTAAGCATAAGCCCTCTGTCCAGCCTGGGATCACCTGTAGGAGTCCAAACTTAGTAGGCTCGCCACGATCCACGGAGCTATCGAACTTCGTGCCATCGATGAGCGTACCCGTGTAGTGTACACGAACTGTATCCTCGACCGTAGGACGAGGACCCTTGCCCTCCTTGATGATCTCATACTGTAGTCCGCTTTGGGTCGTCTTGACCTCGGGACGCTCCCCATTGCTCTTGAGGAAAGCCTCGTTCTTCTCCTTTGTCTCCTGCATCTGTAGCTCTTGGAGCTGCTGGAAGTATTTGGAGAGGAAAGCCTGCGCCTCCTCATTGGACATAACCGTAGGTTGCTCTAAGAGAGCTGCCGAAAAGCCTGCTAGAAGCAACTCCTTATTCACAGGATCGCCAGGCATTTGGGATAGGTTTTGGGCAAAGCCTACACCATTAGCCACGCCTAGTGCATAGGCTGCTGTATCAGCAGATGAGCTGAGACGTGGAGGCTCAGCCGCTGTAAGTGCGCCTACGCTTACGAGGAGCGTCAACGCAATGGTCAAAATGCGATGTGTCATAACTTTAGTGTGTCTATACGATATCTAGTAGCTCGATCTCGAAGATGAGCGTCATATTGGGTCGGATTACGTCGCCAGCGCCACGACTCCCGTAGGCTAGCTCAGAGGGTATCACGACGCGCCACTTACTGCCCACGGGCATCAGCTGTAGGATCTCCGTCCAGCCTGGGATGACCGCATTGAGGGGAAACTCTGCTGGCTCGCCACGCTCTACGGAACTGTCGAAGACAACCCCATTGATGAGCGTGCCGTGGTAGTGTACGCGTACTTTGTCAGTAGCCTTAGGCTTAGCCCCTGAGCCCTCCTTGATAATTTCGTATTGTAGACCGTTAGGGAGCGTCACGACACCACTCTTGTGGCGCATGATCTCTTGGTACTCCTTGCCAGCAGCTGCGTTGAGCTCTGACTCCTCCTGCTGCAGGCGCATAAACAGTTGGTTGATCACCTCTCGAGCCCGTTCGGTGGTCATCTGTGGCTCACGCTCAGCGAGAGCGTCTTGGAGACCTGCGATAAAGTCCTCAGAGGTAATCGCCTTGATTCCGGATGCTTTGAAGTTCTGACCAATGCTTAGTCCTAGTGCGTAGCTTACTTCGTCTTGTGGCATGGGGGATATTCTGTCTTTAGATGAAAAATACTCCTGCAAAGGTAGCAATTCTCCACGAGATGAGCATTCTAATGACTAACGGAGAGCGACTCCTTCAGCCGAGAAACGATCTCATCAAGTGGACACTCCTGCTGCGTGCCGAGGGTCATATCCTTGATAGAGACCTTGCCATCGCTCAGCTCCTGACTTCCAGCAATGATGACGTGGCGACAGCCACGGGCATTGGCATAGGAGAGTTGCTTCTTCATCTTGTCAGCTGAGGGATAGACCTCTGTGGGGAGTCCTGCTTGACGCAGCTGACGCGCTATGGGGAGTAGCTTCTGCAGCTCCTCCTCGCCAAAGTTGACAATGAAGATACGCTCTTCGGGGGCCATCGCTGTGTCAAACTTACCCAGCGAAAGCATGATGTCATAGATGCGCTCTGCACCAAAGGAGATACCGACTCCTGAGACTCCGTCGAGCCCGAAGATGCCCGTCAGATTGTCGTACCGCCCGCCACCGGAGATAGAGCCCATCGGCGCATCGAGTGACTTGACCTCTAGGATAGCCCCTGTGTAGTAGTCCAAACCACGAGCCAGCGAAGGCGAGAAGGTTAGCTCCGTCATCAAGTCGCTCGTATCGACATGATCGAGGACGTACTCCAGTTCATCAAGTCCCCTGAGTCCTATCTCGGAGTCAGCAAGTAGCTGCCGGAGCGTTGTCACCTTGTCACTATTGCTTCCCTCTAGGGTTAGCACCTTGCGAACGGGCTCTAGCGAGTCCGGGCCAAAGCCACTCTCGACGAGGTCTGCTAAGACAGACTCCACAGAAGTCTTATCCAGCTTGTCCATACAGATGGTCAACTGGGCAAGGCGGTCAGGAGCCTTGATCACCTCAGCAATACCCGCTAGTATCTTGCGGTTGTTGAGCAGTAGCGTGGTACGCAAGTCGAGCCGACGGAAGACTTCGTCGATCATGTAGACAAAATCCACCTCGGGCATCAGCGAGTCGGTGCCAATGACATCGGCATCACACTGGTAAAACTCACGATAGCGACCCTTCTGCGGTCTGTCGGCACGCCACACGGGTTGCATTTGGTAGCGCTTGAAGGGGAAGGTTAGTTCGTTGCGGTGCATCACCACATAGCGGGCGAAGGGTACGGTCAGGTCGTAGCGCAAACCACGATCACAGAGGCGAGCCGCCAACGCTGCTGGAGACTCTTCAGTAAAGGTCTCTGAGTCAATTCCCGCCTTATAGTCGCCCGAGTTGAGGATCTTAAAGAGTAGTCTGTCTCCCTCTACACCATACTTGCCCGTAAGCGTAGTCAGCTGCTCCATAGCGGGCGTCTCGATCTGCTCAAAGCCGTAAAGCGCGAAGACGGAGCGTATCGTCTCAAATATATAGTTGCGTCGGCGCATCTCCTCAGCACCGAAGTCTCTAGTCCCCTTAGGTATCGAAGGTTTACTCATAGCGTTTAGCCGTTTCGATTCGTTTGTATAGCGTTTGTGTCACGGGGTAGTCATTGCGTTCATCAGCTGGATAGTGAGTCTCCTCGAGCTTAGACCACTCCGCCAGGTTGATCTCTGGGAAATGTGTATCGGCATCAGGCACGAGCGTGTCCACCTCTGTCAGATTGAGGTGCGTAGCATATGGTAAGCCACTCTTGTAGAGCGCCCCTCCCCCCATGATGTAGACCCGATCGTAGCCCGCCTGCTGACAATGTTGTAGAGCCTGCTCTAGAGTGGAGGCGACATAGTGCGTCTCGGCATCGCCCTCGGTCAGAGTGCGAGAGACTACTATGTTGTAGCGATTGGGCAGTGGACGAGCGCCTATGGAGTCCCAGGTGTGTCGCCCCATGATGACCGCGTGACCTGTGGTTGTCGCCTTAAATCGGCGCAAATCATCTCTTAGACGCCATGGCATTGCGCCATCACGTCCTATAGATCTGTCACGAGCGGCCGCCACAATAATCCATATTTCCATATCCAGACAAACTAATTTGGGAGCTAAGGTACGAAAAAATGCAGTATATTATTTTTAGGACTTTTGAAAAGCCAGGGCTGACGCATTATACGGGGTAGGTTTCCCTACGTCTTGATGAAGGATCTCGGGAAATGGAGGAAAACGAACAAGCCTCCGTGGAGATCTAGGATTATCCAGTGAGCAAATAAAAAAATTCTTCGGACTTATGGATTGATTCCTCCGAAGTTTCATTTGATTCCTCCGAAGTTTTATTTGATTCCTCCGAAGAATTTTCTTTTTCCTCCGTGGGGATTTTTTATTTCCCAGCGAGCTATTTGGAAATTCTTCCGTGGAGACGATGAAGCATCACGAAGAGACGTCCTATAAGGACATCAAGTCTGAACATTCTTGCTAATCGCCATACATCCATCCGCACCTACACAAGTCATTCGCCTCCCCGAAGCAGACACTTACTCTTTTGATTTCTAGCAAATTGGATGGATCCGCAAGCACTCTAGACAAAAGTTTTTCCTCGTAAAGCTTGCAAGTTAAGAAAATTGTCGTACCTTTGTGATCCGGGCGAGTGCCACACGGCCAGCTCCTCGTGAATCCCCCAGGGCTTGACCGCAGCAAGGGTAGCGGGTTGTAGCGGCGCGATGTGGATTGCTCGCCCCTTTGCCTCTTTAGCTCAGTTGGTAGAGCACGTGATTTGTAATCTCGGGGTCGTTGGTTCGAGTCCGACAAGAGGCTCTCTAAGACTAGTCCTAGAGACTATTATATCCACAATTGATGAGCAGATTGCTAAGCTTAGCAGTCTGCTCGTTTTTTTGTTCAAACTGTCGGAAGGGAGCAAATAGATCAGAGTATTCGGTCGGCATTAAGAGAACTTAGAAGGTGCTGTGGTTGGAAGCTGTCTCGTTTTTCTTTTGTACCTTTGGTCCGACAATGAGCTTTTTACTAGATATGCATACGCTTCACGGCTCTTCACTTAGATGGTTGATACTCTTGATGATACTCGTGCCTAGCTACGTAGCTGGGTCTGACGTCTCTCTGTGGGACATACCGCCCACGGGACACCGTGTGACGGTCGTACCCACCTCTGCAGAGCGACAGCAGATCAATCAGCTCTACCAGCAGATGGGACTAGAGGGGAGACTCTCGTTTGAAGCCTTTAGCCTAGGCGTACGGGGATATAATCAGATCTCAAACAAGCATCGCTCACGACTCACCATTGTGGACTTTTCCAAGCCTTCAACTCAGGAGCGTATGTTTGTCTTCGACATGGAGCAGGGTAAGCTCCTCTATGCTACGCTTTGCGCACACGGACGTGGTAGCGGGGAGAACTACGCTACATCCTTTTCCAATCAACCTAACTCACATCAGAGCTCTCTGGGCTTCTACCTAACCAATGAGACTTACAGCGGGAGCAACGGCTACTCGCTACGTCTCGACGGACTAGAGCGTGGGTACAACGATCAGGCGCGAGCTCGTGCTATCGTCGTACATGGTGCGGCCTATGTCAATGATCAGATCATCCGACAGGGTCGTCTCGGGCGCAGCTACGGTTGCCCCGCAGTGCCTCGTGCGCTGGCTCGTCCCATCATTGATGCGATCAAGGGGGGCAGCGTCCTATACATCTATGCCAATCGTCCTGACTATCTCGCCCAGAGTATGGTACCTCGCTCCGAGATGGAGTCTGCCATCACCAATCAGGATAGTCGCACGCAGCTGATCAACTAGCTTAGCGTCGTCATCTGACGGTAAGCCTCTACATAATAGTCGTAATAGTGCGTCCAAAGCGCATGGGAGGCAGTCTTCCGTGCCTGCTTGTAGCACGCTCGCGGGAGTCCTGCGGTAGCTTGCTCTAGGATCGTTGCCAGTGCTTTTGTCACAGATGTGTCGTCATGATCACGACGCGGGATAACCTGTACGCCGTGATGCAGGCTGTCCGTAGCTTGCTCGCCATAAAGCTCTAGGATCGCCTGACCAAAGCCAGACAAGTCGGTCGTTACCGTCGGCACACCATAGGCGATGCTCTCCAGTGGCGTGTAGCCCCACGGCTCATAGTACGAGGGGAAAAGCGTCAGATCGAGGGCGCTCAGCAGATCATAATAAGGTAGGTCTAGGATACCATCGTGACCATCGAGGTAGGTGGGCACGAAGATCGGATAGATGCGCTGCTCTGCAGCACCTCCGCTTCGGAGTAGCTCGCCTAGGCGTCCTGCGAGGGTGTCCTCCCGCAGGTTGTGCAGCCAATGCGTTAAGTAAGGATACTGTAGCGAGAGTTTGCCACTCCCTGGGTCGGTATGGCTTAGCAGGTAAGCTAGGTCAGCTCTTGGTTCAGCAACCCAAGCTGGAATGAAGAAATAAAGGATGAGATCAGACGACAGTTTCGTCTGCTGCTGGAGGAGGCTCTCGAGGGAGGAGACAATGAGATCGATCCCTTTGTTGCGATACTCGTAACGCCCTGAGGTAGCGACAAGCGTCGTGCTCTCAGGGTCAAAGCTCTTGCCATAGAGTGCGCTGGCAACGTCTAGTAATCGCTGGCGAGCCTTTGACTTAAAGCGGCTTGTAGCCAACGCATGGAAGCCATTGGGCAAGACTACGGGTGTACGCTCCAGGAGCTGCGTGCACTCCAGAGCTGTCACCTCGCTGACCGTCGCAAAGATGGTTGCGGTATGGGCAGCCGCTTTCTCTAGTGCGTGCTTCGCCTCGACATGCAGTTCGCTCGCCATCTGGTCTCCGTGATAGCCTGTGAAGTAGCGGTAGAGATCTTTGCCATTGCTACAGATAGAGCGCCCCACGGTCGTGGCGTGGGTAATAAAGAGCGAGCGCAAGTCGGGCTGCTGCAGGTGATGATAGAGCAGCCCCATGCCGGTGATCCACTCATTATAAATAGATATCGGCTGACTACTAGGCGGAGCGAGCTGAGGTGTCACAGCGAGCAATGTCGCAGCCGCCGCAACGGCAAAGAGACAGGAGTCGTCGTAGTCACCATAACCGAGGTCGGACTGGATGCCGTAGCGCTGCCACATGAGGTAGTAGAGCTGGTCACGGACTGTGGCGAGCGGCTTGTAGTCCACGAGGATCGTTTGCGCTTCGCCTCCAGGCGTGAGCCAGTAGCCCTGCGTGATTGGGAGCTCCACGCCCAGTAGCGATATGTGATCCGGCAGGGTGATGCAAAAGGTCTCCGCGCGAAAGTCTACCATCTCCTCCGTCGGGCGAAGACGAGGACCCACGAAAAGGACTTGCTCCGCCCCATGTCGATGCATCATCTCGCCCGCTCGTGACGAGAGGACGGTGTAGATGCCGCCCACCTTGTTGGCGACCTCCCACGACACCTCTGTAATAAAGTATGCGTCAATCATTGCTTGCTGTGCGCTCTTCTAATGTAACCAGCAGATCATACGCTACACGACGACAATGCATCGGTAGCTCTTCGGCAGAGACATAGGACTCCAGTGCCTCCGTCAGCTTCTCTGGCAAAGGCTTGTCAGACTGTCGCTTCGTATAGTTTGCGATGGTGAGGAGTGCCACGTAGAGCCTAGCTTCATCTGTGTCGCTGCTTGTGACGACCTGCTCCGCCCAGCGAATGGCTAGTGGTGCGTACGATAGGAGGTTAAAGGCTAGTTGCTCTTGTAGCTCCACATTAGTTGCCTTCTCGAGGAAAGCTGCTAGGTCTTGCACCGTAAGCTCTTCACGGGGGAAGAGCATCGTGGAGAGGATCAGCAGCTCCCGCACGGAGGTGTCCCGCAGTGCCTCGGCGAGCTGTTGGGAGGGCTGGTACTGCGCAGCAAGCTCTAGGAGATAGCCTCGTGTCCAGCCCCAGTTGTAGCGGTAGTCCAGTCCCGACTCCCGCATCGACTGCGCCACAGAGCCGTCCATACGTGTGCGGAGCGCAGCACGTATGGAAGCAAGCTGTGAAGCAATCGTCTCGTCGTCTATCGAGTTAGGCACGGGCTATGAGCTCTGCGATGAGGGCACCCATACGCTTGGAGGCAGCATTGGCGGCAGCGACCACCTCGTCGCCATCGTTCGTGTAGTCACCCTCAAAGTGCCACCCCTCGTTGGTGATGACCGACATTCCGAAGACGCGAATGCCCGCATGGCGAGCCACAATCACCTCAGGCGTCGTGCTCATACCGACCGCATCAGCGCCGACCGTCTGCCAATACTTATACTCTGCGGGTGTCTCGTAGGAGGGTCCCGTGAGGCTTACGTAGACACCCTTCTGGAGTGTCAACTCTTGCTCCTGAGCGATGGTCTCAGCGAGTGCGATCAGTTCGCGATCGTAGGCACGCGTCATATCGGGGAAGCGGACGCCAAAGTTCTCATCGTTAGGACCAATGAGCGGGTTCGGCAACATATTAATATGATCCCTGATGATCATCAGATCACCCACGTGGAAGTTCGAATTGATTCCGCCAGCAGCGTTGGAGACGATCAGGATCTCGATGCCGAGAAGCTTCATCACCCGCACTGGCAGCGTGACCACCTCCATCGGGTAGCCCTCATAGTAGTGAAAGCGTCCCTGCATCGCCACCACAGGGACGCCGCCCAGCGTACCGGAGATGAAGTTGCCCTTGTGACCGATAGCGGTCGAGTGAGCGAAGTTGGGGATCTCGCTGTATGGGATGACGGTTGGGTTAGCGATCTCATCGGCTAGTCCGCCTAGTCCGCTACCTAATATGATGCCCACGCGGGGCTGCGCCGATATCTTGCTCTTGATGTAGTCGGCTGCTTGCTGATATTTTTGAAAGTCCATAGTGTATTCGTTTGATAGTGAATAGGTCTTTACCCCTTACGATGCAGTAGGTCGTGAGCCGTGCGACGAGCCATCTCGATGATGCGCTCCATGCCGACGATCTCCCGGTCACGCATGAGGATTGCTCCGTCCACGATGGTCGTCGAGACGATCGTTGAGGAGCCTGCGTAGACTAGATTCGAAGTCAGATTGTGACAAGGCACCATGCTCGGCGCCTTGAGGTCTATGAGACAAAGGTCGGCCAGATAACCCTCCTCGATGCGTCCGCCCTTGAGTCCCAGCATAGCGTAGCCCACCTCCGTTGCCGAGCGGTAGATGTCGGGAGCACAGACCGCTGTCGGGTCGTAGCGCCACACCTTACCGAGGAGCGAAGCCATACGCATGGCGATGTACATGTCTAGGTCGTTGCTTGAGGAGCATCCGTCCGTACCGATAGCCACAGGGATGCCCCGCTCCTTCATCTCCTCGTAGCGGAAGCGTCCCCCACTAGCCAGCTTCATATTGCTTGCAGGATTGTGCACTAGCGTACAGCCGTGACGTGCTAGGATGTCTAGCTCCTCATCGTCTAGCCATAAGCTGTGCGCCATAATGCAGCGTGACGAAAGCGCATCGATCTGCTCTAGGTAGCGGACAGGTGTCGTGCCGTGCTCGGCAATGCAATCCTTCACCTCACGCTCTGTCTCGGAGAGGTGCAGATGAATGGGGATCTCATGCTCCTCGGCAAACTCCTTCGCAAAGTGCAACTGCTCGCCCGAAACGGTGTAGATAGCGTGTGGTCCCACACTCCAGCCGATCCGCTCGGGGAGCTCCGCAAAGAGCTCTTCATAGCGGTAGCAGTTGTCCCGATCTAGCTGCGCCCGCTCCGCATCGCCACGGTCGAAGAGCGTGTAGCTCAGATTGGCTCTTATACCCGTCTCCAGCACCGCACGAGCGGTCGCCTCAGGCGCTGTATACATGTCGAGGAAGCAGGTCGTACCGCTCTGGATCATCTCCACACAGCCGAGCAAAGCACCGACGTAGATATCCTCCTCCGTCATGTGCGCCTCCACTGGCCAGATGTAATCCTCCAGCCACGTCTGCAACGGCAGGTCATCGCCATACCCTCTGAAGAGCGTCATGGCACAGTGTGTGTGTCCGTTGCAGAGTCCTGGCACGACCGCCTTGTCGCGACCGTCGAGGATGATCGTATCTTCATCGATCGGGAGCAGATCCGTACCGATCTTGTCGATACGGTTGTCCACGATCAGGAGGTCTTGCGTCGCTCCTCCGATGAGCGACTCCTTAATTAGTATACTACTCATGCAGGCTTAGTTGAATAGTCGGTAAAACTCAGCTACCGCCTCGATACCCTTGCGGAAGACGCCTACCGAAAAGCTCTCGTTGGGCGAGTGGATCGCATCCTCCTCTAGCCCAAAGCCCATCAGCACCGTCTTGAGGCCGAGGATCTCCTCAAAAGCGGCAATAATCGGGATGCTACCGCCACTGCGTATCGCTAGCGGAGCCACCCCGTAAGCCTTCTCGACCGCCTGAGCCGCAGCCTGGTAAGCGGGTAGGTCTAGCGGACAGTAGTAACCCGCACCGCCATGCATCGGCGTCACCTCCACATGTACAGACTTAGGTGCGATCTGCTCGATATACTCTTTCATCAAGCGAGAAATCTCCTCATGATCCTGATTAGCCACCAGACGACACGAGAGCTTAGCGTAAGCCTTCGAGGGGAGCACCGTCTTGGCACCCTCGCCTTGATAACCGCCCCAAATACCGCACACGTCAAAGGAGGGACGACAGCTATTGCGCTCTAGCGTAATGTAGCCCTCCTCGCCTTGCGTCTCACTAATGTCGAGTGCACGGCAGTAAGCCTCTTCAGAGAAAGGCGCCTTGCGGATCATAGCACGTTCCTCATCGGAGAGTGGTAGCACCTTGTCGTAAAAGCCTGGTACCGTGATGCGGCCCTTGTCGTCTACGATCTGAGCAATGATCTTGCACAGCTCATTGATCGGGTTAGCGACAGCACCTCCGAAGTGACCTGAGTGCAGATCTCTATTGGGACCCGTCACCTCCACCTGCCAGTAGGCGAGACCACGCAGCCCCGCCGTAATGCTCGGCGTCTCCTCGCTCAGCATCGTCGTGTCAGAGACGAGGATCACGTCCGCTGCCAGCAGATCCTTGTGCTCACGGCAGAATGGCGACAAGCTCCCTGAGCCAATCTCCTCCTCACCCTCGAAGATAAACTTCACATTGACCCCAACCAAGCCTAGTGCCTTAGCGGTCTCAAAGCCTTTGAGCTGGATCATAATCTGCCCCTTGTCGTCATTAGCACCACGAGCGTAGATGCGTCCATCACGTATCTCAGGCTCGAACGGTTGGCTCTTCCACAGCTCCAGAGGCTCTACGGGCATCACATCGTAGTGACCGTAGACGAGAATGGTCTTCGTTGCTCCTGGCTGCTTATAGTGTCCGAATACGATGGGATTACCCTCCGAGGGCATCACCTCCGCCTCCTGTACGCCTAATGAGAGCAGGTGGTCACGCAGATACTCGGCGGCACGCTGCATATCAGCCTTGTGCTCGCTCTGCGCGCTGATCGATGGGATACGTACGAGACCATATAGATCCTCGTGAAAGCGGCCCTCATGCTCCGCTATATACTCTTTGATATTTGCCATAGTAACGTTTTCTTGTTTTTCGATTACTCCGTAAAGATACAAAAAGCGCCCGACAAGGGACAAGCCTTCTGCCCGTTCGTCACGGCTACTCGTCAATGCTGACACATTTTCGACTCCTCCCGAGGAATTTCCCAATAGTTCGCTGAGAAATAAAAAATCTCCACGGAAGAAACGGAAAATTCTTCGGAAGAAACAGATGAAACTTCGGACTTATGATTTCATTCTTCCGAAGTTTTGTCCCGTTCCTCCCGAGGAAATAAAAAATTCCTCCCGAGGAAATTAGATTTTCCTGCGGAGGAAACTCCTCACGGCATCCAAGCGCATAAAAACGAAGATGCGCCAAAGTACGAACGACTCTGACGCATCCTCTCCAATCACATACTAAATGTAGCCTTACGCTCCACTTAATGGGTCACGCTCCTGCACGGGCGTGATGGGCTCTGGTGCTATGTGGGAGTCGATAGACCAGAGGTATGCAGCGATGAGCTCGCTGTTGTTGTATGCCTGAGCGTTCATCTCGCGGATACGTGCTAGGAGGGCATCACTCTTAGCGACGTCTGCCTCCTGCACCAGTAGGCAAGCGTTGAAGCCTGGCCATACGGCGGTATCCTTGTGCGGGATGTCGAAGTTGCTCTCGGCAAGAGCCTTAGGAATGACCTGGTAGACGCTTATATTCAGCTCCCGTAGGAGTGCCTCCATCTGCTCCTGCATACTAACATTGCAAGTTATATATATAAACCTCATACTAGTTATTCTTAATGTGTTTTCTCAATCTAGATATTCTACGCTCCTTATTGAGCTTACGCTGGTGTACAGCGGCATAGGCTGTGGGCACCAAGATGAGCGTCACGAGCATAGAGATCAGGAGACCTCCGATGATGGTGATGCCTAGAGGGGCGTAGAGCTCCTTGCCCATACCTTTACTGAGTGCCATTGGGAGCATACCGAGTATGGTGGTCATAGAGGTCATCAAGACAGGGCGCAAACGTGAGCGACCAGACTCCATTACCGCATCTCGTATCGTATAGCCACGGCGCACGAGCATGTTGCTGTAGTCCACTAGGACGATACCATTGTTCACCACGATACCGACCAGCATGATGAGACCGATGAAGGTCACGACACTGAGCGTGGTACCGGTAATGAGGAAGGCTAAGATAACGCCTACGAGGGTAAAGGGTATCGCAAAGAGGATGATAAAGGGATCCAGTAGCGACTCAAACTGAGCAGCCATCACCATGAAGACTAGGAGCAGTCCGATGATGAAGATGAGTGTGAGCGAAGAGAAGGTATCACCCTGATCCTCCACCTGACCACCTAGCGAGACTGTTACCCCTTGCGGCGTATCGAGATCGGCGATGATCTGCTCGGCAATCTTAGCTCCATCCCCGAGCGAGACGCCGTTGAGGTTGCTTGTGACCTTGACATAGCGCTGCTGGGTGAGTCGCTCGATCTGTACGGGTCCCTCCTTCTCCTGAATATCAGCCACGGCAATCAGTGGCACCTGCTGTCCCAGGAGGTTGGTCACCTGCATCTCGCGCAGCTTGCTGATCGAGTTACGATAGTCTGGCGCATACTGTATGCGTATGTCGTAGTCGGTACCATCCTCGGTATAGGCGCCCGCCTTAGCTCCATAGAGATTCTCTCGTACCTGTATACCGATCACACCAGGGTTGAGAGCCATCTGAGAGGCTTTGTCCTTGTCCACGAGGATGTGTACCTCACGATTGCCTGCCGAGACAAGTGCCTCGACATTGGTAAACTCAGGATGCTCCTTCGCTTTGCGCTCGATCTCAAAGGCAACCTGGTTCATCTGGTCGATGTCTTTGCCATAGACGACAAACTCTATCGGTGCTCTATTACCGGTCAGCGCGGTCGCCATAGCACTACCACCAGATACGGTCACCTTCTCAATCTCAGGGATTGCCTCAATGAGCGGACGTATATCGTCTGCTATCTGCTGACTGCTACGCTTACGCTCATCGACGGGCTTGAGGTGGCAGAAGATGGTTCCGATATTCTTACCCTCCTTAAAGCCGACAGCCGTCAGGGCACCATCTTCCGTCTGTCCCGAGATACTGGCGATACCGCCCTCAGTAATCTCTGGCACTTGCTCCTGCAGTAGCTGTACGATCTGATTACCGACTTGCTCTGTGAGGCTGTGTGAGGTACCCTGCTCAGTCTCAAACTGGACGGAGATAGAGCCCGCATCGATGTCGGGGATGTAGTCCGTACCGACCGCCTTACCTAAGAGAAGTACTATGGCAAAGATCACGAGCGCTGACACGAGGGTGACGCCTTTGTGAAAGACTGCCCACCCGAGGAAGTTGCTGTAAACACGCTCGATGCTTTGGAACATACGCTCGCTCCAGTTGTAGAGCTTGCCGTGCTTCTTGCCTTCGCCATTGCGAGGTGCGGGCTTGAGCAAGACGCTCGAGAGCATCGGGGTCAGTGCCAGTGCGGTAAAGAGGGAGGTGATCATACAGGTCACCGTCAGGACGGCTAGCTGCTTAAACATCACACCGACGATACCGCCCATGAAGACGAGCGGGAGGAAGACGACGATTGTGGTCAGCGTCGAGGCGGCAATAGCTAGACCCATCTCCGAGGCTCCAAACATAGCCGCTTGCTTTGGCATAGCGCCTCGCTCGATGTGCTGCGTGATGTTTTCGAGTACGACGATGGCGTTGTCCACCACCATACCGATAGCGATCACGAGTGCTACGAGCGAGAAGATGTTGATCGTGTAGCCGAGCAGTCCCATGACGATAAAGGCCGAGATGAGCGACACGGGCATCGTCAGGAAGACGATGAGACTGGACTTCCACTCTCGTAGGAAGAGCAAGACCACTAGGGTCACGAAGATCAGAGCGTACCAGATCGACGAGCTCAGGTTATTGATCGACGAAGTGACCAGCTCGTCCGAGCCTATCACCTCAAAGATCTGCACATCTGAGGGTAGATCCTTCTGTATCTCGGAGATCTCAGCACGTACCGCATTGACTACGTCAACGGTATTTGCTCCAGACTGCTTCTGTACGAGCAGGGCAATACCCTTGCCTACATGGTTGAAGGCAGAGGCATCGGTCTCCTTAAAAGTGTCTCGGACGGTAGCGACATCTTTGACACGTACTACCTTACCATTGACTGCCTTGATAACTGTGTTCTCCAGCTCCTCGACACTCTCGTACTTGCCAGGCATACGCACGGAGAAGTCGTAAGCACCCTCCGTGACAAAGCCCGAGGGAACGTTGATGTTGTTTGCTTTGAGCATCATCGACAGCTGCGCCACCGACATGCCATAGGCCTGCATCCTCGTAGGGTCTATCTCAACCCGTATCTCACGCTGTGGCTGTCCTAGATAGATGACCGTACCGACGCCGTCGACCTTCCTCAGAGCTGAGGCGATCTGATCCTCTACGATGTCCTCCAGTCCGTTGTAGTTCTCGTCTGCATTGACTGCGTAGCCGAGGATAGGCATCATCGAGGAGTTGATCTTGTAGATGATTGGCGTGTAAGCCTGCGACGGCATACGCGACTTGACCAGCTCGAGGAGGTCTCGAGCATTGTTTGCCGCAGCCGTAATGTCCTCCTCCCACTCGTAGCGGAGCTGTATGAAGGAGACGTTTTCCTTAGAGATAGACTTGATCTCGACGAGGTTCTCCGCCGAGGAGAGCACCGCCTCCAGAGGCTTGGAGACCTGCTCCTCGACCTCTATCGCAGAGGCTCCCGGGTAGACCGTGATGACCGTCAGGGAGGGGAACTCCATATTCGGCATCAGGTCTAGCGGTAGCTTCGTCAGCGAGAAGACACCGATGACCAGTATGGCGACGAAGATCATCGCCGCCGCAATGGGTCGTTTTACACCAAATTCAGGAAGTTTCATAGGCTTACTTCTTCACAACGTTCACCTTAGAGCCGTCGCTGAGCTTGTTCTTGCCATCTACTATGATGGTGTCGCCGCTCTTGACCTCATTGCTGTCTACGTAGACCCAGCCGTCCTTGATCTCGCCACGCTTCACGGCGATGCGGCTCACGGTCGTCCCATCTTCGTTGAGCTTGAAGACAAACTCCTCAGCCGTACCCGCTAGACGATAGATCGCATTGAGGGGTACGAATAGTCCCTCCCGCTCGGGTAGCGCAATAGATACGTTGCAGTACATGCCAGGCTTGAGCCGGTTGTTGCTGTTGGGGATATTGACCTCTACAGAGGCGGTACGCGTCATCGATGAGAGAACGGGAGAGATGTAAGAGATCTTACCCGTAGCGGGCTCATCGGGATAAGCGTCGAAGACGATCGTGGCCTGCTGCCCCTTCTCTATATAGCTCAGATCCTTCTCATTGACCTCGATGGTTGCTTTGAGTGGATTGATCTGGCGCAGCTCGACGATCCCGCTCTCGAGCTTGAGATCACTACTAAGGCTGGGGGTGAAAGCGTAGGTCTCACCCTCGTTGATCATGATCTCCGTGATGACACCGCTAAAGGGTGCCACGATGGAGGTATTCTTCTTGAGCATCGAGACCTTAGCGACAGAGGCATCGTACTTAGCCTTGACATGGTCGTAGTCCATCTGACTGATGCTCTCCTTCTCTCTCAGACGTGTGACACGGTCGAAGTCGCGCTTGATCGCCTCGTTCTCAACCTTTGCCTGTAGGAGCATCTCGTCCGACATCTCGACGATGACTGCCCCCTTGGGAACAAAGCTTCCCTTGCTGTAGCGGATGCGCTCTACCTTACCGGGTAGTGCCGTGCCTAGATTGGCACTCTTGGAGGCTTCGGCTGTACCAGAGAAGCGAATGCTCGGCATAAAGGTCATCTCTTTGGCCTGTGCGATGGTTACGGGGATCACTTTGTCCGCTTCGGACTCCTGATCCTGATCTCCTTGTTTGTTGCAGGCAGTCGTGGTGCCTAAGGTTAGCAGGAGTAATATTGTTGGGAGCAAGTAGCTCTTAAGTTCTTTAGTATGCATATTGTGTTGTGATCTTTCTATCTAGTTCTGATCTTCTATCTATTTCTCTTCTTGGGCCTGTGTATGCTCGGTCGCATACTGATAGAGCGCACCAGTGGTCTTCTCCAACTCAGAGAGCGTCACGGCAGCCTCTACGCGTGCGTCGATATCTTCGGAGGCGGCTTTCTCCCACATAGTCTGCGCCTCGAGGATGTCTCGAACGTTATTCATCCCCTCTAGGAGGTTATTTTTGGTAATGCGGAGATTCTCTTCGGCCTGCTCTTTCGAGAGCTTCGTGAGCTCCATCTTCTTAAGCGCCTCGGCATGCTTAAATCTGTTTTGCTGTACCTGCAGAGTGATCATCTCCTGAGCATCTTGCAGCTCCAGCTCCGCCTTGGCCACCTCTTGGTCGGCTATATGTACCTGGTGTATCCGATCTCCCCACGTGAGGATGGGGACCTGTACACCGATGCCTACCATCCAGTCTCCTCCGAGATTGTTTTGGCTACCCTTGTAGATGTTTGGCTCGATCCAGTTGTACCCTGCGGTAAGGAAGACGTTGGGTAGAAACTGCGACTTGACCATCTTTCTCGCCGACTCCGTGAGGGCGAGCTTGCTGCGCAACATGACGATCTCAGCCCGCTCAGCATTACTGTTCTCGAGTGCCAAGAGACGATTGCTCAGCTGCTCCTCGCTAATGATCTCACTATCTAGCTCGATCTGCTCAGCCTCTAGGCCAATGATCTGCCCGAGTAGCATCTTAGAGAGCTGGAGACCGTTCTGCGCCTTCACGAGTGTGAGCTCCGCTTCGTTTTGCTTGACCTGCACCTTTAGGACTTCGTTTCTAGTCGTCATGCCCTCGGCGTAAACATTCTCCAAGTCCTGCACAAGATGATCTAGGAGCGACTTGTAGGTCTGAGCTAGGCGCACCTTCTCCTGTACGGAGAGGACACGCCAGTATGCCTCATCGACAGTGGCTAGGACGTCAGCCTCCTTCATCTTGACCTTCTCATGTGCTAGATCAGAGGTGTAGCGAGCCATCTTATTTGCCTCGACAATCTTACCGCCCATAAAGATCGGCTGACGTAAGGTGAAGCCGCCCGTATAGATCTCCCGAGGAGCGACACTGATGAGGTCTAGCGGGATGGATAGTCCTGGCGGTGTCACGCCTGGTATGTTAAAGTCGATCGCAAATGGGCGAATGGCTCTATCTCCTGGATTGATCCAAGCCCCAGCGAAGTCGACGCGTGGTAAATACTTCGTCTTGGCCGACTGAACTAAGTAGTCGGAGGCTACAGCATCTGCCTGCGCCATCTGTATCTGCTTGTTGTGTTCTAGAGCGAGGTCTCTACACTGCTCTAGCGACATCGGCGCTTGCACTTGCTCTTGGGTCTGCGCCTCGGCACGCCACCCAAAGGTAAGGACAAGAGCCGTGCCTAGGAGAAGAAAACTCCTCCCATTAAATCTATATCTCATGATTTGCTAATGTCTATTCGTTACGACATCACTTAGTGGTGGGATCGTAAGCTCCCTGATACCACTCCTTAAACTCTTTGTTTTTTGCTTTGCTTACTACGATCTTCTCCGGAGTCTCTATGTCCAGAGTCACCGTCAGCTTGCCACCGAACCACGTCGACATACTCTGTATCGCACTATGTGCCACGATGTACTGCCTGTTGGCTCGGAAGAAAAGCCTCGGATTGAGCTCCTGCGCCATCTTTTCTAATGATAGGTCGACAAAGTGCTCCTTCCTATCCGTCGTCACTACCACCGAAGCCTTACTATCCGCACGTATGTAGGCGATCTTGTCCACCGATATGGGTATCAGCTTGTCTCTCCACGGGATCAGGAAGTGGCTCTTGTAGCTCATCTGCGACTCATTGAGTGCCTGCATCATCTTAGCCATCAGAGCTTGGTTGTCTACCTTCTGCTCAGTATGACTAAAGCGCTTCACCTTGTCTAGAGCTCTCTGGAGGTCTGTCTCCTTGATCGGCTTGAGGAGGTAGTCGATACTGTTGACCTCAAACGCCTTCAGCGCATACTCCTCATAAGCTGTCGTGAAGATGATCGGACAGGTGACCTCGATCCGCTCGAAGAGGGAGAAAACTGGTCCATCGGCCAGGTGAATATCCATAAAAGCCAAATCAGGCTCCGGATGACTCCCGAACCACTCGACACACTCAGATACACTCTGCAGCATGGTCAGCACCTCTATGTCAGGGTCTATCTCAGTGAGGAGTGCTTGCAGCCCAGTGGCGGTAAAGTACTCATCCTCTACGATTATTACTCTCATATCAGTGATTTGGCTTTGGGTTCGACTTCTTCTAAGCTCTGGATCAGGGGCAGGGAGACCGTAAAGTGTCCATCCTTAGAGATAATTTCTATATCCTTGCCAAAGAGCAAGCGATACTGCTCCATCAGATTGTCTAGACCTACGCCCGTGCTACCCGACTTGCTATCCTCTCGCAGCTGGATCTTATTATCCACCACGATCTCTCCTTCTCTGGTAGTGATGTAGATAGTCAGCGGCACCTTGGCACTAGCTATATTGTGCTTGATCGCATTCTCCACCAGGATCTGTAGCCCCGACGGGATGACATAGTAGTCTAGATACTGCTTGTCCACATCCCACTTCACACGCAGCCCGTCGAAGTAGCGGATACACATCAGGTAGAGATAAGAGTGGACAAACTCTAGCTCCTCCGAGAGACGGACCACCACCTTGTCTCGCATCGTGTGCCGGAAGACTGTCGCCAGCTCCTGCACATAGGCTCTAGCACGCTCATCATCGCGGCCTATCAGCCCGTTGAGCGTGTTGAGACAGTTAAAGAGGAAGTGAGGGTCTGTTTGGTTCTTTAGCGCCGTATACCTGTTTTGCAGATTCTCAAAGTCCAGCTCCTGCATACCGACCACTGCTAGGTGATTTTGCTTCATCAAGTAGATGGTCATGGTAAAGAGGAAGGTCACCACGAGGATCACTAAGTCCTTGACATACTGCATCGCAGCATACGCATGATAGCTAAAGAGATCTCTAAACCACCAGCGCTGCAGTCGAGACAGGTAAGGCGATATCAGAATCACCGCCACGAGTAGTCCCAGCAAGATCAGCCAGAGCTGATACTGACGTATTTCGTATCTATTGATCGCCCAAGACTGGATGCTGAGCAATAGATAGAAGAAGACCATATTGACCAGTAGCGAGGCAAACGAATTCAGCGATAGGATCGCTCCTAGGTCAATCTTTCGGTCCGTATCCAGCAAGCTGTAGTAGTAGATCGATGACGACAGCATCACAAACGCCAGCAGGAAGCTGATGATCAGCGTAGCCAGTAGCACGCTCTTGCGCTCATTGCTGAGCAATATGAAGCTCTTGCCTTGTCGCCGTCTCAGACGGCGCGTTATGATGCGTCTCGCCATATATCTATCGGACATCTTAGAGAGACTACTCTCTCAGTGTGCGTTCTTGTGATCTCTGTATGGACACTTCAATTTGCCTCTAAGGTATTCAAAATTCTCCACGTGACTATTCGCAAATCTCCACTGAGGTAATTTCAAATAGTTCGGAAGAATCAAATGAAACTTCCGAGGAATCAAATGAAACTTCGGAAGAATCTTCTCTTTCCTCCGTGGAGAATTTCATTTTCTCACGGAGCTATTTTAAAATTCCTCCGTAGGAAAACCAGAGACAAGTTTTAGCCTTCAGATAGGAGCTCTATCCCATACGTCCTTAGCATACTGTATACAGGACGTCAGGACAGAACTCCATATCGTCAGATAGTCTCACTTACGATTAGAAACGATAGCCTAAACCTACGGTAAAGACACTGGCATTAGCCTTGTAGTCTTCACTCTTGAGAGAGGTGCCAAACTTAGAGACGACATCGTTGACTGTCGACTTGAGATCGTCCACCTGGTTGATGAAGCCATACTTGTAACCAGCGTTGATCTGGATACCATTGGCGAACTCATAGCCTAGCTGGCAAGCGACACCTACATCCCATCTCTGGAGGGCGGACTTGTCGTTGTGCTCCTCATACAGATCTATCGGATCAAACTTTACGAGAGCAAACTCTATCTCATCAGTCTTGGCGGAGAAGCCTAGGCCAAAGTAAGGTCCTACACCTCCGTACAGCTGACCCTTGCCTAGCTCGACCTTACCCAAGGCGTAGACGGGGATCTGCATACCCCACTGATTGATCTTATTCTCTAGAGAGACAGGACCTGCCTCAGCCTTGATACCAGTGCCGCGGTAGTAGAACTCTAGTTCAGGCTGGATTGCAAAGTTCTCGTGCAGATTGATCCTCATAAACCCTCCGAAGTCAGCTCCGGGCTTCATCTCGGTCTTGAGGACGTTAAAGTCATCACTCAGGATCATGCTGGAGCAGTTCACACCAGCCTTGACACCATAATTGAGAGATGTGGTTTGTGCGACAGCTGAGACAGCGGTCATACCCATGAGGACGGTTGCTACGATAGCGATGATGTTGCGTTTCATACTTTCTTTTGTTTCTTGCGTTAGACTTATATGTTTCTATTCTGGTCGTGTGATCTATCCGATCGCAATAGATCACCCAACTCTGACGCAAAGGTATGAAGCGCCAAACGGCTCCGCAACCCGTTATCTACCGAAACGCATATAACGATGACCGAAGCGACTGAAACGCTTACCAAACGACTACAAGTGTGCCTCCGGATAGCGGGCATTCCACCAAGTGGGGTCGTCCTTGAGCCACTTCTGGAACCACGCGAAGAGCGTATTCGTCCACTCGATCTTCTTCTCGGGAGCGGTGATGATATGATCTTCTCCATGCACCTTGACAAACTCCACCTTCCGACCGAGGATCTTCAGAGCGTTGTACATCTGGATGCTTTCGCCGATGGGGACATTCGTATCGTTCGTGCCGTGGATCAGCAGCAGAGGCGTGTGGATCTTGTCTGCATGGAAGAGCGGACTCTGCTCCGTGTAGAGCTTAGGATTATTCCACGGATAGCTGCCGTAGCTCGCCACTGTACTGTAACCGATACCCCACGTGCCCTCGCCCCAGTAGGAGGAGATAGCGCTGATACCCGCATGGCTGATCGCTGCGGCAAAGATGTCGGTGATCGTCTGCAAGTACTGCGTCATAAAGCCTCCATAGCTAGCTCCCAGACAGCCGATCTTCTTCGCATTGACATAGGGATGCTCTTGGCAAAACTGCTTCGTCGCTGCGACGATCTCTTCTGCCGTTACCTTACCCCACGCATTGACATGACGAGCGGCATACTCCTGACCGAAGCCAGTGGTACCGCTCGGATTGAGCGTGAGGACCACGTAGCCCTGTGCTGCATACATCGGCAGTGAGTAAGAGCCCTCGAAGAAGCGTGTCGTCGGCGAGGTGCCTCCATAATAATAGACGATCATCGGATACTGCCGCGTCGCGTCAAAGTGAGGAGGCAGATAGTAGCGTCCCTCCACCTTGTCGCCATTTGGCATGGTGTGGACCCAGTCGCTCACGCTACCCAGCTCTAGATCCTGCATCTTGCTCTTAGCAAGGTCATAGAGGAGCGTCTCCCGCTTTCCGCTCAAGCTGTAAAAGCGATCCGCATTCATTGCACTCTGCCCATAGTAAGCGAGCTGGCTAGCATCATCACTGATGTCAAAGGAGCGGACGAGATCTTCCGTCGTAGCCACTTGCTCGATCTGCTTGCGTGCGAGGTCGAGGCGATAGAGGGAGATACGGTCTTTGTTTTCCGCTGTAAAGTAAGCAATGGGCTTGACGGTGCTGACCTTGACCCGCTTGATGGCGGGGTCAAAGTTTTTCGTCAACGGCGTCGCCTGCTGACTCTGGCGGTCATAGAGGAAGAGCTGTCCATCGTACGTATTGGTGATCATCCCCTCGGGCAGGTTGCGTCCGATCCCGTCGAAAGCATTCGCATCGCCCTCGATGAGCAGCACATGAGGCTGAGCCGTGTAGGAGATCGACGAGATAGAGCGCTCCTTGGTAAAGAGTGGCTTGACCTCCAGCGTCTCTAGGCTCATCGTATAGAAGTTGTTCTGAGAGAAGGGGATCTCGGTGATATCCTCCGATGTGCTAAAGATGATCTCACGAGCGTCGGGACTGACATCATGGAGATAGGTAGAGCGATGACCGAAGGTAAGTGGCTGGTAGCGACCGCTCTCGAGATCGTAAAGGGCGAGGAAAGTGCGCTTGCGAAAGTCTGCCATGCGGTCATAGCGTCCCAGCACCTGCTCGGTGATTTTACCCCGTGCGGGACCTTCCTCCTCGATAGTGTAGAGCAGTTGCTTGCCATTGGGAAGGATATGAAAAGAGCCTGTGGGGATCTGATCTGCCATGACATGCTCCTCCTGTGTCTTAGGATCGTAGCTGATCAACTGCCGACCATCGTCTGTCGTGGCGGTGCGGTAGAGCTTGTCCTCGTGTGGCATCCAGCTAGCGAAGCGATACTGCTCGCTCAGAGTGGAGAGTAGATTGCCTCCTTGGTACAGGTAGGTGCGGTAACTACTCTTCAGACTGTTCGTCTCGCGCTCCGTGAGTAGTGTGTAGCGTCCCGTAGGCGACACCGACACTGAGTAGAGGTTGCGCCCCGTCATCATATACTCTAGGCTCAGGTACTCCTTATCGTCGTGACGTAGCTCTATCTGGCTGTCAGCCTTGGCGGGGATAAGCTTCATACGATACTGCGCCGGCTCGTTCCCCTTGGTAAGTAGCTGCAATGTGAGCAGGTGCGACCGCCCAGGCGTTAGGGTGAGTGATGCGGGCGAAGCAGGCTTTAGCTCGCTCTGATACTGTGTAGCAGATGAGAGCTTAGCCCCATCAAGAGCTAAGACAAAGGGTGCCGACGCCTCGATCTGCACCGTAGCCTGCTCGTAACTTGGCGTGCGAAGACGTATGGCATAGGTCGTGATCGCATCCTTTGCTGTGCGTAGCGTGACGACACCTTCCTTAGCTTCGGGCATGGTGCCATGCGCTTGGCTTAGCTTGATATGGTTCACAGGCTTGAGCAAGTCGGTAGCATCGTAAGCCTTGCCCTGCACATTAAGACTATCCGATATGAAAGGCATCATCACCCGATACTGCTGTACCTGTAGCGGTATGACGGTGAGGGTGTCTGGTTGATCCGTTGTTGCTGACGGCTCTACGGTTTCTAGCTGCTGAGCCGCTTTTGGTTGCTGTGCTGCAACGTAGAGAGTCGCAAGCGCCCAGAGCGGGAGCATCGTGAGTAGTCGTAATACGTTTCGTTTCATCTGCTGTTTATTTACTTTGATAGCGTCACTCCAAAAGAGCTCCAGCTAAGTTTCCACGCTACAAAGTTAACCTTTTGTTTTCTCTTACGCTGTACACCTCCCCTTCCCTCCAGTCCGTAAGTCGGGTAATCCGGTAAGACGTGTAGCCCTTACACCACGCGCTAGGCGTTTACCCTCGGAAAAGCTTGCACTAAAAAAAACAGTCTCACAATCTTACGTAAGATCATGAGACTGTAGAAAGTGACAGAGGCTATACCTAAATATCTATGCGCAACTGACTACCAGCGCAGAGACATAACCTCTAGAGCATAACCTTGTAAGTACGTCCTAGCAAGGAGACTACATAAACAGCGCTAGGCTCCACGCTGAGCACAAAGGGCTGAGCTGAGATCACAGCCTTAGCGATGAGACCTCCGTCTCCAGCATAGACTGAGACGGGCTCACCCATGGGAGCGTTGTCTATGATGATCTGCCCATTATATCCATATATAGATGGCTCATCCGCCTTCACATGATCGGTACTTTGAGGTGTCGGGGTGATCCGGATCGTGTTCTCGAAGTTTTGTCCCTTTTTACCGCCAGCTCGGAGTACAGAGCCCGCTGTGATAGTGAGCATTGCCCCATCATCAGGAAGGCGTACCCCGCCAAAGTCACAGGCGACGATCCACCAGTCATCTTCATGCGTCAATGTCGGTATCACCTCTTTGATCAGACTCATATCGGCACAATCAAATAGCTGTATCTTGGGATCATCAGAAAGCTTGATCGGCTCATTGTAGTAGAAGTACACTTCGTTGAGTATATCTGAATGTGTAGTCCCATCAAAGAGGCTACACTTTACGAAGCAGAGCGAAGGGGTCTGGTCTGGAGTTCCAGATGGAGGAGTGGCAGCACCTCCGATGAAGTTCACGCTACTCTCAGCATTTGTTATGTCTGTACGGAATCGTGGCGTCATGCTCCCCTTGGGCAGTGTGAAGGTGTAGTGTACACCTTCCTCAAAGTCCACGTACTCACCAAAGTGTGCATGCATCTGACCTAGCTCCCAGTCCCATGTGATGTTCACAGCAACGCTCTTGATGGGTACACCCTCTCGATAGAGTGTGCCCATAGGAGTGCCTAGAGGCTCGGTCTCCGTGTCGTAGTAAAAGCTAATCAAGTTGGTATACCCGACGGTATCACCCTCCTGGATAGAGCACTCCCTAGTAGTTATGTACTCAGGTACCGTAAAGGGTGTGACGTAACGATCCATTGCAATAGCTGGCTGCCCCTGGGTATAAATAGCACCCGAAGGCACTTCCAGCTTGTAGGTCTTGCCTTTTGGCAAAATCGTCTTGTCGAAGAGGATGGCAGCCTGACTATGACCTCGGTCATCACTCATTGTGATGACACCTTCTGCCATACGCTCTCCATCACAGGTGATCGTGGCTTTGGCACCATCAGAGATGGCTATAGCAACGGAGAAGTCGAGATAAATTACCTCGATGGGCTCATAGACGAGGCGATTCTCGATACTATTCTCCACAGGTAGTAGCTTGTCTGTACCACCTGCATAGACTGGCTTGACGAGCAACATAGAGAGCCCGACCAAGCAACATAGTAGTATTTTCTTCATAGCGATGAGGCGTTAAAGGGTTAATAGCAAAGCATCTAAGTGAAGAGACAAGGAGCTTATCTAAACTTCCGAGCTCCCCTTTATTATGATAATCTCTTCGAGGGCGAATATATGAAAAAAACTTATATCACGCAACTGCTCCTCCCGCCCTCCTTGGAGAGGAGGGAGCGTCCGGAGCGGGGCGAGCTACACTCCAAATTGCATTTTGGAATGGAAAATACGTCCCGGTATGTCACACCGAGACGCTTCTTGTGAGAACCCGAAAAACATCCACGGGAAAATTTTCAAATAGCTCCGTAGGAAAAAAAAGATTCTCCACGTGGGCACGAAAAAATAGTTCGGAAGAATCAAATGAAACTTCGGAAGAATGAAATGATAAGTCCGAAGAATTTTCTTTTTCCTCCGTGGAGAATAAAAAATATCCACCGAGGAATTTCGAAATTCTTCGGTGGATATTGATGGAGATCTTCAGCTTGTAGCGTGACTCCTCTGAGAAGGGCTACGGGAGGGTCACCTTGTCGAGGATGCCGGTGAGGTAGGCTATCGCCAGCCCGTAGTTGGTCATCGGCACCTGCTGAGCCGAGGCGAGGTCTTGGCGGGAGACGAGCATGCGACGGTTGAACATGCAAGCACCGCAGTGGATGACGAGGTCGTAGGGCGTGAGATCCTCGGGAAAGTCTCTGCCCGAGACATGCTCGATGGTGAGCGTCTCGCCGATGCGCTTACGTAGGAGGCGGGGCAGCTTGACGGTGCCGATATCCTCGCCCTCGGGAGCGTGGGTGCAAGCCTCCGCTATGAGCAGACGGCTGGAGGGTGTGAGCCGACCAATGGCTGATGCGCCTGCGACAAGTCGCTCCAGGTCGCCACGCTGGGCACTCATGAGGATAGAGAAAGAGGTGAGCCGACAACCCTCTGGAACTAGAGGCTCGACGGAGGCGAAGACCTGTGAGTCGGTGATGATGAGCTGAGGCGAAGCTGCCAGCTGTGATAGGGCTGCGGGGAGCTGCCCTGGCGTGACACATAGCGCGTGGCAACCTCTGTCTAGCAGCGCACGAATGGTCTGTACCTGTGGCAAGATCAGTCGTCCTGCGGGTGCTGCGCTGTCTTGTGGCATCACGAGGAGTACGAGGTCGCCCGTTTCGCAGAGATTACCTAGGAGCGAGGGCTCTGGCTCGGATTCGTCGCGCAGCGTTCGCTTGATCACCTGAAGTAAGGTGTCGAGGCTCTCTTCATCATCCTGACGAAGCGTAAGCGGAGTATGCCCGAAGCATTGAGTAATCTCCTCTTGTCTCTCTAGCCAAGAGCTTTGTTCCGGCAAATCGGCACGAGCGATGATCGGAAGTGTCGGCACGTTAGCCTTTCGCAAAGCTGCTATGATGGGCGTGTCGAGAGACTCCTCACGACTGAGTAAGTAGAGAACTAGATCGGCAGAGCTCAGTGCTTGCTGCGTGACTCGCTGTCGCTCGGCACCGAGAGCGGTGTCGTCGGCTAGTCCTGGGGTGTCGACCAATAGGACGGGCCCCACGCTGGGCAGCTCGAAGAGCTTCTCTACGCTGTCCGTTGTGGTGCCAGCTTGGTCAGACACGAGCGACCGCTCTTGTCGTAGTAAGCAGTTGAAGAGCGTAGACTTGCCACTGTTGACCTGCCCTACGAGGAGGAGTCGCTTACGTTCGCTGGTGCCTTTTTCCCTTGGTGCCATACCATTTGTTCATTAAAAACGGAAGTCGCGCTCTCCCGCCTTGATCTGCTGGAGACGCTGCTGCGCAATGGCACGAACTCGCTCGTTGGGGATCGTGGGGAGTTGCTGCGAGATCATCTCTAGTCCCAGCTCACGGGTTGTAGGTGAGGCGTAATCCTCTAGGTACTCCTGCAGCGTGAGAAGGGCATTAGGGCCGCAGCAATTGGAGATCTGACCACTCTTGCAGAGCGACATGAAGCGATCGCCAGTACGTCCCTCGCGATAGCAAGCGGTGCAGAAGCTCGGTATGTGTCCCTGCTGGAGAAGCCAGTAGACTACCTCATCTAGTGTGCGAGGGTCGCTCACCTCAAACTGCTCTGAGTGGGCTGCCTCTGTCGTCTGTGCATAGCCTCCCACGGAGGTGCGGGAGCCACCGCTGATCTGCGACACGCCTACGTGGAGTGCTCGCTGGCGTACTGCCTCGCGCTCACGGGTCGAGACGATGATACCGGTGTAGGGTACCGCTAGTCGGGCCACCGCTATAATATGGAGGAAGGTATCGTCGGGGATTGCCTCGGGGAAGGAGTCGAGCGAGATGTCGTCGGCTGGGCAGATGCGCGGCACGCTGATCGTGTGAGGACCTACACCAAAAGTCGCCTCCAGATGCTCTGCATGCATCATCAGTCCGACGAAGTCATAGCGATAGGTACTCAAGCCAAAGAGCACGCCCAGACCTACATCGTCGATACCACCTTGCATTGCTCTATCCATCGACTCGGTATGATAGGCGTAGTCACTCTTAGGACCTCTCGGGTGTAGCTCCTCGTAGTGCTCCTTGTGGTAAGTCTCCTGAAAGAGGATGTAGGTGCCGATGCCTGCCTCGTGAAGCATACGATACTCCTCGACAGTGGTTGCAGCTATATTGACATTGACACGACGGATAGCCCCGTTCTTATGATGTATGGAGTAGATCGTCTGGATCGACTCCAGGATATATTCGATCGGGTTGTTGCGTGGGTCTTCGCCTGCCTCGAGAGCGAGACGCTTGTGTCCCATGTCTTGCAGGGCGATCACCTCCTGTCGTATCTGCTCCTGAGTCAGCTTGTGACGTGGAATGGTACGATTCTTAGCGTGGTAAGGACAGTAGACGCAGCCATTGATACAATAGTTAGAGAGGTAGAGCGGAGCAAAGAGTACGATGCGCTTACCATAGAAGCGTAGCTTGATCTGCTCGGCCAGTTGTGCTACTCGTTGTCGTGTCGCAGGATCCTCAGCGAGGAGGAGTACGGCAGCCTCTCGGTGATCTAGTCCACGCATCTCCGCAGCCTTGCGTAGGATGTCGGAGATCACCTTCTCATCATCTTTGTGTTGCTCCGCATAGCGGAGGGTGTCGATGATTTCATCATGATTGATGAAGTCACAGGCATCGTGCGATTGCTTATTGTAACTCATACTTTCACTTTCTTAGCTGGTAGGAGCGTCTCCACGCCCCCAGTCTATTTGGTAACCTATTGTGTCAAGCTGTGCCTGTAGGAGGGCGACACCCTCGGCAGCCTCAGAGCCTGAGTAGGCTTTGTTGTTATAGAGAGCGTAGTCTGCTCTATGGTTTAATGGTGATAGGTTGGGCATCACCACGTTACATCCTGATCGTATGGCGGCTAGGCGCCCCTCAGGGTGGAGCGTCGCGACAGCTGTCGTGGCGGGTATCAGAGCCCGTGGGTTGAGGAGCCGACAGAGTGCGAGGAAGCGAAGCGTCATGGACAAGCTCCCTGCAGGGTATGCCCCTAGAGGCGTATCTTCATGAGGGATGAAAGGACCAACGCCTATCATTGCAGGCTGCAAGCGACGGATGAAGTCTAAGTCTTGCGCTAAGTGTGTCGTCGTCTGGCCTGGCGAACCAACCATGATGCCCGTCCCCACTTGGTAGCCAATCTGCTTGAGGTCTCGGAGGGCTTGTAGTCGATGCTCCTGCGCCATCGTGCTGGGGTGTAGGCTTTGGTAATGCGCCTTGTCGTAAGTCTCGTGACGCAACAGGTAGCGGTTGGCACCAGCGCGAAAGAGTGCCTCGTACTCCTCATACTCCATCTCTCCGAGTGAGAGCGTGATAGCACACTCTGGATAGCTAGAGCGGATCCTACATACGAGCGAGAGCAGGCGCTCTCCTCGCCAATAGAGGTCTTCGCCACCCTGTAGTACGAAGGTGCGAAAGCCTATCTCGTATCCTCTCGCACAGGCCGACAGTACCTCATCGGCCGTAAGCCGATAGCGGGTAACACGCTCATTGGTAGAGCGTATGCCACAGTAGTAGCAGTCGTTGCGACAGACGTTTGAGATCTCGATAAGACCTCGCAGATAGATCCTCCGTCCGAAGTGCTGCTCCGCAATAGCTTCGGCACGCACCTGAAGCTCATGCTCGAGGTGCGTGTCGTTACTGTCTAATAGAGCCTTCAGCTCAGGGATGGAGGCTGCTGTTACTTGGTCCAGCGTATCACTCCTTCTCTTTGTAGTTGGCATAGGTGAGGTCGATCTTCTCCACCTCTTTGAGTAGCTGGCGACGACCAGCGAGTATGTCGTTGAAGGCACTTGGACCTGTCACGCATCCACCGAGACAAGCCATCACCTCGACAAACTGGGTGTCAGCCTTGCCTCGCTTGCCGTAGGCCTTGAGCTTGGCAACAGCCTTCTTGTCTAGACCTGCGATCTCCTCAGCGGTGAGACGACCAACGAAGTCCTTGTACTCCTCCGTATTGCTCAGATAGGAGATGACAGCATCCTTGACACCACCATTACGAGCGAAGGCGTGTGCCTCACGTACTGACTCGACGGTTGGCTTGTAGCCCTCTACCGTGTTGATATCTATCTCCAGCCCCTCTAGGATAGAGCCAAGCTCCTCAAAGGTAACCACCATATCGACATCTACGTTGGGACGCTTGATCTCCTTACGCTTAGCGACACAAGGGCCGAAGAAGACGATCTTGCTATCGGGATAAAGCTTGCGAGCGCGCTCTGCTGTGTAGACCATCGGCGAGTGTGAGCTAGAGACAAAAGGCTTGAGACCAGGCGCATGCTTATCCACCAGCTCATAGAAGGAGGGACAGCACGAGGTCGTCATAAAGGCTTGCCCAGCCTCGATCTTCTCTACCAGCTCCTTACCCTCATGGCTCACCGTGTCCATAGCCCCCTGAGCCACCTCGATGACATCGTGGAAGCCTATCTTCTTGATCGCACCATAGACCTGCTCACGGGTTGCCTTAAACTGACCTAGGATAGCAGGAGCCACGATAGCTACGACTTGCTCGCCACGCTCTATGGCACCCAGTACGTCAAAAACTTGCGAGATCTCAAAGATTGCTCCAAAAGGACAAGCATTCAGACAAGAGCCACAGTAGATACACTTAGACTCGTCAATATGCTCGATGCCATCCTCATCCTTGCTGATGGCACCCACAGGGCACGACTCCTCGCAAGGCACTGGTATGTAGACTATCGCATGATAGGGGCAGTTCTTGTGGCACTGACCGCAACTGATGCAGACATCGTGATCGATCTGAGCCTGACCGTTTTTCTTGAAAGAGATACAGCTCTTCGGACAGTTGCTCGAGCAGGCACGGCTCACACAGCCACGGCAGAGGTTGGACACCTCATAGTTGATCTGTACGCACGAGGTGCAGGCCTCATCGATGACGCAGAGCACATTCTCCTTCGTCGGCTGTGGGCGATGCAGTGCCGTGTGAGCATACTCAGACAGCGGGGTCAGCTCATCCTGCTCATCCTGCATGTCAAAGCCTAGGAGAGGAAACATCTTATACTTCCATACGGCACGCTCCTTATGAGGGCAACAACGTCCCAGTACATTGCGCTTCTTACGAGGACTCAGCTCCAGCGGGATCCGGTCTATCGTTTTAATCAATTGGTCTTGACGCCATCTAGCCACCATGGTCGAGAGGAGCTTATGGCGCACGATCATTACATTGTTTATATAGGTCATACGATCAAGTGATATTTAAGCTTTTGACCCGCGCTGCACTGGTCGGATCTCTAAATGCTCCACAAAGATACGATTAATATCTCAATCAATCACTACATATTGCTAGTCACGCATGACAAAATACCTTACTCTTGTGAGTCTCCCATGGTAGAGCGACTAGGAAGCTATCGAATAAAGCGATCGTTTCTCCTGATGCCACCACATATCGACAGACAAAAAAGAAGAGCCTCATCCTCACGGATGAAGCTCTCTCAGTTTTGTTCAAAAAGATGATTTGTCTAAAAAGACTTTGTGGGCCCAATAGGATTCGAACCTATGACCCTCTGTTTGTAAGACAGATGCTCTAAACCAGCTGAGCTATGGGCCCTTTCAGATATCTAAGCTCTCCGAGATACTCTAGCGACAGTGTAAGCGTGATAGGCAGTTGTCCTACAAGGATTCGAACCTTGACAAACAGGACCAGAATCTGTTGTGCTACCATTACACCATAGGACAATCTGTATCAACTTACTGTCGATTAGCTCGTCACCATCGTGTGTGACACCCAATCACAGAGTCTCCCTAGAGAGGAGTAAATGCTTTGTATTACGATATTGTAGTAAAGAGCTGAACCTTTGTCCGCCCCCTGCGGGAGTCGTTGTCCCACAAGGATTCGAACCTTGACTGACAGAACCAAAACCTGTAGTGCTAGCCATTACACCATGGGACAAATCCTTTACTACCGACAGACACTTCTGTCATCGTTTGTGAGTGCAAAGGTAGAAAGAAAAAACCAAACCACCAAATAATCCACAGAAAAACTTTTGCATGCACCTTAAATCCAAGGTGAAAACTTGAGGGAAAGGGGAATGTCGCCCCATGATGAAAGAAAGGGGGGCAAGATTGACCTTGCCCCCCTATCTTTTAAGTAAGTCTCTGTACTTACATACTGATTATCGGAGTCATACGAACGTATATGTCTTCGACTTTGCTTCCAGAGTCATCGGTGCGAGTTTTGTAGAATATCCGCACTATGTAGGGTAGCGTGGGATGGACATCCTCAAAGTAGTGGCTACCATCCTGATCCACCTGCAGTTCGGGAGGACTATTGGGGTCTATCTGAAAGCCTACATCCTCTAAAAGACCAACCCAAATGAGCTCAAACATCCCATCGAGCTGATCCATATACCTTCCCTCTAGGTACGGCATCTCACCACCTCCAGGGTTGATAACGTAAGCGATATGTGAATAGGCCATCGCGAAGCGACCAGCCTTAGCATTCTTGTCGATAAACCAGATTGCTTTGTGCTCCTCGTCGAGGTGATCAAACAGGTAGTTGGTGTTTGACTCCATGAGATTCTTGAGCTCCTCTTGAAGGTCCCACACCTTGTCAAGCTTGTCTGGAACGAAGATAGTTTTCTTGCCAGAGTTCTTGAGGAATGTGCCTGTTAGACTTTTATCCTCCACGGTAAGCTCGAAGGTCGCCTTGGCGCTCCCTGCTGAGACTTCTAGCGTATAGGTGCCTGCAGCAAGACCCGTCACTTTGTGCCCTGCGATCTGGACCTTGTCACTCTCCGAAGTGGAGATTGCAAAGTCAGCCGCAGGCTCCGTTGTGACAACCACATCGACACCATTTCCTTGTTGTGTCCCGAAGACGACTGCACGACCCACTGGTACATTGATCGATGTAGGGGAGAGCGTTAGCTTTTGCTCTGGATTGTTGTTAGAAGCTTGAACCTCGACAATCAGGGTCGCATGTTGTGTGCCAGCTGTTACGGTGACAGAGGCTTTGCCCGCGGCAAGACCCTTGATAGTTTTACCATTTATTTGGGCGATCTGCCCATTATCTACTGACAGTGTGAAGTCTTCTCCAGCTGGCAGTGTGACCTCGACAGCGCCACTCTCACCGGCACGTGTTAGCGTAATTTCCTCGCCGACCGCAATAGAGACCGTCGTCTTAGATAGGGTCAAGCTCTCTGCTTGAGGCTTTGGGTCTTGACACCCAACGAGGAGAATGAGCGCTGAGAGCAGTAGCCCGAGGCTCCATCTGCAATTCTTTTTCATATACAAATAAGCTATTGTGTGATTCTAATAGCGTGAGCCTGTCGCTGTACAACAAGCTCACGGGTTAACATTAGCGAAGTGTACCCTTGTAGGCGACACCCTCTACATATACGATAACATTACCTGTGTAGTCTACACGGATATTGTCTCCAGCACGATAGCTACCCGTTAGGAGCAGGCGCCCATCAGCACTGTATAGAGCTACGGTGGCATCGTAGACGATGGTAAGTCCCTCAGCGGTAAAGCGTACGGGAGCTGTCTCAGCTAGGATCTCCTGGGTGCTCGTGACGATCTTACCTACGAGAGGAATCTCCTTGGTGGCATTCATATTGGTCCCTTCACCCTTGGCCGTTAGGACAAGCTTTGCCTCGAGAGAGGTCTCCTTAGTTCCCTTGAGGGTGACCTGGATCGCACCTCCCATGGCTGGTATACCGAGCTTGTCTAGCTCAAAGAGATCCTTGTCACGACCTACAACCTCAGCTGTAATGCGTGAGGTGATATTCTCTCCAGTGACGACGATGACCTTAACTCGCTTTGAGTCCTTATCGACAGAGCCGAAGTCTATCTGCTCTTGGTCTGTAGTGATCACAGGTGCTGGGATCTCTTCAGCAGAGAGCTTTACATTATCTAGTAGGATAGTCAGCGTCTTGCGCTCTGCCTCATCCTCTGGAGAGTCATCACCGACATACTCAAAGACGAAGTAGCTATCCTTGCCATCAGACTCGATGGGGATAGAAAGTGGCGTCGACTTGTATGCGATACCATCGGTAGGCTCTGTGGGAATTATCGACTTTAGAAGTGATATGAGGTTACCCTGCTTGTCAAAGCGCTTGATAAGGAATTCTCCACCCTTGGCGCTACCTACTCGATAGTCGGCTGTCAGGACGGTCTTGTAGTTGCTCCCGGGCACCTTGACTAGAGGGGTGATAAGTGCTGAGCGAACCTTCAGACCAGTCCCCGCAGCTTCTATAGACATAACGGGCTGGTCATCATAAGGCACGGCGCGCTGCCAGTGCACGTCACCCTCGAAAGCGATCTCACGCCAGCCTGCGAGTAGCGGGTCGTTGGTAAAAGTTTCTTTGAGAGCCTCTATAGGTGTAGCATTAGGGTCTAGGGCATAGGGATTGTTGGGATCTACACCGACACCCATCAGAGGAATGTCTAGAGCTAAGTCACTAGATGTGATATGTAACGTAGCTTCATGCTTTCCAGCAACACTAGGTGTGAACTCTAGCACGAATGTGTGCTTATCTCCATTGTCGGTTTTCTCAGCCACCTTAAAGATCCCTTTGGCTGTACCCTGAATCTCAGTAGCAATAGGGGTCGTTAGATTAGTTCCAACGACCTCAACACGGTTTACAGAGGTGTATCCGATATCGGTACGAGGAAAGTTTACCGACTTAACGTCAGCGGCGAGGGTTGGTTTGCCTTGCTTTTGGGACACTACGAGGTTGTTGATGAAAACGCCCTTGCAGTTGCCAGCATCAGTGTTGTTGAGCGTCTCAATACGGATAGCCGTAGCACTCTGACCTCCCGTAAAGGAGAAAGTGTACGTCTCCCACTCATCTTCACGATACTTAGTGGGTATATACTCCTGAGCGGACCCATCGTTGCCTACGATAGATACCTTGAGAATGCCAGATCCGTCAGTGTTACTACCCTTGATCTGTAGTGTCACATCAAAGGCTCCAGCATTGCCAGATAGGTCGAGTTCCTTGAGCTCAAAAGAGCCAACAGTTGTGCCAGAAGGACTACCCGCAAGGATGGCATGGTCAGCTTGGTAGAGATTTTTTGGCAAGAGGATGTTTTCATTGCCTTGCCAGCGAGAGAGCATTGCGAAGCGCGGATTCTTCGTGTTGCTGCCCGAAGTGATCTCGTCGAAGGTCTCCTCTAGGATGACCGTCTGAGCTGTCACTCCTAGAGGAAGGAGCAGGAGGACTATCAGGGATAGCCAGTAGGTGGTAATTCTTTTCATAGTAAACGTTCTGTTATAATGTTGAGTCTAGTGTGCATGTCTATAGCTCTCAAAGAGCTAGTAAAAAGCCCGCTAGGAGTCTCCTCTTAGCAAAACCGTCCGCTAATATAGGGATAAATTTTCAAATGGAGGATGCTTGGTCGATTTTTCTCAGGGCTGACGCATTATACGGGGTAGGTTTATCTACGCCTTAATGAAGGATCTCGGGAAATGGAGAAAATAGAACAAGCCTCCGTGGAAATCTAGAATTATCCAGTGAGCAAATGAAAAATTCTTCCGAAGTATGAGTTGATCCCTCGGAAGAATTTTTTCATTCCTCGGAAGAAAGAGAAATTTCTTCCGAAGAATTGGCCTATTTCCTCCGAGCTATTTGGGCTTTTGCTCCGAGGAATTCTTCTCCAAAAAGGAGCGGCACCCTCAAGACGCATGTGCAGTCTTGGGGGGTGCCGTAGATCCTTATTATAAGTCGTCAGCCTTGCTGATGGTCAGTTTCATCTGATACATCGTATGGCCTTCGGATAGGATCGTATGACCTGCTTAGCTTTGAGATTACTCTGTAAGTCCTTTTTGAGGGTGATGGTCATGACACAGATGGCGGGATCTTCATAGGTCCTGAGAGAGACGACGCACAGATCTCCCTGGGCATTGTAGACGTGAAGTTCTTTGTCTCCATCTTGTGTTATTTCATACTTTTGGTCAAAGCCATTCGTCTTGAGGTAGCTCTTCATCTCTTCAGACTCTAGGTCTTCTTGACTACCTACGCATAGTAAGCGACAGTTGATAAAGACAGGAGGAAAAAGAAGAGGCTCCAACAAGTAGCTCACGTACTCTATGTTGCTCTTGGAAATCTGATCCTCTTTGGTGTTGAAGTAAAGGGTGGTTCCACTAGCGGACTTCTTATCATCGTAAGTGCGTAGTCCGAGGTTGCTCTCGAAAGTCTTAATCTTATCAGCATTAAGAGTTGCAAAGTCTGTCAGAGAGGGGAAATCCTTAGCATCGGGAATGATCGAATGCTTTGTCTTGATAGGATCGGGTGGAAGCTTCTTGCCAAACTCTATATACAGAATGCTCTTGAGTTCAGGCTTGGGATCATTATATAGACGGACGTAGATATCGGGATCGCCTTCCTTAGCCGCTTGTAATCCTGCTTCGTCACGACCATCGACAGATATAAGGATCTCCTTGAAGTCCTTAAAACCTAGCTTATTGAGCATTGCTTTCGTTCGGACGCACTCCGCTAGAGACTCTTTGCTGTAGGCGGCTATGATGTCAGCAACCTTGGGTGCTCGTAGTCCATAGAGAACCCCTGTGATGGTCGAGAGTTTGGTATTGACAAAACCTAGGAAGTTCTGATGATTGGTGAAGTCAATGCCTTGCTCCGTACGACCGAGAGCCTTTTCGTAGGCTAGAACCTCTGCGTCTGTAACGTGTAGCTCCTTGTTGTACTTAGCAGAGAACTTAAGTAGAGGCATCTCTTGCTTGATGTTCTCAGGATCATCCTCTACGATGACTGTACAGGTTGCGCTCTTGCCATTGGCAGTCAGCGTGATGGTGGCATGACCCATAAGGAGACCTGTTACTTCCCCAGTCTCACTGACAGAAGCTACCTCAGGAGTATCAGACTCGAAGGTTACTGGAGTCTCCTTTGGAGTGACAACATACTCGATCTGAGCTTTCTGTCCCTTCATGATAGTGAGCTCTGGGGTTGTCACGGTTAGTGTAGTCTCGACGGGCACCTCCTTGGCAACGACTGTGACTGGGCAGGAGACCTCCTTATCTGCGACCTTTACGATGATGTTGGTCTTACCCTCCTTGACAGCGTGTACAACGCCTTGCTCTGTCACAGTGACCACGTCTACCGACTGGCTCTCGTACGAGATAGGGAAGCTCACATCCTTAGGCTCATAAGTCACCTGCAGGGTCTGGGACTCTCCAACGTGCATTGTGAGCGACTGAGGAACTACCGAGATGCTCGTTGGAGAGGCATTTGGGCACTCTCTCTGACAACTAGCAACCCCGATGAGGAGTGCTAGGGTAGTGATTAGATAGATAATTTGTTTCATGATAAACTATAGATCGAGTTGAATTCTTAATGCCACGTACAAAGCTTTTTCTCTCGAAAGAAAAGCTGCTGCACATATACTCCCTACTCGATTATAGGGGAGTGTGAGCGGATGGCGATACTATCTATATCTTAGCGAATGATGACGGGTCGTAGTATGGTCTCTCCGTTAGGCGCTGTGATGCGTGCTAGGTAGCGCCCAGTAGGTAGCTGTGTTACGGTCATCGTAGTCTCAGCACTGGTTGCTTGAGCAGTAGCTACGAATGTGCCGTCGCTGGCGAAGAGCTCGATGATGCTACCCTCTACTGTGCGGACGGTGATGTAGTCAGTCGCAGGGTTGGGATAGAGCGTCGTCTGAAGCGTGAGTGTAGGAGTCTCGACATCTGTCGAGCCGTCCATCGTTATGCGAAGTTGGTCTACAGCAATACCACTCTCTCCATTGATGACTGGTATCAGTGAGAGGTAGATGGTCTTGCCCTTGTAAGCAGAGAGGTCTGCTTGAATTTGCTTCCAATTCTCGGTGGAGGTCTGAGGAGCCACTAGCTCTACGGGTGTACCGCCTAGCTCTGCAATCATCACCTTCAGCTGGTCTGGCTTGTCGTCATCTAGGAAGTGATTGATATAGCAAGAGAAAGTTGGTTTCGATGCATTGGCATCGATCTTCATAGGAGCTGAGCGTAGCTCATTCTGCGGAGAGATCTCGTAGCCCTGTACGCGTCCACTTTCTTCCATAGTCACTGGGAGGAATTTACCCCAAGAGATGAGGCAATCCTTGCTATCCTCAGCGCCTGCATTGTAGGTCTCCGCAGGATTGAATCCAACGCGCTCGTAGAATCCACGTCCTAGAGCAGAGTCAAAGGCGAATCCATCTCCATCGTGGTCGACAGAGCGCCATCCCTTGTCAAGCTTGTCCTTGGTGTCCATAGGACTAAAGAAGGGGAAGCTAGAGATAGGCTCCGAGACGTTTACCGTGACACGACCCTTTGCCGATCCGTTTTTGTTAGTTACAGTTGCCGTGATCTCATAAGTGCCAACTCGCTGAGCGGAGACTTTGTACTGTGTATCACTGATCTTGGAGACGCTGATACCCTCGGGTGCATCGTACTCAATTGCAGTAATTGGAGCGACCGTTGTGTAGCGAAGGTTTAGTGTGGTGGTCTCACCTAGATAGATCTCTGTCATACCAGAGAACTCAACTTCCTCGGGCTTGTCTTCCTTTGTGAGAAAGAGCGTGAGCATCTGTTTGAGCTTTTTGAAGTCATAGTCGAAGATCATACGAGCCTGATCATCGTAGTCATATATAGCATCATCACACTTGATCCACTTCTTGTCAGGGCCTATGAGTACAAAGGTGGGGAAGGAGAAGATACTGACTCCGATTGTCTTGACCGCTAACTGACTATCTGAAATGAGAGGATAGGGGACAGGTTTGCCATCAAGGGTCTTCGTCCAGTCGCCTTTCGTTGGACCATCTTTGAACTTGCTTACATCACCATAGATAGCTTCAAGAGGCTCACCTGATGCCTCTACCCAAAGGATCTCAATCTGATTGGTTCCATTGGGTCCAAACATCTCCTGGATCTTATCCAAAATACCAAGCTTGTGTACAGACCAGCAAGGATTACACCAAGTGGCAGAGAAGTCTATTAGGATGGCCTTGCCAGACTTGAGGATAGCATCGATGTCGTGCTCCTTGCCTTTGATGTCTTTAGCGATATAGTTGGAGGATCGGAGACGAGTTGTCTCTTCCTGTGCTTGCGCTCTCGGGGTACTTAGTAGCATAGTAACCACTAAGGTGCCTAGGGTGATAAGTAGTTTGCTTATAATCTTATTCATAAGTAGGTGTTGAATTGCGTCTTTGTTAGAAAGGGTATAGCGTGATTGTTAGTGGACGATGACTCTGCGCATATAAGAGCCAAAAGAGGTCTCTACCATCGCAATGTAAATGCCGGGAAGGAGTGCCTCGTTGGTCATCAGCTCGCCAGACATATTATATATAGCTGCTATTGTAGCGTCCTCACCAGAGACGTAGATACGTCCATCCTGCGCATAGAGCTGTACCATCATCTCCTGATCAGGTGTAGGTGCGATGCTCCGATAAGCGGCTATCTTGGTCTCGTTGCTGTTGAGTACCTCCGCATTTCTAGCTCCGCCCTTAAGACTCTTGGAGACAAAGGCGACAATGCGCATATTGGCGGCACTCCACTCCTTAGGGATCTGTAGGGAGGTACCATAGGTGTACTCGCCCTTGTCATCAAGGGTAAGCTTCAGCCCGCCCCCTCCGAGAGAGATCTGGCGTATCACACCGTGGTGGTAGACTGGCTTGAGCCCACCATCGCTAGCCTTGCCAGCACCAGCCTGTCTGCGTGAGTAGATGTCATCCTCGACGAGATAGAGGTTGAGGTAGAGATTGTCCGCGTCTAGATACTCGCGATAAGTCTGCCCAGAGATGGTCAGATCGAGCTGGCGCGTGTTAGGCTTGCACTCCTCTTTGATGTCTACCGTGACGAAGGCTGGACGTGCGAGAGCCTCATCGAGTAGCTGATGATTGAACTCATCCTGACTAGTCATAATGGGGAGCATCGTGTAGGCGTACTTCTCATAGAAGTGCTTTAGCTCCGTGTGTGTACGGTCTAAGAGCATCGATGGAGCGTACTCGTCCTCTTCATAGAAGAAAATCAGCGCCTCGCTCTCTGGTAGAGAGAAAGTGTCTCGTCCGAAGCCAACGTGATGCGTAACCCAGACGAAGTGGTCGGCGTAAGCATCCTCTGCGAGTACCTTGTCGAGATATTTGTGTCCTGCGGGGCAGCTGGAGCAATTTTCAGTAGAGAACTGCTCTAAGAGCACCTTACGAGCGAAGGTCTTCTCTGCGACACCCTCTACCTTAATCTGAAAACCAGGCAAGTCGGTGACACGGTCGTTAACCTTAGTGATACGAGCCGTAAGAGTCTGTCCGTTAGCCACGGGGATCCCTTTTGTCTTGATGCGTAGCTCCTTGAGATGCTTGATCGTCTCGGTCTGCAGGTCTGTGTGTATGACTCGTCCTCCGACAGAGTAGGTGATCTCTAGCTGGTTGATATCATTAGCTCCATCGTTGCGTACCATATAAGATACCCCGAGCTTGCCAGAGGCGTCTAGAGCCATGTCCATGCGAGGGTCAGAAAGGCTGGCTCTGTCGTTGACCTTGTCCGCAGGGCCAGCAATCATCAGCTGAAGTAGTAGCGCACCATTGTCTCTGGCTCGTGAGTCAAAGGACCCATTTGACACATTGACGTAGAAGGCATCATTGGATGCATCAAAGTTGTAGTCGCAGTAGAAGAAATAAGGCATCTCTTGATCTACGATGTTTTTCTCCAAAAACTGGAAGCCATAGACGAGTTCGTTGAGGTTGCTGGTAATCTCTACAGGCTTGTCAAAGCGTACCTCATTCCATCCAAACTCGACATCAGCCTTTTTGGTAACAATCTTCTCGCGCTTTATGATATTGTTGAGGAGTGATACATCTATAGCGTTGACAGCCTTGGATACACCGATGCGTACTCCGACCACTTGGCATCCCTCATAAGGAGCCAGCATGGAGCGACTAGCACGAGCCCACAGACCGACGGGCTTATCCCCAAAGGTGCCGATAGACCAACCTCGTCCTTTTACGTCTGGTTCTATATACTTGCAGTGCCCTAAAGGTAGATAGGCGTCACCTGCACGGAGTGTCTGCTGTGCAGCTAGGGTGCTAGTGAGTCCTAGCAAGCTCAGTAGTAGAGCTGATGTGAGTAGTAGTATTCTTTTCATTTATCTAATAGTGTGTATATGCAGATTAGTCATTCATTAGAGTGTCTGTAGCGTACCATAGGGTGTCTGCACGATGTAGCGACCTTGTGGTAGTGGGTAGGATGCAATTTCCTCTGCTGGTGTGTCCTGTATAAGTAGCTGCCCCGTCATATCGTAGACAGCAATTGTGAAGCCAGATACATGAGCTATCTGTAGGCAACCGTCTTGCCAAAGAGCAGTAGGAGCGACCGCTCCGTGAGGCGTAGCAATCGATAGAGGCTTACCCTCTAAGTCACAAGTGCGCTTGAAGAGACTCCAGACGGGTGAGTCTAGATAGCTATAAAGCGCCTCCGCAGGAATGCGAAGCTCTATATCGTCAAACTGCTCTGGGTAGAAGCTCTTTGGTGAAGCTTCAGGAGCTGTCGTAGCGAGAGAAGTTATGACCTTTATGGCTGGGCAGTCTCTCAAGATCTGTACACCCACCTTCTGACAAGCTGCGGGGATGGTCAGCTCGGTGAGTAGGATGCATCCCTTGAAGCTTTGCCCCCCGATGGCCTCGATTGTACTGGGCAGGACAATCTTGGCGAGACTCTTACAATCGTTGAACATATCGCCCCCAAGCATCGTCATCCCTTCGCCTAGGGAAATATCCTCGAGTGCGGTACAACCGAGGAATGCGTAGTTTTCGACTGTCTTGACAGTACCCGGGACTGTAGCCTGCTTAAGTCCTTTGCAAAAGGCGAAAGCGTATCCACCTAGGTGAGTGACTCCCTCGGGGATCTCAGCCTCGGTGAGTGCAGTATCGTTGTGAAAAGCCTTTATCCCAATCGCCTTAATGTTCTTAGAGATCTTGACGCTCTGCAACTTGGACATATCCTCTAGAGCATAGTCAAAGAGTGTGTCCGCAGGGTAGAATGTGTCAGAGCCAGGTGTACGCTCTACACGCATGATCTGGGTCTCTGCAAAGTCAAGGCTCTGTAGCTCCTTGAGCTTCTTCCGGATGAAGGTGAGGTCGTGGTAGTTGATGTCTCCCTTTAGTGTGAGTTGCTGGAGGGTGGCATATTCGCTTTCTAGTATCTGCTGCGATAGCGTACCAGCTTCTGCAAGTGTTACCTCGCGCCTAGTACCTTCATTCTGAGCAAGTACAGAGGTCGCACATAAGAGAGACAAGAGAAAGAGGAACAGGTAGTTTTGCTTCATTGTAACGATATAATGTTGGGTATAATGCCCCTAAGGTAGTAAAAAAAATCTATTCAAGTCAATACTGTATCGCACATTCCACCCTCTATTGCAAAAAATCCACACTGATTACGCCTACCTCTCCGATGATTCGAATTCCTTCCGAGGAATTTCCCAAATAGCTCCCGAAGAAAGAAAAAATTCTTCGGAAGAATCAAATGAAACTTCGGAAGAATCAAATGATAAGTCCGAAGAAATTTCTCTCGCCTCCGTGGAGAATAAAAAATATCCACCGAGGAATTTCGAAATTCCTCGGTGGATATGATTTTACCTCTAGCGGTGTCACACAATTTGTCAGACTCTAGAGTTTCTCAGTCGTCGCATTTGATAGTTGAATCTACGGGCAAAATAACTAAGTCTACTCCTTTGCGGGAAAAGTGTACCTTTGTTCCAATCAATAACTTAAGTGAAATATGAATAGAGCTATCCAAATCCTATTACTCGTTTTAGTGTCACTAACGGGTCTTACAGCACAGGTCTATCGCCCTAATGGTCAAGCAACGAGAGCGACTACAGCCTCACGTCCTGAGCTCCCGATAGACTATGTTGCGAAGTACAATCTTGCCGTAGATGGGGCTTCCTTTGTTACAAATGAGACCGCCTCAGAGAGTGGATACTTCTCCTATACTGATGCTAATGAGCGTTTTGCACATTGCTCTATAGATGACATCGCTTACCACCTGCCCTCTAGTGCTGAGTGGAACGGTCTCCTCTCAGTCTATTATGAGTATGGCGTCAACTTTATCAAGGAAGGCTTGATACAGGGTGAGATTGAGACTATTAGCTTTGGCGATGTGCGGTACAGCTTCGCTAGTGACTACTACAATAAAGGTGATGGAGTGAGCTATGCGCTACGTCTCTGCAAACCAACAGAGTCATGGGATGAAAAGTTCCCAGCAGCGCCTGACAATAAGTATCGCTGTGCTTACAGATATGAGCGTGTGGGCATGACTCAGACAGAGCAAGAGCCACCAGTAGATGCTTATATCAAAATATCTGTATGCTATCTAGGAGAGGAGTTCACAGGCTCTATATCAGATATTGCCTCAGAAGCGTGGTGGGCTGAACGTGCGGACCAGGTCGAGGAGTGTATTATCCCAACGGTTGGCATCAAAGTGGGCGGAAAGCTCTATAACTATGCTTCGGGGGGCTTTTACTGGGCTACGGACAAGGCAAAGTACACAACAATCTATTTCAGTGGTATCTCGACCGGCGAATTTCCTGACAAGTCCAATCTATGCACGGTACGACTCTTTAAGGACAAGCCAGGAGGGGAGAAGCCCCAAGAGCCTACAATCTTTGTGACACCAAATGCCTTCCGTATCAAAGTAGGGCAGAAACTAGCTCTTGCTAAGGACTACCATGTAGATATAACTCCTGCTGAGTATATGGATATGTATACGGTGAAATCAAGTAATCCAAGTGTCGTGAGCTATGATCCTACGACAAAGGAGCTAAAGGGGGAGTCTGTCGGGGAGGCTATTGTAACCTTTCAGATCAACAATACGGAGGTGACTCAAGAGGTCGCATTTACGGTTGTTCCCAAGGAGGGCGAGTTGGAGATCTTGCACGCGCCTATTCCTGATGTGCAAGACTTCCCAGATCTCTCGATGCTCACAGGATCAGTCGACACGGACAAGGTTAGAGCTTATGAGACTAAGTTAGGATTGCGCATATACGAGTCTACTCGTTGGGATGAGTATGCTCATCTATATGTAACTCCAAAGGAAAAAGCATCTCAGACCAACTTCAATCGAGTAAACTACTACTACAAACCTCAAGATGGAGACTCGCCTTATATTACGGGACAAATAAACTGTATGGGGTCTCTAGAAGAGGCTAAGACATCTCAACCCTTCGCTCAGTGGCTCCAGCTAAACGGCTTCCCAGATCCTCTAGAGGTCATCTCACTAAACGATGGCTCCAAAGGACTCGCTACGGCAACTAAGGAGCTATCGCTGAAGTTTTGGATAGAGAAGAAGGTCTTCTTCATGATTATTGAACCTGTCAAAAAGGATAACGCTGTCGCAACACCCTCTACAACGGATAAGAAATACAATGTCAGACCTATACCCGCAAATGATCTTCTCTATCTGTCTGGTGTAGAGGCTGGGTCGTCTATCTCTATCTATACGATGGATGGTGTTGTAGTCTATCAGACCGTCGGAGAAGGCGCTGATACGCTTACGATCCCTGTTGCTAGCCTAGCAGAAGGCGTCTATCTCTTACGAATCAATGGAGAGGCATATCGCATCGCTATAACGCAATAATCTTATTATTGCATCTCATTGAATACTTGACTTGCTATCGATCGTTCGGATCTCCTTCGTAATAGATCGGTAATGTGAAGTGTATTGCCTCCGTGGGTCGTTTGGAACTTTAGCCCTCCAAGCGACCCACGGTTATAATTTTCTGATCTCCTCGTTGGAAAGTTGCATTAGTGGGTGGAATGTACGAAACTCCACCCCCCAAATGAAACTATTGACAGATAAGGGTATTGTTTGTAACTTAGTCCGCGCAATAAAGGCAACTAACACATTATCGTAATAACTATGCAGAGCATAGACTCTCTCTCCTCTCTTTCTCTCTCTCTCTCTCTCTCTCTCTAATAGTCCCAGCTTATAATGAAGCTGGCACTATCGGCTTATCTCTAGAGAGATGCATCGAAGCCATACGAGCGTCCAAGCAAAACTGTCAGCTGATTGTGGTTGATGACGGATCAGCTGATGATACCACAGCGATTGCTAATGAAGTCCTGAAGGCCAAGTTTGCCGATGGCAACTACCAAGTGCTCCGCTATGAGGTCAATCGGGGGAAGGGGTATGCCATACGACAGGGTTTGCCCCTATGTACTGGTGAATATGTCATTATCCACGATGCGGACCTGGAGTATGACCCCAATGACATCTTCAGGATGCTGAGCTATGCTAGAGAGGCCGATCTACCCGTCCTATACGGGAGCCGCTACTTATACTCTGTAGCGCATCGCAAGGGGCGCTTCCCGACCTCTTTCTACCTTGGGGGACAACTCGTCACGAAGGTTACCAACCTACTATACGGACAGCGTCTTACGGACGAACCAACCTGCTATAAGCTCTTCAAAAGGGAGCTGCTACTGTCGTTCGATCTAGAGTGTGAAGGCTTTGAGTTCTGTCCCGAGGTGACGGCAAAGGCTGCCTTGCGAGGAATAAAGATCAAGGAGATCCCGATATCTTACTTCCCGAGGTCGGTGGATGAGGGGAAGAAGATCTCTTGGCGCGATGGCATTACGGCCATTACTACGCTACTTAAATATCGCTTTAGAAAGAAGTCTCATGAAAGTACGTAAGGTCCTTTGGAACCTCCTCGGAGGGTGTGTTGCGGTGCTGTTGATCTCCTACACTTTTGAGCAAAAGGGGTATCAGTTCGTCTGGTCTATGCTACGACGCAACTGGAAGGTGGCAAACGAGTACAAGGGGTCGTCGCTGAGCGACCGCTACCAGATGAAGCTCGGCAACGGCTACGCAGTGTACAAGTATGTGTGTGACAAGACCCCTGAGGATGCGATCATCTATATCCCTGCGGCTAAGTACTTTCAGCAGGAAGGGGTAGAAGGTGAGCCGTGGAATAAGCTCTGGGCGATGCGCTTCCTCTATCCACGGCAAGTCGTGACCTATGAAGAGTATCAGATCAACCATCGGGTGCCAACGCATGTCTTGATTGTGGGCGATGGGGGACGTGAGATGTTTCCCGCTGGTGCGCTTCCGCCATCCATCGAAGTTGCGATCGTGCCTCTAACAAACGACTCTATCCAATAACCTCCTTGCGCTATGCTATCCATTATACTATTTGTCATATTGCTTTGCTTGTCTGGAGTGACCCTTTTGAATGTGGTAGGGAGAGGTTCGCTCAATCGTTTCGAACTCGTCGGGCTATCGTTTCCCGTCGGCATATTGCTTGCCGTCGGGCTTATGATGCTACAAGATCTACTGCGTCAGAGGCTTTCGCTCGTATGGGTCATCGTGGGGTTGCTCCTCGTGCTGGTGGCGGGCTTACTGCTCCTATATAAGAGCAAAAGGCTCACCGCCAGCTTGCCTTCGTGGGCTACGCTAAAGGGGTGGTTGGGCAGGATCAACATTGTGTGGCTTATCTTCTTCGTCCTTGTGGTGGTCATCGAGGTGATGAACTTTAGGAAGTGTATGTTCTTCCCCACCTTTGATAGGGATAGCCTTGCTGGCTTTGACTCTTTGGGCTACCTCATTGCGCAAGAGCACACGATGTATGGTCTCTCGGTCTTTAGTCCTGAGGAGAATCCGCTGATCCATAATGCGGGTAGCTACATCACGTACGCTCCGCTGGTACAGCTGTCTTATAGTATAGTCTATATGCTGGGGGCTGAGACGTCTAAGCTGATCCCTGGGCTGTTCTTCCTCTTTTTCTTGATCTCGTTTTACGGTGTGCTACGAGATGTGGTGGGGAGTACGGGTGCCATCATCGCAACCTTTTTCGCCCTCATCACACCAGAGATGATAGCCTTCTCATCGCTCTCGGCAACAAATGTGATCCATGCGATCTACGCCTCGCTCGGTGTGATCTATGCTCTGAAAAGTTGCTCTCGCGACAAGCCGACCGCTGACTACGGACTCCTCTGGGTGAGTGGCTTGCAACTCCTGGGTAGTATCTTGACACGGTATGACGGGATTGTATTTCCGATGGCGATGGGGCTTTACTTGCTATACCCAGTTTTTGCCAAGCGACTGAAGTGGTGGCACCTCATAGGGTGGGGGATGATCATACTCCTCCCCATGTGCTGCTGGTTCCTGCATCAAAAGTGGACTGGTATGACGTCCGAGAGTATTGTCATCACTTCACTCCTACGGGATGGCGACAAAGCCAATCTGATCGTCAAGGGCTTGTGGGGGCATCTGACCAATACGCAGCTCTACGGCTGGAGCTTCTTGTTGTTGCTGATATCTCTGGTAGCCAGTCTACCGATCATGATAAAGCGTAAGCGCTGGGGGCGTTTAGGGCAAGTGGCTATGGCATTCGTGCTGCCTCTCCTGCTGTACGGTCTGCTACTCTACCATATCAACTACTCTTGGGATTCGATAGACAATGTGATTGCTTACTCTGCAAAGAGATACCTCTTTTGCTTTGTGCCTATTGCGCTGTTTTGCACCTTTACGCTAGATGCCTTCAGCCTTGCATCTCGCAAAGTTGAATCATGGCTTTCCTAGGCGCCCCTTGCACAGTCAACTACGAGTTACCAAGCTATGAGACGCAATTCGATTGGTACCGTGATCCTGCTGACGCTGGGTGTGATGCTTACGGTGCTGCTGCCTTGTCGTGGACAGAGTGATGCAGAGCTGCCCTCCGATGCTACGGTGGAGCCATCACAGACTATCCCTATCATGTATATCACTACGGCCGATGGCAAGCCTATAACCTCGAAGAAAGAGTATAAGCGAGCTACGTTTTACATTACCGACCCCGCTGGGAAGGTGAGTCTAGGCACTGCCACAGAGCCTTTAGGAATGAACATTCGTGGCAGAGGTCACTCCTCGTGGAAGGGGGACAAGAAGCCCTATAAGCTCAAGCTGGACGAGAAGCTCTCTCTCATGGGTATGCCGAAGAATAAGCACTGGGCACTCCTGAAGTTTTGGGCACCGACGATGGCTGGCATGAAGCTTGGCGAGCTGATGGGGATGGCTTGGACGCCCTCCACAAAGCCGATTGAGGTGATGCTCAATGGCGACTATATCGGTCTCTACTTGTTGACGGAGACGATACGGATTGGGAAGAATCGTGTCAACATCTACGAGCAGCCGGACAATAACGAGGATGCAGCTACCATCCCGGGTGGCTGGCTTGTAGAGGTGGACAACTATAAGGAGCAGAACCAAATTAGCTTCAGAGAGAATGACCGCTGGATCATCAACATCACTTACCACTCGCCGAAGGTGCTCTCGACGGCACAGCGGGATTGGCTGACTGATGAGTTTAAGGGGATCAACGATGATATCTATGCTCCAAACAAAGCGACCAGTCGCTGGAAGGATCGTATCGATGTAGATGCGATGGCTCGCTTTTTCATCATTCAGGAGGTTATGGACAATCCCGATGGCTTCCACGGGAGCTTTTACCTGCACAAAGATCAGGGTGAGGGGAGCAAGTGGGTGGCAGGTCCTATCTGGGACCTTACCTGCATGAATCGGGAGAAGACGGACTACACCTTTAGGATGAAGGTGCACTATGTCTTTGCGCCTCACTGGATCGGGGAGTTACTTAAGGATGAAGACTTTAGCTCAGCCGTCTGCAGGGTGTGGAAAGAGGTGCACCCCGTGCTTTCTGACGAGTGGATGCGCTACTTGGAGAGCTGCTTTGCCCCTTATGAGGAGGCTTATCAGCGGGACAAGCAGCGCTGGTCTGAGGGTGCTTTCAAGCCCCTGCACAGTGTAGCCGAGGAACTTACGACTGCCCTTCGGCGGAATGTAGACTGGTTCGATAATCACCTGCCAGCCACTCCTAATGCCATTGAGCTCGTAGTGCCGACCGCTGGTCGCCACATCGTCTACACGATGTCGGGTGAAGTCGTGCGCATCGCTGAGGACTACAACGAAGCTGTACGTGATCTACCGCCAGGCGTCTATATTGTAGACAACAGCAAGGTAATCGTTCCGTAAGAGCGAATGCATCGTCCGTTGTGTCAAAGTGGGACGTGTAACCCGCTGTAGGGACGCACGACCCGTATCTAGCGGGAGGGCGTCCGTCCCCGTTAAAACCACGATGCTGTAACCTTTGACACAACGGACGCCCTCCCACTAAACACTATCCGTGCGTCCCTACAACGGGTTACACGTTTCGTTGTCACACGTTTTATCATCGAAGGCTGTCGCTTGTCACCTCGGGTAGATTTACTACCTTTGCTTCGATTAAGAAGGTTATATAAGAATCACACAAAAGCATCTACAGATATGCAGATAGTAGACATCAAAGGGCGCGAGGTACTAGACTCGCGCGGCAATCCAACAGTGGAGGTAGAGGTCATCCTAGATAGCGGAGCCATGGGGCGTGCCGCTGTACCCAGTGGAGCCTCTACAGGGGAACACGAAGCACTCGAGCTACGCGACGGTGACAAGAGCCGTTACCTCGGCAAGGGCGTCCGCAAGGCAGTCGAAAACGTCAACGAGGTGATCGCTCCAGCCCTCTTCGGCATGAGCGCGCTCGAGCAGCGTGAGATAGACCAGAAGATGATAGATCTAGACGGCACAGAGACCAAGAGTGTGCTCGGTGCCAACGCTATCCTAGGCGTCTCGCTAGCTGTTGCCAAGGCTGCTGCCGACGAACTAGCCATACCGCTCTACCGCTACATCGGTGGCGTCAACGCACTCACACTACCCGTGCCGATGATGAACATCATCAACGGTGGTTCACATAGCGATGCACCCATCGCCTTTCAGGAATTTATGATCCGTCCCATCGGTGCCAAGAGCTTCAGCGAGGCACTCCGCATGGGTTCCGAGACATTCCACGCACTCAAGAAGGTGCTCCACGATCGTGGTCTCAGCACCGCTGTAGGTGACGAGGGAGGCTTCGCTCCTAAGCTTGACGGCGTAGAGGATGCGCTCAACAGCATCATCGAGGCGATCCATCAGGCTGGTTACAAGCCCGGTAGCGACATAACCATTGCTCTAGACTGCGCCGCTAGTGAGTTCTACCACGAGGGCGTCTACAACTACGCCAAGTTTGAGGGTGAGAAGGGTCAGCAGCGCACTCCAGCTGAGCAGGTCGCTTACCTAGAGACACTCGTCAGCAAGTACCCCATCGATAGCATCGAGGACGGTATGGACGAAAACGACTGGGAGGGATGGCATCTGCTCACCGAGAAGCTAGGCGACCGCCTGCAGCTCGTCGGTGACGACCTCTTTGTGACCAATGTAGCGTATCTCAGCCGAGGCATCAAGGAGCACGCTGCCAACTCAATCCTGATCAAGGTCAACCAGATCGGCACGCTCACAGAGACGCTCGACGCCATCGACATGGCACATCGTCACGGCTTCACCGCGGTCGTATCGCACCGCTCAGGCGAGACCGAGGATACTACCATCGCCGACATCGCTGTAGCAACCAATGCGGGGCAGATCAAGACTGGTTCGCTAAGCCGTACCGATCGCATTGCCAAGTACAACCAGCTACTGCGTATCGAGGAGGAGCTAGACGCACGTGCTACATACGGCTATCGTCGTCTACGCTAAGATAGTCGGTGATCGCCACCGAGCGGTCACGACACGACAGCTTTCAATCAACGAGACTTATACCGCCACGGAGGAAATCTGAAATTCTTCCGTGGCTATTTTTTATTTCCCAGCGAGGGACGAAAAAATAGTTCGGAAGTTTCATTTGATTCTTCCGAAGTATCATTTGATTCTTCCGAACTATTTCGCATTACCTCCGTGGCAAATTTTTATTTGCCAGTGGACTATTTGAAAATTCCTCCTGAAGAATCGGAGTTTAGAAGTTAGAGGAGACGACTCCTGTAGGGACGCACGGTCTGTGCGTCCGTTGTCGAACGAAAGTTAAAGTGTCGTCTCGGCTGGTTTGCGGACGGACGCACAGACCGTGCGTCCCTACAGGGCGACGTGGGAAACAATCGTACGTCCCTACAGCGGGCTACACGTCCCGTGCGTCCCTACACCGGTCGTCTCTAACTTCTAATCTCTAGCTTCTAACCTCTAATTTCTAATCTCTAATCTCTCCCTCCTCCTCTTGCGCGATTTAAAACAAACATATAACTTCGCAGGAAATATCATTCACCCGGAAGAGTCATCACCCCTCCCCGACACGCTACAACGAAACACTAACTTCTAATCTTTAGCTACACAATGAGCAAGCACCTTCGCATCTGGCTCTTCGTCCTCCTCGGCACGCTGCTGGCGAGCAGCTCCCTCCTCGCCGAAGGCGTCATCACCATGACCACCTCCAAGGCTGTCGGAGAAACAATTTGCCTGAACATTAAGGCGAATGGCGATGTGACGATCGATGGCGTTAAAGAGTCTGCCCAAACGAACGAGTATTTTAAAGACTACACCCTCACCAGCCAGACGATCACCATCCGTGGCGATGTGACAAACCTTAGTTGCTACCGCAATCAACTGACCAGCTTGGACCTGTCGGGCTGTACCGTCTTGACAACGCTTTACTGCTCCAACAATCAACTGACCAGCTTGGACGTCTCAGACTGTACCTCCTTGACAAAGCTTGACTGCTGGGAAAATCAACTGACCAGCTTGGACCTGTCGGGCTGTACCGCCTTGAGATCGCTTTACTGCGGGGAAAATCAACTGACCAGCTTGGACGTCTCAGACTGTACCGCCCTGACAGAGCTAAACTGCTCTAAGAATCAATTGACCAGCTTGGATGTCTCGGGCTGTAGCGCCTTGGTATGGCTTTCCTGCTCTTGGACTCAACTAACCAGCTTGAACGTCTTGGGCTGTACCGCCCTGACAGAGCTAAGCTGCGAAGGAAGTCAACTGACCAGCTTGAACGTCTCAGGCTGCACTGCCTTGACAAAGCTTCAGTGTCGCAAAAATCAGTTGACCAGCTTGAACGTCTCAGGCTGCACCGCCTTGACTGATCTTCACTGCTATGAAAATCAGTTGACTAGCTTGGATGTCTCAGACTGTACTGCCTTGACTGGTCTTTACTGTTATGAAAATCAGTTGACCAGCTTGAACGTATCGGGCTGCACTGACTTGACAACGCTTCTGTGTTACAATAATCAATTGACCAGCTTGAACGCATCGGACTGTATCGCCTTGGCAACGTTTGAGTGTTACAATAATCAGTTGACCAGCTTGGACGTATCGGGCTGCAGCAACTTGATTTGGCTTTACTGCTTCAACAATCGACTGACCAGCTTGGATCTCTCAAATCATGACCATTTGAGAGCTCTGTTCTGTAGCAAGAACCTCCTGAGGAAGATAGATCTGTCAGGCTGTACGAATATATCCTTGCTGACATGTCATAAGAATCAGATTAAAGCACCCGAGATGACTAGCCTCGTCAATAGCTTGCCAGATTTACAAGGTAAGGATGTGGGTTTTTTTAGAGTGTTTTATGATGGGAGTGGTGAGGGAAACGTTTGTTTTGCTACGCATGTAGCTATTGCTAAAGCTAAGAATTGGAAGATCCTGTTTACACGAGATCCTTATGATAACTATTGGCACGACTACACGGGCGCAGACAATCCTATCTTTACAGTTACCTCTTCATCAACTAGCGGTGGGGCGATCTCCTTCACTGGGGCGGACAACTTAAACGCTGTCCCCTACGGTACTACGTTGACGGTCATCGCTACCCCCTCAGAGGGTTACGAGTTGACTGAGTTGACTGCCAATGACAGAAACATTCTTGACACGAAGAAGGTGATCGTCGACGAGGATCTGATCATCAAGGCTATCTTTAGGAAGAAGACCTTCGTGGTGGCGCTGAGCAGCAACGAGCATGGTACGATCTCTATCGTTGAGCCCGTGGATCTCGATGTGGTAGCTTACGGAACGACTCTGACGGTGAAGGCTACGGGCAAGAATGCGCAGTGCAAGCTGACCGCTCTTACGGCTAATGGGGAGGACATCCTTGCTACCCAGAGCTTTGTCGTGAAGGGTGCTACGGAGATTAAGGCGACCTTTGTGGATCACACGGGCGTGGAGACGACTGTCACGCAGCAAGTGAAGCTCTACCCGAATCCAGCGACTGACTACGTCATCGTGGAGGGTGTAGCACCCGCCAGTGAGGTGACGCTGCACAGCATGACGGGCGAGCGGCTCTATGCGGGGCGTGCAGATAGTCGAGGTACGCTACGGATTGACCTGACACCCTATGCGGACGGGGTTTACCTAGTCTGCGTAGCGGACGAGACCTACCGCATAGTGGTAAGGCGATAGAATAAAAAAGGGGCGAACGGCGGTTCGCCTCTTTTTTATTAGAGGTTAGAAGCTAGAGATTAGAGATTAGAGCGAGAGGAGACGACTCCTGTAGGGACGCACGGTCTGTGCGTCCGTTGTCGAACGAAAGTTAAAGTGTCGTCTCGGCTGGTTTGCGGACGGACGCACAGACCGTGCGTCCCTACAGGGCGACGTGGGGGATAATCGTGCGTCCCGACACAGGGCTACACGTTCCGTGCGTCCCTACAGCGGTCGTCTCTAGCTTCTAATCTCTAACTTCTAACCTCTAATCTCTAACCTCTCTATCAGTTTGTCGGGTCAAAAAGTTTTTGTACCTTTGTCCCCGCTATGCCTACTGTGGGTAGCTGTGATGTGCGACTTGGTCGTATTTGCAGTGTCTTATGGCGGGGTAGCGCGAGAATCGTATTTGTAAATCAAGAATTAAGTAAACGAGAAGTTAATGCCTACTATCCAACAGTTAGTAAGAAAGGGACGAGAGACCTTTGAGGAAAAAGGTAAGTCTCCAGCCTTGGGTTCATGCCCACAGCGTCGTGGCGTTTGTGTCCGCGTTTACACAACCACCCCTAAGAAGCCTAACTCGGCTATGCGTAAGGTGGCTCGTGTACGTCTGACCAACGGCAAGGAGGTGAATGCTTACATCCCCGGTGAGGGTCACAACCTTCAGGAGCATAGTATCGTATTGGTGCGTGGCGGTCGTGTTAAGGACCTGCCTGGTGTACGCTACCATATAGTGCGTGGCGCACTCGATACAGCTGGTGTCGACGGTCGTCGTCAGCGTCGCTCTAAGTACGGAGCTAAGCGTCCTAAGGCGAAGTAAACTAGTCGCCTAGATTGAGATGCCGTGGCGAGGTGCTGGATGGCCTACTATCCCCCTCGGCCTATTACTCCCCTGGCGGGTGAGTATACTATATATAATAGGTACATCAGCGAGTACCTCTCCCCACAGAAAAATCTATCTACACTCCTTGTCGTAGTGCGCCCGAGTTCTCTAAATCGTGCGCCTCTTACGCAGGAGTGCAATCTAAATCTAGTAACCACATTTGTCCCCGTGGTTCTATTTGGATAAGCTAATCCTTGGAGATCAAGGATCGGTTGAGTAAATGCTCCAGAGGGAGCGTTGAAGACAACAAATCATTATGATGGCAACCCAAATAAGACGACGAGACAATAGTATAATATCACGAAACAATGAGAAAGGCTAAGCCTAAGAAGAGGCAGGTACTGCCCGATCCCGTATTTGGAGATCGTCAGGTCACAAAGTTTGTGAACCACCTCATGTATGATGGCAAGAAGAGTCTTGCATATAGCATCTTCTATAAAGCCCTTGACATCGTCAAGGACAAGATGTCGCAAGAGGAGAAGAGCGCCCTAGAGATCTGGAAGGCAGCTCTCGATAATGTAACCCCCCACGTGGAGGTCAAGTCTCGTCGTATCGGAGGAGCAACCTTCCAAGTGCCGACAGAGATACGTCCAGAGCGTAGGGAGTCTATCTCTATGAAGAATCTAATCATCTTCGCTCGTAAGCGTGGTGGTAAGACGATGGCTGACAAACTCGCAGCAGAGATTATGGATGCCTACAACAGTCAGGGTGGTGCGTTCAAGCGTAAGGAGGACGTACATCGTATGGCTGAGGCTAACCGTGCTTTCGCACACTTCCGCTTCTAATCTACACTAACCTACAATCTATGTCTGCAAATCATTCTAAGCTCGAGCAAACTCGTAATATCGGTATCATGGCACATATTGACGCTGGTAAGACGACGACCTCTGAGCGCATACTTTTCTACACTGGACTAACGCACAAAATCGGAGAGGTGCATGATGGAGCCGCTACGATGGACTGGATGGAGCAGGAGCAGGAGCGTGGTATCACGATCACCTCTGCGGCTACTACAACTTTTTGGTCTTATGATAACAACAAGTACAAGATCAATCTAATAGACACCCCAGGACACGTTGATTTTACCGTTGAGGTCGAGCGTTCGCTTCGTATTCTAGATGGTGCCGTGGCTACATTCTGTGCTGTGGGCGGTGTGCAGCCTCAGAGTGAGACTGTATGGCGTCAGGCTGATAAGTATAAGGTGCCTCGCATCGCATACGTCAACAAGATGGATCGCTCTGGCGCAAATTTCTATGAGGTGCAGCGCCAAATGTGTGATCTGCTTGGCGCAAAGGCATGCCCTATCCAAATCCCCGTCGGAGAGGAAGAGTCCTTCAAGGGAGTTGTGGATCTCATTACTATGAAAGCCATCATTTGGAATGATGAGACGATGGGTGCTGAGTATGAAATCTGCGAAATTCCTAGCAATCTACAAGCTGATGCGGAGGAGTGGAGAGACAAACTTCTAGAGACCTTGGCAGAAACGGATGAGGTCTTGATGGAGAAGTATTTTGAGGATCCTGCTACTATTACAGAGGGTGAGATACGTACAGCTATCCGCAAGGCTACACTAGCGATGGATATCTTCCCGATGCTTTGTGGCTCTTCGTTTAAGAACAAAGGTGTCCAGACACTCCTAGATGCTGTCTGTGCTTATCTGCCTAGTCCTATGGATACGCCAGAGGTGGTAGGTCATGCGCTAGACTCTGACAAGGAGGAGGTGCGTGAGGTCAATCCCGATGCGCCTATGAGCGCTCTAGCCTTTAAGATCGCTACCGACCCCTTCGTAGGTCGTCTCTGCTTCTTCCGCGTGTATAGTGGGCACATTGATGCTGGTAGCTACGTCTTTAACTCTCGCTCTGGCAAGAAGGAGCGTATCTCACGTCTCTTCCAGATGCACTCTAATCACCAAAACCCGATGGAGACTATCGGTACGGGTGATATCGGTGCTGGCGTAGGCTTTAAAGATATCCGTACGGGTGACACGCTCTGCGATGAGAATGCACCGCTCGTACTTGAGTCTATCGACTTCCCCGATCCTGTGATCGGTATCGCTGTGGAGCCTAAGACGCAGAAGGATATGGATCGTCTTGGTGTGGGGCTAGCTAAGCTCGCTGAGGAGGATCCGACGTTTGTCGTTAAGACCAATGAAGAGACGGGTCAGACCGTCATCAGCGGTATGGGTGAGCTACACCTAGACATCATTATAGATCGTCTGAAGCGAGAGTTCAAGGTCGAGTGTAACCAAGGTCGGCCTCAGGTGGCTTACAAGGAGGCTGTCACTCAGACTGTAGACCTACGCGAGGTATACAAGAAGCAGTCTGGTGGTCGTGGTAAGTTTGCTGATATCATCATCAAGTTTGGTCCAGCCGATGAGGACTTCGATGGATCTCTACAGTTTGTCGATGAGGTCAAGGGTGGTAACATCCCGAAGGAGTTTATCCCCTCTGTCCAAAAGGGCTTTGAGAAGGCTATGAAGAGTGGTGTCCTAGCAGGCTATCCTCTAGATAGTCTCAAGGTGACACTGGTAGATGGATCTTTCCACCCTGTAGACTCAGATCAGCTCTCCTTTGAGGTGGCAGCTATGATGGCCTTCAAGGAGGCTTCTGAAAAGGCTAGCCCCGTCCTTATGGAGCCCATTATGCAGCTTGAGGTGGTGACACCTGAGGAGAACATGGGTGACGTGATCGGCGACCTTAATAAGCGTCGTGGTCAGGTTGAGGGCTCAGAGCTCAACCGCTCTGGTGCTCAGGTCATCAAGGCTAAGGTGCCTATGAGCGAAATGTTTGGCTACGTCACAGCCCTACGTACGATCACGAGTGGTCGTGCCTCAAGTACGATGAGCTTCTCACACTATGCAGAGGTCTCCTCGTCTATCGCTAAGAAGATCCTTGAGGAACTCAATGGTCGCGTTGATTTGATAAAGTAATAATCTCACAATATAGTAATGAGCCAAAAGATCAGAATCAAGCTGAGGTCTTACGACCACATGCTCGTAGACAAGTCTGCCGAGAAGATCGTCACGGCCGTACAGAATACTAATGCGCTGGTCAGTGGTCCTATACCACTGCCCACGCATAAGCGTATCTTTACGGTGAACCGCTCCACCTTCGTCAATAAGAAGAGTCGTGAGCAGTTTGAGCTAAATGCTCACAAGCGTCTGATCGACATCTACAACGCCTCAGCACCTACGATTGATGCGCTGATGAAGCTGGAGATGCCCAGTGGCGTAGATATCGAAATTAAGTATTAACCAGAGTAATCAACTACAGAAATGCCAGGATTATTAGGAAAGAAAATCGGAATGACTTCCGTATTCAGTGCCGAGGGCGTCAATGTGCCATGCACTGTCATCGAAGTAGGTCCTTGTGTAGTGACTCAAGTAAAGACTGCTGACCGTGATGGGTATGAAGCGATCCAGCTGGGCTTTCAGGATGCTAAAGACAAGCATACGACACGCCCACTGCAGGGACACTTCAAAGCAGCCGGAGTAACTAACAAGCGCCACTTGGCCGAGTTCATGGGCTTTGGATCAGATTACAAGCTCGGTGATGAGATCACCGTAGAGCTCTTCAACGATACCCACTATGTGGATGTACACGGGACGAGCAAGGGTAAGGGATTCCAAGGTGTAGTCAAGCGTCACGGATTCGGCGGTGTCGGTCAGTCGACACACGGTCAGGATGACCGTCTACGTGCACCAGGTGCTGTTGGTGCCTGCTCTTACCCCGCAAAGGTCTTTAAGGGCACACGCATGGGTGGACAGATGGGCAATAAGCGCGTCACGGTACAAAACCTTGAAGTGATCAAAGTAATGCCCGAGCACAATATCCTCGTACTCAAGGGTAGCGTGCCTGGAGCTAAGGGTTCAATCATAGCAATAGAGAAGTAATGGAACTATCAATCTACAATATACAAGGTGAAGATACGGGACGTAAGATAGCCTTGGAGAACTCCGTCTTTGGTATAGAACCCAATGATCACGCTATCTATCTAACCGTCAAGCAGTACCGCGCTAACCAGCGTCAGGGTACGCACAAAACTAAGGAGCGTAGCGAGATGAGCGGCTCCACACGCAAGCTATTCCGCCAGAAAGGTACGGGAGGTGCTCGTCGTGGTGATATCAACTCCAACATCCTACGTGGTGGTGCGCGCGTCTTCGGACCTCGTCCACGTAGCTACAGCTTCAAGCTCAACAAGAAGCTCCGCCAACTAGCACGTCGCAGTGCCCTCACCTACAAGGCTCAGGACAACCAGATCATGGTCCTAGATCAGCTCTCCTTTGAGACGCCTAAGACCAAGTCTTTCGTGAGCATGGCAAAGGCACTCAACGTAGATGGTCAGAAGACTCTCTACGTAGTCTCACAGATAGAGGATGCCGTAGCACTCAGTGCTCGCAACATCCCTGGTGTCAGCATCATACGCGCTCAAGATCTCAATACTTATTGTGTGCTGGATTGTCGCAAGATAGTCTTCACAGAGGATGCTCTAGCACAGGTCAATGAGATGTTTTAAGTCGAAACACACTAGTAGAGCATTGATATGGGAATCATAATCAAACCAATAATCTCAGAGAAGATGACAGCAATCACTGAGAGCAATCAGCAGCGGTACGCTTTTTTAGTAGACCCCACTGCCAACAAGATTGAGATACGTAATGCTGTCGAGAAGATGTACAACGTCAAGGTCGATAGTGTCAACACCTGTCGCTACGACGGTAAGCGCTCTAGCCGCTATACCAAGTCGGGTGTCATCACGGGTCGTAAGCCAGCCTTCAAGAAGGCTTTCATAACGCTCCAGGGTGAGGATACAATCGATTTCTTTAGCAATATATAAGCAATGGGAATCCGTAAACTAAAGCCCGCAACGCCGGGGCAAAGACACAAAACTATTGGTGCATTTGACGCCATCACTGCCAGTGCACCAGAGAAGTCTCTTGTAGTTGGAGCTCGTAAATCGGGTGGTCGTAACAATACTGGCAAGATGACCATACGCAACGTAGGCGGTGGTCACAAGCGTAAGTATCGTATCATCGACTTCAAGAGAACGAAGGATGGCATCCCCGCTACAGTCAAGAGTATCGAGTATGATCCAAACAGATCATCTCGCATCGCACTCCTATACTATGCCGATGGAGCTAAGAGCTATATCATCGCTCCTAACGGACTGACTGTAGGCCAGCAAGTGATGTCAGGTGAAAACGCAACACCTGAGGTAGGTAACGCACTGCCACTAGCTAAGGTACCTGTAGGTATGATCGTGCACAACGTGGAGCTACGCCCTGGTCAGGGTGGTAAGCTGGTACGTAGTGCTGGTGCCTTCGCACAGCTGGTAGCTCGTGAAGATAATTATGTCGTACTACGTATGCCTAGTGGAGAGACTCGCCGTATCCTCGCTGCATGCAAAGCTACGATAGGTAGTGTCGGTAACTCCGATCACGCACTCGAGAGATCTGGCAAGGCTGGCCGTACACGCTGGCTAGGTCGCAGACCACGAGTACGCGGTGTCGCTATGAACCCTGTCGATCACCCAATGGGTGGTGGTGAGGGTCGTGCCTCTGGAGGACACCCACGCTCACGTACGGGTCTATACTCTAAGGGTCTTAAGACGAGAGCTCCTAAGAAGCACTCCTCTAAGTACATCATCGAGAGAGCCGCCGCAAAGCGTAAGAAGTAATCATTGTATCATTTAAGCAAGAACTAAACACATGAGTCGTTCACTTAAGAAAGGGCCATTTATCAGCGTCAAGCTCGAAAAGAAAGTTTTGGCTATGAATGAAAGTGGCAAGAAATCAGTCATCAAGACTTGGTCTCGCGCCTCAATGATTTCTCCAGACTTCGTGGGACATACGATCGCCGTACACAATGGCAAGAGTTTTATACCTGTATTTATTACAGAGAATATGGTGGGTCACAAGCTCGGAGAGTTCGCTCCTACGCGTACCTTCCGTGGTCACTCTGGCAATCGCTAGTTAGCACCCCTGTAATAAATCGAATCAAAGTAATTATCACACATGAGTGCCAATAATCAAGATACAATAGAGACGACCGCTCAGGAGACTGTGACACAGCCCGCTGTAGCTAAGCTACGCAATGTGCCCACATCTCCTCGTAAGATGCGCCTAGTCGTCGACAACATAAGAGGCATGGAGGTAGAGCGCGCGATGGCTACCCTGAGATTTAGCTCTCGCCGTGTAGCTGCTCAGCGTGTTGAGCAGCTCATACGTAGCGCTGTCTCTAACTGGGAGCAACTCAACGGCCGCAAGGCTGACGAGGGTGAGCTCTACGTCTCCAAGATTTATGTAGACGAGGGTGTCACACTCAAGCGTCTACGCCCAGCCCCACAAGGCCGTGGCTACAGAATCCGCAAGCGTTCGAATCACATCACAGTGTGGGTCGACCAAATAGTTAATAACGTAGCTAAGTAACTGACATGGGACAGAAGATTAATCCAATAGCAAACAGACTCGGCTACATACGTGGTTGGGACTCTAACTGGTATGGTGGTCGCAACTATGGCGATACGCTAGTAGAGGATGACCGTATCAGAAAGTACCTACACACAAGACTGTCAGGTGCCCTCGTGAGTCGGATCATCATAGAGCGTGCCCTCAAGGTTATCACCATAACGATATGCACTGCTCGCCCCGGCATGATCGTCGGCAAGGGTGGACAGAACGTGGAGAACCTCAAGGCAGAGCTTAAGAAGGTCACAAAGGCTGACAACATACAGATCAACATCTACGAGGTGCGCAAGCCTGAGGTCGATGCCGTCATCGTGGCCAACGATATAGCACGCAAGCTAGAGGGCCGTATGTCATACCGACGTACCGTCAAGATGGCTATCGCAAACGCTATGCGCGCTGGTGCTGAGGGTATCAAGATACAACTCTCTGGTCGTCTCAACAATGCTGAGATGGCTCGCTCAGAGCTATACAAGGAGGGACGTACTCCACTACACACACTCCGTGCTGACATTGACTATGCTCAGACTGGAGCGCTCACCAAGGTTGGTATGATAGGTGTCAAGGTGTGGATCATGAACGGCGAGGTATATGAGCGCCGCGATCTAGCACCTGATCTCTCTCAGCCACGCCGTCAGGGCGGACGCCGAGGTGGAGACTCTCGTGGTGAGCGTCGTGGATTCCGTCGTGGAGGACGCAATAGATCTAATCGCTAATCAAAGACCACAGCTATGTTACAACCTAAGAAGACTAAATTTAGAAGGCAACAAAAGGGCCGCATGAAGGGCAATGCACAGCGTGGCAACCAGCTCGCATTTGGTTCTTTTGGTATCAAGAGCCTAGAGAGTAAGTGGATCACAGGTCGTCAGATAGAGGCCGCACGTATCGCGGTAACGCGTTACATGCAGCGTCAAGGACAGGTCTGGTGCCGCATCTTCCCCGACAAGCCAATCACAGCAAAGCCTGCTGAGGTGCGAATGGGTAAAGGTAAAGGTAATCCCGAGGGATTTGTCGCTCCAGTGACTCCCGGTCGTATGCTCTTTGAAGTAGAGGGCGTACCCTACGAGGTCGCAAAAGAGGCTCTACGTCTGGCCGCTCAGAAGCTACCAGTCACGACAAAGTTTGTCGTACGTCGAGACTATGACGCTGCTAATCCTAATGTTTAATCCGCTAGACCTTATACAGCTATGCAGATAAGCGAAATCAAAGAGTTCACAACGGAGGAGATCCGTGAGCGTATAGAGGCTGAGCAGGCTTCCTACCAGCAGAAGAGGATAGATCACTATGTCTCTCCAGCTGATAATCCTGCAGCTTTTAGAGAGCAGCGTCGCACGATCGCTCGTCTCAAGACTGTCCTCGCAGAGCGAGAGACAAATAACTAACCCTGCAGAATAGACTGATATTCACATGGAAAGAAAACATAGAAAAGAGCGCATCGGGATCGTCACCAGCAACAAGATGGACAAGACCATCACCGTAGCCTCACGCTTCAAAGAGAAGCACCCTATATATGGTAAGTTCGTCAGCAAGACTAAAAAGTACTATGCACACGACGAGAAGAATGAAACGAACATCGGTGATCGTGTCCGCATCATGGAGACACGTCCTCTGAGCCGCACCAAGCGCTGGAGACTCACCGAGATTATAGAAAGAGCGAAGTAAACTATGATACAGCAAGAATCAAGACTCAATGTAGCAGACAATAGTGGTGCTCGCGAGGTACTCTGTATCCGTGTACTCGGTGGTACTCGCCGCCGTTATGCTTCGGTCGGAGATGTCATCGTGGTGACTGTCAAGAGTGTCATCCCCTCTAGCGATATGAAGAAGGGAACTGTCGCTAAGGCTCTCATCGTAAGAACCAAAAAGGAGATACGTCGTACAGACGGCTCCTATATCCGCTTTGATGACAACGCCTGCGTACTACTCACCCCCAGTGGTGAGCTACGTGGTACACGTATCTTCGGACCAGTAGCTCGTGAGCTACGTGCCGTCAATATGAAGGTTGTGTCCCTAGCTCCTGAGGTCCTTTAATTTATATAGAGAATAGAGATGAGCAAGTTTCATATCAAGAAAGGCGACGTCGTCATGGTAAATGCTGGCGATGACAAGGGCAAAACTGGACGTGTCCTCAAGGTCCTTGTCAAGAAGCAGCGTGCGATCGTCGAGGGGCTTAACATGGTATCTAAGCATACCAAGCCCAATGCACAGAACCCCCAGGGAGCTATTCTCAGCATGGAGGCTCCAATACATATATCTAACCTGAATGTGCTAGATCCTCAGTCTGGCAAGGGAACGCGTATAGGACGTCGCCGTGATGACAACGGCAAGCTAGTACGCTTCGCTAAGAAGTCAGGAGAAGTAATTAAGTAACTATGGCACTGACAGTAAATCTTAAGAAGCAATACAACGAGCAGATCGCTCCCGATCTGATGAAGCACTTTGCCTACAAGAGTAGCATGCAGGTGCCCCGCCTAGAGAAGATCGTCATCAACCAAGGCTTGGGCATGGCTACAGGTGACAAGAAGATCATCGATGTAGCAATCGATGAGCTCACACAGATCACCGGACAGAAGGCAGTAGCGACATACTCCCGTAAGGATATATCCAACTTCAAGCTGCGTAAGCAGATGCCTATCGGTGTCATGGTTACACTGCGTGGAGACCGTATGTACGAGTTCCTCGAGCGTCTCGTACGTGTCGCACTCCCACGTATCCGTGACTTCAAGGGTATCAACTCTAAGCTGGATGGTCGTGGTAACTATACGCTAGGTATCTCAGAGCAGATCATCTTCCCTGAGATCAACCTCGATAGTATCACGAAAATACTAGGGATGAACATCACTTTTGTAACTTCAGCTCCTACCGATGAGGAGGGCTTTGAGCTACTCAAGCGATTTGGACTCCCCTTCCGTACTACTAATAAGTAAGATACATATAGGTTTATGGCAAAAGAATCAATGAAGGCCCGTGAGGTCAAGCGCCAGAAGCTGGTTCAGAAGTATGCGAAGCGTCGTGCTGAGCTCAAAGCTGCCGGAGATTACGAGTCCCTGCAGAAGCTACAGACACTCCCCCGCAACTCTTCTCCCGTGCGTCTGCACAACCGCTGCAAGATCACGGGACGTCCCAAGGGTTATATGAGACAGTTTGGCATCAGCCGTATCCAGTTCCGCGAGATGGCTTCCGCCGGTCTTATCCCAGGGGTGAAGAAAGCCAGCTGGTAATAGATCTCTCGTCGATACCCACATACGAGGACAGAGGTACTCACAAAGAGAAGCAAATCGTCTATAGAGAGTTATAGAGACTCAGAAATACTACGTAGAGAGCAAGTTAGAGCGTTTATATAGCCTATATGGTGCTTGTGAAATGCTCGTGACTGACTCCAAAAGTTTTCATAGTATCTAGACTATTTGTATCTTTGCCTAGAATTGTCCTCTCATATATCCCTTCTACCCGGAGGGAGTGTATGGGATGCTCACACTCTCTAGAGTGAGAGCGTGGGGCGATGACTGACAGCGAATCAATTAAATATTGTCTGGGGTAGCCTGTCCCTTACGGCTCTCGACGTCGGCACTCGTGACTCTATAACTATGTGATGATCACCGCCTTTATGCAAGGAGTGGAGGTCTTAAGATAGCGGAGTGGACGATGCCTTAGGAGAGAAGCTATAAGCCAGTCAGGAACCCTCCAGATCAATTTAATCTCAATACACAATGACAGATCCAATAGCAGATTATCTCACCCGATTGCGCAATGCAATCAAAGCGGGTCACCGTGTGGTAGAAATCCCAGCTAGCAACATCAAGAAGGACATCACCAAGATCCTCTTTGACAAGGGCTACATCCTCAACTATATGTTTGAGGAGGAGGGATGCAAAGGAACCATCAAGGTCGCCCTCAAGTATGACCTCTCGAACAAGGTCAATGCAATCAAATGCCTCAAGCGTGTATCACGCCCAGGCTTACGTAAGTATGTAGGCTACAAAGATATGCCTCGCGTACTCAATGGACTAGGTATCGCCATCCTATCTACTTCTCACGGCGTCATGACAGACAAAGAAGCTCGTGAGCTCAAGATCGGTGGTGAGGTACTATGTTATGTATATTAATCCTCCTTATAGCAAAGCAATATGTCTAGAATAGGTAAACTACCCATAGCTATACCACAGGGCGTGACCGTCTCTCAGGAGGATCACTACGTAACAGTAAAGGGTCCCAAGGGTGAGCTCAAACAATATATAGATCCTCGCATCGAGGTCTCAGTCGAAAACGGAGAGATCACACTCGCACGTCACTCTGAGGAGCGTCAAGATCGCTCACTACACGGTCTCTATCGTCAGCTAATCTACAACATGGTGACGGGTGTACACGAAGAGTTCACCGAGACACTCGAGCTAATCGGTGTCGGTTACCGTGCTACCAATCAGGGGCAAGTCCTAGAACTCTCACTAGGCTTCACACACGCCATCTATCTGGTACTCCCAGATGAGATCAAGATTGAGACGCAGATGGTGCGTAATCAGACCCCTAAGATCATCCTAAAGGCTTGCGATAAGCAGCTACTAGGACAGGTCTGTGCTAAGATTCGTTCATTCCGCAAGCCAGAGCCATACAAGGGTAAGGGTGTTCGCTTCCTTGGTGAGGAGGTACGCCGCAAGTCTGGTAAGACGGCTGCTAAGTAAGTCGTATCCACTATCTAAGTTAAGAGTCATATGAACAAGAAAGCACAAAGAAGAAAGCACATCAAGACACGTGTGCGTGGCAAGATAAGTGGTACATCTCAGAGACCACGTCTGTCTGTATTTAGAAGCAATAAGCAGATCTACGCACAGGTTATCGACGATATAGAAGGACGTACCCTAGCGAGTGCTTCCTCACTCAAGATGGAGACCTCTGGTACTAAGAAAGAGGTAGCCGCTCAGGTAGGACAGGAGATAGCTCGTGTAGCTCTTGCTGCTGGCATTGATGCGGTGGTTTTCGATCGTAATGGATATCTCTATCATGGTCGCATCAAGGAGCTAGCAGATGCAGCTCGTACAGGAGGTCTTAAATTCTAAATCATAGAGCACATCATGGCAATAGCAACAAATAGAGTCACAGCTACCAATGATCTAGATCTTAAGGATCGCCTAGTAGCTATCAATCGAGTAACGAAGGTCACGAAGGGTGGTCGCACCTTTACCTTTGCTGCGATTGTTGTCGTCGGTAACGAGGACGGCGTCGTAGGATATGGTATGGGTCGCGCCAGCGAAGTGCCTGCAGCCATCGCCAAGGGCGTAGAGGCTGCTAAGAAGAATCTCATACGTGTACCTATCCACAACGGTACCATACCTCATGAGCAGATCGGTCGCTTCGGCGGTGCTCGCATCTTACTGCGCCCAGCCTCTGCAGGTTCGGGAGTTATCGCAGGAGGTGCTATGCGTGCGGTACTAGACAGTGTAGGTGTTACAGATGTCTTGGCTAAGAGCCAGGGCTCGACGAACCCTCACAACCTCGTCAAGGCTACCATCGCAGCACTCGCTGAGCTACGTAGCCCCTTGATGGTTGCTCAGAACAGAGGTGTCTCTGTAGAGCGCGTGTTTAAAGGATAATCACCTAGACAAGTAAAGAGTATTATGGCAAAAATCAAAATCGAGCAAGTCCGTAGTCGCATACGGTGCAACAAGTCTCAGAAGCGCACCCTCGACGGTCTAGGTCTTCGCAAGATGCACCAGGTTGTAGAGCATGAGGATACCCCTCAGATCAGGGGTATGGTGGCCAAAGTACACCACTTGGTTCAGGTCGTAGAGTAATAAAATATAGACAGATAATAGCAATGGACTTATCTACACTTAAGCCAGCCGAGGGCTCTGTCAAGTCTCGTCGTCGTATTGGTCGTGGTCAGGGATCTGGTCGCGGTGGTACGTCTACACGTGGACACAAGGGAGCCAAGTCTCGCTCTGGTTACAAGCATAAGGTCGGATTTGAAGGTGGTCAGATGCCTATACAGCGTCGCCTACCTAAGTTTGGCTTCAATAACATCAATAGGATAGACTACCGTCCTGTGAACCTAGCAGCTCTCGAGCACTTGGCACAGGATACTACATTCTTCCCTAATCAAGCAGAGACAGCCGTTATCACCAAGGATATACTAGTCGCTGCTGGTCTAGCCTCACGTAATGATTTAGTAAAGATCCTAGCACAGGGAGAGCTGACGCGACCCATACAGGTCGAGGCCGATGCTTACTCAGCACGTGCCAAGGAGCTCATCGAGGCTCAGGGAGGATCGATACAATAAGATAAGCTGATATGCGGTTAGTAGATACAATTAAGAATATATGGAAGATCGAGGATCTGCGTAAGCGGATTCTCATCACCATCCTGTATGTGGTCATATACCGATTAGGTAGCTTCGTCGTGTTGCCAGGAGTCAATCCCGATACACTGACCAGTCTAGCTAGTCAGACGAGTGAAGGTCTGATGGCTCTGCTCAATATGTTTTCGGGAGGCGCTTTCTCTAATGCTTCGATATTTGCTCTAGGTATCATGCCTTACATCTCGGCAAGTATCGTCATGCAGCTGGCAGCGATCATCATCCCCTCCATGCAGAAGATGCAGCGAGAGGGTGAGAGTGGACGACGCAAGATCAATCAGTGGACACGCTACCTGACGGTGCTGATTCTATTGATTCAGGCTCCAGCCTATCTGTTGAATCTAGACATGCAGCTACGCGCTGCTGGAGCGTCGCTACCTTCGGGCTTCATGTATCGTGTATTTGCTACCGTCATACTAGCTGCGGGCAGTATGTTTGTCCTATGGCTTGGTGAGCGCATTACAGACAAGGGTGTCGGCAATGGTATCTCATTCATCATCCTTATCGGTATTATCGCTCGTCTGCCTCATGCGCTGATAGCTGAGTTTAACTATCGTCTTATCAGTTCATCGGGAGGACTTGTAGCATTCCTCGCTGAGATCGTATTCCTACTGTTCGTCACGGCTGGAGCTATCCTTCTCGTACAGGGTACGCGCAAAGTGCCCGTGCAGTATGCCAAGCGTGTAGTGGGTAACAAGCAGTATGGTGGTGCACGTCAGTATATCCCTCTCAAGGTAAATGCTGCCAACGTGATGCCTATCATTTTCGCTCAGGCGATCATGTTTATACCTATCTCACTTGCTAGCTACTTCACTGGAGGCGATGGTACGCCCTCACGTTTTATCCAGGTATTGTCAGACAATACAAGCTTCTGGTACAACTTCATCTTTGCCACGTTGATCATCCTTTTCACCTACTTCTATACGGCGATTACGATCAACCCCACACAGATGGCCGACGACCTCAAGCGCAACAATGGATTTATCCCAGGCGTCAAGCCAGGGCGTAGCACGCGAGACTACCTCGATGGTATTATGGATCGTATCACACTACCAGGAGCACTCTTCCTTGCACTGGTTGCTATCATGCCAGCCTTTGCTCAGATACTGGGTATTAGCTCGGCCTTTGCACAGTTCTTTGGAGGTACATCACTGCTGATCCTTGTAGGTGTCGTCCTAGATACGCTACAGCAAGTCGAGAGTCACCTCTTGATGCGTCACTACGATGGTCTACTGAAGAGTGGACGTATCAAGGGACGTACGGGAGCCGTATCAGCTTATTGATACCCTTTTGGTAGCGTGTTTCATTTGATTATATTCAAATAGATGATTTACCTAAAGACATCTGAGGAGATAGAGCTGATGCGTGTGGCCAACAGACTCGTTGGAGAGACCTTGGGAGAGGTGGCAAAGCACATTGCTCCTGGGGTTACCACTAAGCAGCTAGACACGATCGCCTATACGTTTATATGTGATCATGGAGCTACTCCTGCGTTCTTAGGTTATGGAGGTTTCCCCGCCAGTATCTGTACCTCGATCAACGATCACGTGGTGCATGGCATCCCTTCAGATCGGGAGGTACTGCATGAGGGAGACATCATCTCCGTAGATTGTGGTACGCATATCAACGGCTTTACCGGAGATAGTGCTTATACCTTTGCGGTAGGGAAAATCGATCCCGAGGTAGAGCGTCTGCTGACGGTCACTCGAGACTCCCTCTATTTAGGCATCAAGCAGGCTGTCGAAGGCCACTATGTCGGGCACATCGGAGCGGCTGTCCAGCGTCACTGTGAGGCACAGGGCTATGGTATCGTCCGTGAGCTCGTGGGACATGGTATCGGGCATGAGATGCACGAAGACCCAAATGTCCCCAACTATGGTCATCCAGGGTTTGGTCCGAAGCTACGAGCAGGTATGTGTATCTGCATCGAGCCTATGGTGACGATGGGACGACGTAAGATCGTCTTCGAGTCAGATGGATGGACCGTCCGTACGCATGACGGTAAGCCTGCTGCGCACTTCGAGCACTGCATAGCTATCATGCCCGATGGGCAAGCTCCGCAGATCTTATCTACATACGAGTATATCAAAGAAGCATTAGGTACACGAGAGTTTTAATATGGCAAAACAAACTGCTATTGAACAGGATGGAGTCGTCCTTGAGGCATTGAGCAATGCCATGTTCAAGGTACAGCTCCAGAACGGACATATCATCACAGCACATATATCGGGCAAGATGCGTATGCACTTCATCCGCATACTGCCAGGAGACAAAGTCAAGGTAGAGATGTCTCCGTACGACCTCACACGTGGTCGCATCTCCTATAGATACAAGTAATCAAGTCATAGCGACAATCAGAATAAGAGCATACTATGAAAGTCAGAGCATCAATCAAAAAGCGATCAGAAGACTGTAAGATCGTCAGACGCAAAGGACGTCTGTACATCATCAATAAGAAGAATCCTAAGTTCAAGCAGCGTCAAGGATAAGCTTGGGGATGAAACTCCGTACATCATCTAGGATGACGGGGAGTCAGCTTAGTACGCAACAAACATCACACAGTATATAGAGTATGGCAATAAGAATCGTCGGCGTCGATCTGCCGCAAAACAAGAGAGGTGAGATAGCCTTGACCTATATATATGGTATAGGTCGTAGCAGTGCTGCTCGCATCTTGGATGCTGCAGGTGTCGATCGCAACATCAAGGTCCAGGATTGGACAGATGATCAAGCTGCAGCTATCCGTGAGCAGATCTCCAATGGCTACAAAGTCGAGGGTGATCTGCGTAGCGAGACACAGCTCAACATCAAGCGTCTCATGGACATCGGCTGCTACCGAGGCATCAGGCATCGTCTAGGACTCCCCCTACGTGGGCAGAGTACTAAGAATAATGCCCGCACACGTAAGGGTAAGCGCAAGACAGTCGCTGGTAAGAAGAAGGCAACTAAGTAATAAAACCACCTTATGGCAAAGAAAACCGTAACAAAAAAGAGAGCAGTCAAGGTCGATGCCCAGGGGCAGGCGCACATACACTCTTCTTTCAATAACATCATCATCACCCTTACCAATAGTGAGGGACAAGTCATCAGCTGGTCATCAGCTGGTAAGATGGGATTCCGCAGCTCTAAGAAGAACACTCCCTATGCAGCTCAGCTCGCAGCACAAGACTGCGCTAAGACAGCATTTGATCTAGGGCTACGCAAGGTCAAGGCTTATGTCAAGGGACCTGGCAACGGTCGTGAGTCCGCTATCCGCACCATTCATGGTGCTGGTATCGAGGTGACAGAGATCATCGACGTCACACCACTACCACACAACGGCTGTCGTCCTCCTAAGAGACGTAAGGTCTAGTTGCTACAAGATAGAATCACAGCTACCTATAGAGCGATCACACCGACCTTGTAGAGTTAGCTAGGAGAGTCCACGACAGGATTTCTACCCCTACTTAATCTACAGACAGACTGCATGTCAGTCATTGGTGCAGGTCGTACATAGCAAGCTCCACAGATAGGTCTCAGCTCAGACATAGACTCAAGATAGTGACTCTGTAAGTCGACAGACGTAGTGTGAGATTGATGCGGTTGCTCATTTTACTTTCCCTCTTATTCTAATCGCATCGCGGCTGCTCTATATGCGCCGTCACTTCTAGACTTACTACTTGAGATATGATTCTCGCTCCGACCACAACACAGCAGAGAGAGACCCTGCGTCCCTTGAGCCTTCTGTAGAGCAGATGTATGGAGTAGCATTAAAATGAAATAGAACAATGGCAAGATATATTGGTCCTAAGTCCAAGATCGCACGAAAGTTTGGTGAGCCCATCTTTGGTGCAGACAAAGTCCTGAGCAAGAAAAACTACCCCCCAGGTCAGCACGGCAACAATCGTCGTCGTAAGCAGAGCGAGTACGCACTCCAGCTCCGCGAGAAGCAGATGGCGAAGTACACCTATGGGGTGCTAGAGCGTCAGTTCCGCAATCTCTTTGAGAAGGCACAGCGCTCCTCAGGCATCACAGGTGAGGTACTTCTACAACTCCTCGAGTCTCGTCTAGACAACGTTGTCTTCCGTCTAGGCATTGCTCCTACGCGTGCTGCTGCACGTCAGCTCGTCTCTCACCGCCACATCGTCGTCGATGGTGAGGTGGTCAACATCCCCTCCTATACGCTCAAGCCCGGACAGATCGTCGGCGTACGTGAGCGTGACAAGTCTATGGAGGTCATCGCAGACTCTCTCGCTGGGTACAATCACAGCAAGTATCCATGGCTAGAGTGGGATGGACGCACCTACAGCGGTAAGTTCCTCAACGTACCTACACGTGAGGAGATCCCCGAGCCCATCAAGGAGCAGCTCATCGTCGAATTGTATTCTAAGTAACCCTCTAACTCTATGGCAATATTAGCATTTCAACAACCTGACAGTGTCCTCATGCTGGACGCTTCGGATCACTACGCCAAGTTTGAATTTAAGCCTCTAGAGCCTGGCTATGCTATGACTATTGGCAACGCCTTGCGGCGCATCCTCCTCTCATCGCTAGAGGGGTATGCAATAGCTTCTATCCGTATCGAAGGTGTAGAGCATGAATTTGCTACTATTCCAGGGGTATTGGAAGATGTAACCCATATCATACTCAACCTCAAGCAGATCAGATTCAAGGCTGCCGTAGAGGATCCTCAGGAGGAGACCATCACGCTACATGTCACGGGTCGTAACACCTTTCAGGCTGGTGACCTCAATCAGGTTTTGACTAGCTACAAGGTGCAGAATCCCGACTTGGTCATTTGCAATCTTGCTGAGGACGCTGACTTCACCATAGAGATACGCATCAATAAGGGGCGTGGCTATGTCGTCTCTGAGGAGAATCGCCGTGAGGACGACCCTGTCAATACACTCCCCATCGATGGTATCTACACCCCGATCCGTAAGGTCAATCAAACTACCGAGGCGTATCGTGTAGATCAGCGTACAGACTACGAGAAGCTCGTCCTAGAGATTGAGACTGACGGCACGATCCACCCACGTGAAGCACTGCGTCAGGCTGCGATGATCTTGATCTCGCACTTCGCACTCTTTACGGACAAGGAGTTTGAGGTCGAGCTCCCTGAGGAGGAGCCTGATCAGCTCTTAGACAATCAGCTGATGAAGGTTCGTACGCAATTGATGACAGATCTAGCGACGACAGATCTCTCTGTTCGTGCGCTCAACTGTCTTAAGGCTGCGGGCATCTCCACGATTGCAGACCTGCTGAGTAGGGATCGCGAGGAGCTCTTGAAGATTAAGAACTTCGGTAAGAAGTCGCTCATAGAGATCGAGCAATTCTTAGCAGATCAGGATCTAGACTTTGATATGGATCTCACACCCTATAGATTAGATAACGATTAATTCCTCTTATGAGACACAATAAGAAATTCAACCATCTAGGCCGCTCCAAGGCACATCGTGAAGCTATGCTTGCCAACATGGCTAGCTCGCTCATCATGCACAAGCGGATCAATACGACAGTGGCCAAGGCTAAGGAACTGCGCAAGTTTGTCGAGCCTATTATCACTGCGGCAAAAAACGACACCACCGCATCTCGTCGTCTAGCCTTCAGCTACCTGCGTGATAAGGAGGCCGTCAAGGAGCTCTATGGCACCGTCGTCGATAAGGTCGGCGATCGCCCTGGAGGTTACACACGCATCCTACGCACGGGACTACGTCTTGGAGACAACGCCTCTATGTGCTTTATCGAGCTCGTAGACTTTAACGACAACATCACCAAGAGTGCCTCTGCTCCTAAGAGTGACGGCAAGAAGCGTACACGTCGTTCACGTCGTGGTAGCGGTGCTACTAAGGCAGCTGCCCAGCAGGAGGCTCCAGCTACAGAGGAGACACCCAAGGCTGAGGAGCCAGCAACACAGGAGTAGTAGCTCACCAGGAGCGTCGACGAGATACAGCAGCATAGCCACTCCCCTCTGGAGAGGCTCTATGTTAGCATGTGAGAGCTGATAAAAGCTTTCCTACTCGTCTTAGCTCAGAACAATAATAAGAGAGGGAGTGTCGAGCCTAGGCTCGGCGCTCCCTCTTGTCATTTCTAGCAAGTGGCTCACGGAGGCAAGAAGTCGCCAGTTCAGTTTATCGCTCCCCGTGGGTCGGACTATGTATAGCTAAGGTCGTTGATATGCAAGGCGTCATCCATATCTTTAAGCTTTTGTGTCGCTAGCTTATATAGAAATTATTGCTATCCGGTAAAAGTCCGAGAGGAGACATCAAGGGGGTAACCGTAGGATTGAAGCGATTGAGCTTTCTATTTTTGATTTCCAAGCCCCCCTTTTGAGCAAAATGCTTTCTTGATATTACTGGTTTTTCAAGAGTTCCGTTTCCCAAACAAGTGTCTTTCAATGAGTAAATCGGCTGTCCGAGGAAATAAAAGACTCTTCTTCCGCTGAAAAACTTTTACCGGACAGCAATAATATAGAAACAAGAAAAGAGAAGGCTCAACTGCTACATAGTAGCGGGTGAGCCTTCTCTTGCTATGTTGCTGCCGCTGATCCTTCGATTAGGCAGGCAACAGTGGGTTTACTTGCCAGCGAGTGTGGTGAACTCGACTTTGGTGAGGGGTCCCCACTCGTTGTTGCCGTTCTTTGCGATGGCTAGCGCATAGTAGGCAGTGCCTGCTTTAAGATCATTCCATGCAGAGGTATAAGCTTCTGTGCGATATGGCAGAGACATACTCTCAGGGCTCTCTTTTAGGAACTTAAGCATCTCAGCCTCGTTGTACGTAGACTTCTCTATAACGATCTCTCGATACGAAGATGTGTTTTCGTCGGGTGTGTTGACAACTATCACCGCAGACTCTGAGACTTCCTTGATCTCAACGTTAACCTTAGCTGTCTCGGAGGTACCCTTCTTAGCCGTCGTAACCTTGAACTCTTGGACATCGGAGTACTGACCGTCCTTATCGACTAGGACTACAAAGACTGAGTAGCTAGTGCCTGGGATAAACTCAGTCATTTCACTTGTCTTCTCACCCTCGTGAGCTTTGCGGGTCTCAACGTCTGTTCCATATAGTACGATGTAGTGCTTGAGGTCGGGGATGTGCATCATCTGCATCATCTGATCTCGTGCGGTAGCATCTGTCAGATCATTGAGGAAGAAGTAACCAGCGACATCAGCATTGGGCTTTAGCGTGGCTGTGTAGCCAGTAGGCGTGACATTTGAGAAGGTCACCTCCATCTTTGGATTGCCAGCGAGCTGCCCCTTGGGGACGGTGAAATCAACGCGCTTGACATTGCCTGGACAACCAAGCTCGTCATACGGGAGGAAGAGTGCCGTGTAGTCATACCCCTGCTGCATACCAGAGAGGTCGTACTCCTTGCCTCCTTCAACGTTAAAGATTTGGATACCCATACTAGCTGCCATCTCAGGGGTGAAGAGACGAAGGCACTGCATATCGTTCATGTTGGCGATCATAAAGCTCTCAGGTAGGATCACCTTAATGCTTCGGACGTCACCACCCACGTCGCCCACCTTGAGCTTCATCTTACCAGTCGTGCCATCTGCGTGTGGTGTGACTGTCGGATTGAGCGTCAGATCGACCTCGTCAGTGAGGAACTTGATGCTATCGATATGCTCTATGCGGTAGGGCAGTATCTCACCACTCTTGGAGTAAATGAGCATACGCTCGTTGCTCTGGGCCAAGGCGAGCGAAGGAAGGAGGGCAAGGAGCCCTACTAGGATAATGTGTAGTAGTTGCTTTTTCATTAGAGAGTTATCTTGAGGGTGTTGTGTACGTTTGTGGTAGCGATGTATAGTCCGCTAGACCATTGGGAGGCATCTAGGATGCAAGTAGTAGAGGTGATGGTCTGTTGTGTGACCAGCTGCCCATCAGCGGTGTAGATGTAGAGCGTTTCGTCGTTGGCTGTGAAGCCCTCGATGTGGAGCTCCTGTCCCACCTTGTAGTAGCTCAGACTGGCTGTCGGGGCTAGAAGTGGCGATGAGATGTGGGTTGTGTTGTCCTTGCGATCCTCGGCAAAGAAGAGCTTGTCAATGTCGTTCATCGTCACCATCTCAGGGGTGAAGTGCTGACCTGCATCCTTGCGCTCTAACTTAATAGCGCCAGAAGTGAAGGTGATCTTACTGATCTTGTTGAGATCATAGCACATCTCCTTACTCTCGGTCGTCTTGACTACCAGTGTCGTGGGCAGTGCCTGAGCGGCCACCACTTGCGGTAGTAACAAGAGCCAAAGTAGGGGAGCGAGTGCAAGTCGTTTCCTTAGTCTTTTCATAGTTGGTTGTGAATTAAATTGATAGTTGTTTTTGCTCTATGCTACCTGGCAAATATAGTGCTTTTTGGGAAATTCGACGTCACACTTCAATTCTGCAGATCGTTACTCGTCTCCTCTAATCTTTAATTCCTCCGATCTATTTTCGATTTTCCAGAGAAGAAAAATTTATTTCTTCGGAGGAATCAGATGAAACTTCGGAAGAATCAAATGATAAGTCCGAAGAATTTTTCCTTTCCTCGGAGGAAATAGAAAATAGCTACGTGAGAAATGGTGGATTCCCTCGGAGGAGATTTAGAGAGGGTACAGCGAGGTGATGCGGGGTCTAGGTTTTGCAGAGATTTACTGAGCTGTTTCTTTTTTCATTACCTTTGTATGGGAGGTTGTCTATACTTGAGAGCTAGTGCTCACAGACCTCCGATATTCAACTAAAGACTAGGTATATATGGCAAAGAAAAACGAGAGGATCGTCGTCACTCCTCCTATTACAGACGTCGAGGCAAAAATGAAGGCGCTGGAGACTACGATGGGACGCATACAGAAGCAGTTTGGCAAGGGCGCTATCATGAATATGGCAGATGATGCTGTGGAGGATGTGAGTGTGATCCCCTCGGGGAGCTTGACGCTCGACATTGCCCTCGGTGTCGGAGGCTACCCTCGTGGGCGTATCATAGAGATCTTTGGCCCGGAGTCTTCAGGTAAGACGACGCTGGCTATCCACGCGATTGCCGAAGCGCAGAAGCTGGGCGGTATCGCTGCAATCATTGACGCGGAGCATGCTTTTGATCCGACTTATGCACAAGCTCTAGGAGTGGACATTAGTCGTCTGTGGATCTCTCAGCCTGACGATGGTGAGCAGGCTCTAGACATTGCCGAGCAACTGATTCGTTCGTCAGCGGTCGACATTCTGGTGGTGGACTCGGTAGCTGCTCTGACTCCGAAGGCGGAGATAGAGGGTGAGATGGGAGATACGCAGGTGGGTCTGCATGCACGTCTCATGTCTCGTGCTATGCGCAAGATCACGGCTGCCGTGAGTCGCTCTAAGACTTGCTGTATCTTCATCAATCAGCTACGTATGAAGATCAGCAGTGGCTATAGTCCTACGGGTCCTAGCGAAGTGACGACGGGTGGTAATGCACTCAAGTTTTACTCCTCTGTGCGTCTAGATATACGTGCTTATAAGCAGATCAAGAAGGGTGACGATGTGGTCGGTAAGGTGACGAGCGTACGTGTTGTCAAGAACAAGGTGGCTCCTCCCTTCCGTCGTGCTGAGTTTGACATACTCTTCGGTCAGGGCATCAATCGTGTAGGCGAGATCATCGATGCGGCTACCGATATGGGCATTCTCAAGAAGAGTGGCTCGTGGTACTCCTATCAGGGCAATAACATTGGTCAAGGTCGTGATGCGGTCAAGGAGCTGCTCGATGACAATCCCGAGCTGGCAGACGAGGTGGCTCAGCAGGTGATGGATCAGCTGGCTCATGAAGGTAAGCTACACCTCTCACAGGACTCCTCTGAAGGTGAGGGAGGCGAAGATCTAGACACGACAGATCAATTAGTCGACGAGGATTTTGATATATAGTTGGAGGGGCGCTGGGTGCGTGAGCGCAAGCTCTTTCACCCAGCGAGTCTCTCTGATCCACGCTATCAGGCAGAGTTGGGTCTATTACGACCCAGTAAATTGAAAAAAGCATAGTTACAATGACAGCTCTACAACTTCCTAGTGGTTGGCAGCGACTCTCCGATCGCACGGATGAAGCGTATACACCAGAGCGCATCTCCGTACTTCGTGAAGACGAGATATTTGTCTTCGGCAGTAATTTACTGGGACATCACATGGGGGGTGCTGCACGTACTGCGCGTCGCGTCTTTAACGCAGAGATGGGTATCTCCGAGGGCTTGACGGGACAGGCTTATGCCTTGCCAACGCTTGACAAGGATATGCGTCGCGTGGCACCAGAAGCGCTGCGTGCTAGCTTCCAGCGCTTGCTACGCTTTGCCCTAGATCATCCGATGCTCACCTTCTACCTCACAGAGGTGGGGTGTGGTATCGCAGGGTGGTCTGCCGAAGAGGTGAGTGACTTGCTGTGGAAGGCTGTGCGTGAACTCTCTGAGGAGGCTTATGAGTTGCGAGCTATGCCCGCTAATCTTTTGATCCCGAAGCGGTTTAGTAAGTCGTGAGTCTCTCCGTAGGTCGTCTCTCGCTCTCGAGTGAGCAGTATACTCGTTGGTGTGCTGAGACCCCCTCGCTGCCACTCTATATGCAGCCCTGGTGGCTTCTAGCAGCATCGGGCTGCGAGGAGATGTCAGTACTCTATACAGCGGAGGCTAGGGAGGATGATCCGACGCTTATGTGGCCTCTCTTTATGCCTACACGGCGTCACCTGATTGTGCCTCCCTGCTGTCAGTTCGCAGGTCCTCTGAGTGATCGCTCGGGGGCGGTGGGAGAGGAAACGTTCGATCGAGACCGATACATTGCTCATTTAACTGCTATGCAGGCACTGGGTGATGCATTGCCCTCATCGCTACGCTATATAGAGGCGCACTTACCGCTAGACTACTGGGACTGGCTCCCGAGTGAGACGCCTGCGGGAGTGTGGCGTAGTTCGATCGCCTATACCCATCTCCTAAACCTGACACAGAAGTCGCCTCAAGAGCTGTACAATAGCTTGATTCGGCGGAAAGTGCGCCGCGCTACCTCCTTAGGTCTGCGAGAACTCTGGTCTGACGAAACGAATGTGGCGACCTGTGCAGATAGGCTGGTGGAGCTCTGCCATAAGAGCTTGCATCGTAGCGGGGGAGATCGTCTCTGTGCCTCCTCGCTGAGGCGACTCGTGACGGCTGCTGTGACGCGTCGGCAGGGTGCCCTCTTGCTCCTGCTCTCACCACATACGGACGAGCCTGTGGCGGGCGCCTTTGTGGCGCATCATGCTGGCACTGCGTACTACATTGCTGGAGGACAGGTGAGAACGCCTGAAGGAGAGGATGCGATGGCGCTACTATTAGATAGACTCATCACGTGGAGCCGAGAGACGGGGTGTCACACCTTTGACTTCGAAGGGTCGATGCAGCGCGGCATCGCCTTTTTCTTTCGTAGCTTTGGAGCTGTGCCACACCCTTACCTGCGTCTGCAGGCGGGGCGACAGACGCTTGCTATGCGTCTGCAGCTGCGTCACTACTATCTACAGCATCTCTATTGAGCTTGTTTGACTTGTAAGCTATTGATCAATATGCGACACTACGAGGCGACAGAATATATCCTATCCTTCCTACTCGGAGATGCGATCCCGCTTGATATCTCGGGTCAGATCCGCATCTCGCGCCACACTCAGGCGCAGCGCTCACCAGACTACGTCGCTTACTGCCGCCCAGAGGAGGCGGAGCCGTTTCATCGTGTGGTGATCGTGCCGTCGGGCTTTTTTGACTATGATCAGTATGGTCGTGCTGAGTCGATGCCTGCACTCCCACTCGCGGAGTGGCATGGGATGCCTCTGCTCTTTGGAGAGCCCCGTGAGGAGTACCTAGATACCCCCTATGGTAGACGGCTGGTCATCTATGCCGACCTGGTGGCGAGTAGTTACTTCCTTCTGTCGCGTTACGAGGAGATGTATTATCGTAAGCGGCGGGATGAGCATGGCCGTTTCCCCGGGCGGGAGTCGCTGCCATACCGTGCGGGCTTCTTAGAGCGTCCGCTGGTAGATGAGTATGCTGCGGAGCTACGACGGCTGATGAGCGAGATAGGTCTGGCGGTGCGGCCGATGGTGCCAGGCTTTAGCGCGGTCTCTCTGACGCATGATCTAGATCAACCGTACTACAGCTCAGGTATACGGGGCTTCCTGCGCTTGCTACTTAAGGAGCGCTTCTCTCTGCGGGCTGCTTATCGCAATACTTTCTCACGGGCTAGTGAGGATCTCTTCTTTAGCTATGGACGCTTCCTCGATTGGAATGTGGAGACACAGCGTAAGTGCGCAGCACCTGTGCGAACGATCTTCTTTATCAAGACTCCTAGCCCGCACCCATTGGACAAGCCTAACTATACGCTACGCAATCGCAAGATAGCGGCGATTATGCGATTGGCTCGGAGACGCAAGGTAGAGTTTGGGTTACATCTAAACCTCTATTGCTCTGAGCATCCCGAGGCGGTGGAGGGTGCCAAGGTAGAGCTGGAGAAAGAGCTAGGCGAGGCGGTTGCCTACTCTCGTCATCACTATCTGGCGGTGCGTGAGCCTGAGGACTACAATGCGCTCCTCGGGGCAGGCATCTACCACGATTATTCGATGGCTTATGCAGATGTGGCGGGCTTTAGGCTAGGCACCTCACGACCTGTGCGCTTTATCAATCCGCAAAGTATGGAGGTCACAGACTTGATCCTGCATCCGCTTACGGTGATGGACTACACGCTACATGATGAGAAGTATATGCATCTAGACTACGCAGAGGCTGAGCGTGTGGCGGTGGCGATGGTCGATCAGGCGTACAAGTATCATGGAGAGGTGACGCTACTCTTTCACAATGAGAACCTGCTGCTAGACGATCCACACATTTACCACACACGCTTGTATCGAGCGTTGCTGCGCCAGATCATCAAGCTCTCTCCAGCGTCTGACATCGTAGGGTTATAGTCCTTGCTCTCCTATGCCTCCTCATCGTATCCTGCTACTGACTGACCTGCTGCCTCCGCAGTTTGCGCCCCGTATCACAGCACTCCTGCAGCGGCTCCCCGAGGGTGACTGGCAGGTTGATGTGGTGAGCGAGGAGATACGAGGAGATCACCGAGGCTCTCACGGCTCTGTGGAGCAAAAGAGTAGCTTGCCCGCGCACCATCTGGAGCGTGTGCGGCTGGCGCCTATGAGAGGAAGGTCGCTCTACGCACTAGCTGACGCGCTATGGCAGGTGAAGAGCAGGCGCCTCGTACGTCACTTACGGCAGCATTACGACTTGACACGGTACGCACTGATCGTGGGGATGAGTTATCGCACCTTCCCGCTACCCGCGGTCGCTCGCTTGGCACGGCAGACGGGGCTACCCGCTGTGATGGACTGTCGAGACATCGTCGAGGAGTATACGCCAGAGGGTTTTCTGCCAGCACCGCTACCACGCTGGGTGCCTATGCGCAAAGAGGCTTACAGATGGTTGCGAAAACGATTTATCAAGGCTCGTACAAAGGCGCTCAGGGCAGCCACAGCTATCATGACAGTCTCTGAGTGGCATCGTGACCAGTTGCAGCAGTTGCACCCAGACCAGCAAGTTGTCTGTATTCCTAATGGTTATGACGAGAGACTCTTTGTCGCATCGCCTGAGGAGGCACCTCAGTTGCCTCTCCGCATTGTGTACACAGGACGGCTGCTCTCTCTCGAGATGCGCGACCCGACGCTGCTCCTAGAGGCGCTGCAAGCGGATGCGCTGAGTAGATGGGTTAATCGAGGTGCTGTCGAAGTCCATTGGTACTGTGACAACGCTTCGCAGCAACTTCTAGAGAGTCTTCTAGAGCGTTATGGAGACGAGGTGAGAGCCTGTCAGCACTTTCACTCGATGGTGCCTTATGCTGAGGTGCCGACGCTACTGGCTCAGGCGAATATGCTCCTTCTCTTGGGTCGTCGTGAACAACCCGAGGGCCCTCACGGGATGGTTACGACGAAGCTCTTTGAGGCGATGGCGATGCATCGTCCGATCCTGATGGTGGAGAGTGACGAAAGCGTTGTAGCACAGATCCTCAGAGCGCATGGTGGAGCGCTCGCTGCGACCAATGTGGTGCAGGTGGTAGAGTTTGTCACTCACCACTTGGAGCGTCTGGAGCGTGGCGAGGTGCTACCGATAGATACTTTTACAGACCACTATAAGCAGTACACGCGAGCAGCAATGGCGGAGGCTTTTACGCAGCTCTTCGGTACACTCGTCTGAGTGCTCTTCCTTTTGTCTAGAAAGGCACAAATGAATCAAGCCCAACAAACGATGAGTCTGCTGGGCTTGATGTGTCTAGGCTGTTTGCCTATGCGTCACTTATTATTAGTAGTTGTCGCGCATTGGCTCGAAGTGCTCCTGTGGATGATCGCAAGCGGGGCACTTAGCGGGCGCCTTCTTAGCCTTAACGACGAAACCACAGTTGCGGCACTGCCAGTAGATCTCCTCGTCACGCTCAAAGAACTTGCCAGACTCGACTCGCTCTAGCAGCTTTAGGTAGCGACGCTCGTGCTCAGTCTCTGCCTTGGCCACATTGCGGAAGACGGTAGCAATTTCTTTAAAGCCCTCCTCGTCTGCAATGTTGGCGAACTCGGGATACATTTCCTCTGCCTCACAATGCTCTCCTGCAGCGGCCTCTTTGAGGTTCTCAGCAGTGGTGCCGATGACACCAGCGGGGAAGGCCGCTGTGATCTCTAGCTCACCACCCTCGAGGAACTTGAAGAAGCGCTTAGCGTGCTCCTTCTCCTGATCAGCAGTCTCTAGGAAGACAGCCTCGATCTGACGATAACCCTCCTTGCGAGCTACTCCGGCGAAGTATGTATAGCGATTTCTAGCTTGTGACTCTCCAGCGAATGACTTCAGGAGATTCTGTTCGGTACGTGTACCTTTGATTGATTTCTTACTCATAGATAGGTATTCTTAAAAGGTTGAATGGTTTCATTACCACCACAAAGATACCTATTTATTATGACTCGTGCAAGCCTGTCCCTTTTTCTACAACTTTCCCGCCTTAGCTGATTTCCTCCCGAGGAAATGAAAAATCTCCACGGAGGAATGAGAAAATTCTTCCGAAGTATCGTTTGATTCTTCCGAAGTTTCATTTGATTCCTCCGAAGTATTGTTTGATTCCTCCGAAGTTTTATTTTTCGCTTCCGTGGAGATTGAATTTTATAGGTACGATACCTCAGCTCTAGTGGGTCACTCTCTGAGCCCTCATCGTGGGAGTTGGCCGATTCTTTGGGCGAGTCTTTTTTTTCTGTACCTTTGTGATACACATGGTGACGAAATGACGCACGACGAGCAACTACAGGTAGATGCACTCTATCGAAACGCTTTGCGACTCATCGAGCAGCGTGACACGCTACGACAAGAGGTGGAGACGCAGCGTCTCGAGGTGGCAGACCTCAAAGCACGGCTCAGTGAGCTGTGTGACGAGCTGGAGGAGCTGAAGAGTCGCAACCGACAACTTCTGATGGCGCGCGCTCTAATCGTCAGTGGTGCAGATATGGGCATCGCTAAGGAGCGACTGACCCAGATGATCAAACGAATGGACCAAAGTATAGCTCTCCTAGAGCTACAGCATAGTATAGATACAACTCAGCCTCACTAATGGCACGGATGGAGAAAGAGGATACGACCCAAGAGCGTCGTCGGAAGGAAATGCAGAGTATCACGCTGCTTGTCGACGGCATCGCTATCCCCATCGATGTGCCGCGTAGCGAGGAGCCTTACTATCGTCGTGCGCAGCATACGATATCGGCACTCGTCAAGAAGTATCGTGCAGCTTACCCGCAGCCCGCAGAGGGCGATGAGCAGCTTCACTGGCTCATGGCGGCTGTAGATATAGCCGTGCAGTGTGAGGTGCTCAAGGAGAGTCAGGACACGACAGAACTACTGAAGCGTCTCTCCGAGGTAAGTAATCTACTAGAGCGAGAGTTGTAGGCTAGGGTGGGTGTCTTTCCTCTTTCTCAAGAAGGCTAGGTATATAGCTTGTATCGATTCGTTTGACAGCTGGGACATCTCTCAGTAGGGTGAGTCCGTATCTCTGCCGATCATGTCAGAGACATTGTGACAGATTAGATATACACACTTTAGTGAGAACGATTTATGCAGATTAGCACATACCTACTGATACTAGTTATATTATTAGCCCTCGTTGTAGGCGGTGGGGTCGTATGGCTTGCCGTGATGCGACTCCACAAGCAGCGAGCGGAGCGCATCCTAAAGGAGGCTCAGGAGAATGCCGACAAGGTTATCCTTGAGGCTCATAAGACAAAAAAGAAGGAGCTACGTGAGGCTGACAGCATCCTAGAGAAAGCTAAGCAGGATGCCGAGATAATTAAGCAACAAAAGGTGATTGAGGCTAAGGAATATGCCCTCCAGCTCAAGGGTGAACTGGAGGAGCGCTTAGCTGATCGTACCGCGCAGGTACAGAGCCGAGAGACTACGTTGCAACAACTCGAACAGACACTCACAGCACGTACTAAGCAACTGGAGGAATCCTCGACTGAGCTAGAGCGGGAGCGCAAGCAGATAGCACAGCAGGAGCAGCTAGTAGCTCGGAAGCAAGAGGAGCTAAGCCAAGCCATCCTCACACAGCAAGCTAAGCTGGAGGAGATAGGCGGACTGTCGGTAGCGCAAGCTCGTGAGCAACTCATCGAGTCCCTACGCCTAGAGGCTCGTGATCAGGCTGCAGCCTACACCGCGGAGGTGATCGAAGAGGCAAAGATGAACGCTTCGCAAGAGGCTCGACGACTGATCGTGGCAACGATACAGCGCATCGCTACGGAGACTTCGGTGGAGAACTCTGTATCAGTCTTTCACATAGACAATGACGAGGTCAAGGGACGTATCATCGGTCGTGAGGGTCGTAACATACGCGCTCTAGAAGCTGCCACGGGTGTGGAGATCATCGTAGACGATACACCAGAGGCTATCGTGCTCTCAGCCTTTGACCCCGTGCGCCGTGAGATAGCTCGCCTAGCTCTGCACCAGTTGGTACAGGACGGACGTATCCACCCTGCTCGCATTGAGGAGGTTGTAGATCGCGTCAGCAAGCAGATCGAGGAGGAGATCATCGAGATGGGCAAGCGGACGATCATTGACCTCGGCATCCACGGTATGCACCCTGAGCTGGTACGCTTAGTGGGCAAAATGAAGTATCGTTCCTCCTATGGACAGAACCTCCTGCAGCATGCGCGTGAGACGGCTAATCTCTGTGCTACGATGGCCTCTGAGCTGGGGCTCAACGCTAAGAAGGCTCGTCGTGCAGGCTTGCTACACGACATTGGCAAGGTCTCTGATGAGGAGCCCGAGCTACCACATGCTATCCTCGGTATGAAGCTCTGTGAGAAGTACAAGGAGAAGCCCGACATCTGCAACGCTGTCGGTGCTCACCATGAGGAGATAGAGATGGAGACGCTCATAGCGCCTATCGTGCAGATATGTGACTCCATAAGTGGAGCTAGACCAGGAGCTCGTCATGAGATCGTCGAGGCGTACATCAAGCGTCTCAAGGACCTAGAGCAGCTAGCGCTCTCTTATCCAGGCGTGGTCAAGACCTATGCGATCCAAGCGGGTCGTGAGCTACGTGTTATCGTTGGCGCTGACGAGATAGACGATCAGGCTACCGAGACACTCTCGGCAGATATCGCTCACAAGATACAGACCGAGATGACCTACCCAGGGCAGGTCAAGATCACGGTCATCCGTGAGACACGAGCCGTGAGCTATGCTAAGTAGTAAACTTATAATTAGCTCTATGGCCTATCCATACAAAAGCCCTCGGAAGGACATCCTCCCGAGGGTGCAAGCGACTATGTAAAGCTAAATATCTAAAGATGCAGATGCGTCGCAAGGTAATCTCCACGGTCGATAGGTACATCTTCACCCAGTTCCTGGCTACCTACTTCTTCTCCATCGTCCTAATCTTGGCAGTGGCGATAGCCTTCGACGTGACCGAAAAACTAGACCGACTCCTACAGCCTGAGGTCCCGCTACGAGCTATCATATGGGACTACTACGCCAACTTTGTCCCTTACTATGCGAACCTATTTAGTCCGCTCTTTGTCTTCATAGCGGTCATCTACGTCACCTCACGGCTGGCAGAGAATAGTGAGATCATCGCTATCTTGAGCTGCGGGGTGAGCTTCCGACGACTCCTCAAACCATACATGCTGGGCGCTGCCGTGATTGCGATACTGACTTTCTTCTTGAGCAGCTTCGTCATACCGCCAGGCAATCGCATTAGGATCGACTTTCAGAATAGATATATCAAGGACAAGCGTATCACCTACGCCAATGCGATCCAGATGCAGGTGGCTCCCGAGACCTTTATGTTTATGTCCTATTACAATGATGAGAGCAAGGTAGGATACACCTTTTCGATGGATCGCTTTGAGGGCAAAGATCTCAAGAGCCGTGTGATGGCGAATAGTATCATCTACGACACGCTCCAGAACTGGCAGCTGCAGGACTATACGATCACATACTTTGGGGAGCGACAAGACTCGCTTGTCAGAGGTAATCAGCTCGATACGATCATACCGATCACGCCAAAGGACTTCCTCGTCACCGAGGGGGATGTCGAGATGCTCACGACACCACAGCTATACCACTCCATACAGCAGCAGCGTATGAGAGGCGCAGCGACACAACTTTATGCGATCGAGCTACACAAGCGCATAGCGATGATCCCCGCTTCGTTCATACTAACGCTCATGGGCGTCTCGCTCTCGGCTCGCAAGCGGAAAGGCGGTATGGGGCTAGCCCTCGCTGTGGGACTCTCACTCAGTTTCCTCTACATCCTCTTCATGACGGTCACATCCTCCTTTGCGGTTACGGGAGCCATGGCGCCAGTGGTCGCAGCCTGGTTGCCGAACTTGGTTTACCTTGCCATCACCTTCGTACTCTACCGTCTTGCACCACGCTAGCGAAGAGACTACCGACGCCAGAAAGCTGGTGCGAAGAGACTGAGCACGGTGAAGAGCTCAAGACGACCTGCCAACATGAGGAAGCTCAGCACAAGCAGGTCAAAAGAAGAGGCACTCGAAAAGTTGAAGACATAGTCACCAAAGGCAGGACCCACGTTGCCGATGGCCGTTACGGAGGCTGTGCTGGCAGAGATAAAGTCATTGCCCGTGAAGGTGAGACAGAAGGTGCCTAGGAAGATGAGCGCGATGTAACCAAAGAAGAAGCCCATCACCTTGTAGACCACTTCGTCGGGGACGCTCTTGCCATTGATCCGCAGAGGAGCCACAAGGCTCGGAGAGACGCGGTGGGCGATCTCCTTGGGGAGTGTCTTGGACATGATGACGAAGCGGATCACCTTGAGACCGCCCGCCGTGGATCCCGCGCAACCACAGATGAGCATGACGAAGAGTCCGCACAGCATAAAGAAGGGTCCCCAGCTGGCGTAGTCAGCATAAATATATCCCGTGGTGGATATGAGCGAGACGATCTGAAAGAAAGAGTCGCGGAGCGCTTTGCCGATATGAGGCTGTATCTGGCTGATGACAAGATGTAGGGTCACGAGCGTAGCTGTGACGAAGATAATGCCTAAGAACCAACGCGTCTGCTCATCCTTGAAGAGTTGCTTGACCTGCCCCTTGAAGGCAAAGTAGATGAGCGTCATGTTGAGGCTACCGATCACCATAAAGATCATCAGGATCGTCTCAAAGTACGGACTATTGATTACCTCAAATGGCTGATCGTAGATCGAGAAGCCACCTGTCGAGATACAAGTCAGAGCCACGCAAGAAGCGTCAAAAAGAGGTATCGGTGTGAGCCGTAGCAACACGATGAGCACCAGCGTCAGGAGACTGTAGACAGCCGCTAGTCGTATGGCGACCTCCTTGATACGTGGCATAAAGCGGTCATGATCTACGCCCGTCACCTCGGCTTGGTAGAGTAGTCCTATGTCCTTGCCCAGCACTGGACTCAGCGCGAGGGAGAAGACGACGACCCCGATGCCACCCTGCCACTGTATGATCGAGCGCCAGAAGAGTATCCCCTTGGGGAGATGCTCCACAGAGGTAAAGGTCGAGGCGCCCGTAGTGGTAAAGCCAGACATAGACTCAAAGAAGGCATTGCTAAAAGAGGGTAGATACCCCCCCACCAAGAAGGGAATCATACCGATCAGCGCCACCACCAGCCACGTCATCGATACGGCAAGCATAGCCTCGCGACGACCGAGCTTGTCGCTGTGCTTCAGCCGCCCACAGAGGAGTAGCACTATGCCTACCAGCAGTGATACGCCTAGCGTGACTAAGAGTGGCACTACGGTGTAGTCTCGCATTATGAGCGATACGACGATACTGAGGAGGAGGAAGATACACTCGATCAGACAGATACCCCCCACGATGCTCCCCACGAAGGGTAGATTGATACGTCTCATGAGCTTGATTGGATCAAAAAAGGAATAGTGAAACTAGATAGCGGAGCCCCTTCAGTCAAAGAGCTTAGAGAGTTGCTCCATAGGCGTATTAGTACAGAAGACCACGACACTGTCGTAAGGCTGTATCTCCATATTACCATCGATCAGCATCGGTACACCGTTACGCACCAAGCCTCCGAGGGTGATACCCTTCGGGAGGTCCAGCTCTTTGACCGGACGCTCTGTGATGGTGGATCCGCTCTTAGCCTGTAGCTCTGCCACATCGGTGTGAGCGATGGTGAGCGACTTGACAGTCTTTGTGTCGGAGCCGAGGAGTGCGTGGAAGATGTTGCCCGCAGCGATCACCTTCTTATTGATGATCGTTCCGATGTCAAGCTTCTCGGCAAGGGGAATGTAGTCAATGTTCTCCTCTTTAGCAATCGTCTTAGCCACCTGAAAGCGCTTAGCAGCGAGACAAGCGAGGATGTTCGTCTCGGAGTTCTCCGTTAGCGCCACGAAGATGCTCTCCTCGTCTAGACCTATCTCGGAGATCAGGTTGAGGTCACGTCCATCGCCATCGTAAAGCTTGACATTAGAGGGGATCTCATCTTCAATCTCCTTGATGCGCTCTAGATCACGCTCGATGAGGTGAAAGTCAATATTACTCGGTGCCTTGGAGACCGTACGAAGCGCAATGAGGCTACCTCCCAGGATGACCACCCGCTTCACGGGACGGAGGTCCTTATCGCAGTACTGGCGGACGAGGTCTATGTCCTTATTGAGACAAGTGAAGAAGACAACGTCACCATGCTCTATGACCGTCTGACCATCGGGTATAAGCGTCTCCTCGCCACGCTTGATAGAGACCACGTGAAAGGCTTTGTCGTCCAGCCCCTTGGTCCAGCTCAGCGGGCGCCCCACGAGGATGCTTCCCTGTCGCACCTTGACACCCACGAGGACAAAAGCCCCGTTGAGCAGCTCCACATAGACTCTCGCCCAGGGGTGCTTGAAGCTATTGGCTATCTCCTCAGCAGCCAGCTCCTCAGGGTAGATCAGCTGGTCCACTCCGAGACTCCCGAAGAAACGACGATAGTGCTCCGCCAGGTAGCGGTGATTGTTGATACGAGCTATGGTTCGCTTGGCACCAAGTTGCGCTGCGAGCATACAGGCGAGTAGATTCTCCGCCTCGCCAGGCATCACGCTCACAAAGAGATCGCAGTCATGCACCTCCGTCAGCTGCAGATCCTCTAGCTTCGTCGGATCACCCACGATCGTGTAAGCGTCAAACTTGCGCTGTACACGACGCAGCAGCTCCTTGTCAGAGTCAATGAGTGTCGTGGACTGCTGCTCTTCGCCCGATAGCTTGTAGGCTAGGTGGGTGCCCACCTCGCCAGCTCCAGCAATAACTATTCGCATAGCTCGGCTTTGATTCTATTATATATTGTGTCGGCATCGATGCCGCAGTAGTGGCGCTGCTCAGCGACAGTGCCTTGCTCGACAAACGTGTCTGGTAGTCCGAAATGGATCATACGCCCTCGGAAGCCCTGATGCTGCGCTAGGGCAGCGATGCGCTCACCCACGCCGCCGATGAGCGTACCCTCTTCAAGCGTGGCAATGCAGTCGTAACGCTTTAGTGCTGTCGTGATCAGCTCTTCGTCTAGAGGCTTCGCAAAGATCAAGTCATAGTGCGCCACCTCGATACCCTCAGCGAGCAGACGCTCGCGCACCTCCTCAGCGGTCACCCCGATGGTGCCGATAGAGAGCAATGCGATGCGTCCGCCTTCATGCAGGACTCGTCCCTTACCTATCGGGAGAAGCTCCGCAGGACAGTGCCAGTCAACTAGTGAGCCCTCGCCACGCGGGTAGCGGATCGCCATTGGCCCCTCCTGCCCCTCGTAAGCAGTACGCATCAGGTGACGCAGGTAGTGCTCATTCATCGGAGCTGCGACCGTCATATTCGGGATAGTACAGAGGTAAGCTAAGTCGAAAGCCCCCTGATGCGTCGCTCCATCCTGCCCAACCAGACCAGCACGATCAATGCAAAGAACTACATGATAGCCTGGCAAGGCGACGTCGTGGATCAGCTGATCGTAAGCGCGCTGCAGGAAGGAAGAGTAGATGACACAAAACGGGATCATCCCCTCACGCGCCATCCCAGCGCTAAAGGTAACGGCATGCGCCTCAGCAATGCCCACATCATAGCTTCGCTCAGGGAAAGCTTGCATCATCACATTCAGCGAACTGCCCGACGGCATAGCTGGCGTTATTCCCACAATCCGCTTGTCTTCGGCAGCCAGCTCGGTGACCGTCGTCCCAAAGACCTCTTGAAACTTCGGTGGGTGCGCTCCTCGCTCGCTCTTGATGCGCTCTCCCGTCTTAACGTCAAAGCATCCAGGGGCGTGCCATACGGTCGCGTTCTCCTCTGCTGGTTTGTACCCTTTGCCCTTGATCGTCCTGAGGTGTAGGATCTTCGGCCCCCGCATCGGAAGGATACGTCGGAGCGTCTCCACGAGATGCTCTACGTCATGTCCATCGACAGGACCAAAGTAACGAATCCCTAGGCCGTCAAAGAATGAGGAGTGGTTTTGCGTCAAGAGCGACTTGACACTGTTGTTGATCCGCTGGATGTTTTTCTTGCGACGATCACTCATCAGATTCATCTGTCGCAAGCCCCGGTAGAGGTCGTAGCGGATCGTGTTGTAGGCGTGGCTGGTGTTGAGATCGACGAGATACTTGTTTAGTCCGCCTACATTGGCATCGATCGACATGTTGTTGTCATTGACCACCACCAGCAGATCGTTGGGGTAAGAGCTTACATTGTTTAGCCCCTCGAAGGCTAGTCCACCCGTCATCGACCCATCACCGATCACTGCCACGACGTGACGCTCCTCCTGCTTGAGTTTGGCTGCGATCGCCATACCAAGCGCTGCGGAGATAGAGTTCGAGGCATGACCCGCGGGGAAGGTATCGTACTCACTCTCACTAGGTAACGGAAAACCCGAGAGTCCACCCCACTGGCGTAGCGTCCCAAAACGATCCCGTCTCCCTGTCAAAATCTTATGCCCATAAGCTTGATGCCCCACATCCCAGACAATTCGATCGTAGGGCGTGCGACAGACGTAGTGTAGAGCTACCGTGAGCTCTACCGCACCTAGACTAGAGCCCAGGTGACCTGGCACATGTGAGAGCACCTCCAGCTCATAGCGACGCAATTCCCGGCACAGCTCTGGGAGCTGAGAGAGGGGAAGCTGACGTAACTGATGAGGTGTGTCAATCTGCGAGAGTATAGGGTAGTCGCTAACGTTCATAACTATTGTGTATCTACAGATGAGTGAGCCTTCGGAGTTGTCTCTGTCAACCTATATAACAGGTTCAGACCCGATGCCAACCTTCTTACTGCACTGCAAAGGTACTAATCTTTGCTATCTAGTAAAAGTGAATCTCACAAGCTACTGACCTAAGGCTTTATTCGACGTAGAAAAGGCTGTCTTCGCACTTCTCTTGCTTAGCCACGGAGGAAATTACCAATCCTCACGTGGCTATTTTTTAGTTCCTCCCGAAGAAAGGAAAAATTCTTCGGACTTATCATTTGATTCTTCGGAAGTTTCATCTGATTCTTCCGAAGTATTGTTTGATTCTTCCGAAGAAATTCCGAAGTTCTTCACTGGAAATTTTCAAATTCCTCCGAAGAGATTTTGGCTGCCTCGGAAGGGTGTGCGGTGCGCCAGGGGGGTATTCTATATTTGCCCAGGTCGTTTTTTTTTTTTATCTTGGCCCGCCGAAGAGGGATAGGTGCCTCTAGGGCTCCTTAGCCCCCCATTCACCTCTTCCTCTACTAGACACACGAAGAGATACTAATCACTTACACTTAAATACATACGCTTATGAAACGAATGTTACCACTTATGCTGACGTTGCTCACGATGGTACTGACGGCACTGACCGGTACCGCTCAGGAGACTGTAGCGACTAACTACACGCGGCAAAACACTGCCGGTGCAGGCTCTGGAGAGAGCTATAAGGTAACTTATGAGGCTGGTCCTGGAGGTAAAATAACTAAAGCTTCCTACCAGAATCCAACTGCTGCTTGGCAAAATATAGATGTCCAATCTGGAGACATGGTCCCTGCAGGTGCCATGATGGAATTTAGTGCCGAGCCTGATGCTGGTTATGAAATTGACGAGTGGATAATCAATGGTGAATCAAGGGGAAGTGGATTCATGATTTTCCCGACAGTCAATGCTGCGCTGGATATAAAGGTGACCTTCAAGAAGCCTGCAACGCACAAAGTTCACTTCTCACTAGAGGGTAATGGAAAAATCAAAGGGCTCTATCCTAAGAATGGATGGGATACAGAGTTCTATGATGGAGATGATCTCCCCGAAGGAGTTCTAGTAACCTTCTTTGTAGAGCCAGACAATGACTATGAAGTAGACAAATGGGTCGTCAATGGAAAGGAAGAAGCCCCAGATCTAGATTTCCCTCACATCTTGCGAAAGACTCTTACGGAGGAGCTTACCGTCAAGGCTATCCTCAAGAAGGGTACGCCCAAGTATAACGTGTCTCTTGGTGTTGGCGAAAACGGCAGTGTCAGAGGAAAGTTTGTTGACGAAAGAGGTTCAAATAGACTGTTTTTTGAAGGCTCAAATCTTCCTATTCAAGAAGGCACCGAGCTTGAGATACGCGCTATTCCAAACCTTGGCTATATGGTCGACGAATGGCACACCACAGCTGAAAATACGCCACTAGTCCCTTCAGCCGATGATCCGAACCTTTGTGTGGTTACGGTGACTGAGCCTATGGCAATATATGTTACCTTCAAAGAGGGTAAATCAGGCTATGAAGTTAACTATGAGGCTGGAGAGCATGGCACTATAGAAAAGGCTGTAGTGTGGCTCCCCGATGGCGCTACGCCATTTGAGTCTGGTCAAAGTCTTCCTGCTGGGCAAAGGGTCGAGTTCACAGCAAAGCCTGACAAAGGATATGAGGTAGATCAGTGGCTCGTAAAGAAGGGAAACAACGAAGAAACCTTTACAGGTATCACTGAATTCCAAACGGAGATCGAGGGCAAGATGGATGTCAAGGTCACCTTTAAGAAGGGGGCACCTGCTCAATACCCTGTTTCTTGGACGGTAGAAGGCGGAACTCTTGTAGCTAAGTATAAGGCCCCAGAATCAGAGGAGTGGACGATAATCGATAATGGTGGTCGCGTCACTGAGGGTACCGTGGTAACACTGACCGTTGATCCAGGAGACAATGAGATCAAGGAGTGGTACATCAACAATGCCCTCATGGAAGACCTCGCAGGTGTCAATGAAACAACTGTCACTGTAGAGGGTGAGACTGAAATTGAAGTCTTGTGTGCTCCTGCCACACCTCAACCTAAGACCTATAAGGTTACTTACTCAGTCTCTCCCAAGGATCAAGCTACGCTGACCGTGACTGACGCTAAGACTAAGGAGACTATCGCCTCTGGTGCTGACGTCGTAGAGGGTACCGAGATCACTTGTCAAGTCACCATTCCTGAGGGATGGGAGCTAGAGAAGTGGACCATCGGCGGCAAAGACTATACCGAGGGTGCTAAGAAGGCATCTATCACACTGACCGTCGATAAGGATCTCGAGATACAAGCTGTACTACAGAAAAAGTCCGAGCCTCAACCTAAGACCTATAAGGTGACCTACTCAGTCTCTCCCAAGGAGCAGGCTACGCTGACCGTCACCAACGCTAAGACCAAGGAGACTATCGCCTCTGATGCTGACGTCGTAGAGGGTACCGAGATCACCTGCCAGCTAGCAATCCCCGAGGGATCTATGTGGCAGCTAGAGAAGTGGACCATCGGTGGCAAGGACTACACCGAGGGTGCTAAGAAGGCAACCATCACACTGACCGTCGATAAGGATCTCGAGATACAGGCAGTACTACTAGATCATACCTCTATAGAGACTCCTGCGGGAACTCGCTACGTAGTCTCTCTACAGGATGGCGAGCTGATGATCCAAGGACTCACCACGCCTACTCCTATATATTTATATAGTACGGCAGGCGAGCTGATGCTGTCTCGTCTGATGGAGACATCAGTGCTTTCACTCCGTGCTCTACCTCAGGGTGTCTACTTCCTCGTCGTAGAGGGACAGGTCTACAAGGTAATCAAATAACCTGACAGCCAATTAAATCAATCCCTCTGGGATCAATTGTCGTGGAGGGATTGTAATGAATACGTTTAACATCATACAATATCAATCATATGAATAAAAGAAACTATACAAGTCTCAGTAGTTTGTGGCGCACGCTGTGCCTACTTGCCTGCTGTGGCTTCCTATCCATCACATCGCTATTGGCGCAACAACCCAAAGGGTGGGAGATTGCGTTAGCGCCTCCAGGAATAGAGGTGCCTGACAATGTGACAGCAAACGGATTTACTGCCACTTGGACCAATGTCGATGCTCAGCAACTCAATGATGATGGCACGCCTTGGAATAAGATATTCTTTCGGCTCATTACCACTAGAGAGATCGAAGCAAAGGCAGATGGTGCATATAATATCATCGATTCGAAGATCAAGCCCAATCCCACAGGCAAGAGAGAGCTAGTCTCTACGCAACAAGCTCATCTCGATGCGCAACTCTCTCAACCAGACTGGTCTGCAGCCCTAGTTTACTGGACTCCAGATGGCTTTTCTATCAATGCGAAGGAATTAGAAAGTTATGGAATTCCTGAGGATATGATAGGAGTAAATGCTCGTCTAACGTCGCCCGTGATGGATCTCTTTAATGGAGATCGTACATACACGCTTGAGTTCACTGTTAAGGTGCTACAAGCTGCAGGCGATGTCAAGATGAAAGTCATGGGTTACGGAGAGGAGTATAGCTACCTATCTGGAGTGCCTGGAGTGAAAGATATTACGGTGAAGAATGATGGCAAACCGCATAAGTATCGCTTCAAATTTGACAGGGGTACTTGGTGCCATCGTATCGTCATCGAGATCAATGACTATGCAGAGGTCGAGTTTTCTAATGACATCGTTGTCAAGCAAGATCTCAAGAAGGGTGATCGCGCCTATCGAAGCACCAGCTACTTTATGATACCCTACGATCAAGCTAAGTGTGATCGTGAAGATCTAGCTGACCTGTCTACTCCCGAAAGATTTGCAGCTAAGTATTCATTCGATGTGACAGGGCTAGGTAGTGGTGTTCTAGATGCTGCCAAAGCAAAGGCCGATGGTGAGCGCATTGCTTATCGTATGCTCTATGCGGACGATCGTCCAGGTCAACAAAATAGCCAGCGACTAAGGAAGTCGATGTACTCTGCTCCTGCTTATCTAGATGATGTAGAGGACTCAAACAACTACCTTTATGTAGGCTACTGCAACTATGAGGCTCCCAACTACAATGCGATTGAGCCAACTGGAGTGTCGTGGGCTGGTTATCATGGTGGTGCCATCAAGCTAACCAAAGAGAAGCTTAAGGATTATGTGGGAAGCAAGGTTGTTGGCATACGCTTTGCCTCAGCTGCTTGCTTGCAGAAGGATCAGATTAATAATGATCCAGGTTTCTTCACTCCGAAGCTCCCCTGTATCTTCCTCGCTAAAACAGTGCTGACACAAGACCGATCTGATGTCAACAATCCCAAGGTGCTAACTAAGTGGGATCCTATTCAGATTACTACGGTCGACATGCTGAAGGATGGCTGGAATACGCTCTTCTTTGACGAGCCGTATGAGATTACTGCTGAGAGCGAGTTCTTCGCAGGAGCTTATGCTTATGATCCTGCTGCTGCGGGTGGTATCCTCGTCAGAAGCTATCAGACACCGGGTGTAGACCCTAACTCTGCATGGGTCTCCTCCAACTGGGGTGAATATGATATCGAAAAGGTTCGCTTTGATGGTGTAGTGAATGAGGCTGAAGGTCCTCTGTTGATGCAAATTGTTATCGAGCCTAAGGAATTAGGACCGACGACACTAAATCGCGGAGTAATAAATAAGCTTCACGCACCTGCATATGTTTACTCCAATGAAGAGATCAAGCCTACCATAGAGATTTTCAATTCAGGAGTCAAGGCTATCTCTACGATTAAGGTGGAGACGGATCTAGCAGGTCACAAACAAACACATGTCATAAAACTTCCTAAGTCTCTTGAAGCATCGCTCTCTAGAGTCGTGGAGCTACAGCCAATCGACCATGAGGGTATCTTCGGCAGGACTGAACTTAAGGTCACACTCCAAGAGGTTAATGAGGTAGTCCTCGAGGCGCCCTCTGTACTAACAGCTAATTTGGAGATTCTTAAGCGAGACGAGGCCTATGCACGTACTACGCTAGTTGAGGTTTTCACCTCTGAGGGGTGTCCTAACTGCCCCGCAGGTGATCAGCGTATGGAGAACCTTATCAATAAGCCAGAGAATGCAGAGATCAAGGATCGTTTTGCGATTGTATCGCATCACGCCTTTAATGTGCCAGACTTTATGATGATTCCCTACAGTCAGGGGCTAGGAGCCTTTGCTGGAGTCTTAAATTCGGGAGGTCGCATCACATTAGCTAGCGCAGGGTCTCCAACCAATATGTTTGATCGCAAGCCTCAAGCAGGCATGATGGGTGCTAGAGGTAAGAATGGGGTTATCTACAGTATGATAAGCAGTCAGAAAGAGCTTGATCTGATTGCAGAGGCTTCTAAATCTGACCCTGCCTACGTCAGACTTGAGGTCAAGCCTTGGTTTAAGAAAGAGAGCAACCTCCTTAAAGTCACTGTACAGGGTCGTGCCTCTACACGCTTAGATCGCTCTCGTCCAGTCTACCTGACCATCATGATGACTCAGGATCGTATCAAGCCTCGCAATCAGGTGGGTAAGAAGCCAGAAGGCTTTATGCACACCAACGTGCTGAGGTATGTCGATGAGGGTGGCTTTAAGGGCTCTGAGATTACCTTTGATGATAAGGGCGATTTCCAGATTGTCAAGCACATCTCAATCAATACGACCAACGTTACGACAGGGGCACTTCTTGTGAACCAGTTCCTCTTAGAGGAGGATAACAAGAGCATTGAGGATGTGATGAAGGAGGTCAATGTCATTGCCTTCCTACACTACTATGAGGAGCTCCCCACCAATGACGATGTGGAAGAGAATGATCCGAGGCTCCTTAAGAATGAGGTGCTCAATGCAGCACAGCGTCGTGTCTCCTTTACGAACTTTGATAGTGTTGAGGAAGTTACTTCTCAAGATGTCCAGGTGACTATCGAGGAGGGAGCTGTACGTGTCAATGTCCCTGTCGCAGAGCTACAGGTGTACGATATGACAGGGCGTCTTGTACCCGCTACGGGACTTACGGCTGGAGCTTATGTCGTTCGTCTAGAGCTACAGGACGGCTCCCAGATGTTTACGAAGGTTGTTGCCAAGTAAACCATAATCCTGAATGCTCTCCTAAGTCTCGGCAAAGTATGCTGACTTATGGAGAGCATTCTAGTCTTTTCTAATTATCCATCAAAGCTTACATTATAGACAACAGATACAAACAATGCACTATTTGAATAAACTATCAATAGTCTCACTATTACTACTGAGCACTGCGGTATCGCTCTTCGGTCAGGGCTTGTTTTCGGGAGGAAATGGCTCTAAAGATAATCCGTATCAGATCGCTACAGAGACAGACCTACGCACACTAGCTACAGAGGTCAACAACAACTCCAACTCCTTCGCTGGTCAGTACCTCAAGCAGACAGCCGACATCTCCTTCACGTCTGCCGATCCTATCCAGCCTATCGGAGGACCGATGCTTGAAGACTTTACTCGACCTGATGAGCTGTGCTTCCAGGGAACGTATGACGGCGATATGCACAAGATCTACAATCTCAATCTTTATGATGAGCGTGAGCTTATCGATGGTGCAGTAGTTCATATGGGTGTCGGGCTCTTTGGTGTACTAGGCAATGGGGCAACGGTAAAGAATGTGGTCATCGCTTCGGGACACATCTATGGCTTTGCATCCGTTGGTGCTATCGTAGGACAGATTAAGGACGACTGTACGATCACTCGTTGTAAGATCGGCCCTGATGTCCGTATCACTTCTTGGGCTAATGCTGGAGGTATCGCTGGTACTTCGCTTGGTCAGGGAATGAAGATTATCGAGTGTGTCAACTATGCCAACATTGAGGTGCATGGTGTAGGGCTACACAAGACTGCAGGTGGTATGATCGCTTCATCTGCTAATACGATGATCGAGGGTTGTGCCAACTTTGGAGACATCTGGGCAAAGGGTGGCTTTGCGGGTGGTATGATCGGCTATATGCCAGCGTCTGAGAAGCCATTCTTTTACGACTATCCTGAAATAAGAAGCTGTATGAATGCTGGGGATATCACCTCTATGGATCCAGCCTCAGGAGGTCTGATTGGAGCTGTCCTATACAACAAAGTCTCCGATGATGGAGTCCCCATCCCTCACCAGCTTATCTCGAACTCGTATAATTACGGTCAAACACTGGCAGCTTTTACAGCTACGTATGGTCCTATTTGTGCCTTTTATTCTAATCGCTTCCCAGTTTCCGTGTCGAAAACCTTCTATAACAAAGATCGATACGTTCTGAAACAAGAGAAGAACAATGCAGACGCCGAGCTGGCCTTTTCTCTCGGAGAGGCCAAGTCTCACGAGGAGTTCACCTCTCCAGACTTCATCACGACGCTCAACGAGGGTGGTGCGTCAGACTTTGAGGTTGACAAGCATAAGATCAATGGCACGATGCCTATCCTCAAGTGGATCAATGATACCTACGATGCAGAAATCGACAAGCCCAACCAGTATCGTACAGACATCCCCTACACCAAGTTCAAGGAGCGTGCGGGTTCATTCTTCAAGCCTAATCGCTCTGGAGAGTTTATCATCTACGATATGAGTCGTCAGATGCCCAATGTCCAAGCTAAGTCGCTAGGATGTAATCTAGACAAAGGCTGGGAAGGTCGTCTCTTGCCGATACTGGGAGGCAAGTCATACCGCTTCTTTATGTCTACCTCGGCATTCCGCCGCTATCTTAAGGAGGATGGTATGTATGTAGATGGTCGTCCCGACAAGCCTGCAGACCACTGGCTCATCACACCTTCCTTTACGGTCGCAGGATACATCCCATGGTTCCACTGGGTAGGAGCTTCGGAAGATGAAGAGGCGCTTTCTAGCTACGAGCTTTATGTCGTAGAGGGTGCCGAGGAGCCTATGCCTAGCGAGATCCTTAAGACCAAGCCTATCTATACGGTAGACAAGGAAGCCGCGCTTTCCCAATTTAAGGAGACTATTAACGGTGAGGAGCGATACTACGTTACTCTTACGGCGCACAAGGTAGATCTCTCTAAGTACGTTGGCAAGGGGATTCGGCTCGCCTTTAGAGATCGCTCTGTAGATCAGTACAACCTCTTCATCGGTCAGATGAAGATGGCTCAGGCTAATGCCAACACTATGGTGGACAATGGTGCCAACTGTCTCATCAATGTATCTGAGCAGACGCTCTCAGCAACTCGTCCCGAGAGTCTCTTGACGCTGTACAGCATCTCTGGTCAGCAACTAGCGCAGGCACAAGATCAGCTCGTTTATCGTGGTCAGTCTGGTGTCTATATTCTAGTCGTAACTGATGCTACGGGCTACACAGAGAGACGCAAGGTAGTACTCTACTAGTCCATATACTAAAGATCGGTCTCAATGAGCTTTCGTAACAGCTCCTTTGAGGTCGATCTTTTTTCCCCTTCATATATTACGAACCCCTTTTTCCTATGAAATATATCTCTACACTCTTACTCGCCTCTATGGCATTGTTCGCTACGACGAACCTGTCGGCTCAAGAGCTACAGACCCGCAAGGCTCTAGTCAATCCACGTAATGCTGGTGCCGAGATCACCGCGATCTCAGGGCGCTCCGGGCTTCGCTCCGACTTTACCTCTCCAGCAGAGGCAAAGGGCGATCTGACGCTCTTCCTCCGGGAGGACTTCTCTCTGATGACCGCTGGTAGTGAACAAGCACCCGACACCGTCGGTACTATCTGTGCTCCCGATGGAACGTACAAGTATCGTATCTGGCAAAACATCGATCCTCAGTACACGCACTGGCGTGGCTGGGGTGGCACATTTGATGGTCTAACCTTCGAAGAGTGTCAAGGCAAAGGCTCCACACACGCAGCTGGTGGCACGATACATCTAGGGAGCAAGGAGGGAGCTAAGCTCAACACACCTCCTCTAGACTTGATGGATGTCACGCTACATGAGGATGACCTAACGAGTGACAACATCATCGTCCTACGCTTTAGAGCCAAGGTGACACAGCCTATCGATCCGAAGCTCTGCATGGTAAGGCTCTTCGTCGAGTCTGCTGAGACCTCTTGGTATCGAGATGGGGATAATCCCGTCTACAAGGGTGAGTGGAGCGTGCTGCGTCCTCTGACTCCAGCGATTACGACCCTATCGACAGAGTGGCAGACCTATGAGATGACCTTCGCAGGTGCTGGGCATAGTACCATCATCAATATGGGCTTTCAGGTGATGCCTCTGAGCCGAGAGATCGCTGATGCTGGTGATTACCACTTTGACATGCTCCTAGACGATGTCGAGGTGTACAAGATGAAGCCTTTCCTACCCATCCCCAAGGTAACGGGCTGTACAGACTTTACGGCTGATAGCTTTGTCGCTAATTGGGCTGCTGTCGAGGGGGCTGACAGTTATCTCGTAGATGTCTACTATATGGCTGTCGATGAGACGGTACCTCCCAATCAGATGGGACAGCGTCCTATGATACGCAAGGACTATCTCACGGGACAAAAGGTGACCACCAATAGCTACAAGGTCACTGGAGTCGATCCTCAGTACACTTATTACTACAATGTACGTGCTGTGCAAGGGAGTAAGGAGTCTTATCACTCAGTAGACCAAGAGGTCAGTGGACTCTCAGCTCCAGAGCTGCAGACGGTCTCAGATCTGACTGCAGATCACTATGTCGCCTCGTGGTCAGAAGTGCCATCGGCAGGTCGATACTTCTATATGGCTTACCATGACAGACGAATCTATGCAGACTCAGAGGTTACACTGATTGATGAGGACTTTACGGGCGTCAAGGACCTTGATGGCAATGCTACTGGATGGAGCGTCGACAATCCTCCTACAGGAAGCTATGCTAAGGCTTATCCGACGGATCTCAATATGCCTGGCTGGGAGATGTACTCGTATGCCCCCTGTACGGACTATGTGGGTTTCGACGGGTGGCAGTTCATCAATCATGGTGCTAGTGCCTCTATGCAGGCTCCCGAGCTAGACCTCTCGCACGGAGGTGGTGTGGTCAATGTATCCCTAAGCCTATATGGTGCCTATGATGTAACTAGCAATCAGTTCCCACAGGCTGCGCTCGCTCTCTTTAACTACAATGAGGCGACTGAAAAGTATGAGCAGGCAGACCTCGTTTACGTTGCAGAGGAGGCGCAGCGACCTATCATCAATCAGTGGCAAGACTACTCCGTACAGCTCAAGAATGGTAGCAAGCGCTCCATCATCGCTCTCTTTGCCGTCAAGGGGCCAGAGTATCTCTTTGTAGACAACTTCAAGGTGACTCAGCGCTTCAAAAAGGGCGAATCTTATCTAGCTCCATACTTTGGAGATCCACTCTACGATGGTACTTCGATAAGAGTTTCTGTACCTAGTCATATGCAGCAGGATGCCCTCTATCATCGCATCAAAGCCGTTAAGGCAAATGAGAAAGGGTTGATTATGAGTCCATTCTCTAAGATGGGCGAGATTCGCAAAGCTACTGCTGTGAGTCAGCTTGTCCTGACGCAGCCTAGTGCTAAGATGATAGAAGGCGTGCTGACTATAGTCAATCCAAACGGCGACTCAGTACAAGTGTATGACGTGACAGGACGAGTTCTCTACAGCTCAGAGCAAGCAGACATAGAGTTCGAGCTTACACTCTCCACGGAACAGCCCTACATCGTACGCATTGGTAGCCAGCTCTACAAAGTACGCTAGCCGCAAGTGCACACACACGCTGTAAAAAGCAATAGCCACGTGGGAATTGGAGAATTCCCACGTGGCTATTTTTTATTTCCTCGGTAGGAAATAGAAATTTCTTCGGACTTATCATTTGATTCTTCCGAAGTTGTCCTCTTCCTGAAAAAAGTACACAGTTGGGGAGGTATTACTGAGATGGTACACGGGTCATTTTTGTCAGTCCTGTGAGTGTACTCATTTGTTAGTTTTGCTCCTGCTGGGGTACACGACTTG